>Ga0307517_10000349_pt1 | contig 79724 bp, 80 predicted proteins | sample 23_EM_MG_FD_194515 | JGI IMG/M metagenome (GOLD analysis project Ga0307517, IMG submission 194515) | Populus trichocarpa ectomycorrhiza microbial communities from riparian zone in the Pacific Northwest, United States - 23_EM | ecosystem: Host-associated > Plants > Roots > Unclassified | place... | reverse complement strand
TCTTCTTACAAAGTCATTATATTGGTACGTATATTGCCTGGGCACTACATTGTGCCGTGCCGGGCACATCGATTTGGAGGGTTGTGCCATGGCACAAACTCTGGTAACTTCGTGCCAACAACGCTAGGCATGGGGGGGGGGGTCAATAAAGCTGGACGGTTTCCGCTCGCCTTCGTATTATACCGGGGTTAGGTTGAAAGCCTTTATACTTCTAGAAGGCCCACTTGCTCTATAATCTTTAAGCAATTCAAGGAATTGCTCGAGCACTCGTGCAGTATGAGCACAACTACGGTACTCGAGCCGGTAGTTACCTAGAAGTGGCTACAGGTAGTGTTAGCTGTACGATATGTTGAGATATGGCTAGTACAATACTATAAAAGACTAACACCGATAGAACACCCGGAAATATGCTGCCCATCACCGACTGCGGAGGGCCTTGCATCACTGTAGCGGTCGTGCAGTTATGGGCCGATCAAACACGCCGTATCACGATAAGTTGGGATATGCGAGGCATGCCTTGTCCGTGCAAGTAGCAAACGCAATTAGAACATCACTCTATTTGATCCCAAAGAGCCGCCCGCTTAGCTGCTGGTATATTCACAGGACCAAGAATCTACTGCACCTTCCAGCCTCCAGCCCTCAGCACTATCAGGTCCAAGGGAAGCGAAGCCTATATCGATCGCTGCGTGTTGTGAATAGCATCGAAAGAGCCCCATGCGAAGGGGGTAAGTGGTGGAAATGAAAGTAAAATTGATGCTGTGGAGTTCGCCCTGCCTGCTCCACAATTCATAAAGTATCCCCATGTCGTGGCGCCATGATAGATAAATTTGAGCGGCCCGCTCGAGTAGATTGGGGCGTCTTGGGGCGAAGTCATCTAGATACTTTATGAGTTGTCACGTAACTCGACAGTTCCCCGAAAGGTATTTTCGCATAAGAGGCTTATAATGAAAAGCGTGAAATCTATCATTCCCAATAGGGGGAGAAGATGGCATTTCTTGATAGCCCAGATGTGGCTTCTGTTTGAGGGGAGATGTAGCAATAGCAACTCGGGCCCCTGTAGAATATTTATATTGCCCTCTGGCATCATCATTGGAGTTCTAATTGAGAAAAGGAATGCGGGTAGCAAGGACAAGCCATACCATCGCTGAGCACCCAAATACACACCCCGTCCAAATACTCAGTCCCCATTGATTAATTGGCACCGGTAGGCTAGGTTGACCAATCAGCAGCGAACTGCATACCGGTATGGTATTTGGCTGGGTGTGTATTTGGGTGTTCCGCGATTGTACGAGATCAATCAGTCCATTTGCGGGAGGATACATAAACGCCAGAGGTAAGGCAGGACCCACCCAATTCAAGCCCAATACAACATAACACTTGGAAAACAGCCATCATCAAACAGCACCACAAACCCATCCCTTCTCTTCCCCAGTCGTTGTACGACGAACAATCCTTTTCCTTACTTTCCCCAGAAGAACATCGAGCGGCTGCAACAGTTACACGTCCCCTTCATTCTCTCCCCACCTCTCTCTCCTCTAATACCCCAGCAACCCCCAAGCAGGGAACCCCTCCCAGACAATTCCCCGTTTCACGTCCTGCCGATTCGCGGTATTATTTTCCAAAATGCTCGCTACCGTAATTAACGAGCACAGCACGGGCCGCGCTTAACTCTATCTATTTATATATCCTTCACCTCGCGTCGGTCCGAAGAGGTTGTGGGCTGTGTGTTGCATGCGGCGTTTTGTGCGGCTTAAGTAATTGCTGTGTCCTCTCTTTTATGTTATGGTGCAAGCAGGGTGAATATTTGGGGGGAGTATACCACAGCATGCAGTGCGCGGTTTGTGGTAGATGTGGGTTGGGGAGGTCCTTGCAGGATATGGTAGGCAGGTAGGTACCGGTAGGTGGGTAGGCAGGTAGGCAAGGTAGGCAAGGTAGGGTGAAAAGTAGGTACCAGCACAGGTGAGCTCGTGAAGATGGGCTTCAGGGGGGGGTCGAAATATGCTAGGGGGGGTGGCATACCGGTAGCGCTGCTGTAGGCATGATGGGAGTGTACCGTCTGCAAGCCTAAAGGGGGGAGGGAGGGATGGTTCGAGTGACGGGAAGTGAATGTGAATTTATGCATGGAGAAGGGGCTTGGCAGGGGAATTCCGAACTGTTGGTGGGATTAGATATCCGGGCCCTAGAGGCCGATGCAACCAGAAGCGCACCGAGAAAGAGCTTTTGACAATGAAAACCATCACCTCTCGGAAAGCCTTGGGAATTTTAGGAACAGGTCTTTCCTCCGTAATCAAGACACTCCAGACCAATTCTGTCGTCTTGGATTTTTGATAAATTCGCTTGGCCGTTTGGTATCTCATGCTTACCGGCGTTCCGGGGGTATCCGGACTATTAATCTCACCAGGAGTATTAACTTAGATACCGGTAGAGTTCTAGTGAGCGACAGTACTATACCGGTAGTTGCCTTACTCCCCAGGAATTGCGCAAGTATTTTTGTTAAAAAAAAACGCTCGAGGGATTGTTCGTGACGTAACCGTGTTTTGTGGTGGTCTTAATTGTATGCCCAATCCTGAGCATCCTCGTGGGATGATCATGACGTTTGAAACTATTGCGCGCTCTCAATATTTCGAGACCTACCAGTACCGATATAGAAGAGTGGGATTTTCACCTCCGATTGGAAGGAAGCAGGCCAAAAGGCACAGCTGTGTCGGATTCAGCGCATTGGACCATAGAGGCTTCTTCTTCTCCCGTTGTTGGCTCCTCTTCGGACGAACCCTTGCCCAAGGCACCGCCAGCACAACTCGAAACGGCGGTGGGGGGGTCGCGAAACCTGGGCTCGCACCATATGAATCAAAGCCGTCCTACCTGAGAACGCCACCCCCGGAGAGAGAGGGAGGTTCCGATATGCAGGACATGAAAGTGCAGCTCCCTCCGGTCTCAGCCCTTCGAAACGAGGCTCAAGGTGTAGTTTCTGAAAAAAAGGGCTGGACTGGCTCATGCCGTCTTAGATAATACGGGTGCCGGTGCATTCACTTCGATCCTTCCTTCCTTCCTTCCTTCCGGGGAGACTTGGTTCTTCGCGAGTGCTTTGCTGTGAAGTGTACTTGGTGGTACATAGTACTGTGCGGTGCAAGATTGGGTATAATGTGGAGGATGAGTTCTCATTCGTTGTTTCGAGGGTTCGGAGCTGGGATATATTGTCGGCAGTTTTTTGCCTCGAGTCTTCTGCCCTGGAGTTTCCTTCTGGGTTTGTCGAGCGGTTTTTCTTATGTAAGCTGGGAAGGTGCGGAGGGCTTTTGTCCAGGAGCTTTTAACCTTCGACTAAGTCGTCACATGCCTTTTAGATGCGATAGGAAGTTAAGCTACCGGTACCGGTACTTGTGTATAAGTCAAGTGAGTATTATTATTTTGCCCAATCGTCCCTTTACAGGTATAGTGTTCCGGAGGTTGTACAAGTACTATATAAGTATGCATTTAGAAGGCCATATCCCTTGTTGAGGGTACAGTATGAGTATGGGACTTGGGAAGAGTCCCCTTTCACTTCATTACCGGTAGATGTTTTATCTATATACTGTGAAGAAAATTGCAAAGTTGCCCCCTGGTAGCCTGAACGCCCTGCTGTGAGCTGAGCAGTATATCAGCAATAACTTTGCCTTAGTTTTATTGTGTGCAGCAGAAGAAGACCGATACTGGGTAATATTGGCACTCATCCGAAGCTCTCTTTCACTTCAGCTTGCGCGCACAGCGATGGTCATGTGTGTTGAATACTCACATCCATTGCCATCAATACACGTCCGGTCATCCGATAGCCTATCTAATCGGACCTCTTTCTTCTGCCCTGACCCTGACCTCCTGGCAACAACTACAGTGATAGCCCTAGCAACCTGGGTGACGTAGCCGAAAATACAAAAAGAAGATTCCCGTATATTATCGGATTTCCACATTTCCAAGAGCTTGTGTTATTGGACGAGGGACCTCAAACCAGCAGCGAATAACTTCCAACTCCCTTGAGGTCTCGGCCAGCATACACTAGTTGGATGCACTACGGTACCGTACGCTATGCTGATGCTCTATCATAGAGCTTCTCGGATTGCCGTTTGCAAAAACCTTCACAACAGAGTGGAGCTTGGGAGAGAGAGAGAAATCATACATCTTGAATACTCTCAAACGGTTCTGAGACGCCAACCTACCTATTGGCTTTCTTAGCCAAATGGGGGGCTGGAGCGGTCTTGATAGTACAAAGGTTACCTAGGGGAGAGATCCTTATCTTCCTCTCTGACATGTTTCGAGATATCCCGGGATGCAATTTTTCTCTCTCAAGATTTTGGCAAATCGCAACATAAGTGCTAGGGTAGGAAACTGCGAACCGGAACAGGCAAGGATATGTTTGGTTTGTCAGCCCCGAATAACTGCTTCCATGACTTCTTATCGGACCTTGTAGGTCATTGGTACGAGTACTCCTGCTCCTGGTCGCTGGCTCTCCCCCTCGAGCTCGAGTGTGCTCGAGCAGGGGTTGCCGGTTCACCGGTATGCATGACCATAATCTATAGGATAGACAGTTATGCTATCGGTGCTCGGTTTTTGGCTCATCATATCATACCGACACGGCCGGAGACTGCCGATGTCGGTATTGCGCTTCGAGGGTTACAAAGTACGTGCTGCTGTGCGCTACCCCCGCAAGTGGGGGGGGGGGGTCACTATGGCAGTAACAGTGGTCTACTGGCACAGGACCGTACCGGCATTGGAATAGGTTTGATACGGCATTCAAGCATGTACAGCCTCCGGTCGAAAAGATCGGGAATTGTGGAAATTAAAAGTTAGAAACACGGTTGCTCGATTGGCTCGAGCACACCGAACCCTCCAATCAAGGCCCCAGAGGCCCGATCACCGTTTCCCGATTTTTTCTACCGGGGGCTGTACTGTACCGCGTCAGGAGTTGCTATAATAATACACCCATCTCCGGCCCGCCCTCCGCCCAGGTGCTGCTCGAGTAGACACCGCGCCTGCAAACCCCTATCATAGGGGGTTCTCCACCCATCTCTTTATCTATCGCCTCGTCGTGCAAATCCTACCTACGGCACCTCCCACATCCCTTTACCCAATAGCAATAACACCGCGGACCGAGCGCCCTTTCATTCTTTGATCGATTTGCATTGCCAGTTCGTATCAAGACGTGTATCGTGACGTGCAATTATGGTTTTGTGATATGGTGGGGTTTCAGTATTTACATCACGGCCAATTGCGTTACTGCACCCTGGGTTGTGCCGGAGGGATGGGGTGAGGCGGGATCTCGGAAGGGAGGTGATCGGCGGTGATCGGCGGCGGTGGTGGTACCGTGCTCGACTACTCGAGTATTTGTGCTTGTGCGATACAGTATTGTTGTGTCTTGGTACGGGAGATTGAGTGCTGAGAATGGCGCCGGGTCGGTTCCGAATTTCTGCCACATATCAGCTCTAATTGGTGGGATATAAAATTCACTTCCTCTCGAGACATTCAGCCGTATGCAAACTTGGGAGAGATAGTAGGCCCGAGTGACATACTATGAATATCTAACAGACGGCACGCGACCACACATACACCTGACCAGAACCCGAGATGCACCCGGCACCTTATCGCGGAACGTCTCCTCGACAAACAAGCAAACTATTCCTAAAAGCGGCCGGGGTGCTGCAAGGGATATCGGGAGGCTAGATAGACGGGCACTCTAGAGTACTAGTACTGTACGATACCGACGATACCCGTCAACAATCTCTTGAACTCGGGTTCACGTAACGCCCCACAATTACCCTACCCCCCCCTACCCCCCCTCTCTACACTGCAATAGCAACCATACTTGTAACATCCACCAAACACCCCAACTCAACCCTCCCCTCCAAAAACAAACAAGAATAAAAAAACCAATGTCCCAAACCCACGGCCTAACATTAGAAGAGCTCCAAGAGCTCTCGAAAAGAGCTGCAGCTGCGAAGGACGTTTCCTACTGTACTTACCCCCCCCCGTTACACTCCCGCAACTAACAGTGGGAAAAGGCCCATACTCCAACTTCCGCGTCGGTTGCGCCCTCCTTTGCGAAGATGGGTCCTGGGTTATTGGCGCGAATGTCGAGAACGCGTCGTATCCTGTAGGGATATGTGCCGAGCGGACGGCCTTTGCTAAAGCTATTGTTTGTTTGCCTCTTCCTTCCTTACTCCACTCCTTTATGCGGGTGGCTAAGGGTGCATAGACGGAGGGGAAGAAGAAGTTCCGCGCAATTGGTGTGTCGACGGATATTTCACCGCCGGCATCGCCATGTGGTTTGTTCTCCCTCCCTCCGTTATTCGTAGCCGCTCTGGGGGAGTGTTGGTTGAGGCTAATGCGGTTTTGGCGGGTGGTCTACAAAGGAATGTGCCGGCAATTCATACGGGAGTTTTCGGATGGCAGTGTGCCGATTTTCATGTACGGAAAAGATGAAGGGGAGTGTGTTGTTAAGACTTTGGGAGAGGTATGTTGTGGGGTTTTTTATTTTCATTATTATCATTGTTATTATTGTTCTGCTTCTTACTTTATGGGGGGTTCGCTTCCCGAGACGTCGGGTGGGGGCAATGGTTGACTCGTGAGCATGATAGTTGCTGCCCATGTCATTTGGTCCTGGGGACCTTCCCCCGAATCGTAGCGCAAGGGAGTAGGCTAGGCTACCATGCGCGATACCTTATCATACTCCAGCCGGGGCTAGGCTGAATGTTGCAATTCTATCGAAACTCGGTTTTTCGGAAAACTTGTGAATTATGACATCGCGGGTCTGTATAAAGTCATGCGTGTCTACGGGAGGGGCTGGGCTAGAGATGGTATATATGATAGCCATCACAGATATTTAGAGTTTTGGATTTTCGGTTTCAAATAGGTATTTGAAAGCATTGCCGACTTCTACCGACAGATCACTCGCCTGCAACGCCCTGCCTTTCTTCTCGTACGCTACCCGTGAACAATACCTTGTTACGGCAGCTGCTCCAAATGCCGATAACGAGATCAATTCCGAATCGGAAAGTGAGTTGTCGTGACTGGCGTATCCGAGTCGGTCAGTGGCCTCCTACATAAGCCAGTTTCAAGGTGGCAGGGACAAAACTCACTTCCAAATCCTCTCCCGGTACGCCCTCGTCCAAGCCAGAAACGTCCCCAGGCTTCCAGTAAGGGTGTCGCCCTGCCCACCACTCCTCTTTAAACCGCCTTCAAGATCGCATATGAATGTCTGTTTTCCATTGGAAATGTAATCCTTTGGCCCCTTTTGTATGATAGTCACACCACCGAAGGCCCTAGCTAGTTTTGCACAAACCTCTGTCTCATCGCCTTGGGGGTCTACTTCCATGACTTTACACAGACGTGCGAATTCGGCCTTGTTTGGGGTCAGGATTGCCTTGACATAGTCTTTAATGATAGACGGTCGGTTTTGCACCAAGAATAGCCCGTCCTGTTATGATCATCATCACCATCAGTATGTCCCTGTCCATTCGGCTTTGTGGCGGGTGAGCCGGTGGATGCCATACCGCATCTACAACCATGGGCATATTCCTCGCTTTCGCTGCCTCAATTATTTTTGCAGCTGTATCTTGCATTAAGTTGTCGCGGCCAAGCCCGGGCCCTACGACAATTGAGTGTAGGCGTTCGAGCAAGTCGATTGTATTTTGGGATATTTCTTCCGCGGATTGCATCCCATCCTGGGCATGGTGAGATTGACGCATGTAGGGATGGACCATTATGTTTGGGGAGTAGGTTTTTATGACCTGGTTTGTTAGAACCGCATGCTGTGGCTTGGGATCGAGGGGCGGGCACTTGAGCTGCCTGCGGTTCGCAGATAACGTGGGACATGTCGGCACCTTTGGTGTATGTTAGCTCTGGGAGTTGGAGAGGATGGAGGAGGAGAGATGGTATGATACCTAGTAGCGCGGAGGCATTTGCTGAGAAGAAAGGTGCGCCGGTGTAACTAGCAGTTGTTAGCTTCGAGGTTTGGAATGGAAGTTGGGGGTAGCAGACTCTTCGCAGCCCCCGATGACTGCTACACGACCTTGCTGTCCTGTAGATTATTAGGTTTGATTCAATCGAGTTGATCATAGTATATCTAGGAGGCCAAAAGGGTGCAAACCTTTGTGCATCTTGTCCAGCAGCGGAGGGATGAACATCTTCACTCTCTGCAGAAGCTCCCGAGAACCCGGTGTTGGGATTGGTGGCATCTCGAAGGGCTCCTCTTTATTTATTTATTTAGTTTGGGAATACAAGTTCAAGTGAAAGGGGTATCAGATGGAGGCACTTCTCCTGTCTTGGAGAGAACTGGTGAGGATTCAGGGCCCGAGTGCTCGTGCCTGATGTTTGGCCGTTATCGTAAAATATTTGTTGGAGTGCAGAGTATGGATGACGTAACTTACGGTAACTGGCGTGAGCGGGGTTTGAGGTTGTCCAATCGCTTTGCCGGATCATACTTGTCACTCGGATATGGATTTTGCAGGTGTGATTGCTGGCTGCCCGTTTTATCGCCAATGGAGGGAGGTGGTCGTCGGGCCGCCGCATAAATTTACACTGTCCTGCGGGATACGTGCACGGGCTCTGGGGCTTGATCGCATATGCTGTCATCGTGCTTTTACCCGCCGCAATATTCGGGTGATAACTCGATACTTAAAGGTGCCCGGTGGACAGTTGGCTTGTGCTTTTGTTTGTTGGCTCGGTGGTCGGGCGCAGGTTGGAGCTGTGTGAGACTAGTGCGGGTTGAGCCTGTCGGGATCGCTGGTCATGCTGGTGGACGCCGTCGGCGGTTTGTGGTATCATATTAATGCTGGGTCTTATGTCGCCGTTTTGGATGCCGATACGATGCTCGTGTATTCCTATCCGAGAGAAGCCTACCGGCAAATTAACTCGGCTACAGTATCTTCTTAGACTGTGCTATAATACTACTATAAGACTGTGCGGCGCTCGAGTACTCGAGAACTTTTTACGGCCGACTTCCTGCGCAAGTTTTTCGATTTTCTCATAGAGGCCCTCTTCCATTGCTCTGTGTGCCCCTAGTTTGCCTGCCTCCCAATCTGACCCTTTGACAACTCTTGCATTAAGAGCCATGTCAGAATCTATAAAGCACTGTTAGCAAGCAGACACCAGCCAGTGTGAATAATCAAGAAGTATTTTCTGAACCACTTACGCTGCTCCCGGCGCCGGCAATTGCGGTTAGCAAAACACTAATTTGCCATTTGACGGCACTAATATTGTGCCTTATCGAGATATCTCAGGGACCTTGCTTCACAACGGGCACTAGGGCTCCCACAAAGTTACCGCTGGCGCCTGCAGCACGTTGAGGAATCGATTTAGTTCTTCAATAAACTCAAGAAAGCTATGGTACGAGTTCGAGGAATAACTTCTAAGATGGCACTGACACCTCTATGACCCCGCAAAGTGGGGGAGAGGCGTATAAGCACGGAGTTCCCTGATCCCCGCTCCCCCAGCAGATATCAGCCAGGATAAGCTACTCAACTGTCAAGTCAAAGCTTAGAGAATTGCTCCTTACCAGACGACCACTACTCCGGGTATGGAGGTTTGCCAGGTATGGCGGAGCATCAGGTGCGCACGGCGACTAGAAAGTACGCAGCAGAAATCATGGTGCAGATTGTAGCTCTAGTTAGTTCGATTCTGTTGAAAACTCCCCAGGACTAGGCTGCCCATTCCTGGGCTACCGGGCGTAGCTAGCGCTCCTCCATACCCAGCAGACCGCCATACCCGATAATGCGATACTACACCATCCTGCTAGACGCTCCCCAAGAAAGCACACCTCCACCACTGGATGTACTGCCAAGCTCTCGCTCCTCGCACACCTTACTGCCCTTCCTGTGCGCACAAGGACGAAGACGGTTGAAGCAGCTCTGGTTTCACTCGTCGTCGTGCTACGGCTAAGCCTACTCTTGGTGTGAGATTTCATGGTCAGTATCTGAAGGATTGGCCCTAATGCAGCCTCGAATGAATCGTTGGCACTGGCGAAGTGACAGATATGGCAAAAAAAAGGCTCTGGGTGCTTCAACTGGGGATGAGACCAAGAAGTCTTAGGTCTGGATACGTCCTCGGAGACCTGTGAGCCTTGAGAGGTTATTAACGAATACTAAGGAAACCCCTATGAAAGGTTGGTGCGCTCCGGGCGCTCGCCCTAGAAGGTATTACTGGTAGCCTCTGCTACCCTCTGGCTTCTTAGAGCTTATTTTTCTTCACGCTGTATTAGTGTACGAGCCACGAGACATCTATCCTTAAGAGAGGTTCGTTTTCGCTTTGTGACCGATTGGGAGAAGTTTCGCTTTCCATATTCTCGAGTACCTGTGGTACTGGTATTGTCCTTTGTATTTTGATTCTCACGTAACGTCACTCGGCGATGGCTATTAAATTGGAGCAACTGCGGGGCTTTGGCGGGTACCGTAGGTCAGGTGCTGGTATGGGCTGCAGCTGAGGCAAGACAGTCAATTTCCTAAAAGGTGGCTCTCGAGAGCTCGGGAGTTTTGTGGTTAATCACAGCGCTCTGCTTGATGGGCCAGAAACAGGATTCCGTTCCCATAGAACTATATCTGGGATGGCACATGGGGTGCCCATAGGAGGGCGCGGTATCGCCCCGGTTCCCGAAGCAGTCATCTACTGCTTGGTATCGCATAGCACTTCCTTGCCTACCTTCCAAAAAAACTTTTTCGATCCGCTCTCTCTCTCTTATGTCGCTAATCTCGGGATCTTGAGACAAGAGTCCTTGAGAGGAGCTAGCTCTTTCCTGACACGCTATAGTATAGCCTAAGCTATTTGGCCATTTTTGATTTCGTTAACTGGTTTCCGCAATTTCGTTAACTTGCCAAACTAAACCTATCGCGGACTGATGTTGCTCTTCTCCTCGATCCCTCACTTGCGTTCTTATAGGACTACTTCGGATCACTCGGCTATCACAACACTCAACCGGCTCTAATAGCCATGTCCGCAATCGACCGTTGAATATTGCCCTCTTGCTTTCCTTGTCCTTTCCCCCTGTCTGCTCTCTGCCCTCCTCACCTGTCTCTCCAACCAAGAGGGGAAAACCTTCCACACTGAATCATAAGGATTCGTAACACTTTCCCCAGCGTCGCCATCATCTACTGTACCAAATACTCGAGTAGTCCACGATTACCTCCCTGCGTCCCTAGCGGTACCGCTACCGCCGCTCGCACCCTCGTAGCATCTACTCGAGTATCTTAGCTGTTTTTGACTAGCGAGGGGTCTTTTCTTTCCTTTTTCTTTTCATTATTGTAATACTGTAAGTGTGTCACGTTTTTTTCCTGCAGTGGTGGATGCGTTTTTGTATTCGTATCTACCAGTATATAGACATCAGACTGGTACATGGCCCACAGCAGCCTACTACTTCTTTTGTGTTCAACTTGGTATGTTTTGAGTCTTTGTACAGTCTCCCTACTATGCTAGCGGCCTACTAGTATTCTATGGGGCAATGTCTAAGTTTTGAAGTGGTTTGCAATAGAAGCGAGGTTGATGTGTATGAATAGAAGCCCGGATCTGAGACATGCATCAAGCTCCTCATCTATCGCCATGTGACTCTTGGTTGGCTTCCGCCAATCAAGATCCGTTTCAGGTACCGTATGCTTTGTACTCGAGTACGATGCAATGAACCTTTTTTCCGTCTTTTCCCTCGGTGAGCTGGGCTGAGAATATGGGTGGAGTTACTGGCAATCTGACTCTCTACTCTACTGTACTTGCTTTCTTGAGCACTTTGCTGTTTTTATTTTTACTTTTAATGAGAATTAATTATTTCTAGCCTGGAAAGAATAGCATATCGGTCTCGTCATTTGGGAAATTCTAAACAAACTTCTGTGCTTCCCGTTTGGTTGGACCCATTGGTTGGACGGGGCTTACCGCGCTTTGTATTGGCTGTGGTGACGAGGATTAGGAGCTTTATCCTTTCACCACAACCACCACCACCACCACCACTACCGTTGCGAGTAAAAGCTTCCGCCGCCTTTACCCTCAGCAAACATATAACCCGTACCACCCCAGCGGTATTGGTAATTGCTACAATCATATTCCTGTTCCCCATTGCCCAGTTCTTGTCTGCCTTAGATCCCGATAAAAATAATGCCTGCTCCCGAGAATGCCCCCCCTCCTCAGGACCCTTCCCTAGAGGGCTCTGACCGCGGTGGGCCGAGCCCCCGTGCCACTGGTGCCTCAGGCGTCGAATGGGACGATTCAGGTCGGCTGTTCGATTCCACTGGAGGCCTTCTCTCTTCGTCACCTGAAGATGACCACACGGACCAAGATTTTCTCGGGGACGAAGACGAGGAGAGGAAGTCTGCTTTCTACAATTACAAACAGGAAAAGACTTTGAAGCAAACGGACGCAAAAATGTTTTACCAACAGCAGCAGCAAGCGAATAGTGGTTGGAACTCCCCTGTAATGCGTGCTTCTACCGGGAACTGGACGGGCCCTAGTGGTGGTAGTGGTATTGGGAACCTGAGCAGAGCTGGAAGTGTTAGGTCTTTCACCTCCTCTCACCAACCGCCCCATCTCCACCATTCGCACCACCAGTACTTGGGACCAGCTGCCGGAGGCTCTACCTTAAGTATTACTGCATCAAGAAGCTTTGGTAACACTGCACCAGCACCAGTGGGAATGGCTTCACTCGGGAAACCTAAAGAGCACGAAGGTGTGCAAGCACCTGAGATGAGCCGCTTTGATCCTCATGGCGTCGTTGCCAGCGCCGCCAGGCAGAGGGGAGACTTTATTAATCCACAGGGAGAAATGCTCCCCGAGCCACAGGGAGGGTACCTGGGTGGTGAGCATGGATTCTTTCCTAGCACTGCATCTCAACCCTAATGTCTTAAAATCCCCAATGTCTCAGAATCAGTAGGCATGAAAATAATCTATATACTTTTGAATTTATAGGGGACCCCGCTCTCTCGGCAGAGCTTTCGACCATCTACACTAATGTTCAAAAGATCTTGGATATACGCCATAAATATTTGCGAGTATCGCTGCAGGGGCATGCTGACAATCCTAAAGACGACCCTGGCTGGAAGATTTACCCACTTCCACCACCTCCCGTCTGGATCGAAGATGGAACTCCTCACCCACCGACCCCGAAAGGCAGTGGAGGGAGTGTACAGGAGATTGAAGGAACCAAGAAAGGAGCAAACGCGACAGCTCAGAAGGAAGCTCGAAAGCCTGGACAAGATATTGGGGAAGATTTTGCCTTCGAGGAATGTGAGATCCCCGGGGAGGATGAAATGGAATTTAAGAGAGATGACCATGGTGTATTCCAGGTGTATGAGAACAAAAAAGGTAAGCCCCAGTCCTGGGCGATTTGATCACTACAAAGCCCTGACAGCTGACCATATTGCAGCACTGGATGCCGGCATGCCTGTCGTGGCTATCCCTACATTGAGAGAGTATTATATCGATTTGGACAAGGTTCTTGACATTTCGAGCGATGGCCCGAGCAAGAGCTTCGCCTTTAGACGGCTGCAATATCTTGAGGGCAAGTGGAACTTGTACACTCTACTGAACGAGCATCAGGAGATGGCAGACTCCAAGGTAAGCGGCTGGGTAGAATATCCGCATTGAGACTTGAATCTGAGCGTGCCGCGGTTTTAGAGGGTACCCCATAGAGATTTTTACAATGTGAGGAAAGTTGATACGCACGTCCACCATTCTGCTTGCATGAATCAGAAGCATCTCCTACGGTTTATAAAGCATAAGATGAAGAGATGCCCGGATGTGAGCACCCCTCCTCTTGTTTCTGGAGCGTCGATTCTAAGGGCAAGGGAGATAACTGGGTAATAGGAAAAAGTCCTATTTAGGGACGGGAAGCACCTTACATTGACTGAGGTATTTGCCAGCATCAATTTGACTGCATATGACCTTAGTATCGATACCTTAGATATGCATGTAAGTTATGACTGCCTAGATGATAGGGCTAAAGTGCCGATAACTCGAACTTTTTATTCGGCAATTAACCTTTGACGGGAGGCAGGCCCATACCGACTCGTTCCATCGCTTCGACAAATTCAATCTTAAGTATAATCCAGTGGGAGAATCTCGCTTGAGAACTATTTTCCTTAAGACGGATAATGATATCAAGGGCCGCTATCTCGCTGAGATTACTAAGGGTCCGTGCTTGATGAGACGCATTCCCCTTTATCGCATACTAACTTCTGAGTAATATAGAGGTTTTCCAGGATCTCGAGGCAAGTAAATACCAAATGGCCGAATATCGCATTTCGATATATGGGCGCGCAGAAGACGAATGGGATAAGCTGGCAGCATGGGTGGTGGACAACAAACTATTCTCACACAATGCTCGCTGGCTGATTCAGGTTCCGCGCCTCTACAATGTTTACAAGTCTACTGGCCTTATCAATTCCTTTGATGAAGTGGTTCGCAATATCTTCAAACCTCTTTTTGAAGTGACAAAGGACCCATCATCACACCCCAAGCTTCACGTCTTCTTGCAGAGAGTAGTCGGCTTTGATAGTGTCGATGATGAGAGCAAGGCTGAACGAAGGACCTTCAGGAAATTCCCATCTCCTCCGGAATGGACTTTTAAGTCTAATCCACCGTACAGCTATTGGATTTATTACCTGTTTGCGAACACGGCATCTTTGAATGTCTGGAGAAAACAGCGTGGGTTCAATACATTTGTCTTGCGTCCTCATTGCGGTGAGGCGGGAGATACAGATCATCTGGCTGCTGCAGTGCTTTGCTGTCACTCAATCAGTCATGGCATCTTGCTCCGTAAAGTCCCTCTCCTGCAATACATCTTCTATCTTGATCAGATAGGAATTGCAATGTCTCCGCTCTCGAACAATGCGCTCTTCCTTGCATACGACAAGAATCCTTTCTTGTCATACTTTAAGCGGGGGCTAAACGTCTCACTTTCTACGGATGATCCGCTACAGTTTGCATTTACTAAGGAGCCTCTCATTGAAGAGTATTCTGTTGCGGCGCAGATCTACAAACTTAGCGCTGTGGATATGTGCGAGTTGGCTAGAAATAGCGTCCTCCAATCTGGATTTGAGGGGGCTGTCAAAGCACGGTGGCTCGGAAACGATTACCATGTGCCGGGACCTGAAGGGAATAACATGGATAAGTCCAACGTCCCCAATATTAGAATGGCTTTCCGACACCAAACATTGCGTGAAGAGCTGAAAATGTGGGCCTCTTCTCTCACTCAGCGAAGAACATACTGACCTGGGATAGGCTCGAGCGCTACACCTCCGCCCAGGTTGTAGCCAGTGTTGGCGCAGCTGGTTTTCAGGGCAGGCTCACGCTTCCAGGAACGCCATTTCAAGTCTCCCGCCCTCACTCGCCAACAACAAGTATGCAAACAAACCCTACTTCAGTGCAGGAGCCTCCTTCTTTGCAAGGTGGTCTTCCATCGCCAACCCAGTGTCCGATATCACTGGGGTTTTCAAAACCCCCTGCATCCGTTCACATCTATGACTTCCAAGGCCAGAGTGCTTCTCCAAACACTCTGCCTCCCGGAACGGAGTCTCGTGACGGTTACCCAGGCTTCCCTGTCTTGGCCAGGTCCAATACCATCGGAACCGCCACAGTATTGAGGCATCATACTGGTGGCAGTTCGGGAAGCCCCGGTGGCTATGGGGATTACCACATCAGTGGTTCGGAGCCCAGAGTCTGGCCGGGTGTCATAAGTAGGCGCCAAACAAGTATTTCTGAGAAGGACGGCACAAGCAAGGGAGCTGAAAATGAAGCGAAGGGCGGCGACCATGGGAGCGTTGCTGGTGGTTAAACTTTTCTGAATTGGTTTCTTTTACAGTGTCGTCTGGCTGCTTTGGTGAGCGTTGGCGTTGGTTTTTGTGGTATAGATAATTGGATACCCTATTGTTTTATGGGAGATTGGGTTAGTTCTCATATGTCATTGTTAGTGAGATAAATTTACCAACAACCAATCCTCGTGTCCTCTACGCCCGAAAAGGACATCCTTGAAAAATCATCTCATTCGTGATGTGTGACCAAATATCCAATGCCATTGGGATTTGTCCAAGATAATCAAAAGCCCCAAACGATCCTGATTGCTGACTTGGTCATCTCATATTCTTTAGACTTTCTACCCAAAGTTGATCAGCGGCCTTGGTGCCGCACTCATCCTCGCCGTGTACCGTATGACCATTGCAAGCCCGTCCGCCCACCCTCCTATACCCTTGATCCCGACGAAATCGCCTCCAAGTCCGCTCAGCTAGCCTACAAAAAAGTAATCGAGATGGTCGACCAGACAAAGGCCCAACGGGAGAAGGATTTGACCCCCGGTCCTGGGGGTATGTTAGATATGGCCTGGTTCCGTTGCCAGGCAGACGAGGGCTCTGTACTGTACATGGGGGGGAGGCCGGCAGGGGAATATTGACGGAGACACCTTGGCTTCTGTGCCAGGTCGCAACGGGCCCGGTCGGTGGGGGCCTGGTCAGTGGAGGCCCGGCCGGTGGGGCCTTTGTTGGGCAGGGGAGGCGGACTGGGTGGAGATGGGGATCGGCTGGGCAGGAGTTGGCGGGATGGGGGAAGGGTGTGGTGGGCTTTTTTATTGGCATCATAGTACAATACACTGAATTACTTCATTCTTCGGACATAGTGCAATAGGAGTACGAGTACACAAATCCACTTAAAACACAACACCTAATAGCGTAACCCACTGGAAATCCCAAGGTACAGTACTCATACTTAGTATGATGATACTAGTATCTGTGTTTAAGAAAAATCCACAAAAAACCCAGGCGCCTGTGCCAGAACTACTAGTACATAACCACGATGGCTTGACAGAAAGCGAAACCAAACCGAACACACCGCAAAAGCGAATGATATAAAAAAAGAAACAAGACCCAAAATTAAACGAAATCCCTGCTTCTCTTACGCAGGGGCTCCGATATTTCCCTAATGGGCTTTAGTCCGTCAAGTTTTAAAAACTCGCCGTTGAATGCACGTATGAGCCATTGCTCGAGGCCTGACTGGTGTTAATATTTGTTTAAGGATAGATCGAATGGGAGGAGGGGAAGGTGGGGGAGGCTCACGATCGTATACCATTCGGTTAGCATTATCTACCCAGCTATTAACACATATTCAAAACCCCATAAGGACGAGAGAAGAGGAAGTGGGTAAAAAAGGGGGGAAACATACGGAAATATATTGAGTGATCCGAGTCCGGGAATACATGGACATCATAGTTCTCTACACTCGCTAGGTCAAGCTTATCCAAGAGTGCAAGTGAGTTTTGCATGTGCACGTTGTCGTCTGCTACCCCGTGCATGAGCAGGAACCTCACGCTCTTACTGAGCGCTTGAGCGTCAGAAATAGTCGCGTTACGATAACCTTGCTGGTTGTGCTGGGGTGTGTGCATGTATCTTTCGGTGTAGATGGAATCTGCGGCAGCGTTAGAACTGAAATCGATGGTAGATAGCAGAGGAGGGGGAGGGGGAGGGGGAGGGGGAGGAACCATAAAACCTCCAGTCTGTGACAGGTGCGACAGCCATGCCGTAAGAGAACGTTCTGCCAGCATCTAGCTCGAGCGTCTTTAAGGTCATAAATCCGCCATAACTCCACCCCCAGATCGCAATTCGTTTCTCGTCAACATAACTCTTTTTACCCCAAATCTTTGCAGTCTCGATTTGGTCATGGGCTTCCCAATATCCGAGATTTCCACGGACAGCAACTCGTGCTTTGCGCCCGATGAAACCGGTTCCCCGCCCGTCGACGGTGACAACAATATACTCGAGGCCGGCGGCAATATAGGCTTGGAAATCAATGTTAAAGGATTTAGATACCTGCTGACTTCCAGGTCCGCCATAGACTTGAAATAGGACAGGGTACTTTCGTTTTTTATTGAAGTGGGGAGGGCGTCTCTCCACCACTTGGAGGTCGAATCCGTCAATGTTGACAGTAGAGTAATGGAAGGTTGGAAGCTCATGTTTGGCTGCTAGGGCCGCAAGACCTTGGTTTTTCTCAATATCTTTAACGAAAGACTGATCACCGCTCGGCGTGCCCACAACCTTTTGCCATGGTATCCCAGGACCCTCATACGTTAGCAACGCATAACCTGACAGTTTAGAGAATGAAACCTCGTAGCGGCCATCTTTAGTTGTGTCCGTCACAGGGCGGAAATCGGAGCCGTCAAGTTTGACACTGTAAACGTGGCGCTCAATAGGAGACTTTTTGGTAGCAATGAAGTAAACGATGCCATTCTTGAGATCCACGGCGGATGGCGCATCAACCACCTCCCACTGACCATTGGTTAGTAGAATAGGATCCTTATTATCCAACGGAGTGAAATAGCCAAGATGATCATATCCTTCGTGAATGACGGTATCGATATATCCCTCGTGAGGTCTCCCGTTTGCAGGATCTGCAGGGATATATCGAGTGTTTTTCGACACTTCAAACCAACCTCCGTCGATAGCAGAAATATCCACCTCTCTAACAACCTTTCCACTTCGGGCACCAACATCGATTAAGACCATGCGTAAGACATCACTCTCTCGATTTGTTTCTCTCACAAGGAGATGCTTTCCGTCAGACCACACCACCTCCGTAATCAATCGATCGTCATCGGGGAAATCGTTCTCGACCGGGACCGCAAAGGTCTCCTTCTTCTTCACGTCGTAGAATCCCAAGTGGACAACCGGGTTCGGGGCTCCAGCCTTGGGATACTTGATAAATTCAAGCTCAGGGTAGTTTTCTAATCCATCGGGCGGATTGTTGCCCGAAGGACGAGAAACAAAAAACTGAATAGGATATTCCGGGACTTCCGTTTCGTTGGTACGTAAGAAGGTCAGGAATTCCCCATCTTGACTCCACCAGAGAGCACTATTTCCAGCAAACACCTCCTCTTCGTAAACCCAATCGGGTATTCCGTTGAAGAGATTGGTGCCGCCATCTTTAGTAACCTGGGTGACAGAGTAGTATTCTGAAGTCAAGTCCAAACCGAGTTGGCGAATAAACACATTGTTGTCCTTCACAAATGCGATAGCATCACCCTTGGGGGACCAAGTTGCTAGCGACAACTTCGCTTCGGGTTCCGAAGGAACAAGGGGCTCGGTAGTAGCCTTTTCAACGTCGTAGATCCAGTATCGTGCATTATACGAATGTCGCCATCTCTGGAACCGCAACATGTTAAAAATAGAAACCAGAATAAAAGCATCAACCAGAGAAGAGAGAGACAATTATGGGTAGCAGAAAAGCCAACCTTTTCATAATCTGAGGCCACAAGGACCTTCTTCAAATCCGAGCTTGGCCAACACTTGACGGCGGAGATAGGCCGTCCATTCCCTGGTAGGGTCCCATCCTTCATAAGCACGATCCTATTCGAGTCGTTTCTGACATCTTGGACCTCAAGAAAGTTGCCTATTCCGAAGGAGCTCTGGGTCAGAAGTAGGCCGTCCTGGTTCCCATGAGGCCCGTCGATCCACTGAATCCTCTGAGTTCTACTCCTCCATGTCCCCTGCATAACCTGGTTAAGTGTAATCTTTTTGCCCGCTTTCTGAGTGGAAGTAGCCGAAGGGTCATGAGCAGCGTCTGGGCGTCCGAAGTGCTCCCGAGAAAGATAAACGGTAAGTGCCAAAAGCCACCCACCGATCATGAGGAAAGCGAGGAGGTACATAGCCCTCCTGACTTTCCTTTCCATAGGCTTGAGAGGGGCAGCACGCCCAATTTCGAGGTCGTCGTCTTCATCAAGCTTTTCTCTCTGGGCTCGCCCAGAAGACTCGTATCCGTCAGGGCCATCATCAAGATCTTCACGGTTGAGTCTCTCTAGGATAAGAGAAGTTGTTGAAGTAGAGTCCATAGAGGAGCGGTTGGAATCGGAGGCGTCATTTCTCGTTTGCGGAGCAGTTCCATCTGTATCTCGATATGGCACCGGATCATACATGGTATTTTCTGGGTAGGAAGATGCTCTGGCAGAGCGCGGGCGTTGAAAATTTGGGTGGATTGAGGACAAGAGCTCTCTTGCGAGGTCGAGTTAGTACAAGGGTTGCAATACCAGTACTCGAGTACAGTTTGGGAGTCGTATTCCGTAAACTACCGTATGCAGGGGTTCACCCGGTGATCTGCAGTCACACCTTGCTAATAAGTACGAGTACGGGGTACTCACACCCCGCTGCCCCAGACGGCCAAAATCGGAAGAATCTGTTTGGCACAGCGAGTGATCCAGGACAACAGGTCAGGCTCTAGTGCAAAGAAATTCAGAGCTTATGGAGATTCATACGAGACAGCGAGGTATTCGAATTATCGAGATCCGGGACAGCTGGCTGTGAGTGTAATTAACGCCAAGAATAGACTTCAGGGTCTCGTTCACTAACCTCTACAATAAGCATTCGCTACAACAAACTGTCCTCCGCAGTAAATTCACCAGCGTGGCCGTGAGGAACTGTTACTTATCGCTGGGGATTCCTTACAACGAGGTTCATTTTAGCCTTCAGTTCAATGTCCCCAACGAAAAACCATTCTTTCTTGTTGAGCAATGGAGGATTTGCGTTTCCAGATAAGCCCTTTGCGGCCTGCCGCTGATTTTGACTAAAATCAAGATCAACGCCCCCGCCCCGTACCACTTTTTTATGCTCACTATTGGGCTTGTGAACAGGTATCCAATCCAAGCATAAAGCTAGCACCGGCATCTTCGAGATATTCTCGAAAGATGCGCGCATCACATAACAAGGAGGAAGAAGACAACATTCAATGTCACACACAATACATACAATCAACCCATCCCAACCCCTCCTTGATTTTGTTCTAGAATTTTGTAACCAAAGAAACACAGCACGAAATACCTCACTTTATTCCTCGAGAAATATTTTCTAGGAAGTGGGGATACAGTTTACGGGATGAATGGCGGGCAATGGGGGAAGGAAGTTATATAGACGCTGAATTCCCAAGAGTACCTAGAGATATGCGAACAATGCTGTTTACAAGAAAGATTTTACGAAGGTGACAATAACGTCCTTGAGTTTTGCCTCGGTCTCCTCGGAGAGGGCACCTTCCTTGTTGATAGTTGCGAGCAGCTCAGATTCATTGGTCCTCAAGTGGACAAGGAAGTCTGGGCGTCAAGTCAGTAAACAAGTCTCATAAACTACTAGCCGTTTTCAAAAGTATCCGACACTTTTGAAACAGAGATAGATAACGCTTCACCAGATGACTTACCCTCCTCAAATTGGCCAATCCTGTTGACTGGAACACTATCAAGATGTCCGTTAACACCCGCATAAATCAAAGGAACCTGCTCCTCAACGGCCATGGGGCTGTATTGCTTCTGCCTGTACAATCGTTAGTGGTTATTTGATATAGAGAGCAAAACAAAATGATATCATGGCATACTTGAGTAGTTCAGTCAAACGCTCGCCGCGGTTCAGGGTAGACTTGGTGGAAGCGTCCAAATCAGAACCGAACTGTGCGAAAGCGGCGACCTCACGGTATTGGGCCAAGAACAATTTAAGTGATCTGCAGACGGCTCGTTAGCAAACGAAAGCCGGATACCAAAAGGCCTTAATTTGGCATACCCGGCGACCTGCTTCATCGCCTTAACTTGCGCTGATGAACCGACACGAGAGACAGAAAGCCCAACGTTAATGGCGGGGCGGATACCCTTGTAGAACAATTCGGCCTCCAAGAAAATTTGACCATCTGTGATGGAAATAACATTGGTGGGAATATAGGCAGAGACATCACCACCCTGAGTTTCGATGATGGGAAGAGCAGTAAGGGAACCGGCGCCATGGGCCTCATTCATCTTTGCGGCACGCTCAAGGAGGCGGGAGTGCAAGTAGAAGACACTATAGAAGTTAGCGACTAAAGATCCAGGGGAAAGGGGGGGCGGTGTCCTTACTCTCCGGGATAGGCCTCACGCCCAGGTGGGCGACGAAGCAAGAGGGACATTTGACGGTAGGCAACAGCCTGTTTGGAAAGATCATCATAGATGATGACGGCATGTCTTCCATTGTCACGGAACCACTCTCCCATAGCGCAGCCAGTGAAAGGAGCCAGGAACTGTAATGGAGCAGCTTCTGAAGCAGTGGCGGCTACGATGATTGAGTACTTCATGGCATCATTCTCCTCCAAAGTCTTGACGAGCTGGGCGACGGTGGAACGCTTTTGACCAATAGCCACATATACACAGTAAAGCTTCTTGGTCTCATCGGATCCGTTGTTCCATCGCTTCTGGTTGAGCATGGTATCTAAAGCGACAGCAGTCTTACCGGTCTGACGGTCACCAATAATAAGTTCACGTTGGCCACGACCAATCGGAACCATCGCATCGACTGACTTCAGTCCAGTTTGTACGGGTTCTTTCACTGAACGACGTGGAAGAATGCCTGGAGTATGTGTCAATTCTTTTAAGCTCGGTTTGCAATATATCATTCATACGTACCAGGGGCCTTGACTTCAGTACGTCTTCTCTCTGTGACATTAAGGGGGCCCTTGCCGTCAATGGGATTGCCGAGAGCGTCAACCACACGTCCAAGGATCCCAGGGCCGACGGGGACGTCAACCTAGATCATGTCTCAGTACACGCCGGCCTCGCCCAAGGCAACTTGGGGAGAAAGTGGCACACAATTTCGCCAGTACGTTTAACAGTCTCTCCCTCCTTGACCAGACGATCGGAACCAAACAACACAACACCAACTTGACCTGCTTCCAAGTTCAAGCACATTCCCTTAACACCAGAGGCAAACCTAATCTCAAACATTAATGTCTATAATTCCAAATTGATGTTTAAACAACTTACTCAACCAATTCCTCAGCCTGGACATTGGCCAAACCATGTACTCTCGCGATACCGTCACTGTCCGGGGGAAATTATGCTGTAAGCCCAGAATTCGCATAAAGGCCGAGTATTAAGGATGCCCACCCAACAGACAAAACTCTACCAGTTTCTGCCAGCCCAGCCTCCTCCTGAACGCCTCTGATCCTCTGTTCGAGAATTGAGGAGACCTCCGTTGGTGATGCCTTAGCCTCACCGGCATAGGTTCGGACGGTGTTATTGAGGATAGCCGGGGCCCCATGCCGAGCCTGTGAAGATAGAAAGAGGAGTCAGTAATTAAATATGGGAAAGATAATTGAGCAGATAGAGATTGAAGATTTCCATTGATGGGGATCTTTAGACGAGGGCGATGAAGTAGATGTGCTCGGGCGCAAGGATTTGGTGGGGACGAAAATCTGGTGGGGAAGTAACATACAGCAATGATTCTGCCGGCAGAGAAAGCCCCGACAGAGCGGGTAGATTGACGCAAGGCCGATCTAAACATTGCGAACGATGGGTATGATGAGAGAAGAAGGGAAATTGAAGGAGGGGAGGAGGGGAGATGCTTGAGAAGCCACAGAGAGGAAAGGACGCTCGTGGTGGTGGTGATGAGTTTTGCACGACGAAGCGGATGGCAGACAGGCAACGGCAGGACTCGGAGGGAATTTCGATTGGCCTGGGAGGGGCTTGTCTCAAGTTCGAAAACAATCAGATTGTGCAAATGTAATCTAGCCAAGACTTAACTCGGGGCCAGACATTCCCTCCCACTGCAGACTCGAAGACAAAGGCATTATGTGACTGTCGAGAGAACAACCGTCGTTTAGCGTATCACCTGTGACGGCGTTTCCCTTGTCCTTTCAACGTTTCCCCTTACCTCCCCACACGCGCAGAAGGTTGAAGCTGTTTTCCAGCTTCTTCTCTACTCTCTACAACAGCGCAACTACTTTACCTTGACCTATTATACCTATTGTGGTACTGGAATCATCGGTCGTCTGTGTCTGCCTACTGCGCTGTCTTGCCTTCCTTTTATTCGTTCGCTACCTCGCCAGGGAAATCGCCAATCTTCCCGCCAGCTCTTTTCACCACAGCCATACATTTCGTCTTCTATATACCCCCACCATATCAACAAAGGCACGCTTAGCTGCTGTCGCCCATTGCCCCAGCTTTGCATTTTCTGCGCTACGTCTCTTGTCATTTGGTTTTAGTCGTGGTTCCTCGGCGTCACTCTATTTTGCCTTCCACCATTTTTCGTGAGGCCTCGTAATACCGCTGAGCTACCATCGCAGCCCTCTCTGTCCCCGTCTCTGCCGACCCACCCTCTCATTAAAAAGGCCCTGAACGCATCCTGCCGCTCGCGCCCCCCCTGATTTGCATAGCAGCTTATCAGTAATCTTTCTCGCACCAGCACACCGCACATCCTCCCCAAATTACCATAACCATGTTCTTCATACACGAGCTCAACCGCACTATTACACTCCATCCATCCTACTTTGGACCCCATATGAGAGATTACCTTATCCACAAACTTCATGAGGATGTCGAGGGCTCCTGTACTGGGCGCTATTTCATCATCTGTGTGATTGAATATGAGAATATTACGCTTGGGCGGATTATTCCTGGCAAGGGCGATGCAGAATTCACAATCACTTACAAAGCTGTTGTCTGGCGCCCATTCAAGGGTGAAACTGTATGGTACGCTCTTTCTAGAGTAACCGCATCTGCTAACACCCATTAGGTCGACGGCGTGGTTAGTTCTGTCAACAAGATGGGCTTCTTCGCTGAAGTTGGACCATTAACTGTTTTCGTTTCGAGCCATGTAAGTAGATTGGCTGCACTTCCACTTGTTCTTTCTCACTAGTTAGCTTATCCCCCGCGACATCAAATTCGACCCGACCTCCAATCCGCCGCAGTTTTCGGACAATGGGGATCAGATCATTAATAAGGGCGCCCATATTCGCATCAAGCTTATGGGAACTCGAAGCGACGTGGGCAAAATGCACGCAATCGGTAGTATCAAAGAGGTATTTTTCTTTCCCCATTCAAACGTGCTGCTCAGCGCTTACAATTTCTTGCAGGATTATCTTGGGTATGATGCACCCAAGTACGTGGAAGTGTTTGTGATAAACTAATATGATCCCAGAGTTCTGTGAACAAACGGCCCCTTCGTACCGGCTGCGTTTCTTTGGATGTTGCTCTTCCTAACTTGATAGGAAGCCTGAAAACAAACACACTGCTTAATTCTTACCATCTAGTCATGAACCGTCTATAGATCCCTTATCTTTTGATCCTTCTTTCCTTGGATTTTAGCTTGATCCGCCTCTTCTCTTTGATCCGTGGGTATGGCTCTGGGTTCCTCTCTTTTATTTCCTTCTCATCTCTGGTTCCTTCTGATGGAAGTGAGAAGGAAACCTACCAACAAAATAAATTGAACAAAGCAAAAAGCCTAAAAATAATCTAAAAATTAGATTTCTAATGATGCCGGGTAGGAGAATTAGGTATGATATAGACCAAAGTACTAAAATGAACAAAAGTTAGCTCATTAATTCCTCAACAATCTTACAAGGTGAAGACTAGAAGCCTCAATACAAGAATAATCTGAATTTTTTGTAATGATATCGCCTTGATGAAAGATCGCAAGCTGCCGGTAGCCCACCGTATTAGCCACGTAGATGATGTGATATAATACACGAGGAATTGCACTTGTAGCTTTCTCCACCTCTAAAACCCCCGAGGATTCGGAGTTTTATCTCGCCATCACCGTTTGGAGAAATTACCACACTCTATGGCAAGGACACAGGATGGCGCTTTTATTGGTAAAATACTCGCACAGTACCGGTACCAGCGGTGCTCGACCAACACAAAGGCAGAGGACCAAAACGACTTGTCTCCAAGTACGATACAATTGTATAACACAAATGGGACGGAAAAAGTGAGTTAGCACAAGCGATTTTACACCAAAAATGGCCAATTTTGCGCATGTATTCTGTGCCAATACTTGAGCTAAAAACAGAAGCTCGTAGAGTGCTTAGAAAAGATGTAGACTACTTGACTTCTCTTGTAACCTCAAATGAATTTAAATTCTCTAAAGAGTAATAACTTTAGTATCGCCAGGGAACAAAATTTCCTCAGAATCATGCCAAGACCATCATTTTTGGTGGAAAAATGGTGCCTTTGTGGAATTTGAAAGTTCAGCTGCGTACCACTCTTGAGGAATCAGGAATTGAGAGGGCGTTTGTGTATAGAAAATGATGTCCTTACTGTTTTCAGTGGTTCTATGGATAGTTTGTATCATATTCTTGTGAATTTTCTCCAGCATATGATGCCAGTAATATCTTGGAGTGAAATCTGCCATTTTTGCTGTAATATTGCACGTCCCACCGGTGGCTCAGTCAGCATCGCCGAGAAATCTCACATTGGTCGTCATCACACTCCCTTTTCGCCTCAACATTGCTGCTCTTGCTAACTAATCAGGGAAAGGCATCATCTCTCGATGAATCGCCGGTCCATTTCACATCCGCCTCTTACATCCTCCTCCCCGCTCCCCAAGTTTTCCCACGCATTTCCTCAGCCATCCACTAGCTGCCCGAATTTGTCCAGATTACTTCTTTGACCTCTTTTTGCAACAACGCAATACCGTCCTGGGTTGGCCCTCATTGATTTATATCAACCCTCATTGATCCTGTTATTGAGTTTATCCAATCCCTCCTCTTTCTTTCTCTTCTCCTGTTTCACTACCAGCCCCGTTATCATCCACACTCGATCCTCTCAAGAGGAACCTTCTCTCAGCATGGCTTCACTCGATATTTCTCACGAAATCGGTCGCTCTTACCAAGCCCTAGTCAACTCTCCTCCGGCTGGCAAACCATCAGCGACTTACGCACAGTGGGCCGTCTTTACTGTCTCTACTCCGTTAGTGAACGCATTTGTGGCTGGCTCCGCCTCCAAGGCAAGCGTGCTTAAAGTGCACACTACTGCAGGTAGCTTCCCAATTTCTACTCTCGAACCCAGGAGGTGATATCGCCTCATTTCCGATAGCTCAATCCTCCTAGGAGATGTACTGATAAAGCGGTTTGAACTTTCTTTAGAGGGTGAACTCCAGGATCTTATTGAGGAATTCAACGACGGGAAGGCGCAATTTGCCTTTGTAAAGGTCAAAGACGCCAATACCGGCCTAGCGAAATTCGTTTTAATAGCTTGGGTACAGCTCCCCCATTCTACGTTGATCCTGCGGTTAATTGGGGATTTTCGCTGACGGGAGTAGTGCGGGGAAGGTGTGCCGGAGAGAGTAAAAGGCTACTTTACGGGTCATCTCAACACTGTATCCAAGGTTCTTCATGTGCGTTGTGGCTGCTCCTTGACGCGAATAATATTCTGATGAAACTTTAGGGATACCACGTGCAAATAACCGCGCGCTCAGAATCAGATCTTTCCCCAGAATCCATTCTCCAGAGGGTAGCCGATGCTTCTGGTTCTAAATACTCAGCCGGCAGCTCGACTTCCGGCCCTCCACCTACTGCCCCTAGGCCCGCTGTCTCGTCTTACAAACCCGCCTACCAGCCCACCAAGGTTTCTGGTGGGCCACCTATCTCCTCACGTTCTCCCTACAAACGTGACGAAAGTACAGATGCAGACGGCTGGGGATCCGATGCCCCTCCTGTCACCCGGAGCCAATTGGAAAAGGTATCATCAGCTTACACGCCTACCAGGGTTGACATCGCGGCTCTGCGTGCCCAGCCTACTTCTACTACCTCGGGATCGGGTTTTGAAGGCAGCTCTGATGTCGTTAAAGGTGGCTATCAGCCGATCGGAAAAGTGGATATCGCGGCCCTCAGAGCACAAGGCCAAAAGCAAGACCGCCCGGATATTGTCAAAGGAACTTATGAGCCAGTTGGCAAGGTAGACATCGCTGCCATCAGAGCGCAGGCTCAGCCCAGGCCCTCCACCAATTCCCCTGCTCCCCGTTCAAGTGCACCAGCGCAAGAGGAGGAACGTCCCAAGTCGTTAACTGAACGCAGTGCGGCCTTTTCTCAAAGCGAACGTCTTACATCGCTACCTAAACCCAAATCCACAAAGAAATTTGGCACCGGAGCGCCAGCATTTGGTACAAAACCTCCAACGCCTGGTGCTTTTGGCATCTCTCCAGCTGTGTCGGCAACCCCACCAGTTGGTGCTGCCAGTCGAGACTTCGGTTCCTCGGGTGGCAAGACTCCTGCTCAACTCTGGGCTGAGAAAAAGGCCAGAGAGCGAGGCACATCAGGAGCAAGCGAAACCACTCCCCCCCCACCTTCGCCAGGGTATACAAGCCAACATTATCCCCCACTTGGCACTTCAACTACCGGGCGCAGCGGTGGAGGCGCGGATGAGCTTACGACAAGACTTTCTCAACAAAGGATTGATAGCTCGCAATCACATGAAGAGGAAGTCCAAACACCCTCAGGTGGTATTGGCGCATTGAGGAGTAAGTTTGCTGGAGCGCCCCCGATGGGCACTCCTGCATCGCCAAAGAGCCCCCAACCAACAGGTGGGTTTCATGATACAGAACGTGAGGCGCCCCCACCGCCGCCTATTGATATATCTTCACGTCCTCCACCCGCTCCCGCTGTGGCCATTCCGCCACCTCCTGTCCAGCCCAGATCACCAACCCCGCCAACTCCTGAAGCTCCGGGCAGCCCAGTCAGGATCGCCATGCCAGTTGCTAGACAATCGGATAGCCCACCAGTGGCAAAACTTGAACCCGAGCCACAGTTTTCAATCCCAGCAGAAAGCTTAGCACATATCGTTACAAAGGAGAGGGGGCCGCCAGAAGAGGAAGAGCCAGCGCGCGACAGAGGTGCTGCAGTTGGAATTGGTGCCAGTGGCAAGAGGGCTGTGGTCCTATATGACTATGACGCTGCGGAGGAGAATGAAATTAGCTTGGTTGAGGGGCAAGTCGTTGGCGAAATTGACATGGTCGACGAGGTACTATGCTTCACCGAAGTTGATAATTCTTGGGTCGGGAGACACTAACAATGGCTAGGATTGGTGGGCGGGTCGTAATGCTGCGGGTGAGCATGGCCTATTCCCCAGCAATTATGTCGAACTCATGGAAGAAACGGAGGTTGCGCAATCTCCGCCGAGAGCTCCTGCCGACAGTCCAGAGCCAGAGCACGAGCCCCCCCAACCACAAGCGCCAGGTTCCGGACATGTCGCGATTGCACTCTATGACTATGAGGCTGCCGAAGAAAATGAGCTCAGCTTCCCTGAGGATGCAGTCATTGAGGATTTGGAATTCCCCGATGAGGATTGGTGGGTGGGCACTTATCAGGGAAGCAGAGGGCTCTTTGTAAGTCATTTCAACCACTTCTTTAACTACTGAGGGAATAACTAACTTTTTATGAAGCCCGCAAACTATGTGGAGCGTCAGTAGCCTTGGCGCCAATGCTTGACAACAACGACAACACTTTCTTCCCTTTCCAAAATAGACTAAATACCCATTGGGTGGTCTAACTTATACCAAAGACTGCATCTTGGGCGACTATCTCCGCCTAATTTGTGAACTATTTCATTTTTCCATTTTACAGCCTTTGTTCGATTTAGAAAACGTAAATGATGCAACCCCCTCGGGGTTAAGGTGACCGGTCAATGAGATTAGCCTAGTGGGTATTAGTTGGGCTCACGGGACTATATACGTTGCGGGTATGAGCACTTGACATTTATGTTGGCCTAGTACTAGCATAGGCTCCTCGAGACCTTGAGAGAGTTTGAAATGATTTGCTCCCTTTGTAGCTGGTCCGACATCTTCGTTTGGCGGCACCCAGCTCCTAGAAATGCGGAATCCGGCAGAAGGCCTTCTTTTGAATTTCCACCCAAGTCCGAGATATCTGTTGATTCCTTTTGTTTTGCTCCTCCGCTTTCTTGCTTTCTTCCTTCCGTTTTGCCCGGCTTGCCAGGGATGCATACCGTAGTTTATGACGTCTCAACATTCCAAAGTCAGGGTCGAGTGAGGCACAATGAGTGATTCGCAACTGCAACCCTCACTGGTTCCACAGTGATCTGGAACAAGGCGAGACAGGGGGAGAAGATGATGCAAGGTCGTTGATTTCCCGAAACACACCTGATCGTGCAGCAGACATCCGGAATGAGCCCCTTTGTATTTGCCTTTGTTATTTTATTTTTAAATTTCCGCCCAGCATAGGGAGCCGGGACGGGCGCAAAGGATCGCTCTCGCATTGAAGTGTGGGAGATCTGCCGCTCCAGGATCCCGCGTGGGGCGCTTGTCAACTTGAGAATGCATGACAACTCTCTCACATGATATGTGGGAGTGGAGATGATGACGATGATAACATGGTGCAGCACCACCCTCGGATTCTGCCAGGCCCAGCTGCAAGCCTAGATGATAGAACAAGCCCAGGTCGTATTTTTACTTGGCAAATATCTGTGAATAGCTGTGCCGGTACTGTATTATTATGGAGAGTTCTGGGGGAGATATTACATGTCCCTCAAACATGGGGGGGTTGGCGATATGGACAGTCAAACCTAAGAAGCCCTTGAAGGTTGGGGTAAAATTGTGTCGGGCAGTACATGTATCTCGTTGCAGGGGTATATCGGGAACACAGATACTCCCAAGAGTCCTCAAAATGCGTGGTTATTATTTTATCCCCAAGTTTATTTGGGTAGATCTCCTAACGATATCATGGCGTCAAGCGTACAAGTACAAGTACTAATAGTGTGCCTATTTTACGGTCTGAATTGCTTATCCGACTTTCCGACATTCCTATCTCCCGACGAACCTCTCGACGCCATCTTGCTCGTATTGTATGGAGTGCCCAATTCCTGAGTGGCTGCTTCAAGCTGTGCTGTTTGGGAGCGGCTTGGTGCTTGTTGGTGTGTTCCCATATTGATCCAATTGTTCTTCGTGATTTGTTGTGGTAATGTAGGATGTCTAATTTACTCGTGCGGGTATTATATCTTAGTACGGTATCATCTGGCGCAAAGGGCCGAAAATTGTACGGAGTCGAGCGAGACTCATTCCGGCTTGAGTGATTCCTTCTCCTCTCAAGCTTTACCAAATCAGGAATCCTCCCCCAATCCATACTTGTACCATTTTCATCGAAGTTGGCAGGGGTGGAGAAACCCATCTCATCTCTCATCTCGGCAATCCCACTTCCTCTGGCCGCTCCACCCACGATCGCGATGAGTGAGGGACCACTCTCAACCTACGGTCCCCGCACAATATGGCGAGTCTTGGTACACGGTCCCCCTTATAACTGACTATCCTGTCTCATCCCTTCTCTCTCTCCCATGGTCGCCCATTTCATTATTTAGCCATCTGTCGCTCTTTTGAACTTTGTCCTAGCTTCTCATCCATCCATCCCTCTTCTTTCTCTCCCATTCTCGTTTTCTGTGCATACTTTTTTTTCTCGGTATTTCATTCACTTTGCAAATATACAATCACGTTTTTGTCAAGAATTCTACAATTTAAATAATACCCACAATGCGTTTCTTCACTGCTGTTCTCACGGCCGCTGCCGCTTTTACGGCTGTAGTTTCTGCTCAGAGTGCTACGGGCACTAGCCCTCCTGCGCCTGCTGTCACGGATACCAAGGACAACCAGATCAACTATCCTGTCGGTGGAACCATTGGTTCTGGGTCTCCTATTACTATTAAATGGTCAGTAGGATTCGGGGTTTGGGAATTTGGTTTTGGGGGACTTTTGTGCTGATAATGGCATCACAGGACTCCGTCTACCCAAGGCCCAGTTACCCTTGTTCTGAGGAAGGGCGATGGGACCGACCTCGCCACGATCACTACTATTGCAAGTATGTTCTGATGCCAGAGGAGTGTGGTCCGGGCGAATTGAATGCAAGGACAAGAATGGAGCAAAATACTAACTTTGATGGATAGGTGGAATTCCTAACTCGGGCTCCTATGACTGGACACCATCATCATCTCTGCCCGCCGGCGATGACTACGCCATCCAAATCATCTCTGGAGACGTTTCCAACTACTCCCCCAAGTTCGGAATTGGCTTGGTTTCATCTTCGTCATCCTCGACAACCATGAGCACTAGCACTAAGAGTTCTTCAAGCTCTTCGTCAAGTTCAAGCAGCTCTTCCACCACCACCACATCGAGTTCTTCCTCCAGCAGCGCCAGTGCGAGCGCCACCCCAAGCGGGGCCAACACAACCGCGTCCTCCACCTCGCGCACCTCATCGCGCAGCGCTCCAACCTCCACCGGCTCGGGCGCCCCCGGGAGCGGCGGTGCGACTAGCATTAACGGTGCCGCGCAGATTACGTCTCCGCTCGCGTTAATCTTTTTCATTGTCGCCGGAATCGCCTATCTCAACTGAGAGTTATGTACTTGTAGTTGTAAACCATTTTTCAACGGGGAAGGTTTGCTTGGTGTTATCATGTTGGGTTTAATGGATTGTATGATGGTATCATAGAATATACGATTGTTAATGAAAACGAGATATTAGGGTTAGCTGAAATTAGTGCGAGCACGTGGTGATTGTATGCGAGTGGAGTGAGGTGATATGGTGGGGGAGGGTGTGGGGGGTGTGTTGCATGAAAGGGGAGGGGAACTTGGTATATCCAGAGGCAATTGTAGCATTTTATCCGGGGTTTATGACCCCGACACGAGAAGGTTCATATAATGCAATACTACCAACCCGCTCGTTCACGGACCAAGATGTTGGTTCGCGATAAACCATTGGAAGATGCATTGTCACGGCCAGTAAATGACCGGAAAGGACCTGAACCAATTGAGCCCGCTGCGGCCCAGAAGCTGCAGAAATAATTAGATTATGTCGCGGGTGCGGTCATTAGCATGCAGACCTCGCGGGACCAATACCGGTATCATATTACACCATGCATGTCCAGGGTTAGAAATGGCAGGAACAAAACCGGGGGCATACAAGTACAGTCGCACCCCGTTGTCCCGGATGGCCAAAATCAGGAGTTGACCGTCCGGGACAATGAAACATCCGGGGGAGAGTGAAATGGTTGATAATAAAAAAAGGTGTTTTGGAAAAAAAACATGAAAAGCGAGTGATAATTGTGTGGATATGACTTCCAGCCTATTCCGTAATAATAATAATTATTATTATTAAAGGTTTAGATGAGGGGGTAACTAAAGTGGGAAAAATAAAAAGACCCGGGCGATGAGTTGTTTGAATGGAGAAAAATTATTAAGGAAAACCTCCCAATACCGAACTCAAATAGAAGGATCAAGTTAAATTACCGACTCGGAGAACCCCAGCAGTGATGTGATATTTGGGGCTAGGATTAGGGGAAAATCTGGGACATTCGATATTTTCTATGTGAACAGGGGTTGGGATATCTAGATTTGCATCCGGTTCGAAAACCCCCCAAAATCTGGGACTGTGAAGTGTATTTCTATGTACCGGTAGCTCGGACAAATCTTGAGAAATCGTCCATTGCAACGAAGAATCTGGAAGGTAGTTGCATTGTTATCGTCTGCGGCTCTACAACGCTACAGAGTACGCTAACCATTCGCGATGCAACAGCACACTACGAGTATCATACTATGATTACGATGCGGCCGTGTTTGCCTCTCGCAGACTGCTATGAAAATGTCTTCATCCCCATGTTTCTCCTTCTTCCTTGCCTTCTCTCGCGACACAATTTTCTTCCTGTCCTCAAGTCTTTCCTTTCCATCAAGTTATCACAATCAATCATGATCTTCATCTCCACTTAAGCGGTTTCACTCCACTGCCCAAAACCCTCACCGTAAATCATTCCTTCCACAGCCCTTATTTTCAACATATCATAATATTATTATAAGTATGGGAGTGTCCTCCAACTCGCCAGAGAATCAACACACCTTCCACCTTCCACCATCCCACAGCTACACCTAACAGCAATCATGACGACGAACATCTGCAGGTCCCTCATCCGCCCTCATGGGAAATTCGCCGAACACATCCGCCCACACAGGCAATTCATCCCCTACATGGGTCATCACAGGGAATTCATCAAACACACCCCCCCCCGCAATACCACTCATCAAAGGTTGTTTTGCACAAACATCGGTGCGGGGCCCGAGCCGATGCTAGACGGCAGTGGCGAGGTAAGGGAGACTTAGCTGTGGAAATGATTGTATGCAATCCTTTTCATTACTACTAATTCGGCTAATGAATACTGCGATAGTCTAAAGTTTCTTTCCGTTATATGTTTGGTCTGATTTGCAGATTGCTTACTCCAGTCATAGGAATATCGCAACTCCGAGATCTCTAAACACAAAGATATGGCGGATATTAAGACCACGATAGAGACTCGGTTTACTCAATTACAAGCAAGCCAGATTTTTATTCAATGGCAACTGGGGATCATGGGCACCGCAATGCTCGCTTTCTTTGTGGTGTAAGTTGTCTCCTGCTTGAAATCTCCATTGTTGCTGACATCATACTTCGTAGCTTGGAGTATGGGGTGTAAGACTGCTAATGCAGTATTGCGTCCCAAAAGTTGTCTCCGCCACTCCTTCCCCTACTACCACTGTAAGGTCTATGAGAAACTGGTTGATAGCAGATGACTGATACATTCACTAGGAGAATGGCGGGAAAGCTCTCGACGGAGAAGGGGGGGGAGGTACTGTGGGGAGAGACACTTGTTCTGGGGGCGAAGCTGATGCTGAAGGTGAAGGCAAGCAGTGGTGGCGCTGGCTTATTTAGATGGGCCTGGCTATTCCAGGTGAAATTGGGTACTTAACTTATTTGTGGGGAAGCCGCGCTTGGGAGTACACGGGTGGGGGAATTAACCCCTGAAAACTGGCGTATTGGCCAAATTCCATACCCCTCTAATAAATCTCAACTTATAAGGTGCTCATGAATTTCTCCTTTTTAAATTCTGTAGTCTGAGCTATATATCAGGCATGGCCATTCATTGGGAATCTTCACAGACCAACCCTAATACCTGAGCACTTCTAGTTTCGTTTTCCCGGATTTTGGGGGGGTTTTTTTTTTGTGAACATATTGGTATCTCACTCAAACTTTGCAGGTATTCCTTTCTATTTGTGTTTTTAGCGATAGCTCACAAGGACTTTCAATTTACTTGCCCGCCGCTCCTGGCCCTTTCGGAGTTGCTGATTTGACCGCGGGCGGTGGCAGTCGGCTCCCGGTAAGCAGGGAAGAAAGTGTAATGTTGGGTTGCGCATAATACGAGTATGGGGCAGCTGCTTAACCAGGTAAGACAGGTACGATTGCACATACTATTAAAGAGCAAAAGGATCGGACAGTGTAACCGTCATATATTCTCACTCGCATTCCTGGCCTACCGGCAGGGTATGCATGGGGAGACTCGAGGATGAGCCATAATGTCCGTCATTTGCGCTACTATAAGTCTTTTAAGAAATTTTTAATCCGGGTATAGTACGATAGCTCATTGCAGGGCTTGTTTGCTTATTTATTATAATGAATTTATATATATATATATATATATAAAAGAACCACTTTTTTAAACACTGCAAGCACTAACGGCCAGTTGAAAAGCTCCTTGTGAGAGTGTTTATCCGCTCGCCCTCTAGAGATTCTTGCAGCATACGATGGTCGGCACCGTGATGGTACAGTGAGAGGCTGTGAGTGGGTGTTGCCGACTGAGCGTGCTGTCTGGAGCTAGTTTCGGCCTAGTGCGGATTCTCCTATCAAAAAATAAAAGTTTCGACCATGTGTTCGTACAAGTGGCCCCGTGAGCGATCCCTTCGGCCATCTGTCGGAGAATTGGTCGGGACCAGTCCCAATGCTTAAGTTACCCAAGGATCCCTCCCGCACGATTCTCCGGGCGGGCCCGCCCCCCTAGCTGGGCCTACCAGTTGTGGCGGTACTGCCGCAGCAACAAGTGTTCTCAGTCAAATTTCTCATCATAATGGTAATTCCTCCAACAAATTCGTGGGCTTTATAACTCGAGCGACCAAGAGTGTCCATAAATCGCTTATCACACAAATCTAACATGAAGAAGGGGTCAATTGTAGCAAGTCTACCACAAGCAAGTTAAGTACTCAGTTGAGAAGGGTCATCTAAACACACGATGGACCACTGGCAATCGATACAAATGGAAACACGAAAAACGCTCAAATCCATCGAATGAGACCCTCCCAATTCAGAATTTAGCCAATCTACAGTGCTGAAAAGACAAACAACTGGGATAAATTGTCAGCGGTGTGCCCAAGCACAAGATGGGTGATAGGGTTGGGCTTACATTATTTGTTGCTGCGATAGCGATTGAGTCTTCAAACGGATGCCAACTCATATGCAAGATCTTTTTATTAAAATCAATTTGATCCGCGTCTGTTTCCTTCCTCATCCGACCTCCTGGACCAGACCCAGCAGCAGGACTTCCAGCCCTCGAACCGCCCTTCTTTCCGCCGTTGATAGGAGTAGGTACGCCAACCTTCTTTGCTTTGAAGGCACTCTTGTCCGCCTGCAAGACAACCTCAACTTCCTTCTCAGGGTCGCTAGGGTAAATCATGAAGTTGTTGTTGTACGATCCAGTCATTACATTATTCCCGTCGCCTGAAAATACAACCTCGAACTTGTCAAAGATCGAGTCATTCTCATAAGTATCACAAAGCCTAGGCCGCAGATGCTCATGAATTGGAATAGTTTTGACAGGTCTGTTCTCCATATTAATATCCCATATCTTGACTGTTAGGTAGTCACGCGAGAGAATATAGCGACCGTCGGAGGAGAATCGGACGTCTGAAATCGACGAGATAATCTCCGAGAAGAATGAACGCGATGTTGGGTCTTCTTCCTGTTCGAACACTGCACAACAAGCCGAATTAGACATCGACCATCAGATGGGTTACTGGGAGATCAGGGGATAGCAAAAGAGGATTTTCACATTTCACATGTTGATCGCAAAGAGCGCTTTCCCTCATATCTGCCAGTTTTATGGTTCCCTTGCTACTGGCGTACATGAACCAGTTACAATACTGGGGGTGGAACTCTGCAGCGGTAACAACTTCCGTCAGTTCCTCCATATTAGCCGGCTTGATATCCACAATGTTGAAGCTTTGATCTTGGATATTGAGATTCCAGAGATTAATGCGGAGATCATCACTAGAAATGAAAGTCTCTCCATCCGAATTCACGGAAATACTATTGATATGGTAAGCGTGGGCATTTGCGTAAGTCCTCCTGGGTACTGCTGCTACCACAGTATCGTGGTGCGTCAGTCGCGGAAGCCGGAGCGCAGATGAGTTGTTAAAGGTCGGGGGTGGTTGTGCGAGGTGGTGTCGTACGCCTCCGGCAGAAGGAGAAGCGCCATCATGAGATAGGTTGTTTTCCGCCACCACCTTGAGAGACTTTTCGAAAACTTTCCATAACTTGATGGTCTTGTCGTTTGTGGAGAGCAAAAAATGAGAAGCATTTTGACGTCTACACCATTTGATTTTGTTTATCTTTTCCTCAATCTCCAAAGATTTTAAGTAGTCGAACTCCGGTTCGTGTGACTGGAACTCGGTATGGAATTTGTATTCGCACGTTTTTTTCTATTGAGGGCGAGAGAGTTTTGATCAGCTAGGCTCTTAAATCCAGCACAACCGGTTTCTGATGGCAATTCCGGGGAGAAGCTTACTGTCTCGTTTCTCTCAAACAGCACCACACGCCCACCCTTATCTCCCGTAGCTAAATAGTTGCCAGTATGATCGAACTCAACAGTCGATATTATGTCGGCTAAGGGGGGAGTGACCCAGGCATCAGTAATAAACCTGAGAGGTGAAATCTCTTGTGTGGGAACTCACCCTCAGTAATATCTTCTACGTCTCCCTTGTCTCCGAAACACCTTGTTGTCGATATACCCGGTCAGCTTTCCCTCTCTTCACCACGATAAGATGGCACCCCCATCTATAGTATCAGCGGGGAAGTGGGGTTTGATTGATCCATCTGCCCCGCACCAAAAATAGACACCACGCGAAACAACCAAGTGAGCGAACTTACTGTGTGAACTTCCACGTCGGCGACGCTATCTCGCCGTCGACCATTGCTGCGTCGGAATAGATAATTCAACAAGGAATAAGAAGAGGGGCTGAGCGGTTGATAGCTAATTCCAGATAGATTTGATGGTCCGAGGATGGGGGGGATTGTTATCGCAGAGGGGGTACGAATAGCGCTGAAAATGAGGTACGTATGACGGACAAGGAAAGCTGAGTATAAATTCGGTAAAGATAAATGCTTAGGGCTGATTAGAATGCGAAGACCAATCCCTGAGGATATAGTGATGTTAGAAAGGCGAAAGGACAGCACGAGGCGAGGGGCTAATGACCTGGTCTCTTTGTTCCAGGGAAGCGAGCAAGCGAAGGTAACCTCACACTTCGCTTATCTAACTTTTGGCGGGAGCTTTTCTGTCAAAGCAGGCGTATGTGAGACTGGTGATGGATATGATGGCAGTAACTGTGTGGTGGTGGTAGTGGTGGTGTTGGTGGGGTAGTGGAGGGGGGGATGAAGCGGGCAGAGCGGTGTCCAAGTTGGTAAGTTGGGGTCGGCTGGAAAGAGGTGGGGCGGGGGGATTGGGGTTCGGTTGCCTCAGTGTTTTTTAGGTTATGGTTTTGGTAAGTGTAGCTTAACGGGACAACAATGATACCATTACGATACCCTCCTACGGTATGCCTATGTGCTTGTGGTACGGTGCCACTCTTGTTGATGATGGCCTTAAAGCCACCCAAGAATAGTTGTTTACCCCATATCCGCTTCCTTTGCACTTCTATAAGGAGCTGCTTCAAAAATAGAACTCACACCTGCCTCGGACACTGTCCCATTTTATTTCCCAACCACATACTGGTAGGTGTCCTTCTCAGAGAAATGCTATTGGTCTAGGACCAGAAAAGGCCTTCCCAAACAAAGTGATGTCCCTACACTTCCCTGGATGACTCATCGTAGGCCTGGAAATCATTGCAGCCACAGCACAGTACCGTACTGACAGCCGGTACCGTACTGTGCTTGAGCACTGGTACAGCCTCGTTCGCAAAGTTCTCGCGGATCAAGAGGTACCAGGGAAAAATATTGGCAGTAACAAATGTACTGGTACAAGTGCCTGCAGAAAACCTGAAGTACAAATTCTTGTACCGGTACATGAGTTGTCCCCAGACTTTTGCTAAGATACTTACCGATCAGCGAGAACTTTGCGAACGAGGCTGTACAGAATCAATACCCACCATTATCCCACCATATCCCAATGCAAAAGAAAGGCATCTTTTCAGCTGTTCTACCTGTATCGTACTGTAACATACTCACATCCTCGAGTCTCCCGTAAATTATTGTCTCCATAGTGTCTGTCACCACTTAATCGGTGACGCAATTGAAGAATATCAATCATCTCGGTTACCTCCTATATATGTCCCTAGCGTCCTGCAAGGTCTGCCTGGTCATGTTGATCCTTTGGAAGGGTTGCAAGATCCTCCGACCTCGGCCCCTCGGTCCATGCTTTTGACTACCGGTAAATAGTTAAATAAAGCCTCACCCGTTCCATCTGCCATTGGTGAGTTCAAGGGCTCGAAAATTCTCCACAGCTTTCTAGGTTGTCGCTACAATGGCCTCTCCTTCCCCTCCTCCTCCCCCTCCCCCTCCTCCTATTCTCCCTCTCGCGCAGGACTCTATTAATACGAGATCAGCGACCGCGGATGTGAGCCAAGCATCAAGCCAGGCCCACTCATCATCCTCCGTTTCCAAGGTCATTGCGAACATAACCACCTCGGCCTCATCTCTTCTTGGCTCCCTTGTGCATCAAGATTCAACCTCTGTCAACGCGACCCTTACTTCCTTCTCTGGATCATCTGGGAAAGTTCAATCTCCTTCGGCCGCTCCATCCAACAGCTCATCATCATTTGCCGATCCTTCTCATCCCGCTCCGTCTAATCCTTCGTCTGCGACAACACCTGCAGCCTTTAAATCCCAGCCACTCAGCGACCCATCTTCGGAAATCGAGTTCACATTATTCTCAACCGATTGCACGGTTCCAACACGTCAAAATTGCAATCATCTGCAGTCCCAGAATTCGGTGACGAATGATGGTCAGGCGGTCATTGACCTGCTTTCACAGCCCTTGTGCGCCCTCGCCCTCCCCCCTTCTGATCTCTCCCGGATAGATGCGTCACATCCAGTAGTCGCTGAGTTTGTTGCGTGCGATGATCCTGTAGACTTTCTACTCACCACGTCGGAGTACAGTGAGGACATATGGGGAGATTTAGTGGGACTATTTTGTCAGGCAAAGGGAGAGGTCAAAGGGAAAATGAAAGAATCGCAGCCGTCAACAACGATAGACCAATTAAGGGGAGTTTGGAGTCATCTCAGGACCTCGAAGCTCTAGCTATGTCCACCAGACCCGGAGTTGCAGGTGATGGGCACCACATTCATATTCCCGGGTTAGCCATAAAGCACCTGAATACTCTGGAAGAATTTGAACTTGGCGTCTTTCTTTTGTGTCGTCACGCCCGTTTAGCGATTAGAGCCGCTATCATTATCCTACATAGGCTCGTCTCAATGTTCAATCACTCTCATTTTCCACCACAGTGGGATTGGCCTCCCCCTCCGTATGATATCTCCCGAGTGTTATAATAAAGATATTATTGTAATATATAAAAAAGCGGACTTTTGTTAATTCCTACGACCTGTCAAAAGCTGAAGTCGTCCGAACGGTAATGCTCTTCCAAGTTTTGCCCCACTCCCGGATAGCCAAGGTGTCACTCGGATGGAATGCTAAGCCATCACTTCTCTAGCACCCGGCCCATCCACAACGTGCATAGCCTATGCAACCGCACACAAATGCAAAATACTCGGGATATTATTCCCAACACTATCCACGCTCGCTTAGAAAACTTGAGTCCAATCCCATTTTTAACGCGCGACGATAGTTTTTCATAGAAATATCTCCGGAGCACCACAACATACCACACCTAGATAACTCTCGCCCCGAACCCTTCCCATACGGTGCGCATTGGCCGACTCCCCTCATAGCACGGATACAGAACCCTCCCTTTAACTTTCACAGAAGCAGGCAGGCCGAAGTCGGGTCACCGCCCCCATGCGGGGTAACTAAACCGACCGGGGCGACAACTTATTGTAGGTCGCGAAACCATCCCGCCGCTCTTAGGACGGTTCTAAAGCTTTTGCTAGTAATGATCCTAGAATACTGGTGCTGGTATTGCCCTCCAGTTCTCGAATAGACTGCCATCCATCCTGGTAACCCTATACCCACATCTTCCAGAATCAATGCAATACGGTACTGGTACGTACCGTACTGTACTCTATACCACCAACATGATACCCCAAATTTCGGCCGGACAACCTTATCTTGGAGTCAAACCTCTTGGACAAGAATTAACAAGTCCCCCCCCCCCAGGAGGCCGGCCTTCCAATAACCCCCCGGATCATCTGAAGGAAAGGTTTCCTATTGCCCCAAACGTTCATCAGTCATCAGTTCGGAAGAAACGGACAACCATTCGGAAGTTCCCGGTTAATTGACGAATTATCCGGAGGGCAGCTCAGTGGCTATACTTATGGCACAGTGGTTAATGCACAGATATGCTCTTTGCTCCTACGCACGGTATTGCACTGCGAATCTAGGCCACCCAATAACCAAGTATAAAAAGCATCCAGCTGGCCACAATTTCATCCTCATCCTTAGAACTCCGGAGTTGTGATGACACAGTATATGGCAGCCGTGTTCTGGTTCGGTAAAACCCTGACCCCAAAGACTTGGGCCGGTGTCGTAATAACACTCTTCATACTGTACTCGTATAGGTACGGTATGGAATTAGACAAATCAATCCTCCACCTCCATCAAATTCTCAAGGGGCGCCAGTACAGGTAGTGCCGGTACGGCGGGGGGATGAGAGGGTGGGGGGGCGGCTAATGCGGATGGCAGCGTTAGGCCTCTCATTTGATAGAGAATCCGCAGGTTGATGCTTTCCGCAGATCATTTAGGCCCAAAATTTACATGCAATGCAGGCGTATTTTAACTTAGGCCGAGCTTTCTAATAAATTTGACTTTCACACCAACCTTTTGCACCACACCTACTTCGCATCGTGCTATATTGCTCATCACTCACATGGTACGATACTATGGCCTCCTCCACCACCCGAGTAGGCTACAGTTAGACCACCAGTATCGCATTCTACCTTGCTCTTCCTTCACCCTTTAATTGCGGTCACTCTCCGAACTACTCTCTAGCTTGACACTTGCCAGAGCTCAGCATTCTCTCCCCATTCGCAACTGTAAAATGAGGCGTGCCATCGCGAGCAGTTGTCGAGAGAGGGGATTAAGATTGCCGCATTCGACAGATGCAGTTAAATTGACAATATGACCCTCGCGGACCAGCAAAATAAATTGGATTCCGCTTTCCCACTTCTATAATAAACAATTGGGCTGAGATGGTGAAGAGATAAACCGTGAGGTGCCACGTCGCGCCTATAGGCGTACTTTCCAAATCCGCCCTGCATATCCTATGCTCCTCGACAAACAGATTTTTGTCTTCAATTTGATAGCAAACCACTCGAGCGGGGATTGTTAATTGGGAGGTGTGGCAAAGTGTGGACCTCTATCCGTGCGGAGCTCTGCTCGCACCTCAACTTTTTGCCCGTGCTGCGCTGCAGTCGCGTGTCATCATCTCTTCACCTCCATCCCTCTACCTTCGCTGCTGTTTGCGAGGTTTAACCCCTTGGGATATATCTGCTCATTACAGTATATGTAGATTGCGTTATTGGAGCGCCGTAGGCCTTAACACTGGGGTTTAATTATTTAACATGGTTACACAGCTACGGTTAAGCAAGACCGGAGAGGGAGACCTTAGTTATCTTCAATCTGTCGCCTGTCCGCTCCACACTCATCATCTCACCATCTCTCTTTTCCATCCATCCATGGCCTCCCCTCAACCCCGCCTTGCACCTATCCAATTCCGACCCTCCCCCCCCAACTTGATTTCTCCCGTCGAGTTTTCAATATGGTGGCTTGTTCATCAAATCAAACGGTTTGTGTCTCTCTCCCACGCCGCCAAAATCTCTTATAAGCCTTGCATTCCTCAATTGCACTTGCTAGGCAGTCAGTAGCATCTTTCCGGTTGCAAGCCCTTATTGAAACGCTGATCTCCTTTCGGGTCACTGCAGGCGCTTTGTTTGCCCGGTTTTGAAAAGAAGGTGAGCTAGCTGCTGGAAGCCGTTCAATTTGATATTTACACTCAGTTTTTATTTTTTATCCCTACAGTCTCTTTAGTTGCGCCCCCCCGCCAAACCACTCAGGCATTCCATTCCTCGCTGCCCCTCATCTGTTATCTGAAGCTGACATCAATCAATTACTTGTGTAGAGAAAGAAATTATAGTCTTTTTCCTTTGCATTCGCACGAAGGAGGTCTTTGGGAACGAGATATCTAGGCCACATGTGCTGTATGTGCTCAATCGGTCTTCTGGTTTTTCCCTGCTCCTTCTTTCCCGTTCATACACCAAAATCATCGTGGGTTTGCGTCATATACCGGCCTTCGACCACCTCAGTCCCCTTGCTCTGCCCAACCCGTAGGCTAATCATAGCATATAATGACTGTAGCTCTCTCCACCCCCCCAGCTTAGCTTAATAGCACCCCCTCCCCCCAACCCAACCCATTTATACTTTGTTCCTCCTAACCTACCCTTTCGGGACCTGCAAACGAGAAGAAGGAGATTCTCAATGGCTTCCGCTAACCCACTCCCGTTGAGAAACACCTCTCCAGCTGATACCCCTTTGCCTGAATCTCCACTCCCGCGTACTGCCGCTCTTGTTGACGCAAACACCGGGGCATCCGAAACAATCCTGGAAAAGGTTCCGTCAACTGACAGGGTGACTACCCTGGGGGACCCTCCCACAAGACCCGTAAGAGTCAAACCTCGATCGCCCACCTATTCTGATTCCCCTTCAATGGGGCCACGTCAACCTCACCTGTATCATTTCCCCCCCTCACCCCTACAGACTCCTCCCAGCACGGCAATCCACCCATCTTACTACCAGCAAACGCCCCAAGGGCCAGCCCACTACTTGCCTCCCAGACCTTTACATAATTACGCCTCCCCCAGAAGCGAATATGGTAGTCAATACGCACCTTCAACAAATGGTCACCCACAGCCGCGTCGCTCATCCTTTGCCCAACGATATCAAGCCGGTGCAGGCGTCATGAATGCGCCAGAACACTCACATCCACTCCGCCGACTTAGCTCACAAGGGTACCCCCCTACCTACCCTATGTCTAGCGCAGGCTCAATGTACGGGTATGAGGATCCTATGGACGACAACCCCATCTACCCCGGTCAAAATACCTCCGGCACACTCTCCCCTTCGGCAGCGTATGACGCAGATCCTCACAGTAATATTGAGGGCCTCATTCAGAGGGCCCAAGGCGCCTTGCAGTCACTCACTATGCCGATTCATAGTCTGCAGCATTTGTGCGATCGGTATAGGGCTGTCAATGATGAATTAGAGAGGTTTCAGCAAATTGCTGACGAGCAAGAAAAAGATATGCGGGAACTGCAGGAGAAGAAGGTTGAATTGGAAGCTGTGAAAATTGACTTGGAACAAAATTTGGACATGAGTGCCGCAGAGCTTGATCATTTGAAGAGGCAGCTTTCCAACCTGGAAGCCCAGGTCCAAAGGTTATCGCAGATAATAAAAGAGAAAGATGAAGAAAGATCGCGTTTAGAGCAACGACTAACTTTTGAGAAAGAAGCGTTGACGGTGGAGTTCCAGGATTGGAAGCGGAATACATTCGAAGCCCATGAAGCGGAAAGACGTTCTCTCATCACAGCTCATGACGCCGAGAAGAGAACCATGGAGGCCCAATTCCTCTCAAAACAACGCTCCATCGAAGCATCTCATTCCGCCGAGAAAATGCAGATAGCGGAGATGCATTTGGCTAGTTCCAGGGAACTTGAGGCAGCCCATGCAGACGAAATCCAGCGACTAAAGGATAGTTACAAGGATGAATTAGGGACGGCCCAGAAAGCTCACAAATCGGTTGTTAGCGGTCTAGAGAAATCTCTCCGCGACAGCCTCGAACAGTTGCGAACTGAATTCTCCACCGAGAGGAGCGGTATGCAAGCAGTCTTTGATTCCGAGAAGATGAAATTGGAAGAGGGCTTTGCCCATCAGAAGGCCTCACTTCAAGGTTCTTTCTCTGCTGAAAGGAGTTCAATGGAAGCAGAATTCGCTTTGCAAAAGGCAAAAATCGAGGAAAGGTTTTCTTCACAGAAACGCGCCGCGGAGCTCCAATTTAATATGGAAGTTGAGGACCTTCGTCAAACATGCGAAGCCGAAAAATTGGAGATGCAAAGGGCCTTCGAAGCGGAAAAGACTAAGTGGCGGAAGGAAAAAGAGAAAATCACTGCGAAATTTGACGATGAGAAAGCTAAATTGGAACAAATGATCAAGACTTTGGAGGATGAAAAGCGCATTGCTGAGAACACTAACCTATCGCTGAGTGCTGATAAATCCTCACTCCTTGGTCAGAAAGCTACTCTCGAAGATACTGTGGCAACCTTAGAAGTCGACATGACGTCACTAATATCCGAAGCAGAACGTCAGAAGTCGGAGTGGGAGGCACAAAAACAGAAGCTAGAGGTTGAGGTAAAGGACCTAAAGGATATGCGCGACAGCTTAAAAAAGGAAGTCAGAGGGCTTAGGGAGGTGATTCAACGTACCGCGGAGGAAGAAGAGGGGGAAGAAAGGAGGAGCCGGGGTGATGGGTACTAGTAGGTTTCCGTCCTCTGTAATGTACACCGAAGCCTTGATTAACTTTAATCAGCATCGATGCTTTCACCAAGCTGTCTAAAGACATTATCGATATCTCGAAAGAATTTTCGAACCTGCCTGTGGCTCCTAGTGGAGTATGTACTTTCTCCTTCGTGTGAATCACCTTCAATCACTCGACGCAATTTACTAATATTACTCCCTGCCTTTAGCGAGTTCTTGCGGAACTTCCACCTGGGCTACCATGTATGCTTGTAAACACCGACGCCTCTCGCCTCATTCGTATGGCGTATGTTCAACACATCATCTCCAAATACCTCTGCCACAGGATTTTCCAGCCATTTTTGTTCTACCTAGGGAAACGATATGATAAAGCCGACAGCTATTTCCAGGCTATGTCAAAGCAACTTCGGGAGAAGTCTACCCGAAAGGAAGCAATCTGGCGTTACTATACTCTTCTCGCTGGGTACACGGGATCGAACGCAAAGAGGACAGCCAGCCTGGCTGCGACTAATGTGATCGAGGAGATTGCTGGACATGTCAAACCCTTCGCGGATCAGAACAGAATGGATGTCATCACGTCCGGTATTTCGAGGATTGTGAAATTTGCGGTTGAAACCTGGCGGCACGCTCGCGTTGAGCGCGAAATCTTTACCGCCTCAATGTCTTTAGATGGAACGAACGAGAATTTATGGCTTGGACACCTCTATGAGCATGAAAAGCCATACGCAGACAACCCAGTCCTCGTCGCCCAGCTCAAATCCCTTAGGTGCCGACACGAGATTATCCTCCCATTGCTCCCAATCTTTTCCCGTGAGGGATCATTGCCCTCATTGCATCGTCCGGGAGCCTCACTAGACACTGGCGTGGTTTTCTCCAAAGGTGTCGCTCTCTACATGGATTGTCTACCAACCCTCCAGCGAAGTATCGAGACAAGTCCTTTAGGCTCTGTACCTGCGCTTCCTATTGATGCGGAACTCGTCACCACACAGGAAAGGAAGAGGCTCTCACCAGTGTCGGAGGGGGAAGATGAATATAAGGCTATGGCTGCTGAGAAGGAGGCGAAGGAGAAGTATTTAAAAGAACAGGCGGGTATCCGTGCGAAAGAGGAAGCTGAAAGACAGGTGAAAGAGGAGGCGGAGGCCATGGTGAGGAGAGAAGAGGAAAGGGTTGCTAGGGAAGAAGCCAATCGTCTAGCAGCCGAAAACGCCGAGCGAGAGGCTAGGGAGGTAGCCGATAGGGCAGCCGCCGAAGAGGCCGAGCGCATTGCTAACGAAAACGCCGAGCGAGAGGCTAGGGAGATAGCCGATAGGGCAGCCGCCGAAGAGGCCGCGCGTATTGCTACCGAAAACGCCGAGCGAGAGGCAAGGGAAGTAGCCGATAGGGTAGCCGCCGAAGAGGCTGAGCGCATTGCTAGCGAGCTCGCAGAAAAGGAGGCTGCAGAAAAGGAGGCTGCAGAAAAGGAGGCTGCAGAAAAGCTTTTGAGAGAGGAAAAGGCGGCGGATCTCATCTCGCTCGAACAGGAATTAGCTCGGCTCGCTCTAGAGGTTGATGAAGAGCGTCAAGGGTGCCAAGGGGAGAACCCCGATTGTAAACATCAAGCCGACCCCGAGACCACCGCTCCTAATGAGAAGACGCCTACTGAGGCCGCCCTTGCAGATAACGAAGCATGGGGGGAAGATGAGGAGATTGAGAAGGCAATTCGACAAGCCCTAGTGAATACCCAAACAGCAGAAGACGAGTCACTTAGCATGATCGATCCAAACTCCGTCGATAGATTCGTGGCGTCTCCACAGCTGGATACTGCCTCCCCAGATCAAGGCATTGCCGCTCCCTCAATTACGGGTGAAACCGAACAAACCGACGACACAGTTGAGACAGCGCTTGAACAACAACCCGAGGATGTTGCTGCACCCGGTCACCCAGCCCATTCCTCAAGCCTTCCTCAAACACCTTCGGCTTCCGAAAGCTATAATAAACCCGCAACCCAAGGTGAGACACGCAAATTTAGAAGATTAGCATTTTCCTGGTTATAATGCAACCCAGTTGTATTGACGAAGCTAATGAGAGCAGATAATACCGAAGGAGCCAATGAGGGGTCAGCGGAAGTAGGCGAAATTACTGCAACCGATGGTGAAATCCAAACTACCGGACAGGAGGATTCAACTGAAGGTCTCCAATGCACTACGGAAAGTGAAGCTGTCACTCCTCCGACAGTAGAACTGGATTCAGCCCCACTAGCTGCCCAACCAGAGGGTGAGAGCCTTCTCGACACCATCACCGCTGAGACTTCTCAGGAAGCATCAACTGATGTGCCTATCCCTGAACTCTATCCAACCCAGAAACACGAAATCGATGATAAAGAAGAAAATACCGCCGAGGCTATTAATGAGAACCCCCAGCAGCGACCTAGCGAGACACTCGTAGAGAGCCTAGAGATCCCACCAACCAACACCCCACTTGAGGTGGACACCAACAATCCGATTTCTTCTCCAGAGGCCTCGGATGCCGCCCTCATATCTGTTACAGATATGACAAAAGTCACAGATACACCCGCGCCGACCGCTATGGAGCTAGTGGTCAATGGTGTACTTGGCGGCTCCACTTCTGAATCCCCAGATCCTGAGGAGGTGCCAATTGAACATCCCGCCCCTCGTGATGTTACAGTCAGTGAGTCCGAGGCGAGTGCTACCCCGGAGCCCACGGCTCAAGACCTAGCAGTTGAGATGGAAGCCGTGGAGCCAGCGACGGAAGTACCAAAGATTGAAGATTCGATGACCGAGGGGCTCTCTGCTGTAGTTACCAAGGTAAAGGAATTGCTCCTCGATGACCTGGAGGCTGCCGAAGATATCAAAGTGGATCCGGAGCTCACCAAACCGGATCCTCAGATTGCAGAATCGAAGGAAGAGGTGCTAGGCAGTGGACTTAAAGATTCTGAGACTGATCAAATCGCCGTGGTCGCGGAGCCCAAGGCTAAGGAACCAATCCTTGAGGTGTCAAACGCCGGGGAGCCAAGCGCCGAAGAGCCAGCCGTTAAGGAGCTAGTACCTGAGACCGAAGAGTCAAAGGCCACAGTCCAAGAATCAGAGGCCGTCCTCGTGGACCCGAAACCTGAATCCATAGAACTAAACGACAAATCTGATCAGCCAAAGACCGTGGAACCATCGCCTGAGGCTGAAGAGCGGAATCCCCAGAGCGATGACCCGATTCCCAATACGGGTGATTTCAGGTCCGAGGCTGACGAAACAAGACCAAAGTCCACCTCCGCTATCATTGGGATGGCAAGAGTAGGCTTCAATAAACGGTCGTTGTCTGATGGCAAAACAAGCGGACCCTCTCCTGGAGGGATACTTTTTAACCACCTTCGCCACTCTGCTAGCATGAGCGAGAAGCGCGACTCCCCATCGATTGCCGTTGACGAAGCCGAAGTTGAGGAAACACTCGCTGAAGAGTCCAAACTTGATATCTCAGAGTCAACACCCTCCAGTCCGACCAGCCCATCTCCCGGGCCGGATGAATCAGCCGTGCCCACTGAGCCCACTACTCACAAGACCACCGGCAAACAGAAAAAGAAGAAAGGCAAGAAAGCTAAATCGAGTAAATAAGTAGCACTTTCGTGTCCTTGGTTATTTAATCCCTCCCTCTTTTTTCCGCCTTCGGTTCTACCCCTATTTACTTTTGGTGGAGGCCATTCCTCGGCTTAATTTTACCTCCCGACTGCTTTGCTTTCATTGTTGGTCGACTTTTTGGCACAAAAAAAATGGACCCTATTATTATTGCGGGCTCGTTGTTCCTTCGTTCTCTTAATCGTTTTTCGAGTTCTAGGTCTATATCTATCTCTTTCTATGTATAGTCTTATGGTTCGGATCCCCAGGTTTCTGTCTACGGCATCTATTTAGTAGCAAGCGGTATGGTATTTATTCTGTTTGTTTTTGTTAGGGTTCGTGCATGTAATATTTCATCAGTCTACTTTGGGCATTAACAATTCACACCACTCATTATGGAACGGGTTCTCGCCTTTGAAAGTGTTGCCACAAGTGTGGCATTAAATCAGACACCATACAGGCCGGCCATCCTTTGCGGAACTAGCGTACCATGAGTGCTACACTGTAAGCAGTCTGCCATATACCGTAATATCTCCGCAAAAAATCACACCATCCCACCCTACGCCGTTGCAATAGCCTCATTCAATAGCTCCAATCCAAAACACCCTTCCCACACGGCAAACAGAAAAGCCCTTCCGAGTGACATCTCATGTCTACCGCTATACAACCTCAAACATGATGCTAAAATACAAAAAGCCACCAAGCGCCCATCCCATGCTATTAGAATAAAGCAAAACAAATAAGCCCCACCCCCTTCCTTCTTCCCTTTGCCCAGGAACAACTCAAACCCAACTCTAGAATATGTTCAAGAAACAAATGCCCAGCAAGATCAACCAATCGATCAATCGATCAATCAATTCCAAGGGAGAAACGTTTTTTTCTCCTACCAATCATCTTCTATATCATCGTCGCTAAGGACTAATCTTTCCACATATGTGGCAGTGTGTGCGGCAGTGTCTAATTCTTCAGACCTGCTCTTCTTGTAATTCCGTGCGGTATTATACCTTCGTGAGGGTGGTTTACCGCGCTCTTCCGCTGCTTCGAGCTCGTCCGGTGGTGCGCTCTGTACCGCCCCATCGGCACCGCCGTGGCTGGGGACGTCCTCACTGCGAGGGGAGACTACCCCCCTAAAGTCTGTGACCTTCTCCAGCTCCTTGAGCACGCCCATTCTGGTTAATTTGCCGGACATTTCAAAGGCCATCCTGTTGAAGGGCCTGTTGCTAGCTTTCCGCTGCTGGCGAGCTTTCAGTATGATCTTGGAGTAAGGCATCTGTTCCATCGTTAACCCTGTTCGACCGGCTCCCATGGCACCGTCGCCGCCAAAGTCGCCGTAATCGCCGACGGTGTGGAAGCGCTTCGCAAAGAGGTCTATCAGGCCTTCGACTTCCTCCTGGTCGCGCCAGAGACGGAGAGCGGTGGGGTAGTACATCTTCGTATCCCGGTTTTCGCGCTTTACGGGCGTTGGTAGGCCGAGTAGGACTCCCCGCACGGCCGTTTGGAAAGATATTTCATCCTGGCGGATTCCAGCCGACCCCATTGCCGCGTCGCCGCCTTCATATCCGCCGAGTCGGCCGAGGACCCGGTGATAGGGCTTTGGGGAGGCCAAGAGATCGCTGTCGCTGAGGTGTTCGATAGAGTTGATCGTGCAGCTGAGGACATCCTCCATGGAATAGTCGCTACGAGAAAGGCCGCCAAGGAGATTACAGGAGCCAAGATAGTTTTCGTGGAGCCCCGAGATGAAAGTCTGGGGGTCGGTTCCCGCCTCGTCCATCAAGCCGTCAAGGTCCACTCGTGAGGCTCTGGCCCTATACGGAAAATGGGGTAAAGGAGGTTTCGGCGGAGGAGGCATATATGGATCGTCGGCGTCATCTCCGTACCCTATACAAGATTAAGCCAACTTTCACACATACACCAATCACACGATAAGATTAGGCTCACGTTTATTATATACTACCTTACCAACCGCATGGAAGAACCCCAGACTTGATTCTCGTTGGGTTACTGCATTCAAGGTCTCTCGCTCAATTTCATTCAAGTCACTTTCTCCCGATGCTTTCGTCCTCTTCGCCTGCTCACCGAAATTCACCTTCTCTGAGAACGCACCAAGCTCCCCATTTACTGCCAAGAACTCCAATCCCATTATCGCACTCCTGATGTCTCCGCTGCTGGACAAAGCCTTCAGCATTGGATTGCTAGGACCAAATCTACGCCCGGATTCGCGTGACTCTTGAGCGATTATTGTCGATAGGGCCTTGACCATGAACGTAGGAGCAATCTTGTTAAAAGTAATTGACGTTGCTAAAGGATGGTGTAAAATTTCCGGAGAAAGCAGACGATGGGCAGTGAAAGCGCTTGAACCGGATATGTTGGCGCTCTCAGAAATTATTAAGACCAAGGGGGGGATTGGAGGCGAAAAGCGGGGGGGCGCAGGAACGGCGAGGAAGGATTTGATAGTGTGTCGAAAAGACGCCAGAGGAGCTAGGGAGGATGTGAAGAGCGCATTAGGGAAATCTTCAATCAATATCACCTTCTTTTTGCTTTTATCAGTTTCTGGCGATGATTTGTCGTTCATAGATCCCCTCCCTTCAGCCTTACCCCTGGGAGATGGTGCGGTAGGAACCATATTCAGACAATCGAACCTGCCGGCGCGCCCCACGAACTCCTCAAACACACCCGTTAAGCCGGAGCTGAATGCATCCCCCTCACTAGGCCCCTCCGTGGGGATGACACTGCTAGGGTTTTTCCATTCCAGCACTTCAAAGCCAATCTCCTTCGACAGAACCTCAAGCACAGCAGTTTTACCCGAACCAGCGGAGCCCTTCAGTACCAGTAGTCTTTGTTTTGAAAATCCGTCCAAGACATGTCTCAGCCAGGACCGTACCTCGGAGACTTTTTTCGGGTTTACCGCCAGCGAGCTCGACGACTGCGGGGCGAACCTCTCGGGCCAAGGCCGGGGATCTACGAGTTTTCAGGGTTAGTTCACTTTTCAGAAGGGGGAAGGGAGAGGACCAGGGAGCAAGTACCAACTACCTGAACCTTGGACGCCGTCTTCACAGAGCTCGAGCCTTTACTCTCCGTCCGACCCTTTCCGGTAACCCCACCGCCCCCCACCTTAAACCTCCCAGCTCCACCCAGAGAACCAGCACGAGTCTGCGTCCCCGCCTGTACAGCACTACTCCCCTCAAACCCACCATCGGAAAACCCATCCTCAATTAGATCGTCAAAGTCCTCATTCTGCGATGCCGGGGGAACACTGGTCCTCGCGTTTTGCGAAGAGCTCAGGGGGGCCCGCTGGGTTGCGGTAAAGATTGAAGAAATAGGCTTATTCGGTTGAGGTGCTTTCTTTCGTAAAGGGACGGTAGACTTCCTGGTTGTGCCCCTAGGCTTTGCAGGCGTATTGTCGCTCGCCTTCGGCTTTAGCGGTGCTGGGCATGAAGTCTTCCTGATAGCCTTGGTTTGTGAGGGAGGGCGTTTTAGCGTGACCGCGTCATTCGCCGCCGGTGGGATGGAGCCAGCAGCCGCTCGTCGGGTGGAAGCTCTGGTCTTCCTCTGTGGTGCGGAGGACGAAGGCGTGATTGATGGCCCCTCTTCGAAATGGTCGTCATCCGATATCTCGATCACGACTTTTCGCTTCTTGGGAGCCGGCGCAGGCATTTGTGGTGCGATGATTAGGGGTTGAAGTAAGGTACCGACCGGTATGTGGGAGGGAAGGATTAACTTGACTGCTGGCTAGCGTGAAGAACAGTCCAACCCAGGGAACTTGGGGGAACGCGTCGATAATGGCCATGCCGCGGTTTCAGAGCGTGCCTGCAGGGTTACCCGGCTAATCTTGGTTTTGAGACATCTCGGGTAGCCTAATCGAGCGCTTAGGTCTTGACCAACTATCTAATCCTATCCAGAACCTCGATCTGTTACTGGCGAAACTGCTGACTCGCACCACTCCACAGTGGAGTCCGAACCGCGAGGTGCTTTCGAATGTATATACCCTCCAATGAATCATACCAGGCAACGAGCACCCATACACATATCATACGAATCGACTTCCAGATTCCCGACTCCTGTCCCTATCCCCTAAACCACTGTGACATCCGGGCATCTAAAATGTTGAACACTAGCGCATTTTTGATAATACCATACCTGTAATTGCGATATTATGGTAATAATAATATTATTATTATGAAAAATTCTACCGGTATACAAGTATCATACCTAACTGGTGGTTCAGTCTCATACCCAGAATGAACCCTCAACCAATGAGCCCAATTCGCATGTATGGTATTATAATACGGTATAATACTTTCAGAACTCCCCTCCTAACGTCAACAGGAGAGAAGGAACAAAACCCAGAAAAAGCGAACACAAATCTCAGGAGAGTGGGCTAGTGAGGGCACTGTTGAATTTTACAATTTTTTTTCTTCTTTTTCTTTCTCTTTCCTATGGAGAGATAATTATGTTGTCGATAAATCTCTCCAATTTACAAAGGTGTCTGAGTAGGCATTCCTGCCAAGCTGCATTGAGATTACTGCTTAATTGTTATGATACCTTGCTCAGCACCTCAAGAAAAGTTTTTTTTTTTTCCAACCTAAATTGCATCTTATCCAACCGATACGTCTCTAATACTTTCAATAATAATAAAAAAGTCAATAAACGCCCACTCGGAATTAGTTCATTCCAAAACAAATATTTACATCTCTCATGATCTTCCGTGATTATGCCCCCCCCGCTTAAAAGTTCAAGTATGATTTCCTTAGCTATGAGCAAAGCATAGTGCTCAGTTAGTGTTAAAAGGGTAGAAAGAAAACACGGTGCTAGGGGACAGCCCCCCCCCCCCAAGCCACCCGGACAGGTATCATACTGATTGGTGGGCTTTGTAATATGGAGAAACAAGCCGCAGCCAGCACAGTAAAGTGGGTCAGCCACAGCCCACCCATTCAAGTAATCCATCCGCCCGAAAGTTTCTTACCGATATCCAGGCTTAGCTGTCGGGGCACCCTGGGAGGCCATCTACCGGTATATCATACCATATCCGACGGTACTCGAGCACAGGGAGGGCCCCTCCCTCCCCAGCACCGGCTGTGCTCGCACCAAACTCTCACAGGACATAATAAACACCAGCCTCAGCTGATCAGCGTTATCCCTCAGGCCGCCCCCGCCATACGCTACCGGTACCGGTAATCAAACAGCAAGTGCCCAAGCCAGACCAAAAACGGAAGCTTTTATTACCCCCAGTCCAACGCCGTGCAGTATTACATAAACCACCCGAGCAACAACCCATACATAACCCAACCCTGTGACTAACACGCCCCAGAAACTTTTTTTTTCAAAAAAACAAAACAAAACAAAAGAAACATGAGTGAAAAAGAAAAGAAAAAAAACCGCCCACCCGACCGCACCCGACAGCCCACCCGGAGCATCTCCGCTCACACTCTTGCACAAAGGGAAAGGAAGAAAGAGGGAAAAAAAGGAAAAAAAGGAAAAAAAGAGGCAGTTACAAGTAGTCGAAGTACGGTAGTCTCTACACACCAAAAAAGTGCAGTACGATAATATCCACCTCATAGGATACCGTACCGAAAGCGGATCACTTACCGCAGGACAAAAGCACCCTTCCCTCCCTCCCTCCCTCAAAGCCCGCCGAAAGCATTCTAAGCCGGGGCACTATTTATCATATCATACAGTACCTCCACCTGTAACTTGTGAACATTCTCCCCTTCCCCCCGTCCAGTCTAAACGAGTCAGTCAGTTCAGTCAGTTCAGTCAGTTCAGTCAGTTCAGTCGATCGGCTAGTTCGGGTGGGGGCGGGGACAACGCAACGAACGTTATCATGGAACAACAAGTTGACTCACGCAGTCATGACTGGACCTCCCTTCCCTCCCACTAACTTACCGTACCATATCCTTTCCACGAGCACCGTGCACCAAACTGCCTGATTGGAGTTGCTGAACCTCCCCCCCCCCCTAGAATACCCCACATGGAGCCGCAGTTTTTGTGCACTTTTCGTTGGGTCGATGGAGGGGTTGGTAGGTGGTGGAGGGGTTCTTGCAATTCCCCCCCCTGTTACTTGTACCAGAACGGTAACTGTGCCGTAACCACTGGAATAATTGGAACCTCGTACTACCCTATACTGTATGATAGGACATTGGAGTTGCCTGACACAGCGGATAATAATAATAATAATAATGCGCCGATATTTTTGATTGCTTGTCCTCCGACGATATCGGTACTTGCTCAAGCCATGGCGCTGATCAATCCAAAAACACGCCATAAATTTATCCAAGGCCCGTTGCGTCATGGGTTAGTATGATGGTTAGTTTGCGCCCAAGCGGTGGTCCAAGGTCTATTGTAAATTACTTTTTTTTTACTTTTTACAGTACCGGTATTTGCCCTAGCGGGGGAGGTACAGCTTCACCTGTGGCGCCAGGGATGTCAAGGTGGCTGAGGCGGCTGTCCAGTCGGCTACTGGCATGGGCCCAAACAGTCGCAAGTTAGTTAGCGATACCGTATTGCAGGAGGGGATCTTGGTTTGTAACGGATACGAATTGCTCCCTCCCTCCAACCGGTTTGGCATTGAGGAGGTCCGCCTGATCATGTACAGTACATGCCGGTACGTGTGGGGGACTCGAACCATTCAATCTTGACCATGTTGTGGCTAGTGACTATTTGGGGTGAGATTGAATGTCTGGAAGCGGCGCCCGCCGCCAACTCAAGAAAGGGTAAGGAAGTCCCTCAACGAGGACTGTGATGCCCGGGTGCCCGGTACAGTCGGTGGCTAGAGGTGCAGTTGGGATGATGCCCCCATGGGGACCTTTTGTGTAATATGTGCTGCCAACTCTTCCACTCTGAAGCACCGCCTTGTAGCATGGGCGTCCTCCGACTTGACGTGACATGATCAACCTGCCGGTAGCTCGTCCCCAATCTTCGCTCAACCAGCCTTCTATCTGGAACATCGCAGCGACCTACAGACATGGAGTGACTTTGTTCGAAGAGACTTCAGGTTCATAACACTTGCATTCCATTCATAACGAGAAAAAGACAGGTTCCAATAGGGAAAATCGTCAACTCAGATCGACATACTTCTTGAACATGAAAAGATGTGAACCGGTGGCTCGGAAAATCGGTCGTTAAAAACATGAGACATGAGAGAAGATTGAAGGAGAATATTGAAGACAAACAAGAAAAAGAGCTGCCAAAATCACTGAAAACGGAAATCCCAGTTAGTAGAGATGAAGCCCCAAACCGCCCACACACCAGCGCACCGCCATTACAAGAACGAAACAAGCACACCCCTAACACAGCTACCCCCCTACATATACGAAAATATGTAACTCGTACACAACATCAGCAGAAAAACAACGAGGCTCCCGCTACGGAGCCTACGCTCTTCCGGAGTCACTCGTTATTTTTCTGTTGTATACTTACTTTCCCGCCTTCAAGGGAAAGGACCCGTTCCTCCACTCGTACCTCCAATTACGGAAAACCCTATCGAGACTAAAGTGTTTGTAGTCCGCCAAGAGCATCCGGACTGCCCGTCTTTTTTTTTTGTTTTTTTTTGTTTTTAGGGAGATATATTGGTTGTCTTAGGAGGACAATGATGGCAGCGATTGGACCTCCGCGTGATCTCACGGCTTGGCCATGGCGCGAAGGTCGATATATCTGCCGCTCGAATATGCAACCAAAATATGGGCGCTATCAATCCGCGGTGTCGTCGTCACCCACACCTTCATCGTATGGGGCACTGGACTGCCCATAGAAATAGTCTAGAAAGCCAGAATCCTGCGACGACGGGTACCAGTCGGGGGTTTCTATTATGGGGTGGCTGGCTTCGAACGATTCCAGAGGATGGGCGTAGCCTATTGGGGCAGTGGCGGGGCTAGGTTCAAAATCCGTAGTAGGAGACCCATCGGGATATGGTGTAGCATGCATCCCGGGGCCCATGAGCCGGTAATCGTTTACTTCGTGAGGGTAGCTGGGGTACGGATCAAATCCAGTTGACACGGCGACATTGGGGTCTTGCCTTGGCGAAGCAGTGACTTCTGATGCCTCAGGCCGAGATGGTCGTGGCGCTTTGGCTGCCCTGGAAACTGTGGATCTGGAAGTTGCACCTATCGTTTTTCTGATGGCGCCACGCTTCTTTTTATCCGAAGTTACGGGCTTCGTCGGCTGCTCCGGCCGTTTTCGAGGATTCCTCTTCATCCGCTTGTAATCGTAATTGTGTGCTTTTTCCATATGCTGTTTGCAATTACTCTCGCGCTTGCTTTTGTAGGTGCATGGTGTATATATGCATTTCCATTCCTTCGAATTCGCAGCATGTATGTCGTTTTGGTGCCGCTCGCGCTCTTTATTGGTCGGAAAACCCTCAACATGGTACTTACAATTCTCGTCATCACATTTAAATGGGCGCTCATGGGTTTTCTTATGTTTTCTATTTCCACGTTCTTTTAGCATCCTCTAGGTCATAGGAGTTGAGGGGAGCTCACGTCAAGTCGCAAGGCCTAGGAAATTCCCTAGCGCATTGATCGCAATAGTAGATTGGGGCGTCTTCTTCCTCAGGTTTACCGGCTTGTACTGGAGCCTTTCTCCTTGAGGTCCCGCGGCTATTGCTGTTGGGTCCTTCAAGGGCGGGTGTTGGAGCTGCTGGCGATCCAGCGTAGTTGGTGTCAGCTGGGGTTGGAGCTTGGGGGTATCCAGTGGAGTGCCTAGCCATAACTCTATGGTCCCCTGAGACATCCGAGGGGAGGGGAGCTGTTGTGGCTGCTGCCGTAGACTCAGAGGACGGATGAGTGTACTCGCTAAACTGCCCTGACTGGACAGCCGTCAACAGCCTTGGGCCGAAATCAAAGTCAGGATTTAGGGGGTATGCAATATTTTCGGGTTGAAGAGGGCTTGAAGATAATGCATCGTGGTAACCGTCATAGTATCCCAGCGGGACCGCGGTCTGAATAGCCAATCTTGGTTGTGCAGGCCCAATTGCTTTGCTTGAAGTCAATACTCTTTTCACCTGAGATTCGTCTTGGTTGATATCGATAGGCATCTTCCTTTTGCGACACTCCAAAGAGATCATATCAGGAAGTGGCACGGAATCTTTAAGTTTACTGCATTTATGGGGTTTTAGCAAGAAGAAGAAGAAGAAGAAGACAAAACATATGCAGTTTATAAATACCTTTTGTTGTTTCTGGAAGCGTCAAGCTCTTCGCTCATTGATTGACTGTTGTAGCTGGGCTTGCGCATTACTTTATCTTTCTGAGCTATCCAAGCATCTGCTGACTCCTTCGCACGATGGAGGGCATCGATGAAATAAGCTGAAGAATAAACAGGGTCATAAGACCGCTGCTGATCTGGTTCCCGGATATAAGGAAGAGCACTTTGACAATTGTCCAGAAAGGCTCCACAGAATGCTTTGTATGAACTCAATGAACGGACAGCCTGAGCCAACTGTCAGCACGGGCTGAGGCAAGATTGAAGGGAATGGAAACTCAACTGGAATACCATCGAATAAGAACTTCTCCAAATCGCGTAACCAGCATATTTTTCCTTGAAGAAGTCTACGCTTCGCCTGCTCACACAAGTCCCAGAAGTCTTGGAAGGCTCCATCACGTAGAATGGGATCAAGAATGTAATTGATTATAGCATCAACGCTCTCGGAAGACAGCTGTTTTGTTTTCGGGAAATCAGGAGCTTCAAAGGGGGAATAGGTAGACGGCGAACGGATAGCCGAGCTAGGGGGCGTCGGCTCTCCGTAGTGGAAAATAGTAGCATCATAGGATGCACGAACGTCATCGAACTGCGACGAGGATTCATGGTGGCCAGTGTAATCGGCAACAGTTTCTGAATCCCGAACCGCGCAACAGGATGAGCCAGGAGATCCTGTAGGTATATCGTTAGTTGTGTTATAGAACTCCCGAGAAAGAGATTTTATAATGTTTCTCCTGGATCCACTACCTTCAGTCTTCACATTATAGACTTCCACCGGGTTGTCAGTAGCACACGAAGGCAGTTCCCCGAAGAACAGTTGGCCGCTGCCCTCATAGTCTAAACCTTTGTATTCTTTGAATAAAAATGCATTCCCGGGCGAGCCTTGTGTCGACCCGATGCCGGAGTCACTCTTTGGATGCTTGTGGTCTCGCGCAGCGGCTAGGTTCCCCCCACGATTGGCTCGAGCGCGTGACTGGGCGTTGTCCTTCGTATCTTCATGAGCCCTGTGGCTTGTGTGGAACTGTGGCTTGTGTAAGGGTGAGACAGGGTCTTTTGGGGTCTCCACAGCCAGCATGGGCGCATTCTCAGGCTTTAAAAATGTATCTTTGTCTGAACCCTCGGTGCCTTCCACGGAGCCAGAAGGATTTTGAAGGTAGTTATCAAACGCTTTTTCAAGGTCATCGATCGAAGTTATAACTTCCGGGTCTCCTCTGACTATCCAGGAATCGCTGGCGGTGGAAGAGCTGTTCATGGTGGGATCACAAAAGATTCCTGGAAGGGGGTTGACTTCCATTTGGTCCTCATTTAAAGGATGGCCCCGAGGTTCTGTAGCCTCAATACTTTCAAGTATAGAGCTCATCTTAGAGTTTACCCTTTCAATGTGTCTCTTTGTGACTTCTGGGCAACCGGCGGGAGGGGTATTGGACCTTCTGAGTATCGAGGAAGAGGAGGCTGTTTGACTCTTCGGTGACGAGTCAGGGGTGGGGTATGTATTTCTTTTAGCCATAATTTGATTGGTCTGAGGTAAAGGTCCTTGAGCGACTGTTGATGGGTCCAAATGTGGTTTCCTTGAGCTAGAAGATGATGACGACGGAAGGCCCAAAGGAGCACAATTGGCAGCGTTAGTTATCTGTTCTGGGCGAGAGACTCTTGAGGGCCGTCTGGATTCCCTATTGTTAAGGGTATTTTCAGTCCGTGTTAGTCAAGATATATAACCTTCCGGTAAAGGTGATGAAATGAGACAAGGAGAACCAGGAAGCGAGGATGGCGGGGGTATTTAGAGGAAAGACAAGAAATAATTTTTTAAAATAAATGAATAACTGGGGGAGACGTACACCGGCGGTGCTACCAACAAGCTTGTGGAGTTGCTCACAGACCTGGTCCGAACCTTATTACGCTCCTGGCGAGACGAAGCGGTTGCTGTCCCAAGACCACTAGACAGTCATTCGTATCAGTCGTTCGCATAGGTACAAACGTATTTCGTACACGTCGAGAGAAAATTACAGAGGGGGCATGAATGAAGGAGCAAGATGAAGCACAGACAGAGGGAAAGGAAAGAGGTAGCAAGTGAGGTGGGGTTAGGATGTAATTGCGCACACACACACCCCGCCTTTTCTGTTCGAAAGCGTAGGACGGAGGTTTACGTGTGCGCGTAATGTCTAAGGACTTGCGTAGGAGCATGCGCAACACACTCCTCCTCCTCCTCCTCACAAAGAGCAATGTATGGGCGAAGACACAGAATAGAGATGAAAGGTAATTCAAAAACAAAAGTGATTCATGCCAGAGGAGGTGATGGTTATGAGGACTCACCCTTCGCCCTTTTGACTATCCTTCCCAACCCGTTTTCTTTGCACACAAGTGTTACGTGGGGATGGCTCCATTAAGTGATTGAATGAGGTCCGTTCACCGCAAAGTACTCAAGGAAGAGTGAGTACTATATGGTTCCTAATGGCGAGGGCGGTACCGAAATGGGATGGACGGGTATATATGGGTGGGTTTTGAGTGTGCTGGTACTGTGCTAGTACGAGTAGCAAAGCTCAAGTGTAGAAAGCTCTAATTGTTGGTTGGAAGGTACGGTGCAACGGGGGTAGTAACACCAGTATAAGTTCCAGTTGATGAGCTCGGAGCTCCAAAAAACGGATTCTCAGAAGGTAAGAGTCGGGCTCGCCAAACGCGTTCGCTTCGTGGCCTTTGCTCTTGCTCTTACCAAGGACGGACCACCCAGCAAAAGAGGGAAGAGCTGGAGGGAAATTCGAAAACGAGAGAAAAAAATAAAAAAATAAACAAAATAGATAAATCAAGAATAAAGTCGTAAGAAGCTGCTCCGGAGGAGTCAGAAGCTAGGCTGCAACAAATAATGCGGCGGACCTTGGCGGCTTAAAAAATAAAATAAAAAAGGTGATGTGCGAGGGTGTGAGCAGGGTGCGCACTCCAGTCACTCGACCAAAAGCGACTCGATCTTGGAAGAGCCGAGCTGATATATGATATGGTTATCTTTCTCTCCCTCTCTCGTGTGGAAAGAGTGCGGTGGGGTCGAATAATATGTGGAGGGAGCTTAGCTTTTTCCCTCTGGGCCGGAGGAGGCGAAGCGAGAGTTAAGAAGAAGCACGATAATGGGGAAGAACGCTTGCAAGCGTCAAAGAGAATCACAGAATGCATCATCAGTACCGGCCATATTTCGGACCTTGCAGGTACGGTACCGTTCGTGCACCGCAAAGCCAACAGGAAATGGCGGTAAGATGGGGGAAATGTTAGTCGTTGATTTGCCAAGGAGGAGGCTCTTCTCTGCAGTCCACTCAATTGGGTTCTGACAGTGCCCTGTCGTTGGGGCTGTTCCAATGGCCGCTCGACTTCGGTAGGCAACCTCGAAAGGCTCACTGCGAGGCAAGGCAGCCGCCAAGCCCTGAGAGTAGTAGAGATCTTCACGGTAACCCCTGTCACTCGCTCCGCTCAGAGGCTGAAAAGGGCGGAGCTTACTTCGCAGTGGGATCGTCACTGATTGCATGATATATCCCCCAGCACCCTCCGTGCATTCTACTGGACAGTGCGAGTACTCCTACCCTACCGTGCTCGAGTAGATGCTTTGAGCACTCTCCAACGTGATCTACCGATAGCCACTGTGAAGCCCTCTCCTCCATAACTCATACCCTGTGTACGCTACTATGCGCCTTTGTGTCATCACAACGGTCACGGCTCCTCCTCCTGTTCATCTTCTCTTGCCCCGATATTTCATGGCACTCCCGTGCCATCCCCCCCTCCCTTTTTTTTCTATCGAGTTCCGAGGCTGTATGAGCCTGTATCATCAGCACTCTCCAGTTCCTGCATCGTGCGTAGTCATCAGTCGGAACCGCAAGTTGTCATTGTTATTTACCAGATATCATATTAGAAAATCTCTATTGTTAGCATCCCCACTGGCTATAATAAGCTGCAACGGGCCTGAGTCTCTCTAAAACATTAACACCGCAACATATTACTGATCGCCATCAGAGCGAAAGAATGAAAAAGAAAGGAAAGAAAAAGAAAAAAGAAAAGAAAAGAACCTGAATGAAGATAGATAGCAATGAAAAAGCAAGTGTTGGGTGATGGAGTGTAGGAAGCATTGAAATCTATTCGTATGATACTGTTTACGGAGGATCCGCAATCTCCTACGCTTAAGTTTAACCGAAGCCTCGGCCCTAATCCTCGTAAAGCTTGAGGTTGACACCCGCCGAGATAATTCCGGTAAGTTACAGTGCACCTGAGATGCAGGGGTTTTTCTTATTTTATAGTTCACATTTCATGATACTTGTGTTGAAACAGTGTACGAGTACTAGTACAGTACTTGCACCGCACTCTACATGTTCGCACTTTCACTTGACCGCGCTCCCATTTAGAGTTCATCACTCCAATTCCTGCCTGTTCCTCGCGCTAGGTCGTAGGGAGTCGCCTAAACTAGCAACCCTGAGGGTAAATAGCAGACGCATAGGCGCGAATAATGAGAGGGGAAAAGACCTTTTATTATCTGTTTCAGTTAGTCCAACAACAGCCCTGCGATTGGCACTGATTGACAACCGCGGCTCACACTCCCCAAGCGCCAATGCGCTCTACTGTAGTTACAGGGGAATTCTTATGGAGCGAAAATAATATATTAGGAGGTTACACGCTCTGCGGTCCCAAAATTCAGCAAACTCGTGACCGTAGATACCCCCCTCGGGCAGAAACAACCGCTTCGGCTACCAATCAAAGATATTCTTTTCCCTACTGGCGGCGCACCGGTCGAGCTCCTTACAGACTGTCCAAGCGATTGAGATTAGCCAGTGGGGCAGAAACCGCTGGCGTGTAGCCGCTTCCACGTTGGAAGAAATAAAAAGAAAAGGAAAGAATGGAAGAGAAAAAAGGTGAAAGATTTGAAAAAAGTCGCATGAATTTTGATGACCAGGGTATGTGGGGGAGGGGGGGGAGGAGACATCCATCATTTCCAGCCGCAATGGAATCAACTGCGGCTGGACCTCCATGGGGTTCAGGATGGGACCCGCGGGTAATCCGCTGTCTCGGGAGCAAGGACATCACCAGTGATCGTGGCTGATGCGCGATGCGAGGAACACAGACCACCACCCCGCGCCTGATACGGTACGGTTGGAAGACTGTGGGGTGTAGGATGGAGGGGGAAAATAAAATAAAACAATTGCAAAGAGACCTTGGAAGATGACAGGGAATGGAGCGGGAAAGGAGCAGGCTGAGCCAAGAAAACGGCGAGAGACAGCCGAGGATCAGAGGTCGCAACACTCTCCCTCCTAGACACACCTCGAAATCGAAGAAAACATATTTAACCAGAATCTACTCTCCCAAACTTGGAGGAGGTGCCCCCTGCAGGAGGGGGAAAAAATAAAATAAATGGATTTGACCAAGGGTAACGACATGAAAAAAAAATGAAAAAATACGAACCCATATCAGCTTCAATCCCTTCCTGCCCCATGTATTGCTTTCCGGCGAATGCGGGAAAAATCTTTGTCCCACCCATTTCTTTCTCTTTTCGGAGATGTGACTGTAGCATTGAAAGTAGTTGGGCCTGATCAATCTCTTTTTTTGTTTTTTTTGGGTAGACGTTAGCTGAGACATGGACTCTTGATTTGGGGCGTGGTTCGTAGTTTAAATCGCATAATACAAGCAAGTATGCTCTGTAATGGGAGAGCCTTGCTTCTGGATGGAAAAAAAGGGGGGGCTTCTGGGTTCGACGATGATGGGCCTCTCTAGATTGCGCGTCGTGATTGCAGGAGAAACATATAATGAAAAAAATCAAAAAAAGATTGGAGGGGCACCGTGGACGGGGCGTGAGGAGGCAAAAGAGAAAAAGTAACTCACTTTCGTTGGCATTGATCGGTCGCTGTTTCTCGCTCGCTCCCACACCCTCGCTCTTGTCATTAACGTCTTTGGCCCTTGAGGTTTCCCAAGAAATTTGTCTTAGTCCAGCACCAGTTAGAATTCTTGTACAACCCTTCGTCCCAGTTACCGCACTTCTCCATCAACAAGACACTTGGTGACCTCATGTGAGATCAAAAGGAAAAAAAAGGGGGAAAGTACTCTTTTGCGCACAACTGCTTATGCTTGGCCTCTAATTTTTCGAGTCTATTTCTCGCCATCCTCTTCAAAGCCTCCACGGCGTCTTTACTGTCCTCCGGTTCGCCGTAGACATCGTACGACAGGACGGATGTTTCCGCAGATAAGGGGAGAACACGTATGGAAAACCAGATTCCATTGCCCTTTGGATCATTCGGGGTGACAAGAGTTGTTACAGGGAATATGTGGGTCCTCGTACTTCTGGCTTTTGAGGCGAAAGGGAGATACTTGGAGAGAAGTGAGGCATATGATCTTGAATTGTCTGGTGGCTGCGTCTGCGTGCCATGCTCGGCATAATCTGGTACTCGATTTGGTCTAGCAGTCAGCCATGATTACTCCAAGCTTTTGCCAAGGAAATCCAAGACAATCTAGAATGTGCGACAGAAGGAGTGAGAACTCGAGAACTGACGACGCCTTCATGTCGTGGAGGGAAACAATGACTGCAGAGGAGCAAGGGGAGGATCACGAGCTCTCTCGTTCCCCTGCATTTTTGACCCATGAGGGTTGAGTTTGAACGACTGCCGATGTTGATTCATCGGAAAGCTTATCAAACCTGTCCAACACAACCCGAGGGGTGTGTAGCATCAAAATTGCTATCGAGATACAAAGTATGCGTGTCGGTGTTCAACCCGGGGCAGATCTCGTGCCGGGGGCTGAGAATTATTGATAGGGAAAACAAACTTACGAAGGGCTACTTTCCAGTTGAATTTTCCTTTGATTGCCCAACCATCCATCCACTTCCCCTGGATTCCTGCGTTCAACGCTTCTGTATTAAGCTTATCTTGGGGACACACGGTGGCGCTCTCAGAGACGTCGAGGTTTACAAAAATAAACCCTTCTTTGGTTGTGCGAGTGTGTATCTCGAAGAGACCATTCCGGTCTTTGTCAAATCCCTCAACACCCTCGAACTGTGGTGCGTTGATTAGCGCCCCTTGGACATTATACGACCAGCCGTGGTATCGGCAACCTGCATGCGTGCGTCGTTAGACTATACGTCGACGTTTCTCATTCTAAGGAGGATTGTGTTAAGTGCGTAACTACCTATGACTACGGAGCTACCCTTTTCTTTACGAATGACGGGGTATGCTCGATGCCGGCATACGTTGTGGAACGCACGTAGCTGGTTGTCTTTCCCAAGGATGATGAAGAATGGAAGATCGGTGATCTCGAAAGACAGGTAGTCTCCGGGTTTCTCGAGCCGCGAAATGTGTGTGACGTAGATCCAGGACTTTCAAGTGGTCAGACTTAAGAATTCCGAGAGGAGGAGAGGACAGGGTTCTAGAAATTTTCGGAGAGCACCTTGCTAAATATCGCCCTCTTTTCCAGTTGGAAAAGCTCATCACTTGACCACCAGTTCACTGGGAGCACAGATTCCTTGGAAACTCTGATCTCAGCCGATTCTGTATCTTGGGCTGGTGGCCCCTTTTGAAGCTCGTCGCCCGACCCAGTGATCGTCTCGAGGGCGCACTTGGATTTGGACTTTTTTCCTGAGTTAAGTGGAAGACGAGCTTTATGGGGTGCCGAAAAATAGGCAATATAGAAGGGCAAAAAGACGAGAATTGCTATGAGGAGCGAGGTGGGATATAGGGTGAGAAGTCTTTTCGAAATGCTCTCAATCTCGGTCGTGACTGCATAGACACGCAAGTGACCCAACGATGGTTGAGGAAGGGCAAGAAGAGATGGCATTTTTACTCTTTGGTTATCGAGTGATAGAATTGGGTTTCTTTGGCGACCAAGCAATCAGCGTCAATACACTTACTGGCGGAAGTCCCCGAGGCCCTTTATGTTGCGGCCAACTGATAGTTGAACTTCATCATCTATGATTATATCCCCCCTCCTGAGCCATGTCTGAAGGAAAGTAGAAAGGACCTTACTGGTATGCCTACCCGCTTAACGTGTTATACGTTATCATTAAATGAGAGGAATCGATGAGGAAGCTTAATGCCGAGCGTTCGAAGAACCCGTTAATTCCCCAACACAAGCCAAAATCTGAGCAAGACCGTTACAAATGGCCCTCTCCGGCCTACACCATGGGGGCTGGCTCACAGCTCTAATGATGTATTTTTGGAGGGGAAGGTTATGAAAGGATGCATTCGTCAAGGTCGATTTCAATACTCATCTAACCTGAGCGGCATGAAGGGAATATTTTACCACATCCGTGAGGTCCACGATATCCGTTACAACGGCCTTAATGAATGAAGGTAGATATTATGCCCGAAGGAGCCTAGAATCGGGCTCCTTTCTTGTTCCCGTCTAACTTCAACCCCCGTCTCCGGCACCCCCTACATGGTACTCTACTGTTCGTCACCCGCGTGGCTCGCCTATCTCACTGCTAGTTACATGAAGATCGTCAGGTAACATTGGCTCAGTGATATCCCGTGCGATTCCTCGCTTCCTACTTCTGCGCTTTGGCACATCTGCATGCCCGGTGTGTTACTTTTGGAAAATGGCCGGCGATATCTGAACGGTGGTTGCTGCTGTGCAGTTTCCGCAAGGAGTGAATGGTTCCCGCCGTGGTCGTCATGGTTGTGCCTGAGGGAACAAGCTAATAAGATGGCAAGCACAAGAAACTCAGACCTGTTGGGCATCGTGGTTGCTCGCTTTGATGTGTTTTGACAGCCCGGGGTAGGATTGCCGCACTCTGTGATATCGCTCAGGTAGGGTCAGCGCCGTTTATCGGTTGTTTGGGTAGAAACCTGGGCCCCATTGAAAATATTGAGGTTAAACACCCGGGTGAGTTCTTAGAGGAGGTAGCGCTTTAAGCTAAACAACAATTTTGAAAATCTTGCCTGCGGAGTATTGGTGAAGCATACATAAAATTTTGTAATATCATTGTTGGAAATTGGGCAATCCAAATCTACACTACACCTTCACGGCAACGATCGGACCTAAGTGCTGTAAGGAGCAACCTGAGAGGGCAGAGAAAACCTTGTCGCATATTGCCAACTGAATCTCTCTGTACGGCACGTGAGCTATGTGGTCCTACCATTTTCATCTCCGGAACCGGGAGAGCTTTGGGCTTGAGTTGTTTGCCTTGAATGTGCAACGGGTATGACCAATGGCGATTGTCCTCCCTGAATGTTTCACTTAAGAGCGCACTCCGGTGCTCAACATTGGCAACGTCTCCGTGGAATCTATGCTTGCATAGGCCTCTTTTTTCTTCTTCATGATCTGTTCCTGGTATCATATCATACCAGGACGATAGTGTCAGGGTCCGGCTCTAGCTGTCAGTCTAATTAGCCATCCTCTCCGAGTATTAAGCTATCACCGAGTCACCTCTGATATTGCACACAAACATCATCAGTATTATCCGCAATAGAAGGTTTCGCTTCAGAGCTTGGATGCAGTCTCAGCTCCGCTGGTATCATAAATCAAAGGGCATTTTGATCGGGGGGTGATAGCCTCGATAGGCTCTCCGGAAGGTTTCCTACCGTGTTTCCCCCTAGCTGCTTGTTCCCACAGGACACCGACTCCTACAACGTTCTCAACTCTGTCCGGGATGCGAAGCGCGATCTCCCATAAGCGCTATGCCTACGCTGTAGTAGCCCCGGAGTAGATCCTGCTCTGGAACTATTATTTCTATGGAGACATGTAGTGGGCACTGTAGGAGGCTCGGGTACGGGTGGTTGATACACAATGAAAATTTAATCTCACTAAGTCCACTATCAGATTATCAGGGGAAATCGGTCCGTCAGCCCAAGACACTTTTGGCATGACAAATTAACGGGATCGCGAATACCGGTACCGGTTGATGAGATCCAACACGTCCTAAGAGCGAATATCATGCCGGGTTAGCTAGAATTTTCAGGTGAACTAGGTTGTTTTAGAGACGGAAGCTACCATCTCGTCTACGCCGCCACCACACCTCGACAGCATTGATGGGCTGTGTCGGTTCACCTCGACACAGCTGTCAACGGGCGACCCTCCGTCCGGACGATCGTCGATTGCGGTTCAGGGATTCAAATCGCGCCTTCAATATATCTCCATTCACACCTAAGGTTTTGGGATCCACTTCAAATGTTTCAGTGGTTGTAAGGTACTGTAGGACCTCACCTGGGTCCTATTCGGCACGCCACAAAAAGGGTATCATACCGTGGCATCATGGCTCTGCTTTTACGGGGTATTTGTTCTTAGTATTTTTATATAATGTTATATTACTGCGAAATGTTCGACACGCTGTGGATGCTAGCTGACCCATGGTATTTTACAGAGAAAAAACAATATGGTATTTTTCATATCGAGAAACACTTTTGATGTGGTTGATGTATCATACTCGGGGTGGAAAAAACGAAAACAGCAATCTCCCCGTCCCCGTCTACCGTAGCGGGCATACCATAGAAACTCTTTTTGTGTGTGTGGGGGGGGGGAGTGCCCGAGTGGATCGCTGAGAACCTAAAAACATAACCCCTGTATCTATAGACAATTGTAAGGCATCGGCAGAAATAGCTTCCCGATTTTTAATGACCCTCCCGAGCAGGGCGCGACATCTGCTCGGAGAAAGTATTGGAAGATTGGGTTGATGCACGGTGATTACTCGAGTAGATGATGCTTTTTTCTCTTTAGCGGTTTTCCGTTGTCACGTTAGCCTATCCCTACCCCTTTTTTAAGATCTTATTGAGGAATAATGCAATAGAAATGAAGGCACCCCCCGAACCGAAGCACACCGAAGCATTTTTTATTTCAGCTCGTTAGTTATTTTCGTAAAAATCACTGTGGTGTTTCTATATTGGTGCATGCCGAACCCGAACAGATCTTGTTTGCTCTTGGGGTGCGTGGAAGGAAAAAAAAAAAAAGGGGGGGGGGGAGAGGGTCTCGAGAGTGTGCGTTAAAGCAGGGGTGGTTCTTCATCTTCATGGGCGATCATTCGTTATCGCACAATCCCTCACGAGGCACGAGGCCGGCCTTAAGAGCTGGGGTCATTGAAAATCTTGATAGGGCGTGGGAGTTGTTTCTTAGTAAGGTTTGTTGTATTTTTCTCTCTCTTTTGATTTGTCTTGACCAGAACTTGGTTCATGTCATTCATTCTAGAGGGGGAAATTCTGGACCTCCGGCCGTCATTCCTAATTATTCTAGTTCTTATGGTGTGTAGGGGAGATCTCGACCATACTAGCATACGCTATGCAACGCAGTCTCTCATTGTAAAGGAAATTGCTGTCTGGTGCGTTGTATATAAGTCCCGGTCAACAAAAGAGTGGTTTCTAGCTAAGGCTCTTGAGATTTTGGGCGCAGTGGATCATTGGGGTTCGGGGGAAAATAATTCCTCTTGCGGATTTCTGGGAGACCCTTCTACGAAGCCTCATATTGGGTTTGCTCTGTTTTACTTTTTACTAACCAGCTAGAAATCAATAACAGAAACCATGATGCAGTGTGCGATTTGGTAAAGATGTGCAGCATCTTCGAATCCAATTCCAACCGGAACAAGGAATTCCTCTATTCTTTCGTTGGTGGAAACGAGGATAATAGGTTAGTTACAATATTATGTTATTTAAATAGCTGTAGAGGAGGAAGTTGGATTGTACCTTCTCAAGAATGGGCTGTTCCTGACTTGGGGGGCTCTCGATCAAGTTGGCACCAGGGGGTAGGTTTTAGTTCCTGAGAAGCATATGATCTTCGCACCAGGGCAGTGACGCCAACTCATGTTGGGAGCTCTTGGGTCCTGCCCGGCATGCTCTGGTTATAGTGTTATTGTTTTTTTTTGGCAAAAGTGCTTTAAGCTAATGTATCCATAGGAGATAGTGACTTAAAATTTTGAATGCGGGAGAGCTGAATGGACTGAACGGAGACTATGGAGAGCGGACGCTTTTGATAGACATACCCCTCCTTTGCTATCACGGGAGTAAGCAAAGGAGCAAAGGACACGCGCTGAAGAAAGTGGGTACGTGTGGATCGACGAAGGGGTTTGGAAGATTTCATTCTGTTTCATATATATTCCTGTTTTTACCGTTAGTTTTGGGCATGTTGGCGATCAATAGCTAGAGTTCCCAGCTCATCCCAAATTATTGCTATCGGAACAGTGTGCTCTTGTGCTTGTCTAAAAACCCAGACCCAATACGCCATTCCTCCAATCCTGCTGCAAGGTTTGAAGTTGCCAGTGTGGGATGGGGCGAGGAAATCTGAGAAGTCTTCTTCTAGCCTTCTGAATGTTGCCTTGATCGACTGTGGCCTGCAGACACTTCATAGCACAATTCGATTATCCTCTATTTTATCACGAAATCTCCTTCCAGTGCCGATTAACAGGCCATCCTATGGTGCCTATGCTGCTTCACGTCATACTGCCTCTTTGCCGGGGCCAGCACAATGAGCTTTGGGGGGAAAAGTGTCAGTGGGCTTCCTCTACTGATGTCGAGACAACATTTGAGATCTAATCATGGGTCATACTGTATTTCCATCTTGGTTGAGTCTCCAATGCCGAACTGAGACTGCAGGTTTGATGCGAGGTGCATGCTCCGGTCTCAAGTACAGTATAGTACTTACCATCTGCATTAGCCGCTACTTTGAGCCCCTCATTGGGGTGGTTGAGCTTTCGGGAGATTGGAGGTTTGCCTCCCACCCACCTTCTTGCTTGCCCATGAGCCCTACGCAAGCTCCTTTTGGGGATTTAGATTAGGGGTGCGGGGATCTTGCAATCGATGGCGGCCACCAGTATAAGGAACCAAGGAGGTAATGGTGATAGCGTTGGGAAGCATGAAGCATCCTTCTCTTTTTTTATGCACGGGACATACTGACTGCTGGGCTCACTGTAGGATTTTGGACTGCAGTTTCGTCCTCAAATACCCGCCAGTAGAACCCATTTCTCTGGGGCATCTCCTGGCAATACCCGCCATCGTGAACACGACCCGACTGACAGAATGTTTGTGCTATGGGTGTTGGATTTAATCAACCACTCATCCGAATGTATTAGCCAAATTACGATTCTTGGGCCGAATTGCTCTCACGAGGCGATTGCAATAATTATTGTGGGTCTCCTGGTGCTTGACGCTGTGGGGTGGGGCCTGCGCTTAATTCCAATACGGTTTAGCCAGGGGAGCCGGTGGGTTTGGCTCATGGTCTCGAGTATTCAACCAATATTCATACTGAGACTACCGGCTGAGTGTCTGGTGTGGGGAACTCAATTTCGGGGTTGATTCAACAATAGTGTGACGATCAGGCTTTTATTAGATAAGGTTTGGTCGGCACATCGGTGCGCTCTTGTCACTCTCCGGTATTATACCCGCAATCACTCTTTATTGTCTTTTCTACACACCAGAGATTATATGAAATCGTGGAATCAAGAGTTGAAGATTGTGGAATCATGTCTCCTGTGCGCTTACACAATTGCAAGGAACAATGAGGTCGGGTATCAGTGGAAATTGGGGGTTCTCTGATATAGTTGGTGCATCTGGTCAACCTGGTGGATGCAGAGTTAGCGGACACCTTTCTCACTTGGAAAGAGGGCGGGAGGGTAGGAAAGGTATGGTCGTAAATTTCGTTATTCCATCTTGCACTCTAAACAACCTTGAAGGGACGACATTATAAATAAGCCAGAATATCACCCTGAGCCTTCCACGGCCACCACATCTCTCTCCATGCCTCCGCAGGTGTTGACTCCTCTGTCTCGATGAGCTGGAGAAAATATTCCTGGGGAACCTTTGCCTGTACATAACGACAGCTGTGAGCCCGAGGAAAAGGATCCATGAGCTTCTCCTGGCTCCCACAATTGCCAATGAGGAGCGAGCTCCCTCTCCCAATCTAACAGATATATGGGTGAGTGGAGCTCCTGAAGAAACCATGGCCGGGATAACGCTTCTTATGAGAAACATGTAGAGTAATTTTATTGCCGTGAACTGGAGTTAACGGGCGACTTGGAGGGAAAAGATACTTAGAAACCTTCGTCGGGGGTATCATACTGGGATAAGGAGTGCTATAACTAGATATATTGAGTGCTGGATACTGGAAATCAAGATTATTTTAGCCAGCTCCTTTGGTCCAAGGTGCACGACTAGGAAACACGCTATTGAAACAAGGGAGGGTAGGTGTGATACTCTAGAGCGCGGTATGACATGTGAGCATAAGAAAGCAATCGGAAATATGCATGTCCGCTTTTGTATTCTTGACGGCTTGGGTATTAGCAAAATGATGTGTATTGACTTCAAATTGCCCTGTCATCCCCGCCTCCTGATACAAAATCTCTCTGTATGTATGATATGTGTTGGCGACACTCTGATGGCAGCTCGCTCACGACCCAATGATGACTGGGGTAGCTTAGGTAACTGCGCGAAGTCCAGGAGAAAAGCACGTAAGTGTTGGTTGTGGTATGTGTGATGTCCGATGTACAATACAGGAAGCTCTCTACTGGTAGCTCAGACTTAAATACAGAAGAGAGCGCACAAACGCACTAAACAGGAAAAACCCACAAGTGGCAGTCACGACCCTAAGCCGGTGGTACCCCAAACTAACTATCATACCCTAACGACTATGGGATTCTAGCTATCAATATGGTCTACGCCTGGCTTCTGGAATCGACAAGAACTGCACCGCCCACCGTGGGGTTCCGACTAGTAGTATCTGTAGATCTGGGGATCATCCCATTTTTTAATTAACACATGCACGTATCCGACTATTGGTGAGGGGAGAATATGCAAGAGGCCATTATCTGGAGAAAGGGAGCCTTGGGCCGCTCAATAAGCAAGATACCATTTTGGAATAAGTGGGCCCCACCGGAATGCGTGTTTCAGGCTACTGGGCTTGCGGTCCTATCATCGCTTCCCTTTGCTAAAATACATCACTGGTCGAGTAATGAAGTCAGTTTGAGTGTGCAATATTTCGTGCTGGGGGTGAAGCCAATAGATTGCTTACCTAGAGCGAGGTCAGGAAATTTTGTCTTTATAGAGGGATGATGCTTGCTCCTGATCTGATTCACTAATAGAAAACTTAAGATGCAGGCTGTGTGGGATCTCCCCTGGAATATCGGACCGCAGCTGTAGAATAAATCGGGAGCCGAATCTTGCCATGTTTAGATCAAGGGAATGCGGGACTGGAGGAATGGGACGGGTTAAAACCAGCTTGTGTGAAAGAAAGAGGGGCAAGTAGTAGCTAATGCAGGAAGATGGGTTTTGGTTTCATGAGGAACAGATTATCCGAGTGATTACTGGTGATGGAAGGTGTCATTTCTAGCAACCTGATTGATTTTTGGCAAGTGCTTAGTTGGGTTTGGATACAGGGCTAGAGCGCATCTGTTGTGGACAGCCGAAGCAATGGTGTAAAGGTGCAAAGGGGTGCGTTGCAGTTGGGGGTTTTTGGGGAAAACGAGTTTTACTCGGGAGAATCTAAAGCTTCCACTAGACGTGGATGTTGGGAGGCATCTGTAGCATGGAATATGAGAATTTGGTGATAGATGTAATCATATGTGATAGTCGTTAGAGTACTAGAGTAGTTAGCTTGAGGCCTGCCTAGCGGGGGGGTTGTGACTGGTGATTTGTTGGGTATTTTTCCTGCTGTATGAGTTTTCATGTGTGTGTTGAGTGTGCTCTCTACCTGTATTTGGGAATAGCTAGTCTGTAGAGAGTCACTCGTTGAACATCAGTACTCAACTGCGCTGCTAAAGTGCTTACTGTTGAAAAATAAAGGAATGTTTTATTTGTGTGTCGGAGACTAGGAAGAGTAGGAGATGTTTAAGAACTTGGGGCCAATCTAAGGGGAAAGGAGAGGTTTACTATTTATTCGGTGAAATGGCAACATGTACTGGGAGTGGAAAGGATGTCAAAGGAAAGAATATGGAAAATAAAAGAATAAAGATCAAGCTTACACTTTAATGAATAGGACTAAATATATTTTATATCAGCAATGAGGATTGAAGTTGTGACTTCAAATATTCAAAAAAAGAGCCTTGACCTAGCTTTTATAGGGCAGTTCATTTTGCAACACCAGTGGTCTATGTTATAGGTGGCGCCCACCATACATTATATTTGACTCTTGGATCCAAGTTGGCTTATTCATCTAGGAGCCAGACAGAGCAGGTTCGCCTTGCTTACCTTTATTCAACCGTATTTTATCATCCGTGGCAGAGCAGTAAGAGCACGGAACGGCCTGTGGGGTCAGCCTTAGTTGGAGCTCGGTGCCCATGTCAGTTCATGCTAATCTATTCCTTTGACAACTCAATTTTTTGTAGGCAATTATGGGCAAGCCTTGAACCTCCAACTCCCCGGCTCATGTTTGCCGCTAACAATTCGCTGTATCTCTTGAAGTCTCAGGCTCATGCATATATCACATCGTGATATCTGAACAACAGGGGTGAGGCAAAAGTGCAATTCGCATTCCAGAGAAACAGAAATATAGAGCATCCCCCCCCTTTCTTCTCTCATACAAGTTTTGGCAGTAGGACGCTACTTCTTGCACTTTTTGCTGCTCATATCACTTACTGTTACACAGGAACAATGTAAGTCTCTGGTTGCTTTTTTTTTTTACATCGAGCAGGAAAAGCGCACAGCACCTCACGGATCGAGACCAGCCACACAGCAGAGCATCGTTTCAACTATGCGGTCTCGATACACTCGGCAACCGACTCGGATTACCTGCAGGACTTGGCCATCTCCCACTCTATCCAGAGGAAGATGGGTGGTATTCCGTTCTTGGACCATGGCGCACAAACGGTAACCCTGCCGATGTCAACGAAGACAACCCGGAAGCCAACCTTGACATCCCATCCCCGTCCGTGAACCCTCCTGGAACCGCAGACCCAGCTCCCAGCCTCATATTCTGCCAATACCGCGGGTGCTCCGGCAACAGGTTAGCACTCAGTCTTTCCCCTCTGCTCTACTCTCACCCATACTAACTTGTACTCTCCCCCCCACAGCGGCCCCCACTCCTGCGCTCCAAGCCAATTTGCCTGCCTTGCCCCCAATTGCTCCTGGCGCGGCACCTTCAAGACGAAGCAAGCCTTCAACAGACACTACCAAGCTAAACACCTCAACGACCGTGTGGATTGCCCAGTTGAAGGGTGCTTACATGTTGGACATCGGGGGATCAAGAGGGCTGATAATCTTCATGCTCACTTGCTGAGCAAGCATGGTATTTCCCGTGCTAGGCCGCCATATAAGAATTAAGTTTATTAGTATGAGGATAGGGTATTGTTCGCGGTTGTTGTCGTCTTATGTGTTTTCCTAATAGTCGAATAGTAATTCTCTTATAATCTCCTTTGTCTTCACTTGTCTTAAGATATTATTTATCTGTCCCATCCTCTCTCAACTGGGATACGGTATATCTTCTCACTCTTTTATCATCATGATATCTTAGTGAGCCCAGTATCTATCTGTTTCATGACGAGAACATATGTCTCTATTTGTTTTTTATCCTCTTCCTTCTTTAGTTCCCTTTCCTCTAGCGTTCTACAAATCTCCTTCCGTGGCTGTCCATTTCCTATGGCCCTCTTCTGGTTCCTTTAAATACACCTGACCATATTTCAATATATAGCCACTTCGCTCCTTGCGCTTTGGAGAGCATATTGGTATTCCAGATAATCATGAATTAATAATTGCCTCCATACTGGCGTTCTAAACGGGCAGAAGGGTCCTAGAATGGCCAAATCCAGGGACTATGGACAGCCAAAGGAACATCAGTCCCGTAAAACCAAAGATGGCGATTATCACCAAGGTGGAATGGCCCGAAAACCTGAGATATCCTGGATGGACGGTACCAGTAGAATGGCGGTTGAGGATGACTATACGGGACTGCGGGTAAAGGCCGCTAACAGGCTGGATAGCAGGGGACTATCGGTAATAGCGGATCACACTGAGCTACATAGAGCACTAAGGACACTATAATAACCCCGGTAATAGAACATTGTATTAGGACCGGGGATGAGCGCGGGCAAACGAAACCCACATGCCAAGGAGGAACAATGAAGTGTGAACACCATGAACATATATAAGGCATATGTGGAGACATGGGGCTACACATGTACGGGCAGAGCTTTCACTACTTAAAGTGAACCGTGGCTGGCAACCTTCCTTCCTCGGGAATACACACCTTAGCATCTACACCAGTTAACACATGGGCACACAATCGTACCATCTCCGTCAACTACCCCTTTCATACTAGCTTGGTGCGGGGGGGTCGTCTCCAATTAGACAAGTGACTATCGTTTCGCTTGTTAGATAGGAAAATTAAAAACATGTATCAAAGCGGAAAAATAATATACTTTCAGAATCTGATAGAAATAAATTGATAATTGTCGCGTGAAGAGGGGGATAAATGCAAAGCTTGATCAACAATAGAATTCACACACGAGTATTACAACGGGCATTATTTCAATTCTATTCCTAGAATTCAATATTAATTCAACCTGTTGCCTATTGAAATACCAATGTATTTACTTCAAGCTATTGTAGGTGGACAAAATTAACTGAACATTGATGCAACAGGAAATACATTTGGCAATGACAACGCTACTCCCCAATTTCATCCTGCCATACCGATAAGAAAAATAAAAATTATATTAAAAGTATAAATATATAGGAAAAATTGATATTTTCTATTCTATCTATTAATTCTAACAACTGCCACTATTTTGCTAACAGTTTATTTTGTTAGAGGATCAAACACTTAAGCTTGAAGAGTTTTCTATTAATAAGTTATGACCTTCTATATATTGCAAGGCAAGTGTACTGTTTGTGCTATTAAGATTTGTAATAAATAAAATGAGAAGTTGTGGAACTGAGATTGATATGGTAAGATTACGAAACTTTTTCACATGTGTTTATTTCCTCAGAATTCTCTGCAAAAGTCTTTGTGCTCATACAAAAAGTCTTGTTGCAGAACCTGGACTATCCACCCACTCGGCAGGAACCGACATTTACGGAATAGGATAGCGGTGTAGTTACCACCTGAAAGAGGACTTTTATGTTGCCACCTTCCTAGAAAGGGGGGCTTATTCCCTTTGGCCCAGACATTTTCCATCAGTTCGGACATAGTTTGCTAGGTAGATAAGGTGCAGCCGTGCTGCTCCACTAGCTAACTGGCTGTAGTAACCGGTATTCAATTACTGTTGCCTCCAAGGAGGCTCAAATGTGTGACCCTATGGTAGCAGGAGTGGCCAACTGACTGCTAATCTAACTAGCCTGTATCGAAGAGTTCAGAATATGGGTCTAATGATTGGGTATTATACCCCAGTCTCATGTAACCCCAAAATAGCGAAAATACGTTTATCCAACAACACTTATTGCTATATATCAACAAGCAGATGTTGCTAAGACAAGTACATTACATGAAAGCTATCTTTTGTTTTACTTTTATAGTTTTTGTTTTTGCATTATTTGGTGTTGGGATTTGGCTCATTTAGTGGGCTTTATAATTTTAGTAACCCCTCAGTAGATGGTAAAGACCACTTATAGTGCGCTGCCTAGAAGTATGAATATCTTTTTTAACTTCTTGACAGGTTGTCTGAGAAGACCTCACTGGTCGAAACAATGCGGACATTCTAACAAAAACCTGCAACTATACGATACACAGCATGCCTAAACAAGGCAAGCAATAACGACAATTACGTCCTAAGTGAATAGATCGATGGGCAGATCCCCACATATGAGAACCAGAATGTTATTACTATCCAGAAGAACATGTACACATTTTTATCCTTGGCAAACATTATCAAATCCCAGTTCTGCCAGTTTCTGGATTGAATATCTTTCTCATTAACAGACATGACTTGAAGACCTACACATCCTTTATTACTTGAGAACTGATGCAATTCAAATTCAAGGTTTTACTGGAGAAACTCTATTTTCTGGCAGAACAAATTTCACCAAACAACTATTCCTAGAAATAGGACAAAATTCAAAACTTTCTCTCGTTTCCTGCGAAATAGGTCATGCGGGAAAATATGGTATAATTATTTCACGGATATTATTAAAGCTCTAGGTTTTGTATATAGAGGATTGTCCACTTGGAGTTTGTACTAGAGTAAGCGGACTGGTTACCTAATTTGTGTATATGTAGGTGTGTAGTGACTGTCAACCTGAGACAGTATAAGGCGAGAATTCTGTCAGTTAGAGTTGCTTCTTATGCAACGTCTTCTGTACTTACTTACACATTCAACTGCGTCTTAGTGCCCCTTCTGCTTTCCTGATTGGAGTCCACCTCTCATATTCTACTATCCTTGTCAGCCCTGTGGAACTCATCTCAATCGCTCTCTATCTCCTTGGGGCTCAGCCCGTAAGATTACGTTGTGTGGAAATCTGCACTGCTCACATATTCTATACCCGTTTCTAATTCTTCCACATGGATTCTCCGGCATCTAGTTCTCCTGTTGAAGGTTCCTCAGCCAATACCCAATATGGGGAAGTATTACAAACTGTTGAGGCTCTTTGAGCAGCCATCACAAATAATGCATCCCATTCTCTTGCTGCGCTATGGGCAAATGTAGATCGCATGATCACTGCAGAATCACAACTTGACTCCTGACAGCTTGAGGTTCAATCCTTGACACTCCAAGTATCCTCTCTTGAGGCCCAGGTTAGCCTGCTTATGGCCTCACCGCCTGACCCAGCTCCGCCAGCTGCACTTTCACTATCAAATTCCAACCCCTTCTCACAACCAGTTGCTCCCATCGTACACCGTTCAGCTGGGTTAGCAGATCGTGATACATTCTCAGGGAAGTGGACTGAGTTACCAAACTTTCTTGCCCAATTGCAGCTCAAGCTGCAGGCCAATGCTGACCATTGGCCTGATGAGCCAGCCAAGGTAGCATACTGTATATCCAGGCTTGAAGGTGATGCCTTGAGAAATTTTCGCTCAGCTATCCATCAGGAACCAATCCCTGGCACCAATATTACTCGGATTGTTATCGACTTCGCCTCTCCCAATACTCTGATTAAACGCCTACAGACATCCTTCGAAGACCCAGATCCAACTGGGACTACACACATGGAGCTTTCTGAGTTGCGCCAAGGCAAGCAAGATTTCGCTACCTACCTGAGTGAGTTTACACGGATCATGTCCGTTCTCAACTATGATCCAGCAGCAAAGATAAATGCACTGGAAGCAAAGCAGGAATGTTTTCGAAACTTCTAGAAGGGCTCGTATACAATATTCGTCCAACACCCAGTCCGAAGTACTATGATACCTGGTGTAATACTCTGCTTCAACTAGACGACTGTAGTGTTCGTTACGGGGCGGGGCGGGGCGGGTTTTCACTTTGTGACCCCGCCGTTACTCCGGCCTGGGGTCAACTCTTTGCCGTTCCTCCCCGCCCCGTATGACACAGGGCCCTGGCCGGGCTGTAGGGCGGGGCGGGTATTTTACTTTCCCCGCTGATTGCCTAGACGGCCCCCGTCTTCTTGTCCCCCACTCTTGCCCCTGTGCGGGGCCCCACTTATTCCTACGAGTGATATTCTCTGACTAAACAAATG
>Ga0307517_10000348_pt1 | contig 79761 bp, 78 predicted proteins | sample 23_EM_MG_FD_194515 | JGI IMG/M metagenome (GOLD analysis project Ga0307517, IMG submission 194515) | Populus trichocarpa ectomycorrhiza microbial communities from riparian zone in the Pacific Northwest, United States - 23_EM | ecosystem: Host-associated > Plants > Roots > Unclassified | place... | reverse complement strand
AGTAACGCAAAGTCAGGACGCAACGTCGATCCGACGTTGCGTCCTGATTCGCGATTAGCGTTCCGGCGTCAGGTGCGTCAGACGCACGGAACGCACGGAACGCAAGGTATTATTTTTGCTGATGAATATCAAGTGATGTAAAAGTATGAGTCACTAGGGTTAGAGTTATAGGAAGAACAATCTTTAAAGGATGGTCTTAGACTAAGAAGATACTAGCAGGCACTCCAAGTTTATAGAACCATCTAAGTACTTTTCTATACTTTATTTTTAATATAATACTGTAACCGGTACAGGTACTAGTATGGTTACTGATAGATTTCCTTTAGGATTAGTTTGGTTTCAGGCTACGAGGCTTGTGGCTGTAGCCTCATTATGCAGGAGGTATTGTTTGATACCTAGTTTGTTTTATGTTTGGTTTCGGGATACGAGGTTGTGCCTCTCCCTAATTGTGTTTCGGAAGTATCATTTGATACTCCGGTTGTTTGAAGTTTTGTTTCAAGGGATCATTTGATACCTTGAATGTTTTATGTATTGTTTGATGGTATTGATTTGATACCATAGTTGCTTTGGGATACGAGCTGTGCTAATAGGAGTAAGGCTTTAGGAAAAGCCGGCCATGTATTTAAAGGCTGTATCTTGCGGACTTAGAAAGAGCAGACTTCGACAGACAGAGTTTTCAATATACTTAATTGGATAGTTACCTCTTCAGTTCGCCACGATAGTGAGAAGCCACCAAACACTTCAAGACCTTAGCGATATAGTAAAAGGTTTTATCCAACAACCTTTCAGAGCTTCCGCTTGATCAATCCGCCTAGGCCACTCTTTGGCTAGGATTTCAAGTGCACAACCCGGGACGGTTGCTTAGAGGTTCCCAGTGTACCGAGAACCGATAAGGAAACGTTACAAATACCTTCTATATCTTAGCAACAAAACCTACAAGCAGGACTGAACTCCCCTTCACTTAAGCGGAATTCAAAGTAAGAACTCAAGGGCCATAAGATGGTTCCAAGAAACAGGTTGACAATACAGAACTAATGTGATAGTGCTTAATAACAAGGCTATAGGATAGTCTACATGAATAAGAAGTTGGATATATATAAGGTAGAAGTTCTCAATATATACTTATGGCAGATAAGTAAGCCAGGCATTATTTGTTGCACTGAAGTACAAAGGCCAGAACTGTTACACTTTTCTCTTTTTATACATATCTCACACTTCCTGAATTTTAGTATACCCCTATACTGCATAGTAAGTAATTACATGATACACCTCACTCTTCTACAAACCTCCCTATGTCTTTCTTATAAATTTTAAACCAGAACACCATCTTTAACACAAGCTATTAAATCATCTTACATATTTTCTCCACAATCTTTCAAACAACCAAAACTAGTGAACTAGAGTTACTCAACTTGAAGTTTATCAACCCTGTCCTACAGCACACTTCAAAGGACAAAGCTGTAGGTAATTTCCCATTCCAATATAGTAAATATTCTATGATTGCTAATCTAAATCATTGGTGTCTACTTTGTATACTTGATGATTGCACTGAGGTGGCAAAGGTTAGTGAGCTACACAAAAGTGTTACAGAATAGCCAACCACTCAATATACACAATGATATACCAATAAACTTACCAATAATGAAACTATAGTAGCTATCAATCCTCTCTTACTCTCAACTATGCCTGCTCTCATATTATTATACCAGCTTTTCTAGTTGTGCTAAGTACAAACTCTAAAAGTTACAGGTTTTAGAACAAAATATATTGGTCACAAAAAGATGTCAGACTTTGCTTTCACCCCTGATCACCCAGATCGATTGTCTGAATATTTCCCACTAATTATCCTAGAAACTAAATTGTTCAAATCTTAAAAGGCCCTCAAGGCTCACTTCTGCCTGTGGCATGAAGAGTCTGGAGGCTGTATTAATGTTGTGATTCTGATCAAGCTTTTCAAGTAAAATGTAAAGGGTGAGGTCAAGGTAATTCTCCATGTCTCACACTCTACGGAACTGCAGCCAGGAACAGGAATTGGTATCTAGCCAGCAGAATTACAATCACAATCAAGTCCCGATGACAGCCCCCCCAAGTTATTCACAATTATCAAAAAAGTATATATCTTTCCTTTTAGTATATCTGGACCTTAGACTCCCTCACTGAGATTGCCTAGAGCGTGTTTCCAGCCCCCAAAGATCCCAATGAACACCCCACTCTGACTAGGGAAATTATTTTCTAAAGTCTTTCCATCGGATACCAACCCCAAAACTATACTTCAAGTTGTATTGGATCTTAAAGACTTGCGTCAGAGACTGAAGAAGCCTTTTCTCTGGCTGGAATACTAGTATCAGCACGCTTAATAGGCCTATCTGGGTTGGGGATGTTGGTTTTCCTTGGTAGGATTAGTCCTTGGTATCTGGTAGACAGTATAGTTCTTTCTCGTGTCATTCAGCGGTGTGTTGTTTTGTTGCTTGTGTTTTGCTCTTCTTTGCTTTTCTTGCCTGTCCCCCATCTCCGGCCACATTGTTGGAATAGTCATTATGTCAGGGCTATTGACTTATCATACTTTTTCTACACTACTTTGACCCCCACTGAGGTCACCTAATATCTTTTTTGCTTACTTGTCTGTCCTCTTAGCTTTTCTCTTTTTAATCTTTCTCTGATGGTTCTTTTACACTTAGATGCAATACAAATATCTTATATCCAGTGATATTTCCAACATTTTGTCTAGTCAGTTGCCGTGATGTCTTGCGAGTGAGATGCCATGAGATGAGAAGGAGGCTTGCACGATGAGGAGGAAAGATAGAAAAAAACGGAGAATGTTTGAAGATTTAACCAAATAGTCTACTCGTGCTGTCACCCTCTCTTCATACTCAGAGGGAACTGCAACAGCAGTCGACAAGGCCTTACCCAGCAAAGATGAATAGGTTTCCTTTTTCAGAACACGAGTGTGGAGGGTAAAAAATAGAACGGTGTACAGTACATCAGCCAGATATTCCATTTGAAAATGCCAAGAGAGATATCATACCAATCTGTGTTCGATCCCAGATTGAAATTTTGATCCAGTACGGGGATTTTTCAACCATCTAAAATCCATAGGGATATCTATGACACCTCCCCCCTTACTTTGCCTGCCTCGCGCTCGAACAGTTAGGATAGAGGCCCGGAGCTGAGGCAGCAAGGAAGTGATGCTCTTGTACGTTTCCGTAGCTCCACAGTTCACGGTTGCTCAGCTTATTATTGGGATGTGCAGGCAAGAGTCAGAAAACTTGTTCCGTAATCTCATTAAAACCCAATCGAGACCAATCTTAGAGTTCCGGATCGTTACGAACATACAGGAGCACTCGTTCTTGTATTGTCTTGGCCCACACCCAGGCTGATTCTTATTCGGAAATTTTTGTTGGCACAGTATAACAGTTTGTTTGGGTTACTAGTTTATTAAAATCAATAAAATCTAAGCATATCCTGGAAGGACACCATATGTGAATTATGTTTTAAACTCTCTCAATACTCTCTTCTGCGTAATCCGTCGCCCCCTCCTATACCCATTACACCATCGCCCCGTACTAGCGCACTCCCCTCACTCGGTTTTCATCTCACAATATCTGTCCCTATCAAAACTATCAGCTTCAGCACCACCAGAACCTCAGCCCCCGTCGAATGTGAAAGGGAATTGGTACCTTAGGCAGGATATCCACAATCAGTTCCAGCAGTTTCGAGGTAAGTAACATCAACACGTCCCAAGGCCGTCCCTTGGCCACCAGTCAACTCATTGAGCGCAGCCAGACTCATAACAATCCCGCCAGCAACAGGCCTGTCGACACCAATAATGTTGATCGAAGCCCCGGTAGTGGTATAAGTGACCTTATAACACTTTCCGCAGTTGGGGGAATTCCATTGAGCGATTGTCTCGATTGCACCGACTCTCGGGAAGCCGGGGAGATCGCCGAGGGTCTGATAACCCTTAGTATTCAGGCCATTGGTACCATCGGAGCAAGTGATTGAGAGCGTGGAGAGACTGCTAGTGTCGTAGTTGGGGTCGTAGCCTGCAGTGGTAGCGACTTGAGCACAGGCACCAGCTGCCATGGCCATGAGGGAAACCATTACGGTGGAGAATTGCATTATTATTGATTGACTGATTGAGTGAGCGAATGCTAGGGATTGAGGAAAGAAGCTTAAAATGAGCTTTCGGGGTGATGAAGTTTTTTGAAGGGGAAGGAGGAGGAGGAAGTAGAATGATCTCGAGATGTTGAGTAGGGGAAGGAAGTGAAATTCAAGGTGGCAGAAGAGGGACATTATATACCGGTTGGATATCTGTAAAACCCTCGCTCAAAAATATCAAAACAGCCATCCCGCGAGTTACCGATTAGCTACACCGGTTTAGTTATATTCCAGCGCAAGGTCTCGGAGAATTATAGGTAGGGAAACGCTTCTCATCACAGAATCAAGACTAGTAAAATTACGTGAGAACACTCTTTCAGAGGGGCCGCAGCCAAGAGAGGGGATAAATTGTTTAGTAAAGAAATGCTATGATACCCCCAATCAGGTGTTCAGTCTTGTGACATAATCTGGGGCAGCAAGGAGTAGGCCCACGCCGGGAGAACGTTGACTTGAGTTTCCTCCCCGGTGCTCAATGCATTATACAGCAAAGGCCCAGCGAACCGGCCTCCAGGGTCCCCTGTGCATTGGATGCTACCTCCCTCTTACAATATCGGTAGCTGCACATATAGTTTTGACCGGGTTCTCTCCCAGATAGTTAATTGGTTTCGGGTCAAAGGTAGTTCGGGCTACTCCACTTGTATTTTATCCAACTAAAGCTCCAGGGTAGGCCAGCACGGAAGAATAGGGACAGCCCTCCCGTTCCAAGAATAACTAAACTGTCGATCTTGAACATCGTTGCATCCATGCTCCCTCCACGTTTATACCCTTTTCGAGCATTGGGGAGCCCCCTCTTCATGTAGTCAGTTGACTACCAATTGCTCTGATGCTGCAAGTACCCTTCATAACCATCTTGAATGTTTGTGTTTGAATTTAGTATGGATGCTCATTTACAACAGACAGATAATTTTCTGTACCCATTTTCGACCCTCGTGCCAAGTTCCCCCTGCCAAAAGCTCATCTACTAGCACACTCTCTAACTCCAAGGTGACGGGCTCAGGGAACAAAACTCAAGCTCGGCGAAAGCACCCCCCGCCACACTAGCATTTTAAGACCGCATGCCACAAGGACGGGGAACAGAATACCCGGAGCAGGGATTGGAAAAGAAAGAAAGGAAAAGAAAGGAAAAGAGAAGACGCAGCGTTAGAGGAGCCTAGATGGTATGGAACCCATTCTCGCAATTGTTCCTAAAGGACTCTATAATCTGATGATTTTGGTCCAGTTTTCATAACAAAACTCATGGGATATATTATGATACAAGTATAAAAAAAGAACTACCTCAGTCACAGAGGATCACAGTCGTCGACGTGGGCACCGCGAACACGAGGGTAATTCGTATGGGGGTGATCCGGAGTTAGGGGTTGATGTTTTTTTATTCGGTCAAAATTAGTGCAAGGGTAGCCGCAGCTGGCTTGTCTAGAAACACAAACTTTCCGTCGCTGAACAAGAGCCTGGGAAGAATTGTGCTCCTGACCAATGTATTAAACTACAGGGCAGATACCTCATTCATCAATTATATCTCTTCAAAACTGGCCGAGGTCAGAGGAGATAAAGACCCAGGCTCAGGTGTCATCTCTGCTGACATTTTAGTTACGCATTGTGCCATTATTTTATCCAACGGGTGATGAACAGGGTATTCTAGTGTGCCGCACCGAGCAGGCAAAAAAGTTCATTTAGCACAAAGCGCCACTGGCTGTCCCCTGTTCATCACCCGCCCGTTTTCCATCATCCGGGCATTGAAAAATTACAGTTGGGTTAAGTATTTCTCAATTGACTCTTAGCTCCTCTACCGATCCATTTCTCAAAACATCAACTCATCAATAATGCCTGTGAACTAAACCCCCGCCCCGGATACACCTGGAATCTAAACTAAATTGAACAAAATTACTTAAACCCAGGCAGAACCTTCTCTTTAGGGAGAGAACTAGAAAGGGAGAAAGAACAAACCTAAGGCTTGCCGTGGGATCCCAAACCCCAGGACCACCGATCGCCTTACAGGAGGCCTGTCCCACACCGCATAGCCAGGTTTAGAATAGTACACTCTCGTAATTAGATACTTTTAGAATATCTGCGGCCACTAGGAGGCTCGCCGTTCCAGCCGTCCCCGGATGCAAGCGGAACGATCAACTTGGGGTACTTTGTGCTATACCTTGTTGAGGCTCTTACACAAGTCCGGGCTGACCTAACCGCACCCGCCCTCCCGTGACTAAATTAGACCATAACACTTGTTATTTCCCGAATCTGAAGTGGGGGCAACATCACGTCCCAACTCATCACTCGCATACCCTAGACTCTGGCCAAACAGAGACCGTTGCCAAGTGGGAGGTGGCTGAAATCGGTGGTTGAGCTATACCATGTATGGAAAAAAAATGCGAAAAACATCAAAGCAAACGGGCAATCAAACCAGATTTCTCCTGCTAATTGGCTAGAGTCTTGTGATCCACCTCCTTGGCAACAGTCTCTATTAGGCCAGAGACTACGGTAGAACCTTCGTTCGGACGTATTTCTAGAAACATCATAGGAGAGAAATCATTTGAATTACCGGCACCTCCGGGATCCATCACCCGCACACGAGTGTGAAGTAGCAAGAAGCAGATCGGAGCAGTGGTAATGGGTGTTTTGGGAATACAGTGCCATCGTGATTGGTCGTTGTGGGGTTTGAGCGCAGAGTGCCGGTGCAGTTGTGGGATAACTTTCTTCCTGTGTCTCCGGCAGGTTCCGAGTGGATGATTTCTATGCAGAGTGCAGAAGAGCCCCGGATGGGGCAGCCGTCACTCTTGGCCTTCTCAAGGGTAAATTGTAATTGAATAGAGAAATCAGAAATTTGGAATATCATAAAGGCAAACTAGAAGCATGCCCTGACCTGGCCGGAGGAGAAAAATATCTCAGGAAAACCTAAGGCCTAATGCCGGTTGAGTTACCCTCCGATTAACTTCGCTCATAGCCGGGAAAAGCAAGTGTGATGCCTTATTATTATTAAATCTTTGGTTTAAATAGATCCGCATAACACTAGCTATCCACCAGTTCTCCATATTTCTGTTAAGACTCCAACGTTTTAATTATAGGTTACAAAATCGCCATTCCTTGCCATTGAGCCACAAGATATGCAAGTGCCAATAAATATATTCTAATACAAGACAGTGATTATTTTATTCTAACTATTCCTATCTTGTACGAACTCATCTTTCAGGACTCTCGCCCACAATATATCTTAATCCAATTCACCAGTCAAATCATCTCAATCATCTCCAGCATATCTACCACTTATTCCAATGTATCTTATACATTCCTGAACTTGTTTCTTCCTAATTCTACCTCTAGCTTCTGATAATCATATTTAAAAGCAGACTTTAGTTAAGATAAGGTCGCTCCTGTCTTGAGTGATATAAGATTCAGACTATAGTATCTCTTTCCACCCTCCCCATATCACCTTTACTAATATTACATGTTCCCCAAAAACCTCCCATACCTCTCTCAACGCAAACCCCTATCAACCCCCTGCTCCACCAACCATAGTTTCAATCATGAGAAATAAATATTTACAAGACTCTTAATTCACAACACCAGCTTCCCCCTTCCTGGCATTTTCCCTGCGCCACCGCGTTCACTCACCAGCCATCACTCGCCTTCCCCCAAAACCCCCTCACCATCCATAAGCCCCGATGCAAAGCACCGCCCACCCCAACATTACTCATCCCCTGCGCCGCAAACATGAAGAATTCTCCGTCAGCCAGGCGGATAATCGTAAGCCAGACGTGGAGCGGACCAGATATCCTAAACTATCGAGAATTCAGCACCCAGGGGTGGCCGAGTCAGTTACGCTCTGAAAATTATGAAATTTTTGCTCTACCAACGAACAGATATCTTCTATGTAGCTACTTTTTCTCTGGAGCGCCTCGCCCTGATTGTCACAGTTTTGCAACTGATCAAGAGATGCCATATTGCATCATAATATTATCAACCAAACACAATCTGACCCCAACAGGCTAGACCAATTCCATCGCTATAGAACGGAAACTTAAGCCACAACATACACTACGCTCTCTACCTCCTACTAAATATATAGTGCAACATCCATATATCCACCCATGCAGCCACTTCTCAAAGGACATAACAACTCCATTCAACAACCCATCATACCTCCCCGACAGCACCCTCCGCCCCATCACCGCACCAGCCGATCCCCTACTAGGCAGGGGGGCGCGGGATGCGAAGATCCCTTACAGGTACCGTAATACGGCGAATTCTGCCCCAGGAGGTGGTCCCCCCTTCTGCCCTCGAACCTTAATATTACTGTACAGTATCACGCCAGACCCCGCCTAGCTTATCTGGCAGGATGATTGCGGCAGGTTTTACTATATAATACAAGAAAGCCGCATCTCGTGCCGTGTGAGACTGCGCTGGTTTCGCAAGGGGAAGTATCATAGTGTCATACATATCCTTTGGGGGAACTGATCCCAGGAGACAAACCAAGTAATAAAAAAGGAAAATTAAAGACTCCAGAGTTGTAAGATCCCTAGAACAACCTTCCCTGGTATACCGGTATGATATATAGCAGGTTCTTAGGAATAACTTCTCAGGGCTGGTCAATCGCTAAATATCATACCTCCTCTCAACGAAGCAACACCATGCCAAAACGCTGGGCAAAAATGGCCACTCCCATTTCACTTTCCATGCCAACCCTCCCATGGTTCGCCACATGAAATGTCTACATATAATAGTAAAGAATCTAAGGCTTCAAAGTCTCAAGTTTACTATTGTCAATTAAACAGGGGCTTATCTTGTATATGCAATTCTATAGAGAGGAGCTACAAACTTCAAGATAAAAGAAAAAGGCACCCAGCCCGAAACCCCCCGAGATTCAGATGTCCATTAGCAACCCAAATCTGCGCAGAACCACCCAGGGTATTGGCACACCGCCCGCAATGAATGAACCTTCTCACTTTTCCGATTCCGTAACAATTGAATAACAGGCAGTCACGTAAAATGCACCATTGACGGTGAGCGGTGTTAGCCCATTGAACTGCATATTAAACACCATACCCCCCAAAAGTCACAGCAATCAAGTGATAAGAAAGGAAAAAAGGAAAATAAACAAAAACGCTTTGAAACCCCCCCTTCCACCTTTTTACAAGATGCAAAACCTTTTATTGCCCGTACCTCTCCTGCTTGGGCCGAAAGCCAACACCCCACCATCTTGTCTTCAGCATCAAAGAGCTGCAAACCACACTAACCGAACTAAACGCCATAGCCAAAGCCGCCCATACAGGGTCCAATCTGATGCGCCGGTGGCCCACCGGGTAGAGGACCCCTGCTGCCACCGGTAGAGCAATCAAATTGTAAATGCACGCCCAGAAGAAATTGAATTTGACTCTCCTAAATACTGCTCTGGCAAGTTCGGTCAGGGTGAGCAGTGATCGGAGGTCTGAGGATATAAGGACAAATTCTGCGCTAGAGATAGCAACGTCGGAGCCCGAACCTATCGCAATGCCCACGTCCGCTATCGAGAGTGCTGGGGCGTCGTTTATTCCGTCGCCGACCATGGCCACCACTGCCCGTTTAGAATTTCGAGAGTTCCTTCCATGGAAGAGGCGGCCCCAGCGAGTGCGAGGCCGCTTGGGGAGGGTGTTTTGGAGAATGGAGATTTTATCCGCCTAATAACTCGTTGGCATGATAACCGCGAAACTTCAGGAAAGATACATACCTTTTCTGTGGGCAGCACTCCTGCGATTACATTCTCCGCTGGAATTCCTACCATCGCGGCGACCGCAACCGCAGTCTTCTCATTATCACCTGAAATCATCCAAACCGATATCCCGCTCTCCCGTAGACTCGACACCACATTTGGCGCTTCCGGGCGGAGTTGATCTGTAGCCCCGAAGAGTGCCGCCAGCCTGTACCCCAATCCAAACGTGTCCTTGTCGGTGGCTCCACGTTTCCTGACGGCCAGGAGGACAACGCTCTTGCCCGCCAGCTTCCAACTATCCAAGACCATTGTGTGGGGCTCAATGCCAACAACGCTATTCTCTTTCATGAACCGCTCATTCCCAATAATGCCCTCGAAAACCTCCCCATCCGGCATCCTAAATACCCCATTTAAGCCCTTCCCAGGGGTCTCCTCGGTCTCTATCACCGAAACATCAGTCATCTTCTTCGTACCACAATGTGCCACCACAGCCGTAGCAAGCGGATGTGCAGATCCCCCCTCCAGCTTGTGCGCAATAGCATATACAATCTCCTTAGCTTCACTATCCTCAACGAGTATCCTTTCATCTGTAACCATTGGTTCGCCACCCTGAGTCAAAGTTCCAGTTTTATCAAAAACAATACAGTCCAACCATGAAGACTCCTGAAAAGCTTCGCCGCCACCTTTGGCCAGAATACCAAACCGCGCCGCTAGTCCTGAGCCAACGAACATAGCAGTCGGGGCTGCAAGGCCGATTCCGCAAGGACACGCGACGACAAATACCGCAATAGCAAATCCGAGAGACCAAACAACCCACCCTCCATGGTCAACATCCAGGTAAGAGTCCGGAAGACTACCTGATTTACCCAATCCGAGCCATACAGCCCATGTTGTGACAGCAAGAAAAGTTACAACGGGAACAAAATACCCAGTCACTATATCAGCCAGGCGTTCAATCGGTGCACGTCGAGTTTGGCCCTCACGGACAACCTTGACAATTTGGTCCAGCATCGAGTCACCACCGATACAATCAACCCGTACGTTGACGACTTGGCCTTGGTTGATGGTCCCCGCATAGACAAAATCGCCTTCTGTTTTGGGAACCAGCCTCGCCTCCCCCGTTAATGAAGACTCATCAAATTGCGAGTGACCAAATATGACGGTTCCATCGGCCGGAGGTGATGAGCCACGAACGACGCTAACGATATCACCGACTTCGAGAAGGTCCGTGCTAATGGTTCGGGAACCCCAAGTTCTATTATCTGCATATTCCAAATTGCTTGGGTCGTTCTCTCCTATCGGTGATTGGGTAGGGTTAGCATTGAAAGCTGCTACATCGGCGGCGATGTCTTCTTGGTCCGCTTTCACCACCAAAAGCGCCTCAGACGGCCGTAATCCCCGGAGCAGGTTGACCGCATCCGCAGTCTTACTCTTGCTATAGGCTTCCAAGAATTTACCTATACCAATTGTTAGCAAAGGCAGGGCATCCAAGTCCAGGCTATCGCTTACCAATCAGTAAAAACATTGTTAGGAAAACTGTTGAATCAAAGTAAGTAGTAGTGTGCGGTCCAGGCTCCGGCTTTTCACTGTCGCCCATACCCTCCATTCCCATCTGCGCCCCCTCATGTCCGCCAGCACCCTTGTCCTTCATCGGGCCCATGGTTACAGCATCCAAAGCCAACATTGCCACGCTCGCAAAGTATGATATTGAAACCCCCAACGAAATCAACAAGTTCATACTCCCAAATCTATAAAACCTTCGAAAAATTGGCACATTGCTCCCCTTCCTCCACAAAGCTGTGATCTCATGAATAGCGCGTTTATGAAATACATTAGCCACAAAGAACATGACAGGAGTGCTTAAGAAGAGCAAGGCCCATCCCGTTCTTGTAACGCTTCCGGCCCATACTGGCTCCTGCAGGTACTTTCGGACCCGATCTTCCTTTGGTACCAGGGTCATCCAGACTATTCCAATCATGAAGGTAGGGAACGCAATTATGACGCATATGATCAGCCGGATAAGTAGCTGGTTTCGTTCACGAAGTTGTATCTGGCGGGAGCGTTCCTCCATGGTTGGAGGACGGTATACCGATACCACAAACCCGGGGGAGATGGACGATATCGCAGCGGTGATGTGTCGTATAGTAAATCCAGGGGGTTGTGGAGTATATTTGATCTGAACGAGCCCGGACTGCCGAGTGATAGGGGCGGTGAGTCTAACCAACTCACCCGGGAATGAGGATTCTAGTACACCAATGATTTTTCCTGGGCAGTGATCACAGAGCATTCCCTCGACCTTCAGCGTAACTGATCTCTCCACCCCCACTTGCCCTCTGACCACAACACTACCTTCTCCCCCTAAACCGTTGAGTGATTCAAGCGAACATTCAAAGCCCGTCTCTTCCACCTCAAACACAAGCTCCTGTGCTCGTAGTTCCGCTTTTCCCATATCTCCTGCACTGAACACGACTGTTGCGCTATTACCCATAAGGTTCACGCTCGCGGACTCGACCGCTGGGAGGGCTTCCAGAACTTCAGTCACCCTATTGGTGCAGGAAGCACAAGTCATCCCACCAACTGACATGACGGCTTCGTACATTTTGTCTGTTGAAGCAGGTCCAGGAGCTTGCATATCCTCAACACCACTCCGAAAAATCGGTACCTCGTTTTTCTTCGAAATTAGTACCTTCCCAGATGTCTCGGTATCCATAACTTTGCGAAGAGGAACAGGACCCACCCAAGCCGTAGCGTCATCTTTCCAACCAGCTCTTATCGAAGACTGAGACGAATCCAGTATCTTCTCTTGGTTGGCTCCACTCCTGCAGAGCTCACAATACTCCAAATGCCTTCCACCCCCAGCCCTCTCATTCCCAGCCACTCCTCGGATCCTTGCCTGCATATCCCCGAGCCAGTCGTAAGAATTCCCTTGAAAACTGAGTATATGGCTGCTCGAAGAAGGCCCTATAACAAACGCCTCGGCACCCGATGTGCTCTCAACACTGTCAAGCTCAAATTCTGCCTCAAGCAGAGCATGAATGATATCCAGTGGCGATAGTAGCTGAGCGTGAGTGATGGTGACACTATGGTCCAGGATACTGATAGAAATATCAAGTGGAGGAGGGGACAACTCGGAGAGTAATTCCTCGATAGCACCACTGCAAGTGGTGCAGTGAAGGTTAGATATAAGTAGAGTAGTAATGACGTTCTCCCCCGAACAGCCCGACAACTGACTTATAGGGCTCCCATCGAGCACAGGCATATTATCGGGGAGGGGTAACGAAGAATCAGGAGACGAGGACAAGGCAATTCGTGGCGGGGCCATATCCGCTCTGGAAGAGATAGTTTGCTTCGCTTTGAAGCTCCACCTTAACTCACAGTTTCCGGGAAAACTGAGTACAGGATCACCGGCTAGCGGTTATCGTCAGGGCTTCCCTCCGATTAGCTATGGTAAGGCAAGGGGGGGTTTTGTATTCTCGGTCTGTGGTAACTTACCTCGCTGTAAAACCCTTACGCAAAACTTTATTCCCGGAGGATTAACAAAAAAGGCAATCTAAACGGAACAGTTATTCGCAGAAGGTGTGTTGTGAGCGGTTGTGGCACTGTAGGGGGGGCAGGGGATGGTTATAAGTAATAATATATAGGAAAGATGATGACGAAGGTTTGCTCTAAAAGAAAAGAGGGAAAAACCAAGTAGACGGTAATGCAGGACAGATTATAATATAATACACCGGTATGACCTCCGTTTGAATGTCCTAGCTAATACCAGCACAGCAGCCCTTCCACCTAGGACAAAAAACTCCCCGAAGGAATATAAGGGCATATATTCTTGGGGAACCTAGAAGGAAGTGGGTACCCGAATAACCATATTGGGTGAGCTAACCCCCGGCAGAGCACATAGTAATACGAGATATATATGCTCCAGCGGAGGAACTTCCACATTAAATACAATGGAAGAAAAAAGACACAATCAGAATTCAGAACCCACCGATCTCAAAGCTTCCTTCTGGCAACGAAGGAGCAAAGAGCAGGGGGGCGAATTCGTGTCTCAGCACTTCTCGCTCAGCATGAGCAAAAATTGCGTGAAGTTCGAGGGCTAAACCGCAATCATTAACTGTGCTATCATAGTATTATAAGTTTTACTTTAAAACATTCCACCATGACCCGCTCCGAAGCGCATCATTCATGAAATTTCATAGGCTTATCACATGCCTATCCGTAAGTACCCCTCAATACCCTGCCCCTCCTCCCAGTGGTATTACACCTATGATACCAGCTATCACGAACCACTTCCCACAAGTTAACTTATAGTGCGCCGTGATTGGCATCCACCACCCGCCTTAGGAGGAGCAGTTTTTGCGGCGGCGGAAGCGGTGGCGGGCCAAACGGTGCCTTTACTAAACTGGGACTGGCCCCACGTGGTGGGTACTGCATACTTCCGTCTTCGGAAATGAATGGCCGTCTTTGTCGGCATCGCCACCAGCGTCGGCAGTCAGTGAGGAATGCGTAGTATTCCCCCTCTGCACGTCTCAGACGGGTAGAGTGTATGATGCATTCATCCTACCACCAAATGAGATGCGAGTAGCGGAGGCTATTGCAACGTGGGGTCTTCCTCTGAGCGAAACCTTGGATGATCTGGCCCATCCTGAAACTTAGTGATTACTATAGACATGCTAGTAGAAATATCGCTGTCAGAAGGGGACCCTGTTCACCAGACTACTGCACACGGCCAGCACAAAAGCTATCCACAGAGAAGAGCGACTCGGAGATGAGAAATAGCGGTACTTCACTAAAATCCAACAGGTATCATACAAGTACCCCCTCCCCAAGAATCCCCGAGCGAAAAAGAAAAAGAAAAAACACTCACTCCAACGATACAGTAAACCCACTACAGCACTAGTACAGTACCTTGTCCCTAGCTGCCCCCCTCCCTCCCTCCATCCATCCTGGAGCACAATTACTCGACCCATGTTAAAGCATAGCCGATGTCAGTCATGTCGTCAATAAACCCATGTGAGATACCAAGCCGAACCAGGCCAAGCCGAACATTTTACGCGAAAAACCCGCTAAGACTTCTTGGCCAGTCGGGATAAAAAGGCTTGGTAACCACAATTCCTCAAAGTTAATATAGGGTAACCCGGTAATTAACGGGCCCACATCTCGACGGGTTAGGCTATTTTGACATTTGGTAATCTAGCCCAGAGTCGAAACCGGCTTAGGCGGAAAGCAGAATAGACGAGAGAGTTTTGCGGGCTTAGCCCATTGTTAAGTTCTAGGATAATAGCGGTACAGTACCCGAGTAGATGTCCTCAAGAAGCGAATAGCCGGGAGAAGAGATGAAGGCCAAGCTCTCGCTCGCTTGGCTTGGTTCCGGTTATCACAGCGAAACACCAGTCGGTTCAGAAGCATCCCCAACCCTCCATCCAGTCGACATCTAGCCAAAGAGAAGAAAGAACCCTCCCAAGTCCCAACCATTCAAACCCCCCCTCCCAAAACCCGGAGGCGATACAAGTGGCATGGGAGAAGTTTTCGGGCTATTTCGCAAGTCAACCTATATTAACTATAGTATTCACTCCCTTTTTCCCATAGAGACATATTCAGTACCAGCGCGGTACCCGTATGTAATCAAACTCCTATTCCGCCTCTCCGGACTTCCCTCCCGCCACTATCCTAGTAGCACCCCCAAGAAACGATCACCGAACGTTTGTGTAACATATAATCAACCCTAACCTAACTTATCACCGGGAGTCTATATTGCTTGCACGAATACCGGTACTCTTCCTCCCTATGAAAAAAAATATAGAGTTCTCGTGAGAAATATCAAGACACCAGAGCAGTATGGTAATGGCAACAAATTAACGGTGGTGACCCCGTCAACCTACCTCGCTAGAGACAGCACAGCCTTGCCAACAAGCAGGCAAGCAAGAACTCTGTGAGATTCCCTCTTTCTTCGATCTCGACTACCGAACAGTGCCGTAGCCGTGAGGCGAGTCAAGGCTTGAACACTATGAGGGAGCGTTTGGGGGGGCACTTGTCCAATGCGAAAGGTGTCCAAGAGCGGGGACCCACAAAATATATGGTATGATATAAAAAAACCCGTGCCTATCGCAGACTCACGACTCGTATTTCCGGATGCTTCCAAACCTTGGACACGTAAGCAGTGCTGCATAACTTGGTTGGGCTGGTTTCCTCCTGATCAATTGGGACCCAATGGTTTGTTGAAACTGGTACAGCGAGGGCAACACGAGCTCGGCACTCGTACCCGTACCCCTACAGCACTTCCGTACTGTGTCATACTCGTCCCAGGTAAGGGGTCTTCGGGGTTCGCAAAGTGTACGGCAAAAATCGGTGTGCGTCACAAACTCACGACTGTATTCCAGGATACCTCTGGCCTGGGACAAGCACAGTCTCCGAATGAGTGAGCCAGAGATCACAAGGTGCGATTGGTTGATAGAGACTATGATGTTTGATACCGTGATTACTTTGGTCATGTAGGCTTTTGAAATTTTTCTGCTCCGGCGGTGCTTGGACGGGATGTTGAGATGCCGACTACACTACTCGAGTACAGTACAGTATATACCAAAATACCAATAGATGTCGTTTAGTAAGTATGATACCGGTATACTGAGGCAAAAACACACAAAAAAAATTGCAGGTTTTTGAGCCATCATTTTTCCACAGATATCTTGAAACTGGGCTTTGGAATTTTTTTCAAATAATATAGCATATCTGTACAAACTACGGACAGAAACCTGAAATAAATATAAAATATACCGGTACTTCAGAGCAGTGGACACATGAACTGTGTAAGGTGTGCGGCAATGAATCTTTCCCATATAAAAACCCTGGTCTTGGCAGGTACCTTTGTGGGAAAGGACACTCCACTCCTTACTAAATTTACTCTAGAAGAACTGAAGGAAAAAATCCTACACTTTTTTGTGTGGGTGCAATTATAGCAAATTACTTTTGGAACTTTTTCTATGCAGTTTCTTTTCACCTATGGTGGTTGGGTAATGACAGCTCAAAAACCTGCAATTTTGGTGTGTTTTATTTAGCCTTTAGCTTTACCAACCAAACGAGCTTAATTGACACAAGGATGAAAGTGATATTCTGTGAGTGAGCAAGTGAGCGTTTCTGTCATATCCGATTAGTACGGTAGGAGCCTATCTACTCGAGTAGTCAAGTGCGGTAACTACTGCCGGTACTCCACAAGCACAGTGCCGCTAAGCCATACAGGATCCAGTTCCGTCTCCGCGTCCAACATCACTTCATCTCCCCTGGCACTCACTCACACCGCCTTATCCGACCATCATCATACCAACTATCATAGGCCACCCTCCCGGCAAACCCAACCCACAACTGTCGCATAGCCAAGGCGAAAACGAGATGCAGTAGATATACATAAGATCACGTGCCCTCCTCAGCCCTTGAGTCTTTTTTTTTCACTCTTTTTCGGCTCCTGTACAGCACGCGCATCACATTGTGTGCTCGGCAGATAATTACGGGCATTCCATCCCGAGCCCCTCAGCTTGCGAGTATTGTGCGGTGCATTGGTAAGCTGGTGTGCCATTGACGACAATTGCAACACCTAGGCAGGCAAGGTACACGCTAGTATGGTCCGTTAACAAAAATAACGGCGCACCAGAGATCACTAGCGACGCAACGCCCCTCCACCCTCGACCCACCTGAAGAAATTTCCCTAAATCATATCAATTTCCTGTATCTATTCCACTACGCATTTACTTTTTTTAATTCATCGCGACAATAGTAGGTTTGGTGGGAAAGTGCTGTTGTCGCCGAAATTTTTCCTGATCGTTGGTGCGCCGTTAATTTTGTTAACGTACCGTACCATATTATAGATTTATGATATGTATAGGTAGGAAAGTAGGATAAATATCCGGAGAAGGAGAACTCGGAAGGGGAGATCATGGCCACCGCTGTGATTCCTGCGGTGATTCCGCTGCACTTCCAGCTTTCCCTGTTGAACCCAATTCCTTTCCTTTGCGATTGTCCCTGTACTTGCGTATCATTTGACCCTCCCCCACCACAGCTGCGGCCCCACCATATCATTTTGATACACCGCAACAGTCTGGCACACGAAAGGCGCCTCCTTCGAAAAAAGGCGGGTAATTTGTCCTGCACAAGGCGATTCCATGTTAGTGCAGTAAGTAGTTTGTAACACGAGGGGTGTCCGGCCAGGAAAGCGCTGCCTCAGCGCCGAGAAAGCAAGTATGTTTATCGATTACCGTGCGTATGATACCAGTGCTCGGCCCTGAGCATCCCGCATAATTCCAACGATACGCCACTCTCCCGCCCTTATCGCAAATTTCCTCTTTAGGTGGGCGATGGTGGGGGACCCTCCCTCTTTTTATCCGTGTCACGTGGTCTGGCCATTTAGCCCTAACCCTTGGTCAAGTAAGTCAATGCGACAAGACACTATGTCGCATTCGTAATTGTCTCACCAGCCTCAAGCCCCGGACCCTAATCCATTCTTCTTCACCCACAGCCACATCTCCATGGCTTTCGACGCAACCGCCACAAAGATTCTCTGTTAAAGCAAACAACATATTATAAACGGGAGAATCCTGCCTTCAAGCTCTCATCACCTTACCTGTGTCAAAACCAAACCTAACATTACCATTTCCCCTCTTCGGCTACCCATCCGACCGACCATGGCCGCAGCGGCGACAACGACGGCAGCATCCCCGGACGCTTCGCTTGCCGAAAAGATCCTTAATCCCCAGTCCCAGCAGTTTGGCAGCCGGTTCGCATTTCACGAGTTCCTGAGGAAGGAGTATAGGTTTGGTCTGGATCCTAATCGGAGGACTTGTCCGCTGTTTGTCCAGGGACATTGTCCCATGGGGAACAGCTGTCCGGATAAACATGCGGTTTCGAGCTCCTTTAACAAGTAATGCTTTTTAGTCTTTCCAAGGTTTCTTTTTTCCCGCTGAGTTTGGGGGCGGCTGGGGGAGGAGGAGGAGGAAGGAAGGAAGGAAGTGGGAATGGGAGGGAAAGGAGTTTTGCTAACGATGGTGGTAATGGAACAGTTTGGTTTGCAAGCATTGGTTGAGGTCGCTATGCAAGAAAGGCGAGGCGTGTGAGTTTCTTCACGAGTACAATTTGCAAGTCCACTCCCTCCCCCTCGCCCCATTTCACTGTTTGGTCACCCGTTGTTTTGTTTTTTCCTTTTTCATTGCTTCCCTTGTAAACGAAGGTTAACGATAGCGCAATGATGTGTGTCTTCCCTTTGATTCGTCCAAACAGACGCAAAATGCCCGAATGCAATTTCTTCGTGCGAAATGGCTACTGCAGCAACGGAGAGGAATGTCTATACCTGCACGTAGACCCCGACAGTAAAATCCCTCCATGTCCACACTTCGAGAACGGCTTCTGTCCGTTGGGGCCCACGTGCTCAAAAAAACACGTCAGGAAGCAGATCTGCAAGTTTTATCTGGCTGGCTTCTGTCCGGATGGCAGAAGCAATTGCAAAGAGGGGGCTCATCCAAAGTGGAAGACGGGGTTGCCGGCACCAACCGTAAAGAAGCCAAGAGAGGAGGTGGAGAAGGAACGTGATGGGGATAGAGAAGGCGGGGGTGAGGGGTTCCGGGGGAGGGGAAGTTTCGAAAGGAGAAGGTTTTATGGAGGGAGGGGAAGAAGGGATAGGGATAGGTAGATTTCGACAAGCCTTTTTACAATCGTTGCTCGTGATGCAGCCAAATCTTGTTTTCGAAAGTTTTATTTGTCCTTAAGCCCGTTTTCTGTGCGGGGGAGCCTTAATGATGCCTGTAGTGGTTTGGTTTTAATTCAGCGGTGATGTGTTTTCTCCTTTCCTTTCTTTTCTTTTCCTCCTTTCCCTCTTCTCTTATTACCCCTTTATACCCTATTTTCCTTCTTTTTATCCTTTATTTTTCCATCCTTCTTCCTTTTCCTTTTGTTTTCTTTCCGTCTCATATCAGCGAATAAGGAATTTCTACTTGTGTCAAATTGTTGACAACGGCCGTGGAAAATGTGAATTCATGGGTTATTCTGCAATTCCAATTGGGCAATTCTACCTGTGACTGCAAATGGGCTGCCTTCCCACAACCGGGGTAAGTTTACGGCACGTAAGTGTCCGGCAACGCTGATTGTCCAGGAGAAGAGTGTAGGGTAAGAAATGGATGGTCCTCGTGTCAGCACAAATGCCGGTACGTGAGAGCAAGACCATCTGACATCATAGCCCCAGTTCATTTCTCGTAGACGCTACTCACGCGAGTCGTCTGATGATGTTCCTGACATGGGTTTCGTGTTCAAGCAGTGTAGTTTAAAACTCGAGGGTGTCTAGCACAGCATGAGAGGCAAGAAGAAAAAAAACTCATACCACTTCCAGCTTCAAGCATCTCCCAATCGACTGTTTTCGAAAAAACCCCGAGTGAGTTCTCATGAAGTACCCACTCACATTTCGATACTGGTAGTAGATATCCAACTTCTCTCACGGAACAAACGATACCGGTGCCTTGACGGATCTATGAATTCCCTGAAAATCAAGAGATGAGAGCTAAATCTAGGTAATGATCCCCTTTACCGAATGTACCTGATCTGCTTTGTATGCAATGAGCATCCAACAGTACAGATCGTGCATGGGATATGTAGGTTGAAATCGGTTCAGGGTTAGGGTAGGCCGAGTCGATTACCAGAGTTTCTCCCTCTACTCACTCAACCAGAGCCAGGAAATTCATTCGGGTACCCCTTTCACTTGTTTGTCACCCTTTTCCATATCCTTCCCTCCCTTGCTTCTCTCCCTCTAATCTTTGCTTTTCTTCTTTTTATCCCCTCGGCAAAAAATAATATTACCTTGTATTCGACGATATCAGCAACAGACCCCTTGCAGATCGACCATTTGATCAGCATCTTCCCCAAATTGGTGTGCCGGGTCGCTAATTCTATTAATCGGGCTCAGGTGGGTGGTGGTAGGAGGAGGATGAAGTGAAGCCCTAACATTATCACGGTAGGATGGATGAATGGGGGAGGGGGGGGCGGGCTCTGCAGGCGGTAGGTAGGCACTGAGCGGGAGGAGGAGGGGAAAGGGACGTTTATGGTGAAATCAAAGGTTGGTGGTTTAAAGGGAGGGTGTCAAAATATTCAGCTTGGCAAGGAGGGAAGAAGGTTGATTAGGAGCTAGAGATGTCGTTTGTCTCGCTCGAGTTCCCCAAAAGCAAAAAGGCGTTCGATATCACGGAATTCATCACCCTACTCCCTCACTCCATCTAACTCACCGCTGTCGTTCTATGATGCGACCTGATATGACAACTTTCGCAGAGGAAAGAGTAACTTAGTAATTGATCCCCTTTCTCCATCATTCATCTTTTCAGATCGATCACTGAATCGGGGAGACTTTGATTCGGAATAGGATAGCTCTTTTTTGATTTCCCTTTTTCCCTTTCCTTCCTTTTCCTTTTCCGAAACACACGATACCATACCATACCACACAACACAGTACCAATCCCCCCCCCAAAAAAGAGCCACAGTGCCCCTAGCAACGACGACACCACCAAACTGGGAGGGATAATAATAAACTTTCGGTGACCCCACCCCACACCAACCAAGGCTATCGACCCCACCATGCCGATGCTCAACCTCCCGAACGAGCTTCTCCTCGTAATCGCAGACGAATTCCTAGACCCGAGGGACCTCAACGCCTTAATTCTGACAAACCGCCGCTTCGCCCGCCTTCTAACACCAATAATGCACACTCTCGCCGCAGCGGACAAGGACGGCATACCAGCGCTCTGTTGGGCAGCACGACAAGGCCATGGACCACTCGTCAGATTGTTACTTCGTAAAGGCGCACAGGTAAACGCTCGAGACACAAATGCGGGATTGGAGATAGCGAATCGGCAAACCGCGCTCCACCATGCCGCCAATAGTGGTCATGAAGATATCGTTCGGGTGTTACTGAGGGGAGGAGCAATGGTCAACGTTCAAAATAACTACTTAGAGACTCCGTTGCACAGGGCTGTCGCCGGTGGAAGTGAGGGCGTGGTACGCTTATTACTAGAAAATGGGGCGGAAATCAACGCCTGCACGAGCTACCTACAAACACCCCTGTTCAATGCCCTCGAAGGCGGTCGAGAAGCTCTAGCGTTGTTATTGCTTCGCAAAGGTGCGGACGTAACCATACGGGACTCTGACAGGGAGACAGTCCTCTTGCCCGCCGTCCGCGAGGGCTACGATGTTATTGTGAAACTCCTGTTGGAGAAAGGCGTGGACGTCAACGCTCCAAACACCGATGGCGACAGGGCACTCCATGAGGCGGCCCGGGAGGGCTTCGTCCACATCGCCAGGCTATTGTTGGACAATGGGGCGGAGATCGATGCCGAAAACAGCGACGGCCAGACGGCGCTGCACCTGGCGATCTCGGTCGGGGGCGAGAGATATGAGGATTTTATCACATTGCTTTTGGACACGGGAGCCAATGTCAATACCATAGACCAGTACAGTGAGACACCACTGCATTACGCTGCCCGACACCAGTCCGACGTGATATCCCAGGTCCTCATTGATGCTGGTGCCTCCATCAATGCCCAAAATCACTACCATGGCGATACACCGCTGAGCCTTGCCGTCCAATGCGGGTCCAAGGATGTCATCGCTCTTCTCTTACGGAACGGTGCCGATGTTAATATTCCAAACCGGGAAGGCCACACCTCTCTAGAATTAGCTGCGAAAAGACATCAATCCCTGGTGCAGCTCTTTGCTGAATTTACTTTTTCCTCGTAAACCTCTCGTTCGTCCCTTTCGTCTTCATCCCACTATTACCTGGTGTTCGACATTCCCCCCTTGCAGAGAGCAGGGAATATGTATACTCTTATCTTGGACTTTCAACTTGACTTCAGACTTCTTCTTCTTGAGACGCTCGACGAATCACTACCCCTCCTCCTCCGCCTGCCTTTCTTCCTTCACCCCGAAGGCGTTCGTTTCTCCTATATTGATTAAGCTATTATCATACCTTATTAGTTTTCACGTGTTGCTGCGCTTCTTTCTTCTTCTCCCTCCGATCCTCTCCTCTCTCTCCTTCCTTCCTTCCTTAACTTTTCTTTTCTTTTGAAAGGAGGGTTATATTTTTACGATGTGTGCTGTGTGCACGTGTGTCCCCTCGCCTATGACCCACTTTGCACCGTTCCTCTTCAATGCCTTTCATAGATTGGTGATATCAGATTATGCGAGATGAGAATTGACGTGATGAGAGTCAGAGGATATCATGAAATGAGATTAGATTAGGTGAGCCGTGATTTAGTTCTTCTCTTTTGAAAAGAATAGCGTATCATAGGTCAACTTGAGGTTGGTCTTTTGCCTGTATAGGTATGGTTCTGTCTTAGCTTGTCTAGCGGGAGGAGGTGCCACAACCTCCCACTTGAAGCTTTCCTCGTTTCGCTATGAGTAGTTATTCATTTCATTGGCTAGCTTGGCCCTAAATGTAGGAGAGGAAGTAAAGAAAAAACAAAGGGAACGGAAATATTAAGAACGGCTGTGGACATGTTTTTCAAAATCTCCCTGTCCTCAGCGTCATGGGGAAGTGGGTTCGTAGAAACGTCATGACGATATATACTAATGAGGGGAGTACAATTTGTGCCTTGCTGGAGAAATGCCCGAAAGGCGTGCTTGCATTCTCCGCCTGTCATTTGCCTATGAGAAGAGAAGGGATGTCAGGCTTCCCCGTTGGAAGAGAGAAGCGCGGGGAGCAGGAAGGCGCATGCAGTAGATTAAAGCATTTGCTGTGCCATATCATAAGTTACGGGCAGTAGGCTGTGACTCCCCCCCCCCTCTCTCTTTTTTCCCTGATTGGGGAATGGAGGTTTATAGGAAGCGCAGACCTCCGTGAGGCAGGCTAGAGTGACGTTCTCACGGGAGAAGTGACAGGAACTACCACCGAGGTCAAGTCACTTTGGATGGAAGAGTGAGTGAAGTGTTTTACGAGTTCGAAGTAAAAAAAACCATCACTCTATCTCAGTAAGATTCTTTCCTAGCACGGGTGATGGCCAGCATTACAATAGCATCGCATAGCCGGGAGGAAGGGTTCAGAAGTTCTGAGCGGGTGGACCACCCCCATATCCGGGTTTTCCCATCAGTTCCTTCAGGTGCTACTATTGTAGAGTATTTTACCCTCTATCTGAAAGCAAAGCTTTTGGAGCAGCAGACAGGTGAGGTGGGTTGCACACTCACCCGCCAAACAACCAGGCTCCCACAAAATCCGCATTAGTATTGAGATAAATTAATATGCGAAAATATCATTGACAGTACTTCTCGTTCCTCCCTCCTCCCCCCCTTCCTCTCTCACTCGTTCACTCACTCGCTCACTCACTCACTCGCCTGACCAGACCAACTAAGTCCAACTTACCCCACCACAGCTCCTTCCCAAACCATGCAGACCCCAGTCTTCACCTCTTCCTCAAACGCTCACTCGATCTAGCCGAGGTCCGGCGCAACCCTTACCTTACCCTACCATCAGCATGGCAGTGTCGTACTAGTAGATTTATGATAGCTCAGCAAGTCAAACCGCAACCCGCGCTTAGAGCCGCAAAGCTTAACTTTGCACCCTCCCATTCCTTTCCTCCTTATTTCCCTGCAAATTCCACCAACGAAATCATGCATCTCCACCGCCTAAGCCTCTTCCCCGGATCCCGAAGCTTGCATCTACGTTTACGGGGGTACTCTACCAGTTCACCTGGAGTCCCTGACTCGCCCGAGTTAAAGTTACCTTTGAGAGGATTGAGAGTATTGGATTTGACGAGGGTTCTTGCAGGGGTGAGTTTCCTTCCCCCTTCTTGCTTACGAGCTTGGGGGTGGGGGGCGATTAGGTTGATTATCGAGTAGCCGTATTGTACGCAGATATTGGGGGATCTTGGGTTTGTTCTTCCTTTTTCTTTCTTCTTTTCATTTAGCAGGGAAAGGGTTGGTAGCTGATGTGGTGGTGGTGGCGGCGGGTGGTGGTCGGACAGGGCGGAGGTCATTAAGGTTGAGCACCCAACACGCGGGGATGATACTAGGGCGTGGGGACCACCGTATGCACCCTCGAAAGATGGGGGGAAGGGGGAGAGTGCTTATTTTTTGGCTGTGAGCGTTCTATTTACATCCGTAGTATCATATGATACTTGGGGAGTCAATTGATCGTTAATCATTAGGTTAACCGGAACAAAAAATCCCTAGGGCTCTCCTTCAAGCATCCATCCGGCCAACGCGTCCTCCAGCGCCTAGCGAAAACCTCCGATATCCTCGTGGAGAACTACCTTCCCGGGACCCTCAAAAACTACTCTCTGGACTACCGGACCCTGCACGAAATGGCCCCGCACCTAATCTACGCGAGCATAACCGGCTACGGCCAGACGGGGCCCTACAGGGACCGTGCGGGCTACGATGTGATTGTGGAAGCGGAAATGGGGCTGATGCACATTACCGGAGAGCCCGAAAGGCCGCCGGTGAAAGTGGGCGTTGCGGTCACGGACTTGACTACTGGGCTGTATTGCTCGAATTCTATCCTTGCAGCCGTGATTGCCAGAGCCGGGAATGGAGGAATGGGACAATGGATTGACGTTGCGTTGAGCGATTGTCAAGTTGCTACCCTGGCGAATATTGCTAGTTCCGCCTTAATTTCCGGGAAGAGGGATGGGGGCAGGTTTGGGACGGCGCATCGTAAGTTCTTCTACCATGTTGTTCGATACTCTCCTCTGAGGGGGGAAACGCAGAGAAGGATAAGAAGAGGGAGGAGGGTTGAGGAATGTGGGTGTTAGCTTCTATCGTGCCTTACGAGTCATTCCCTACCACGGATGGGAATATTTTATTGGGGGGTGGGAATGACAGGCTTTATGCGATACTCTGTCAGAGGATTGGGAGACCAGAGTGGATAACTGATCCACGGTTTGTGACCAACGAGGATCGCGTCAAGAACAGGAAGATTCTAGTCCCCATGATGGGGGAAATAACTAGGTCTAAGACTACCCAGGTAACTTTTCCCCCCTCCTACCTCCTCATACTACGCACTATCTCCACCTCACCTTCGTCCCCAGTTCCCGGCTATAAGGTATTCTTTGCTGTTATTCTCCCTTTTGTTCTAAAGTATGGGTGTGTGCGTGTATTCTTTTGTTACCATAGGAATGGTTGGAGATATTCGACTCCAGCGGAATCCCGTACGCCGCCGTCAACGATATACAAGCCACGTTATCCCACTCCCACGTTCTTGCCAGAGACATGGTCAAAACAGTGCACCACCCAACATGCGGCGACATCAAACTTGTAAACACCCCGGTGAAGTATTCTGATTCCACACCGGGGATCAGGGCACCACCCCCCACGCTGGGTCAGCACACGGACGAAGTGTTGATGGATCTTCTTGGATTTAGTAGTGATGAAGTAGAGGAACTTAGGAGAGACCGGGTTGTGGCTTAGTAAATGGTGGTGGTGGTTGGTCGGATAGTTTACTCGACTTACGGTATGTACGAGTACATCCTTTCTAACCAATGTATGTGTGTATGATGGCATAACCTGGATGGGATGGACAAATTTATTTTTTCCAGTGCGCACCCGGATCGTCCTGTCATGTTCTTGCGGATGTGCAAAAACGGGTTTTCGGGTTGGGGGGGGGGGGGTTTGTTTTCTTATTTTTTTTTCAAAAAAAAAGGGGGGCAGATCTAATACCCATAGATATTCAAACACTCTACGGTAGTTTACACATTTTTCGAGTTCTTTGTCCATCCACCTCCCGATCGTGAATCAACCACGACCGAGGCCGGACAAGAGACAAGAGACAAGAGACAAGAGACAAGAGACAGAGAGACAGGTTTGTTTAAAGTATTCCACGAAGTCCGCCAAGTGACGTGCAGAAGAAGGAAAAGGAGTCTGGGTAAGACGCGTCTTGAAACTCTTAGGGGGTTAAAAAGTATACATGATCCAATTGTCACCCTCCAAGATGTATTAAACGTTAAGAGATTCCTATGTGTTTGACCTTTTCCCTCCTTCCTCCAAACTTTCCAAAACCCCCCGTGGGGAAGGAAAGAAAAAAAAGAAAAAGCCTCTGCACCTTCTCACCAGCTGGATGGGCTGGAAAAATAAATAAACGGAACCCAGATAGATATGTTGTTCCAGTGATATAAATACCGGTAAATGACTTGGGGGGTAAAGGGGGGCATATGTGAAAGAACAAAAAAAAAAGGAAGAGATTTCTGTCCTGCTTTGTTGCCTGCAAGAGAGCCTGCCGTATCTGCCTGCCTATCTAACTGTCCGCCTGCTGCTGCTGCTGCTGCTTTTGTCTGGAGAAGAGAAGGTGAACAGTGAGAGAGAGGGAGAGTCAATCTGGAGCTGTTGCCAAAAATAGGATCTGGTGGCCTTTACAGAGTCCGCATTGTCTCCTGTTCCTTCCTCCTCGTCTGACACTTGTGTTTTGCCTGACACTCTCTTTTCCCTTTATATATATATATTTTTCTTTTTTCTTTTTCCCTTTTATTTATTTATTTATTTATTTATTTCTTATATTTCCTGTGCCTTCGTTCTGTTGCCACTGCCGAGTATATCTCTTCCTTCCTTTCAGCATCTAACTTACCGTACTACAGGGGAAGAAGAGAAAGAAGAGCATATACCCTTCCTCCCCCCTTCTGTTCTCTCCAGGGAGAGACAGACATACAGACAGACAAGCGGAAAGAAGGATAGAGCTTGGGTTCAGGGGTGATTCACACACACGCACTGTTGTTTCTTATTGTTCTTTGCATGATCTCTGTGGCTGTTCGCCGGGGTTTATAACTTACAACAGAGAGAGAAGGAAGGAGGAGCAGTAGTTAGCAAGCAAGCAACAGCGCGCCTCGCGCGTGCCCTCTGGACAAACTTCCCCTGGCTCACACTTCTCACTCTGGCTGTTCTCACCTCCTTCCCTTCTTCCGAAACCCACAGCTCCATCACCCCCCCCCCCCGCCACACCTACCCTACCGCTCCTGTACGAGTACCTTCTCTCCCATCCCCCGACCCCCCTTGCCTGTTTGCCCGCCCTTATTTCTCACCCTTTTTTTTATATTTATTTATTGTAACTGTCTTGTCTTGTTCCCAACCCTCTAACCTTTTTCCTCCGGGGTTACCGGTATTGGCATTTCTGGAAGCGTGCGAGCGGCGGGAAGCGTTCGGGTTCCCCGTTGAACCCGTTTCTCCACGCCCTGGAATCACTCTTGCGGCTCCGCAGCTTATTTGCACTCCTTTCCCTCCAGCAACTGAGCTGGAACGACATCTAACAACACTCTTTTGTTATTACACGCTCCAACGCATCCCGAACCATACACCCCCTACGGACTGTCACGCACCACTACCACCGCCCACCCCCCCCCCCCTCTCCAATATTCTTCTTTTTATCTACACAGCATCTATCACGCCAACACGCACAACTGATCTCCCTTCTTTTCTTTTCCTTTTTCAATCATTTTTTTCTTCTTCTTATCACGCTTAAATGTCCTCCGATCTCGACGCCGTACTGGCCAGCATTGACCAGGTCGGGGCACTAAGTCCAGATGACTTTCACCGGGTCATCGAACATTGGAAGCGGCGAGCTGCGATCCTGTGGGCTGGTCCAGCTCTCCCGATGCGTGGACCAGCTCCCCCGATGCAGGTTAGCTCTTTTGCAGCTCTTGAGTGCTTTGTTCGTGCTTTTTTTCCATCCAATTGAACGAGGGAGAGAAAACCCTTTTTCTCTTTCGTACCCTTTTTCTTCTTTCCCTCCCTTCCCCGAACAAAGCTGTAAACCGTAACTGACCATGGAACGACGGATGGAACAATGTCCTTGGAAATTCTATAGGGAAATGCACCTCCTACCCCTGCGACGGAGAATAACGAGCCAGTTGCTGCATTGATGAACCCTTTGCATATCCCTCCAGGTCTGCCAGTCCCTATGATGCAGCAGCAGACGGCCAAGAAACGCCGGCAAAAGAGCACGGCTTCTGCGCGCAGTAGTAACGTTAACATTAACGGCGGAGGTTCAGACCCTTCTACTCCCTCGACCACCGGCCCGTCCACCTGGACCACCACCGCGAGAAAGAGACTCGACAGTAAGATGCTCTCCCTGAAGGACTCCACCGTTCCCCCGCCGAGTAGTACCACACTTGTCCTTGCGATTGAGAAGTTAAGGTACTTCATCATCAGAGCGCTGCATCCGAATCTCCATAGTGCTGAGAAGGGAGGTGATAATTGTTTGGGCCTATCCCTGGGACCGCGTGTAAACTTCAATTACGATGGATACTTTCATTGGATCGACTCTAGTCAACAAGAAGGCGATGAGGCTACTAGGCGACTGGCTCAAGTGTGGTTCTTCTATAAGATGGCCGATATATTAACCATGTTCTGTGATGACGAGAAGAGACGTGGGGAGGGTGGTAATGAGCAGGGGAGATTGCAGAGAGGTTATGATAAACTGGTTAGTATCGACTGCATTGCATTTTAAGCTCGGCCTTTGTTCACTGCCATTTGCCGAGATGCGGCTTGCTGATTTTTTTCTTTTTTCTTTCTCTCCGGGTGTGGCTAGTTGCCGATTTGTAAACGTATACTAGATACGGATAATCGCCAGTACATTCGCAATTTGATTTGCTCCAGCCGCCGGTTCAGACAGCTTTGCGTTCATATGGTTGGCGCTGAGCGCGCAGAGATATTCGTCTTTTTCAAGGGGGAACTTACACTCACTGAGTAAGCCACGCATCCCCGTCGGGTTGCGCCGCTCGTTTGTTTCTTTTTTCGCTAACATACTCCGAAGTCTTAAAGACATGACCGCCTCCGCCGCAAAGATGGAGGAGACCACCGCTATGCTTGACGTCGTTCTGGACGACTATTTGACCACTGTTAGCAACATTGAAGTTCCAATCGGCGGTGAGTTGACCGGAATTAAAATTGATATGTGGAACGGACTCTTGCAACTGTCCTAGCGGGAGAGCAAGTGGATCTCACTCTTATCTCGAATATCTAAGAACCTATCTTTTCCTGAAAAAACCAATACCTACAATCATATCAAAGCTGTCTTAATTGTATTACTAAGTCATTTTCACCCTCATTTTCCTGTTATCTCTGTTGTCTTTTCTCTTAGTCTCTTTTAGTTGCCTGCTTTTATTTAACTCATCCGTACTTTCCTTTGCTTTTTTGCTTAGAGGCGTTATGGATTTTTTCATCTTGCTTGTTCGTTTTCCCCCTTCAAGTTCAAGTTTGCTTTGTCTGTCCACTTGTTACAGCTGGGATTGTCCTTTTTTGGTTCCTTTTGTTTTCCCTCCTTTTTGTCTACCGCAGTCTGTGAATTGTTTAGTGATGTACGCATGGTCCAGTCGGTGCGGGGCGAAATTAATTGATGGGCGGAACTGAATGGATGGATGGATGCAATACAATAGATAGTGTCGTACCATATCACACAGAGTCAAGAAGAGGAGACAATGGGAAGGGGAAAGAGCGAGAAGAAAAAAGTAACCGACAGTTTTGTCTGTCTGTACAATATGTGTACGTTTATGCGTGTATCGTACGTGAGAGAGTTCCAACTGAGGTTCTGTCGGGAAATATTCGTAGTATGGTATGGCAGGGTGGACGGGCGTGATATGACACGATGTGGTTGTTGTACTATATTTGTGCTGGTATGGTAGTATGCAACTACCTTAATGTTTATCCATTATAATATTACGAATAGGTTAGTAGGTGAGAGCTACTACTGTAGTAGAGAAAATTTAGACGATGCAGGATATTAGATGGTGCGGTACTGTACAACAAAGCCGACGGAAGCTCTTGGCAGCTCCCTAATTCTACATTAGAAATATTTTACATCATGAACTCAATAAATATTTTCTATGGATGGAAAAAAACAAAACAATTGGGATAATTCTCGATGATGGCAGGAACCCTGCATGAAATTCGATCACATACCTCCTCCGGAAGTTGCATTAAGTCAAAGCTATCGCAGACATAGTATATAATTTAATAGAGTAGGTATTATCCAAACGTATCTTTTACCATTAGTGAAATCACCCAAAGACCAAACACCTCTCAGCCATTTCCCGACAAGATCTTCCCCAATGCAAGGGAACTCTCCAGGAGATGGGTTCTCGTGCATACCCTATCCTGATTTAGTTGACAATGCGTTGTTATTTTATTCGTATCGAGGGTGGTGGATAGATAGGTAAGCTTATTTTGATGAGGTTTCATCTTTGCTGAAGGGGAAGATCATTGTAGGGTGGGGACTTCATTAGGGGTTTTAAAGTTACTTTGCTGGTGCCGTATATAACTGTCCGGATATCCACTTTCTGCAGGGATATGTAGGTAGCTTTATATGATATCATATCTATTATACAGCTGTAGGGAGGACTTGGGAAGAACCGCCCTGCCTTCAGCCCTGCCCGCAGAGCCCCCATAAGTATTCTTTAGGCCGCTCTTAGTTATTCCCACTCATCCGGTACGCCTTAAACCATACCCATAAATCATCTCAGTTGGCTGAGCCTCAATTCGGGATAGCCAAGTAAAAACCCAATTCTTTAGCACGGCCTACCGTATCTGCCCGCCCTATCTGCGATTCCCAAGGTATACCCAGAATACCATAGCAAGCGAACTATGCGATAGGCACAACTGCCCTAATGGATAGAAGACCTCTGCACCCCCAATCTCACACTAAAACTATTATCATATCCCACTCTACTACAAGCCCAATGGACTCGCTCCACACAGAGTAAACAAGAATGCCAACTCTTTCTATACCACTAGCAGGCAGAAGCTTTCCGCTATATATAAAAAAATATATAACCTTTTTGTCACTCCTCAAGCTTCATTAACCGATATAGACTAACTTAATAGCCAAAAGTTATTTTCTATGATACTGACATATCATAGCACACAACCAGGACCCCCGAATAACCTCTCTGGCATTACATAATAATATTATTATGTAAATATCTCCCATATCGGTAATATCATACTCCTGACAAGATTGTTCTTTTTTTTTTTTTTTTGTCATCCGAAGATAAAAACCCCTCTGGATTATCCTACAGCATTACAACTCTGATTCAATCACCGATACCGGTACCGGTAGTCGATAAAAGCGCCCGTAAAATGGGAAGATATAATACTTTTGGTAGGAAAGGGAGGGGATGTATGTATTTACACAGGTATTACAGCGTGCATGCGTGCATAACAATACAGGTACTGTACGGTACGGTACTGTAGAGTATCGTAATCTACCGGTAAGCTGCACCGACAAAGCTAAGCTGTACTTGTATAGTAGCGTACCACAACAGCTGAGTATAATACTGCACCGTATGTCATGCCCACGTGATCCAGGGAGCCAGCAAGCAAGCTGGCCAGTACCATACAGTAGTATCATACTCACTACAATAGGGCATTCTTTGATTATTTTGATTATTTTCCCTCCCGTAGGTTTGGTATATCATCGTTCGTTATCGTGGATGGATATGTTCCCTTCTCTGATGGAATAGGTACCCTAGGGGCACGATGAGGTATTAGCTCTGCCTCTTGTTCCTATGTAGCTCGGGTTGTTTTATTGGATATAAATAGACCTTGGTTAACTTGTATCATGTCATACTTTGGCGCGGGTCGAAATGGCTGGTGAGTGAGTTGCCGTTCGGTACGTAGGGGGTGTGGTCGCTTGTTGGGTTTGGTTGGTTGGTTCCTGGGGGCTCCGGTAGAAGCACTCCGACCTGCCCGCGGGTTTGGGTTTTCCTTCCCTTCTTCCCCCTTCTTCCTCCTTACTTTACCACCAAACCCTGCCTACTGGTTTTTGACAGCAAGGAGATCGACCCGATTATTGAAACAAAAGTTACGGTTGCCTACAATAACTCGGTTCAACGACTCAACTCTGGTTGATCAAGGAAGGAAGCCTTTTCTCCCCGTAGCTTTTCGGGCGAAATACGATACGTTATCATAGCTTCAGCTACAACATCTCTACCTCTCTACCACCGCCAACGTCACCACCTCGAAACAAAAACCAACACAAAAACCAAGCACCGCACATCTCCGCATCCACCTCCATCAACCAAACAGACAATGTCAACCCCCCCCTCAATCTCCCTGACCCCCGCAACCACCACCACTACCACCGCCGCTACCACCCCCCCACCTCCACTCCCGGATGATACAGACTCGGACTTAGCAACACCCCCATCTACCCCTCCCCCCTTTTCCTCCACTTCCTCCTCCTCCTCCTCCTCCTCCTCCACTTCCTCCTCTGCCACTGCTACTGCCACCCCGTCTTCACCAAACCCCGTCTTCGCCCCTCGCCCCCTCCGCCTCCCACAATTCCGACACCCGCGCCCGCTCCTCCTCCTAGACCAATTCCCGCTCCCGCGAACCCCTAGTCCGCTTACTTCCCCCGCGCCACCAGCACGCATCCCGTCCTCGTCGTCCTCGTCACCGAAGCTCGCACGTAGCTTTCTGGCTTCTTCGCCTTCGCCCCCTGCTGTTGGGGGAGGGGGGGAGCTGGGGAGAGATGTGCTGGAGGAGTTGTTCAAGATTATTAGGAGCGTGCCTGGGAGTCCGCCCGCTGGGGCTGGGGCTGGGACTGGGGGGTTACAGGTTCATCGGAGGCAGGGAAGTGCAGGGGGGAGAGGAAGTCCGGCAGCGGGGGCAGGAGGGAGGGAGTGTGGGTTTCGTAAGTTTACTCTGCAGTTCTCCAACTGATTTGGATGAGATTGATTGGCGCTAATGAAATCAAATGGAATGAATTTACAGCATCGTCCCCCGTCTCGAGAACTACCATGCGTAATCCCATTATTTTTAATTCCCAGTTTGACGGGGAGTCGGCTTGATCACTTGTCCTAATGGCCGGTATATCCCACTCAATCGGTCAACGTATTTACGATTAGCTAGCTAGCTAGCTAATCAAGAAAATGAGGTGGATATTCAGGGGTATTTTTTTATTTTTTTCATACTATTCATGGAGTTGATTTTTTTCTTTTCATACAACTTCTCGCTTTTGTCTACACACGTCGGCGGTTTGGAGTTCATTGTTTTCTTCCCGCTTGGCTATACTTTACCTACCTGCCTGCCTCCTCAATCTCTTGTCGTTGTTTCTTCTGTCTGCTAGAGCAGTATGGTGGACGAACGAGCGAATGGCCATCTCGTTTTTAATCTTCTCGCTTCATACTTTCGTTCCGTACTTTGTTTCTTGCATTCGCGTGGATACCCCACATCACTATCAATCATGTCGTGTGGCCGCGAGTGAGTATGTCTGTTCGTTTGGAATGTAGAGAAAATTTATCGCTTGGCCCTTTTACTATTTTTTTTCTTGCCATAATATATAAAGCTGCTGTCGTCATGGAGCGTCACTCTGAAATTGGAATTATGGGGTGGGGTGCTGGATAATACAAATTGATTCGATTCATCACACTTGTAGGCTTGACTTTATAACTGGCGGGTGCGAGGAGCGGAATGCAGAGTTGGGGTGCTTGGGTTTGGATGGATGGGGTTGGTGGAGCTGTCAGAGTGGTGGGTGCGATCGAGAAGAAGGGGATATATTGTCAACCCCCATTGGAGAGCCATCATAGGTTAGATTGCGAGTAAACGATTGCCTAGTGAACATTCACGAGGGTTCAATAGCCGGGGGTTCGGGTGTATTGGAATGGATCCATCCCCTGTCAAAATCGTTGTACCTTATCGAGGACATTGCTTGTAGCAGGGGATATGGCTTTGGCCACTAGTGTCTCCAACTTTCTATATGTATGGGGAAGCTGCATTCTTGCCTGCCTTTGCTTCCTTTGCTTGTTAAGGTCCATTGAAGCCTGTTCTTGAGGAATCCTTGCGTGTGGCCTTCGGTGCAGCAGCCTCCTCACCGAAGCGCTGACTAGTGGGATAGCATTAATGGCCTAAATGGAGTTCCTGTGAAGCCCCACAGAATAAAAGCTTCCGTGAAAGCAATCCTGCAAGCATATTACCAATTGCAGCGTGCTTGTTCTGGTTCGCCTCAGTTTCCTTATTGTTCAAATCACAAGCTTCCGTTAAGCTTGGATGTGTCCTCTTATGCCATCCGTTAGCCTTGGGGAAATGCTCGCCGAGAGTGAAGCACCAAGGACTGACATATCCTCGGCTCGGGTGAGACTGATGCAAGTTTGTAATGATGAATTCACCATAATCCCAATTTGTAACAAGCAGTTACTTGAGAGTTAGCCTAGCTTTAGCAATTCTCTGGACAAATGCAGGATATTTCGTTTCGGGACTGTCAATGGTAGCCTCGGTGAGTTGACAGCTGGGACACTTAATGTCAATGACTTCCGATCATCACTCCGCTATTCTTTGAGTCCAGTGGATAACCCGCAATTGCATCATTGTATTTTGGCGGCTGGTATCGGGCTATAGTCCTTCAGCCAACAGGGGTATTTATCCTCTTACAATATGCACGGGATACCGACGTGTGGTGCGTCACGCCCCAAAAAGGCTCAGGATTGCACGAGAACCTTGGATGCCGTATCACCAAGTCGGAGAGCGAGCTAGAGAATGACAGTTGGATTTAGAACCACAAAGGGCCCTTATACACAAAATGTTAGCCTCGTTGAATTAATCTTAACACCACGCGTTACTATGCTCAAACCCCTATGTTTGCCTTTAAAATAAAAAAGAATAAAAAAGGAGGGTATCAGACGGTACAGCGGCTAACCGCTGATCTGTTTCATGGCTGGTGTTTGTGAGCATAGGGCAAGCGACATGAAGACCTTGCCCTTTCCTGGCCCCAGCTTCATCATCATGTAAAATAGTGAAGGGGGAGTGCAGCGAGGCGTCTGATGCGAGGAGAGTTTGAACTCACTTGAAAGCCCAGCACCCGTCACCAGACTCACCAATAGATCCCGCTCGATTGCTATCACACAACATCCGTCAGTTTTCATTACAACTGGATTGCCCGGTGGAGAAGGCAGATGTTGTACCGGTAAATCTGTTGTCTTCCGATGCATTTTTGTTTGCAGATTGAGGGGAAGCTCGCTGAGATCGTGGAGGTGCGTGGGTATGTATGTATGCTATAGTCTGGGGTTCCGATAAATATAGACTTTCCTAGCTGGCGGTGGTGGGCTGGGGCCTGGCTGGCAGTTGGTGGTTGGATGTTAATCAGCAGATAGAATCCTAATCAGTTGGATGGGGAGTTGAATGGGATCAGGAACGTTGCCCCTTTCAATCTTGGCAAGGGCGCAGGTTGCGGAGATGAATTGATGTCGTGGGCTGGACAGTATCATACTAGTACCGCAGTTTAAAACCGCCTTACCATGGTCTGCTGCTTGGCGGGGGAATTTGACAGCATAGAGGTAGTCTGACACCCAATTCGGTGCCATAAGAATCATACAGTGCAATACAGCCCCGTAGTTAATCACCACGCACTGCCGTATCACAGTTGAAGGCTGTATTGACCACGGCACATTCATTTCATCTCTTGGCTCTTGTTACAAGCATGTATGATACCGTACTGTACAGTAGCAGCCCTCATTTCCTACGACGCATAGAGTTATGGGCAGATGCCGGGCTGCATCTGCATAGCGGAACTTTTCACTAATACTGAACTCGATCCGTGTCCCCGTTGCAGATTATCGACAGATAAGGCAATCCAATAGACAGCAGGCCAAGGACTGCTCGTGTGCTGTAACTCCCCTACTCGAGTAGTTGCTGTTCAATTGTTACCTGGCGATGCAGTGGGGATGAATTCGATATATTTTACCCTAGCTAAGCCAGTCCTGCAGTAGGGGAAGAACGAACTAGATCCCTTTTTATTCTAGCCCTGCGAGGCTTCCCCGCCCTTCGGCTTGTCCCTTTCTTATTCCTCCGCTCCTTTCATATTTTTCCTTCACCACCCTCTTCCTCTTCTTCGCCTCACCCCGCCTCACCCCGCCTCAGCCTTATTCACAGCTCAGTTCCCTCACTAGAACTCGGCCCTGCAACAAAGAGACTTGAAATAAATAAGTAGAGAAGTAGATAAATAGATACTTTCCCATCTGTAAGGAAGAGCCCTGAGCCCCCCCCCCCCTCAATTGTTATCTTTTTCATTTCCCCATTCTTCCTCCCCCCTCCCGATCAATTCCTCGTCTTTGCTCTTTTCCCCTATTCAGATTACACTTGCTCCGGAAGCTTGCTTATCCCGAATCACTTTCAGATTGTCACAATCCTACATCACATTGCAAGATGACGTCTCAGATTATCCCAGCTTCACAAAAGCACCCTAAACCTGAAGATAGAACATTTGCTTATGGAACTGCCGGAGTAAGCTCTGTCTGCCACTTGTGGAGCTTTTCGGGGGTAGTTGCTTACTTGTTATGCCTTCCTGATGTAGTTCCGAATGAAAGCGTATGCCTTCCCCCAAAACCCCCCTGCTTTCTTATCTGTTTTCAGTCACTAAATGGTGATGGGAATATAGGAATTTGCTTGATTCTGTTGTTTTCCGTGTTGGCCTTCTCGCTGCTCTCCGTTCACAGAAGTTGAATGGAAAGACCATTGGCGTCATGATTACTGCTTCTCACAACGTCCCCGAGGACAATGGAGTAAAGCTGGTTGATCCTATGGTGGGTCACGGCCATTGGGTATCTGGTTTATTGCATAACTAATATGCATTTCACCAGGGCGAAATGCTTGAAGCTTCATGGGAAGCCTACGCCACAAGCCTAGCAAACGCTCAGAATGAAGAAGAGCTCGTGGCTTGTTATGAGCATTTGATATCTTCCTTGAAGATCAATGCATCTACCCCAGCTCACGTCATTCTCGCCAGGGATACTCGCGAATCCGGACCCGCTCTTGTTACTGCTTTGATCGACGCCCTCACCTCCATTGGTGCTAAATACGATGACTATGGGATCCTAACCACACCCCAGTTACATTACCTTGTCCGCTGTCTGAATACCCAACACCCCCCGCATAGTGAGCCCTACGGAGAGCCAACCGAGGAGGGGTACTACAAAAAGATTGGAAGTGCCTATGCAAAGTTGCTGCAAGGCAAGCCCAGACCCGGACCAATTACTGTAGACTGTGCGAATGGGGTTGGTGCACCAAAACTCAAGGCTCTTGCCGAGTACATTGGAAAGGAAATCTTTGATGTCAAGATTGTCAACGATCTTGTCGACCAGCCCTCAAAGCTGAATTACCAAGTTAGTCTGCCCAACAGCCTGTCTGCCGGCTCTGGTAGTGAATGTACTCACATTCAGTTAGTGTGGTGCCGATTTCGTAAAAACCCAGCAACGACTCCCACCTGCCTCTCAGGTTTCTCCGCTGGCTCGCTGTGCGTCCCTTGACGGTGATGCTGATAGGCTAATATACTACTTCTCCGATTCTGACGGCACTTTCCGTCTACTCGACGGGGACAAAATCGCTACTCTGGTGGCTTCGTTTATCACCGACCTTGTAAAATCAGCCGGTATTTCGGACCTCAAGGTCGGCGTTGTTCAGACTGCGTACGCAAACGGTTCCTCAACAGCCTACATCACCAAGACTCTCGGTTTGCCAGTTATTTGCACACCTACCGGTGTTAAGCATCTTCACCATGCAGCCACTAAGTTTGACTGTGGTGTTTACTTCGAGGCTAACGGACATGGGACTGTGGTTTTCTCCCACGCAGCCCATACAACCATTGCTTCGCACTCACCAGAATCACCTGCTCAAGCCAGTGCCCTCGAAAACCTCTGTGCCCTCATAGATTTGATCAACGAGGCTGTGGGAGATGCCTTGTCCGACCTTCTCCTTGTAGAGGTCATTCTAGCACACAAGCGCTGGGGCCCAAAGGAGTGGGACTCGACCTATACTGATCTGCCCAATCGCTTGGTCCGTGTCGAGGTCAAGGATAGAACTGTCTTTAAGACGACTGATGCCGAGCGAAAACTTGTGGAACCAGTGGGAGTGCAAGAGAAGATTGATTCTCTTGTTGGGAAGTACAAACAAGGAAGGGCTTTCGCTAGAGCCTCCGGGACAGAGGATGCCGTAAGGGTATATTCTGAAGCTGCGGAAAGGGGCGAGGCAGAGGAGCTCGCGAGACTAGTCGCCGACGTCGTGGTACAGTTCTAAAGGGAGCATGAATGGATGGGTGTAAATGTGCAGGAGACACATTAAAAGCCTTTATTCGCTATTCCGGGGAGCCTGATGTTGACGATGCCCCTTTTCTGCCATCATGTTGCGCGATTCCTGTTTGTTTTTAGTACCATTACCACAAAAATGAAATCTGGGAAGAAATAAGGTGAAGATCTACTTTCGTTGATATATATTGTGCTACCGCATGCGATTACAGCTTGATGCCTCGGGGCTCGAGTGATCCAGGAATACAGCACCGGTGTGTGTGTAGTAGCAGGCCGAGTGCAATCTTATGGCTAGGCCCGTACTTGTGCCCTGAAAGAAAACGGGACCCAGCGCCATACTCCACGGTATTCAACAACTCACCATTACAAATATTGAAGATTTCCAACCCCCATACCATGTCACTCATTCCATTCACCCATTCGTCTGTTCACCCATTTGTACCCCCCCACAATACGTCAAACAACTCCATCCCTCGGCCCTCGGCCCGATCAATGCTGCACCGTGCGGTGGGGAACTCCTAACCGGGGGAGGCGGACATTCATCCCAGCTTAGTAAGAATATGTTGATATGCTAAGAGTGGCCAGTAAACGGGCTAGTGTCTTGGCAAAATAGCTATCAACAAATATCCCGCCAAAAAAATTAACACCAATTGGCATGTCCCGGACATTGCCCTGCTCCTGCCAAAATTCTGCCCCACCCCATCATCATCACACTACCGAAGCCCAATATCATAATATAATAGCTTCATGAAAGTCCGAGACATATTCCCATTTCCTCTCCATTAACATGTAGATGATGGTCATCCGCTCTGCCGCCTAATATACGGTAGCCATAATTTCGACAGCGGTAGGGCCTTCGGTGGTCTAAGAAAGATAATATTATGATACTTTCTTTCTTCGCCAAAGTGCTCCGGCTGCAGATGGCCTTTCTTCACCATAATATTATGATACCATAGCCCATCCACGCACAACATACCGGTAGTCTGCCGGTGTCACGCCGTCCCGATCAGTTCATTCATCTATGATAGCACGATAAACAACCCCGCCCCCTCCCCGTTCCAACGGAACAACCCGCGGCGGCTCAAAAACAAGCTTTTTTGGTAATTTCCCCGTTCGAGAATCCGTGTAACCACACTTTCGCCTTTGGTTGAAAAAGATGCTATTACCTTATCTGATCCGATTTGTTCCGGGTTACTTGGTGTGTCGGGTGAATGCTGCTGTGCTGTGTGGATATAATATAATAAATTGGATATGATAATATTATGATGGTTCTACTGTGCTGGTGGTGGTGAATGGGCGAGGTTCCCCTTGGCCGGGGGAGGTGGCATGAGGTTTGGTGATGCCAATTTACAGTATGGCGCTGTCCGCAGTACTTGAGATGTGAAGAGGGAGAGGAGGAGCGGAGCACTCGAGTACATAAGATACAGTGCGGTGTGAGGGCGGTTACTAGTATACTTGGTGTGTTTGTAATCCCTCACCTGGGTTTTCCGCCCTGCTTGCTTGCTCTGTACGATGCGGTGTGCTTTTTGGGGGTGCATACCGTAGGACCGGTATGTCACCCATCCACACACCCATCCCCTATCATACCTCCTTAGCAAAAAAAAAAGGAAAAGATAACATTTCGAGATCTACCCAATGAGGTGTAAAAAACAATGGAAAATGGAAAAGAAGGCATTAAGTAATGAGGCTATCTGCGGCAAAATTGGGTGTTCATGGAGTAAATATCACTGCTCGTAATAGGGTGACGTTTGTGAACACGATCGCTACCAGTATTGCATAAAGCTATGCCTCAACTTCTTTGCTTAGATCTTGGTAATATGCGATAGGAGCTGTGTTCGCAGACGTCACCCCATTACGAGTACATGGGCAATGCACGCATGCAGAGTAATCCCAGACTCTTTTTTTCTTCGGTCGTTCGCCACGCATTTCTCAGAGGGTAGACCATGAGAAAAAAATATCAATAAAATAAAATAAAAATACCTAATCGAAAAAAACTCCTGCTGTCCTGCTGACTGACCGATTGATGGTAATACAGTGTCCTTGGTATCATTTGATTTCCATATTAATAGGCTGTTGCAGTCAAGGGTATCTTATACCCAGGGGTAAAATAAAAAGCATGTACAAAGTATGTACGAGAATTAAAGGTGATAACGGTGGCGGGCGAGAAAGAGATAATTTTTTTAAGTTTTCAACCTTTGTAGTGGAACAACGGATCCGACGTCTTTCCTTGAATCTACTATTAGGAATCTAACAGATGGCAATTTTTTGTCAGCAAGCGCATACGTGGACGCGGTAGTCGAGGCCATAATGAAGGGACGAAAGAGCAAAAGGCAAAGCGTAAGAAGGTAGAGGGAAAGTTGCTACGTACTTGTACCACCACATGCCCGGCAGGATCGTGGCGGCATGCCAGAGGCTGTGGGCGTCTAGAGCCCCAGCGACAGGCGGAAAATCGAGCAGTTCCAGGCTCATAGCCATGATCAACCACATAACTATCAAACCAGGCCAAGCGGCCCAAAAGCTCTTCAGCCTTGTGTAGTGCCGAATAGACCAGTACGTCCACAGGATATTTGTGATAGATCCCACAACAACGTTGGCGGCCATGTTGTAAGCATAGTCCCACCGGACGCCCAGGAGGAAGTAAATGTGAACAATGTAGGCAGCGATGCACACCATCCCCCAGATCCGCAGAATACGTGCATAGGTCGGCTTATAGAGCCTGAATATCCTGATTGGAGCGAGATATAACCCGTAGAGGACATTAGCGCCAGCAGCAAAGTAGTCCATTCTCTCGGTAAAGACGAAATCACGCATGTGAAAGACGGTGGACCAAAGCCAGCAGAACATTCCAAAAATGCTGAAGAGCCGGTAGTATCGATAGAGTGGGTATGAGCAAGGTAATTCGCGCTTGAGGCTTTTCAGCCCAACATAGTGGACATAGCCGTTCAGGACTGAGAAGAGTACGCTAAAGGGCTCCTGGATGCCCCAAAGTCGTTTGAATGGCCACTTCCCGTGGAATTGCTCAACTGACTGGCCATTCGCAATTCGTGAAGCTGTGACGGATCGTTGACATGCATAATCGCATTCGGAGGGGCAATTCCAAAGGAGGAGGCGGAGGTGTAGAGGGAGTGGAGTCCTCTCATAAAGACAGTTCCTCTCATTACAGCCCTGCAAGAGATTAGAAATATGAAACGTGATCACTAGAACCAAAAGAAGAAGAAAGAAGAAGCGAGTAGAGAGATAAGCATGAGATGGGGGTGGAGATGGAGAAGATAGAATAGGCGGGCAGGAAGAGAAGAGGAAGAGTAGATGGTCAGGAGATCTGAAGGGAATTGAGGGGGGAGAGCTGAACCTGCACACAATCCTTGAATTCCGAGAGACGGTCACCTCGTGAAGCGGCTGATGGGGTCGCGAACAGGGCAACAACAAACAAAAGGAAGGAAAGGATGGCCAGGGCACGGCATAGGGGCCCTGATGATGATGACGATGACGACGAAGAGAAGTGAGTGCGGGGTAATAGCCACATGGCTCAGGCGGCGAAGTGGGGGGAGGAATGGGAAAAGGTAGGCGGTGGAGGGGAGGGGAGGGGAGGGGACTTGGTGAGGCGAGCACAGTGGGAAACTCGAGCTCGCGTGCCCAAACAGAGAGGAAAAGGAAGCAACCAAATTTGCCAATGAGAGTTCAGCAACTGACAACAACTGGTCCAGCTTAGCTCACATAAAAGCAATTGACCAGGAACGGCACCCACCCACCCGCTGCTCAACCACCCAGCTAAAAGCAAACCACACCAGGCAGAAAAACCCCAAATCACAAGCAAGGAGGGAGGAGATAGGGACTTGCCTTGGAGGAGGAAGATGAATGGAGACCCGGAAAAGGGCCGGAGGGAGATAATTTCATCGCAGAGAACACGGTGAGTCCCCGTGCGCCCCAAATTATCCAAGAATTCACTCGCTTTTGGATTATTGGTCTTTCGTGAAATACATGTCCTTCTTTAGCCCCCAATATCTGGCACTGCAGTGTCATCTGTCCACAAACACATAAACCCCCTATTTGGCCGACTGGGATTGGGATTGCTCCCAGCTTTATTTATCCAGGCTCCCATACCCACTTAATCCAGTTCAATTCCCGCCTATGGGGCGGGGATGAGAGAGAGAGAGAGAGAGAGAGAGAGAGAGAGAACAGAAAGATGCCATGCTTGTGTTACCATTGACGGTTTTTGTGATAGTATTTGCATGTTCTGGAAAGAACCCTTCGAATCGGGTTCCCCGTCTGCTTGGTCTTGTTTTGGCAACTTCCGTTCGTGATGCCCCGTCTCCACATGCTTTCTTTGGCGCCCCGTCCTACCAGAAGACCACTACCACAGATGTAGAGCACTGTACCATACCATACTCGAGCGCGGTGCACAGCAAGCACTGGCCGAGGTGCGATCGAGTTCCGCCTATACGCTCGAGTACCGTGCTCGAATACATACGGCCACCATACTTGGCTAACCAAGCCTGTCTACACAAGACTACTTCTCGTGCTATCCCCGCACATTACTAAAGCCGTATTGACACTCTCGCGTGGATACTGGCCAGTCGTGCCAGATGTCAGGAGCGGATTTCGACTAATTTTTTCCTCTTTCTCCTCCCTTTGATAATCTATTCCCTCACAAGGGAACAAAGCGTAGCATATGATAATGTGCCAATTGTGTTGTAGCTTTCAGGTTTGGTGCGAGTAATATTTGATAGAAAAGTGCTCTTCAGCGGTATTATAGAAGTTGTGATTCATGATTGCTCGCCTGTAAATGGGTCACTCGCCACCTTTCGAGACAAGGGATCACATGTCCTTCGTGCTGACCAGTCTCCTCTCGACGTCAGCTATCGTGGCGAACGTGTGAGAGTGCTTGGAGTGAAGGATCAGGGTTGAAATGGGCTTTCAAGCGAGAATGCTCTTCTCTCTGCTCGAGTGGACGACGGAGAATTCGCATCCCACCCGGTGAAGGGGCCATATTAGTCTAGGGTAAAACGTTTGGTTGATAAACCGTTTTGTCATTACCCTACTGGCCCATTGGTAGGGTGGAAGAGGGGAAGGGGTTTTCCTTAATTCTTCATTTTTCATCCAGCAGTCGGAAGAGGAAATCACTCTAAAGTTGGGTTTAGACTCTCCGGGGTTGTGATACAGCCCCCCCCCCCCCCCACCATTTTTAACTACCGTATATTTCGGCTGTCTACCATTTACCATGGGTAGCCTACTGTCTCCCTTTTTGCGTGTGTATGTGTGTGAGCGTGGTTCACTACGCCGGTGTGTGGTCTCTGCTGGTTGTGGTAATAATTCCAACTCATCATTGGGATATGGTATCCGAAGGTAGAGTCTATTCTGTTCTTGACAGATAGGGTACCCCACCTCCCCCCCCAGCTTCGAAATCTGTAAGGTGACACCTATCTAGTAACCTTTCTTTCCTTGTAATCGAGCACTTGTACCAGCTACCACTTTCCCGAAGTCACCGAACTATGTAGCTTTGGCGATGTCATTCCTCAGCCGCCGGCCGATAGCTGTATCCAACCTTTCTCCCTCATCTCGATCCATCATGCCCATCTCTCCTAATTTCTATTACTTCTTTGCCTATGATACTACCTCAGCTACCGGTACGCATACTGCTCGTCTGCCTACTTTAGAGTTCCATGCCGCTCGGCATTATATCGCTGCTATTACTAGTCTGTGTGATTGGTTGTGATATGTTTACAGTACCGACACTGTGCTGGGTGCTGCTTCCCGCAAGGCCGCCACGCTATTGCTTGCTACCGCTGCCGAGTCCGCTCCTCGTACCGTGTCATTGCGTGCCCCTCTTCATCAACCACTTGCTGCCCCATTCGCTTCTGCCCCTCCTTACGGACAGTTTCGTTCTTTTGCAAATGGGGGCCATGGGTGTCCCAGCTACTCGAGTACAGAGCCAGGAAATTTCCCTTCCATCATATCCTAGATATTCTCGCCGCTCTCTGCCCTCCCCATCTGCCTCTCCCCCCTCTAGCCTCTCTGTCTCATATCCTTCTTATTCCACCCCTCATCCCTCCCTCTCTAAAATTTCCTTCCATTCTCGTCCATCTGCAAACTCTCCGCCCCCGATATCCCACTACAAACTGTAATTACCGTGCTCGCTCAACCCCCCTCGCCCCCCCCCCCTTTTTGCCTTTCTTCCTCTTCCACTCGCCCTTTCCTTCATCGCCGAACCTGCATACCCTGCTACCATCCATATCTGGTAGACTATCTGCAACTGCTACGAGAGCGAGCTTGCTTGCTGTGAGCTGGGGCGTGCATACCCCTTACTTGTTATTCTACGTCTACCATCATTGCCTCTTCCCCCCGAGGGGCCTGGAACAATCCCGTTAAGTGAGCAGGAAGAGAAATAGCATAGAAAGTAGAAGATTCCATTTTAAATAATCTCCAAATCTTGAGGGAAACTGCAGCTTTAAATCTAGCCCATGTTCTGGGTCTGCACCGGGAACTGACATCCAAGACACAAGTTCGCGGCCGGCTCAGGTAGCAACATCAGTGCTCACAGAGCGTGCAGCGCAACAACCTTCTTCTCTGTGCCTGGAAGCTCCGCCTGCGCGAACAGCAATTATTCTGTCCGCCCACCCAGCGAAATTTCCTCGGGCTGATTTTAGCCTCCGTCCGCCATTGGTCCCACCGAGCGTTGCAGGATAATTAAGAGGGAAACCCAGTCCAGAATCTAAAAGCAGGGAATTTCAGGGAGCTGAGCTGCAAGAGTAAAAAGGAAGGGAAAGAGGAGGAATAGGACGAGCACCTCGACTATTTTCCTCACCTAGACAGAGAGCTGGAATCAACATCTTTGAATCTGTCGGTTGTTAGTTTGGAGGGATATCGGAAGCAGATCGATCATCACTCTTCGGCACAGGGTCAACCCCAAGAAAGAACGGACGAAAAAGAGCAAGAGGGAAAATCAGAGAAAATAATCCAAAAAGTGCGCTGTGGAAGGAGAAACCGGGAATAGCCCTAAAGCTACGGTTTACTTACTCAACTGTTCACCGACAAGACTTAGCGTCAACCTCTATCCCCTCCTCTCTTCGCTCTTTTCCTTTCGCTCCTCCCGGCACCTATTTGCTGCCCTTTGCACCCAACGAGAGTGACAAGTGGGCGAGAGTCAATCAAACTCCCGATTTTTCCACTCACGCCGAGAATATACAAGAAGTAGAAGACATCAACCATCATGGTCACGGCATTTCAATTCTTCCGTGGCGGGGGGGCCTCACCAACCTCGTCTGCTCCAGGAACACCCCTCTTGACCTCACACGTCACTACGGCTCAATCGTCATCGACAGCGCCCGCGACCCCGATTGCGGGACCTTCGCCGACTACCGCTCCTGCTCTTCCAGAGCTAAGCTGCCTATCACCACTTTCACGTAGACAGTCGCCTGTTTTGCGTACTGGCTCGACTCCCCTGGGCGGTTCGGGTAATGGGACTACCACTGCCACTTCTCGTTCAAATGCTGTCGCTTCTCCGAGGCCTCAATTGCCTTTGAACACAGCTGCTGCAGTAAGCTCCTCAGCCTCTAACATGCTTAGGGCGGTAGCAGGTCAGAGGTAGGCAATTCTTATACCTTCCACGAGTGCCTTGGATTCCCTCCGCGAAATGCGCGGTCCCTAGGACCATATCTCAACATTTCCCTGAATTTGTCTCACTATTTTTTTTTATTACAATTGCACTCCTAGCCATCCGGCTTCTGTATTTTCTCTTGTTCACAAGACGGGGCGTGCAATTCCAAATGGCCTAGGAATTTTGTTTCTCTTCGACTCTCGAGGCAAGACTGACGGCCCGGATATTGAATACAGATCAGATGATGATGAGAACTTGAGCGGCCAGACAACACCCCATCCGAGCGGGTTGGACAAGAGATTGCCTGGGATACTACATGGTTTCTCACAGGTTTGTAGTGAACTTCTACCTTTCTTCCGTCGAAACACTGCGTCACTTGAACCAGAATTCCCGCCCCAATACCGAAAAACGGTTTTCCTTGAACCCAACTCGTGTCATTTCCTTTCTACTCCCTTGTCGGATATGGGATTCCAGCGGAATGAGAATAAAAGACTGACAGGGGATATTTTCTCGGACGGAAAGGATACACCCCCGGCCACACCTCGAGGGACCGCGTCAACCGGTAGCACTTTAAATGGTTCTACTGCGGCTACAACCCCTTCAACATCTAGACCCAACTCAACATCTGCATCCAATAATAACGCTGCACCAATGTCCCCCAAACCGGTCAGTCCTGGAAGCGGAGCCTCAAGTGCTTCTGGTGCCATGAATGCGGCGGCGCATGCAGCAGTTGTTCCTCCAAAGGGAAAAATGGTCGTCAAAATCATCGAAGCGAGGAATTTACGACCTAGCAAGGATCCATATGTTGTCTGCACATTTGAGAGTAACGAGTTTATTTCTAAAGGCCCTAAAAAGTCTGATGACTCGGGCGATGGTTCTGACAATGAGAAGGCGGCCCTGGCACCCGGGAGGGGAATCGCAATTCCCATGAAAAGCCGTCAAAGCTCCAGTACCAGCCTTTCAGAATTGCAGGGTGGGGGCTCAAAGAAAGGGATAACAAATCCTAAATGGGAACATGAAGCAGTATTGTGAGTTTACCTAATTTATTTATGTTGGCGTTGTTTATTTTTCTCTTTTATTTCTGGTTTTTTTTTCTTCCCTCCTCTCCTCGAGTTTCTCCGCTTTTTTTTCTTCTTCTCCCCATTTCCCGCTCCCTCTTCACCTCTCGCCGCTTTCACGTGCATTTTTATCCTTTTATTTTCATGTTTTCCCCCCACTTTGGGTTGATTTATAACCCCCACTTCAACGTGTGTCACCTTCGCTATTTTTCTGGCATCCAACCAGAAAGCGTCAAAAAAGAGTGGTTGTCGTTGCTACGAAAATCAACAACGAGAAGGACGTTTCGCTGACGTTGCGTAATCAGCGATGTGCTGGGTGAGCAATCAGAGATTGACGTGTCGATATATGACCGTTCAAACCAAGAGTGCTTTTTGGGCCATGTTCGGATGTGTCCATTGATTACTAGGGAACAGCAATCTGGCCTAGATAACTGGTTTTCTTTGCGGCCGAGGACACATCATGAGAGTATTGTGGGTGAGATTAGGTTACAGATTAGCTTCGAGAGAATCTCTAAAAAGCATTATGGTCCTGATGATTTTGAGGTGCTGCGGCTAATCGGTAAAGGTGAGTTTGATTTTGTTCCGTCATCGGTCCGAATTGTTAGCGCTGACCCGGTCATTAACATTATACACAGGAACCTTCGGCCAAGTCTATCAGGTCCGGAAGAAGGATACTAAGCGGATTTATGCTATGAAAGTCTTGTCTAAGAAAGTAATTGTTCAAAAGAAGGAAGTAGCTCACACGCTTGGCGAGCGTAATATCCTCGTCAGGACTGCGACAACCGATTCACCCTTCATTGTTGGATTAAAGTTCTCATTCCAAACGCCTACCGATCTCTACTTAGTGACGGACTATATGTCTGGAGGGGAGCTCTTCTGGCATCTGCAAAAGGAGGGCAGATTCAAGGAGGATCGTGCCAAGTTTTATATCGCGGAGCTCATTCTTGCACTAGAACATCTGCACAATCATGACATCGTTTACCGGGATCTGAAGCCGGAGAATATTCTGCTTGATGCTAATGGCCACATTGCGCTTTGTGACTTTGGGCTCTCGAAAGCGAACTTGTCTGCGAATGCTACCACAAATACATTTTGTGGAACCACTGAGTACCTCGCTCCGGAAGTTCTGTTGGACGAACTAGGGTATACCAAGATGGTTGATTTCTGGTCTCTCGGGGTACTGGTGTTCGAGATGTGTTGCGGATGGAGTCCCTTCTACGCCGAGGACACCCAACAGATGTACAAGAACATCGCATTCGGGAAGGTCCGCTTCCCACGAGATGCTCTCAGCCTTGAGGGTAGAAACTTCGTCAAAGGTGTAAGTTTGAATTCCCCCGGGTTTGGCATAGCATATGCACTGGCCAGGGTTTATTTTCTTTACCGTGCATCTAGACTAATATCATGACCCCCACCCTAGCTTCTTAACCGAAACCCGAAACATCGTTTGGGGGCTACACTTGACGCGAAGGAGCTTAAAAGTCACCCTTTCTTCAATGACGTGGATTGGAACGAGCTTTTACGCAAAAATGTTATACCCCCTTTTAAACCAACACTTAGCTCAGAAACGGATACATCGAACTTTGATCCGGAGTTCACCAACGCTCCGATGTCTCAGTCATTAAATGCGCGAGCTGCCGCGTTGGCCTCCGGAAATCTGGCTGCAAGTACCCCCCTTAGTCCAGGGATGCAGGCCAATTTCAGAGGCTTTACTTTTGTGGATGAGAGTAGCATTGATGATCACTTCTTAGGACGGGATGAGTTGGCACGGATGGACGAAGACGTGGAGGATGATTGGGATGTAAGACATGGCAATAGGAGGGGCAACGACGACGAAGATGATGCGAGGGGATTCGACGGAAGGGGCAATCGCATGAGTGGAATAGTCAAAACCGGCCAAGCAGACGATGAGGCAGGCATATTCGGTAATGACGGTATGGATATATAACGAGTCCTATTGCTTTTTAGCTGGAGGATGCGGGTATCTCTTTCGGGTTTCCATCTGCTTTTTTTTTTCGTTTTATTCTCGAAAGCATTGACAAAATAGCATCATCGGTATACTTCATGGCCATTGGTAGGATTAACTAGTGCAAATCCTACGAATATGGGGTTGTCATTATTTCCCATTTCGTTTCATTATGTTCTGTTGCTACTTTTAAGTGTTTCTGGCTACTACTACTACTACCTAGTATTTGCCCTTTGTTCGCGCTATTGTTTTTTTCGCCCAACAGATTGTGCGAAGAAAGAAAAAAAAAAGAAGAAACGAATTTCCTTTCGAGTGAGGGTTTAACATTTTTCTCATATTTGTCACTATCACGATCTCCAGCAAAGAAAGGCCGGGGTGAGGAATGAAATAAGAAAGAATTGAACGGCAGCATAGGCGACAAGTGGGCATTGAGGTTTGGAACCTAGTCGCTCGAATTAGCAACAACAATTTCGTTTCTTTTTCCCCTTTTTTTTATCTTTTTTTAATTTTTTTACATAATTAATATTGTTATATCATGGAGCACGGGTTTCTTTCTTGGTCTTTTTTCCCCTTCTCTTCCTCTTCATCTGCTTGTTTGTTCTCTTCATCCCTCCTCATCCTTTAGTGGCCCGAAGGAGAGGAAGAAGGAAGATCATTCCTGAATTAATTAAATTTGAGCAACTGCGCGCCACTAGTATGGTAATCTCGTTTGTTTACCTTTTCTTCCTTGAGCTAAAGCGCGCTTGTTACATCTATCTATATTTGTCGTTGTGTTTGCATAAGTTGGTTGCTCTTTTATATATATAACTTTCGTATTTATGGTGGAATGGCATTGCACAGCGTAAGATGGATGGATGAATGGGTGGCATGGAGATGGAGGAATGAGAAGGTGTTTATTTATTTTACTCGTGGTCGGGATTTGGAGGCGTCTTATAAGTTATGACCCGAGTGATAATTGGCATGGGCTAGGCGATGTGGTATTGCGCTGGCAGCGAGGAGAATAAAACACGAGGTGAATGGAAGGAGGAATACGGTGGCCATATCGTAGCGCGGGCTGGGAGATACGAGAACGTGGCGCTATAATGGGGTAGGGGGAAGGGGCTTTGGTTGTTCAAGAATATTTAGACATAACTTGAGAATCCTAGAAAGAATGAAAGACAACTCTTGCAAACTAACTTACACTATAGCTTGTTCGGTAGACTACGCCTCTGGCAGAATAGCACCGTACCAGTAGCTACAGTAATATGTGGGAATGAAACACTGGTAACCCAGTTCCGGGGCCCCTAGAATGCTCCTATTGTAGAGTACTCGTGGGGCAATGGTGGCAATACCAGTATATAATACGAGACGTGAAGGAAGGAGGGGGTAGCGGGCTTTAGGGATAATGTTGCGGTAAAACAAAGCTCGGATATCACACCAAGAGGTAGACTAAGAGAAATATAGACGGACAGATGGGCCAAGTAAGGTGTTTTGTTTTGTTTACGAGTATGGTAGCACTCCTCCGGGTTTGCTTGCCCGGACACCTGGATTAACTAGGCGCTGGAAGGAGCTGACCAACGGAGCGACTAGAATGGGGAAAGAAAATATGGTCGGGAAGAGGGGAGGGTAGGGGAGGCATGGCAACATATTATGCACAAGTCGTAACGGGAACTCTGATGTGAGATGACACATAATCGGTGTGTCCAACAACTCCATCCGGCGAATATAGGTCTAGACCACAGTAGAGGAGGACCGTGCCGTTCAGGGACCTGGCAGAGTAAAGGAGAGACAAGCGGTGGTCTCTCATAATTACTCTATCAACAAGGGTAGTTGATATGTCAGATGACATTAATATCAGTCCCGATAGAGCGAGTCATGAGTGTGCAGAGAGCATTAGTTCATTCAACACCGTAATTTTAGATTATCCTGTCGGTAGAGAAAACAAAGGGCAAGAAACCCCTTTTCACGAAGGGTGTTCCCTCTCGGACTGGAGAAAGCCCAATAAAAAATCCCAAGTGTACGATACCATTATTATCTCTTATCCGGCCCACTGCAGTTGGGACGGGCCAATGCCGGCTGACGGTCTTCCGCCGGGCACGGATCTATGGTGAGGCAGCTGTGGGAGCCCGCAGGATCACCCGGAGTAACTGGTGATGGACAGGGCGGCTGAGAAGGTCGGGGCCTTGTGGGGAGTTGGTTTGCTTTGTCTTTCCATATACTCAATTTTTTAATAGGTCGCCTCCTCAATCAAGAGCTAGATGTAGTATGCGAGATACTACCTACCGAAGTAGACGCAGGTCCGGAGTCTCGGGGTGGGTGATGGAAGAAGCCCACCCTATCAGACACTTATGTCTTCTTCCCATTACCTATATTGACCTTGTGCAGGTCTTGGATTTTCGGACTAAGCGAAACCGTAAGTTGAGATCTCGTGGGAGAAGAAGCCTCCATTGATCTATATAGTTGCGCTCTTGCTCTTTTGCTTTCTGTTTTTTAATTCCTCCCCGCCTGTTGTGCCCGGCCTGTCGGGAATGTCGCATTGTTTGTGGGCAGAAGAGATTGTGGTGGAATGAAGAAACGAGAGGTGACATGCTTCGGTGTGGGAGTGGTGTTATTAGATTAAGACAATGCGACATTTTTTCCCTTTAGGTCCGAGTGATGGCGAATGATGGCTGACCCTTGGGGTGAAAAATTCTACCCTCCATTTCCCATGCTGCTACCCCTCTTGATGCTCTCCCCTTCATGTTGGAGGTAGAGTTTCAGCATTGGTTCGGGGGGCCGGGGGGTAGGAGAGGCGGAAATCCGGCTCTTGGTAGGTATGCCTGTATTGTAAGGACATTCCTCTTTGGCACTAGCCATTGGTTTGAATGACCAACGGTGAGCCGAGTTATGTTTTCTGGGCGCCATGTGGTACTACTGGCATCTGGTGAGGAGTTTTTTATGAGCAATATCAGGCAGCTCGTGGTGGAAGTAATGCTAGCAAAAATCGATTATAATTGTTTGGTGAGTGTTGGAGGCTACAAAAAGCGGCTGTTCCTTAACTACTGTTCTAAGATATTAATATATATCGGGTCTTTTATTTATTTATTTATTTATTTATTTATTTATTACTACGAGACCGCTTATGGGGCGGAGGGGTTTTTCTTCTGCGGGTCTCCAGATGTTTGTGCGAAGAGCTTGGTGACACCTGGGTCCTTGCTTTCCACTTTTTATAGCATTCTTTAGGCAGCTAGGAATTGTTCATTGGCGAGAGGAATGGATCACTATGATGGGGTGGAATAGCCCTTTACGAACATTTGGGTGACACCCTGCGGGCTGCTTGATCAGGCATATCTCCCGTAGAAGTTCCCCTCACACAGCTGTTGACAAGAATACTATATAAGGATTGGACAAAAGATGAGGAGAAACGAAGAGCTAACAAGGGGAGTAAGAAGCTTGGCGGTAATGATAGGGTAATAAGATTTCGTAGACCTGATTTGGACTCTAGTGCAAAACAAAATTTAATAAAACTAGACGAGTATCTGAGGGTATAAAGGATGCTCGAGCCAACTTATGGCCGGCCGTTCACCCATCGCACCTAAATATAGGCTCCCCGCTCTTCCCTCCATTTTTGGTTTTTTCGCCACCCGGCCGATTTTGCAAAAAAATAAAAATAACTAAATGCGCGATTAGTCCCTCCGCCTATCCTCCTGGCCTATTAGAATTGTTATTGATACTACTATGGCAGTTTTCATGGCGTTTACATGTACTCCTCGTAGCACTCGTGTCTGAATGTCTGACCAGAACCCATTCTGTATGATATATGCTATAGCCTGTGGGCCCTGGGACATGCTCGGGCAAAGGCTTTAGTATACTGGGTGAAACCGCGCTTGTGGTAAATCTGGGTTGCATAATTTGAACCTGCAAACTGTCCTATCATAGCATAGCTCATACCAAACAAAGATTGAAGAGAGGGTTCTAGCTTGTCATGCTCTGCCCGACATTCTATGCTCGGCATCGAGTTCACAGAGCTAGTCCTTAGTGGAGGACTTCCCGTAGGAATCTGGAAAAATCTGGAGCCCGGAGCAAGAATCTGGATCGCAGGTTGTTCCCATAGAGAAAACCGATTTTTCAATTTCTAGGTTATGATCATTGTGGAAAAATGAAACCACACATGAAACCTGATGGGGACAAGTAAGAAGTTATTTTTCATAGGATTGTGTCCTGCAGTAGTTTGTTAGTTCTTCATTTTGCGCATTGAAAACTGGGGCCTAATGTGTCGAGAATTGTAGCCTTAGGGCTGGCTGACCAATTGGATACAAGTTTTCAGATTCTAAACCTTTTCAAATCCGAACCGGGGAGGAGGGGAGGAGGGGGTGGTTCAGATTTTAGAAATTTTAGAATTAAATTTTAGTTGATTTTCTAGGTTTTAGCATGAAAATATGCCAAGAGCACTTCTAAATCTCTTCCAGATTCCTACGGGAAGTCCTCCAGTGTCGTGAAACTGTCTCTGCTGGGACAGTAAAGAAGTCTGTGTCCGCGGGGGACCATCCGTCGAGGAAGGAAAAAATTCAACCTCATCCTTACAAGAGCTAGGCAGTGAAAACTAATGCGAAGTCGCTATCAACTCTAAGACTTCTTTGCGGGTTGGGAAATTCCTTTTTTCGTCACTTTTTACCTTTCCTTGAGTGGATGGATTCTCTTGACTAGCTTGACATTGGGAAACATTCCTAGTCTCATAATCATACAAAACCTAACTCGATTGATTCTGGGGGGTTACCCGGCCTTGGAGTGATACACCATGCCCCTTCTTTTCCCTTGTCGCGTCTTCCCGGAATAACTGACATCAACCGTACTCCAATACTTTCACCATCCCCCACCCTCCACCCTCTTCCAATATTCCGCTTATAACCTTAACCGCCTTTTACTCACTTCCATTTCTTCCTTATCCCTGCCTCTGTCATGCCGCGCGCACGTCGAGTTCCTCGTTAGTACCTACCCGCATCATCATCATCCCTTCTCTAATCCTCTTGCCGCTGACTTGCTCCTCTCCCTATCTCTAGCACCTATCGAACCCTCCCCCGAGCCGGCCGATGACTCCGCTCCTGGAACAGCGACCCAAACTCCTCAGCGCGATGGCGACTCGGGGTCTCCATCGACGATGAATGAAACTGGGACCGAACCGTCCACTCCCGCTCCGACCCACATAGCTATCAAGCGCAAGCGTGGTCGACCCTCCAAAGCGTCACTCGACGAGGCCCGTCGGTTGTCTACGCCCCTTCACGACGATGATGGAGGGCAGGACACATCTGACATGGGGACACCCCTTACCAACGCTGCTGGCGCAACCCCACAAATCCACGGCTTCGGTCTTTCGTCCAAGAAACGCCGGGGACGCCCCCCAGCTTCGGCCAAAGCCATGCGCAGTCGAGGCGGTCCGTCTCATGTTACCTCTGTACCACTTGACAAGGATGGGAATCCTCAAGAAGTAGAGGACGACGAGATTGTTCTACCCGAGGATCCCGCTGGTGAAGAGAAGGTGGACAAGCTTGGTTACTTGCAAGGTGGCAGAGAATATAGGTGCCGAACATTTACTATCCTTGGCCGTGGAGAGCGGCTTTACATGCTCTCCACGGAGCCTGCGCGTTGCATTGGTTTCCGCGATTCGTACTTATTCTTCCAAAAGCACAAACAGCTTTTCAAGATTATCATGGACGAAGATGAAAAGTTTGATATGATAAAACGGGATCTTATCCCTCACTCGTACAAAGGCCGTGCTATTGGTGTTGTGACTGCGCGCTCGGTTTTCCGCGAATTCGGTGCAAGGATAGTCGTTGGTGGTCGGAGGGTTGCGGATGACTACTGGGAAGCCCGGGAAATCTCTGCTGGGGCTATCGAAGGACAGCTCGCGGACCCTGAAGATCGGCTTCCACAAAAGGGCGAGGAATATAACAGAAATCAATATGTCGCATGGCATGGTGCTAGCAGTGTATATCACACGGGTGTACCGAGTGTTCCTATGCCCCAGGGGAACCAGCAGGCGCGGAAGAAGAAAGTCGTTGTTACAGATACCAATTGGATGCTCGAACACTCTCGAGCTGCAAGGTTTGTCATACCTCCTTGATTACACCCTTTAGCTTTGTGCCACTTCTCAAGATCCCGACTGACCTCTCTTCTCAGCCAATTCAACTCCCGCCTTCTTGCCCAACGCCAACTGTCTTATTCCAAAGGCGCCTACGAACCTCACACTAATCTAATCTTCCTCCCGGAGGGCACTCAACCCACGCGCGCCAAATGGCAACACCTCCCTACCGATGACGTCTCAAAGGGGAACGCTAGAGGCGTCGTCATCGAAACCATCTTTGAAACCCCTCCTAATAATACCACCCTCGGCCTCGACTCACATCTCGGTTTCACGGACTGGAGCCAGACCGCTATCGATAGTCTGGAAACGGAGGAAGAGCAGGCTGCTGTTAGAGAGCAGATCAAACGGCAAAGGGCCTGGAGGGAAAAGTGGGGTCTTGGTGAGGATGGAGGATTAGGTGGAGGTTTGGCAATGTTGGCTTAAAAAAGTTTTCATCTTCCTTTCTTTCCTGGCCTTTCTTTCATTTATTCATTCGTGTTGATGTATTACTACTATTATTACCATTATTAGCTCACTGGCTCTTTGCCGCACCTTTTTCCCTTTTGTTTGCTTTCCTTTTTTCCTAGAAAATGGATTTGTATGTGTGGGGGATCCTAGGTATATCGCGCACTCTAGATTTGGTGGCTTTGGCAGCCTTCCTTTTTTTTCTTTTTCTTTTTTCTTTTTTCTCTAGGATTCGTTGGTGCGAGGATGGTTACGGTGTAATGTGCTATTATTTATCTTTATACCCGTGGTTTTCACCCACGGTGTCATACCAGCCTGAGCGTTCGAAACGCATACGAAATCCGTGAATTAAGTAAGGTATTATGGATCTCAAACATTAGAGAAGACTCGGTATCTTTCCTAGCCACGGGGTGGTCGTCCGCCGCATCCCCGGTCAATAGGGTTCTCCGCATAGCAGAGGGAAGGGTACTGGAATACGGCTAGCCGTAAGCTCAATCAATGAGTATTATACCGCTCAGGGGACCCAGCAAACAAGCGGAAACCCGGTCAATGATTGCCAAGACTGGTTTCCGCAACAACAGTAAGAGTTAACCCAGTTGTCGAGCGGTTTAAATGTGATGCCTCTCAAGTCCGCTTCACCAAGTTATGCATGATATCAACTTTATAAGCGAGAGGGGAAAGGGGAAGAAAAGAGTACGGGTTCTAATGAAAATAATAATAATGAGAAACAGAGACAGCCGATTTGACAAGAATCTACCGTGTACGCTATGCCTTCCCGAGACGCCACATATTACCCTACAGTACCGTATACCCAACTCAAGAAGATAGGAGGGGGTATGGTCGCAAAAAAAAAAGCAGCAAAAAAAAGCGCGTGCTCACTAGCTAACTAATAAATCTCCAAGTTCTCCATCCCTTTCAGTGGGCTTGGGAAACCCCTCCCGCCACTACGGCCCTTAGAGGGGCTCCTCCCTAGCGCCTCCCGTCTAAGCACCAACAATTCCCGCCTCAGCGCCTCATTTTCACTCTCGAGTTCCTGTATCCGCTCGGCTGCGTCCGGTGGTGCATCTTCGCGAACTAGAATATCAAGCAGCAGCATTGTTAGCACCGTCTGCACGAGATTTCAAGCAGGTATAATACTTTCGATGCCCTTACGCAGAATCTCCAGTTTCCCATCAACGTAGCCCTCGCGCCACTCTTCTTCCATTTCAAAGTGTTCCAGTGTCTCCCGGCGAACTTCTTCCAGGCGCTCTTCCATTTCGTCCGCCACCTCTTCGCGCACTTGCTGCTCGATTGTTAGGCAGCGTTCCTCAGCGTCGCGCCAGCGGCCCTCAGTCTCTTCTAGTTGCGCTATCAGACGCGCTATCAGGGCATCTTTGCTGTCTTCTTGGACGACGGAGGCCGAGATTACTGCCAGTTCGTCCAAGGCAGAGGAAGCGGCGCTGGAGTCCGACATCCCGGACATGTGTCGACTGGATGCTCGGGGGACTGTCACTTCTCTGGCTAGCGCGGAGTAGCGTAGTATTTGTGTAGTAGCGTTAAAGTCGCCCATGGCATCTGCAGCAACTATCATACTGGCTCTCTGTCCACCACCCCCAGCGCCCGAGAATGCGTTAGAGAACAACAGCTCAGTGAGCTTTGATTGACGCCATGGAACAACAGCTGGTTTTCCATTATCATTGACTTGCGTTTGCAGTTGCAAACATTGCCCCAAGCACATTAATGAGCGATTGATAGAGCCCGCCTCGGCAAGCCTTTCCCCCGCAGTCTTCGCAGTACGGGCGCGTTCTGAACCAGCCAGATCGACTATATGCAAGCTCGCTCCGTCCTTCTCATTTCCCCTCGGCGAAAATCTCTTGACCTCTACCTGGAGGAAAGCGTGACTGCGAGAGCTTACTGAGTTACTATGCGTTGGCGACGCTCTGCGAGAGGCTTGTCCGTGTTCTAATATCTGAAGTGCCTCTTGGAAGTTTTTCGCGTAAACCTTCCGAAGCCCCGATACTACCTTTTTAGATTCCTTGGAGGTATCCCAAGCTGCAGTTGTTGAAGGTTTCTTAAAGACCAGGGCTTTGCGACGGTTTTGGTTATTGATACTCGAATCGTCGAGCAAGTCGAACACACGATCGTTGTATAGCTCATACATTGATACAAGTACGGCATATTTCGATTTGCTATCCAGATCTACCGACAAATCACTGACGTCAGGTGCCTTTGGAGTAGAGATGTGGGCAAGCGACGAACGCTTTGATGTGTGTCCATCCTGAAGCTTGTGAGCTAAAAACTTCCCTAGCTTACTCCGCTTAGTGGGGGTCTTTACTGAAGCGCTATTCATCCTCTCGTGAAAGGTAACAGCATCCATTAATACAGCTTCCGTATGATCGCTCGCCACCATATCAACTTTGTTGTAATCCACTATCCTATCCCCTATACTTGAGAACAGCACATCCAGAGCCATTTGTATCATACCCTTCTGATCTTTACTGCCAAGTATTGTATGTGTCTACGGTTCGGTTCGAGCCCTGAATGTTAGCTGCGATACAATTATTCAGGGGCGTAGGCAAGCCCACCTTCCCACTCCCCGTAACGCCTAGTGTGGCCAGTGTTCCATCCCGTCCATTTATCGCTTGCTGTAGTAACGGCATAACCGTCTCGACAAACACATCCTTCTGCTCTGAGAGCTCGTCGAAGATCCTCGTGAATCCGAACTTTTCTATAGCTCTGAGCCTATTTCTCTCCTGTGGAGGCGTCACGTAAACAAAATTTTGACCCGTGGCCGTAGCCAGGAAGCGTGTTTCCGAAACCGAGGATTGCGGCGACGATGGGCGAAGTCTTAGAAATACTTGGAATAACTGTGCTGTTGGAGGCGGGGGAGATTTCCTGCTCTCCATAACTTATTGTTTTGGTTCGCTGCTCTTGGTTATTTCTTTTTCTTTCTTTCTTTTTTATTTTATTTCCTCTTTTCCCTGGGAATGGAGTGAAATAAATTGTAGAGTCGTATGATATGCAGAGGGAGCTAGATGTGATTTGTACTTTTATATAGATTTCCGTAGTGGGGGGACTTTGGTGGGGGTTTTGATGATTGGCGGGGAGTTCAGAGATGGTGGACGAAGCAAACAAAACATGATGAGGGCAAGGAAGGTGCAAACTCTGGTGGTTGCCGGGGCAACAGAATCGTGCCATCTAGCGGTGAGGACAGAAACATTTTCGATGGTATCATATTATCATAATGAAGGCGATGTAAATTGTTTTTGTTTTATCCCAGCAGTCTCATGCATCGATCCGGCATCGCATGAGATGCATGTGTTATTTCGCGTGGATTCTTTGAAGAGGGGGTAATAAGCCTATTAAATATTTTGTTTGACTCTTGGCGGGAGGCCCAGCTATTGTAGTCTTGGATTACCAGGGTTGCAATCCCGTAAAGTATTCAAAGACAGGTATCAAATGTGTGTGGTGAGATACAGGTACTCGAGCAGCATTTGCTTTTCAAATGAGTTAATGCTCGTACCAGTAAAAAGACATTGCTTCTGTCACCGAGCTCTCTGCAGGGTATTGCACTGTGCTCGAGCACAATATATTATGCACATCCAGTGGCTTGCTTGCATTGCATTCCCTTCTATTCCGGCAACCAAGACGCATAAATAGAAACATATCGGAGAGGAAAGGAAAAAGAAAAAAAGAAAGAAAAAAGAAAAAAGAAAAATTATACCAAATATGATAGGGCCCCCCAACCCAGCCTAGTGCCATCCCATCCAGGTGTTTCAAGACTACCTGCACCGTAAAGAGAGAGATGAGCGAGAATTACTTTTCCTACCATAACTCAGCCAATGAGATCCATTATGCATATTGACCCTCTTACCCTTCCCGCAAGACGTCACACACGTTCTCAGAAATACTGCAAGAGGAATCCGGCAGAGAAACAACCCCCTTCCGCCAAACCTCATCCAACCAACCATCCATCATCCCTTGCCTTGATTTCCCCATTGGAAATATTGCCTCAGGCCCCGCAAGCAATACGGGGTACGGTATCTACAATACAGAGTTCCACAGTGGATATAATCCCTCTTGTCCACTTTTTCTCCCCCCCCCCCCCGAAACCCAACCTCGCGTACCTAATCCGGCAAATATCAGAAGTAAATAAATAAATCCCCATCCGCCCTTTCTCAGCCTCGCCCACAAACTTCTCCTTCCCCATCCCCCAGCCCTACCTACATCTTCATCCCCTTCCTATCTATTCATACCAAAAAATGGCCACCAGAAAGCGTAAGCAAGAAGCTGCTGCTGGAGAAGGCGAGGAGGAGGAGGAATTGCAAGCTCTCCCATCTGATGAATCGGACGAGGAGGAAGAGTAAATTCCCCCATTTCCTTTATCCCACCCATACCCTTTCCCCAATGCTAAAAATAAGGATAGGTATGTAGATTCCGAGCATGAAGATTCCGGCGCAGAGGAAGAGGAAGAGGAAGAAGAGGTTGGGGAGGCCGATGAGGAGGAGGAGGAGGAGGAAGATACCGCTGAAGCTTCAAAACCAAAGAGGCGCAAATTGGAGAAGAACACGGAGGACGAGGCGGAAGCTGAAGAGGAGGAGGGAAAAGAAGTTGGTAGGCTGCTCGCCCCCCTTTGACCTTTGTTTTCACCCAGTACGCAATGGCTAACAACAATAGAACCCAAAGATGACAAGGAGGAAGAAGAGGCTGAGGCTGAGGCAGAAGCCGGAGCTGGACCAAAGGCTGAGGTGGAAAAGGCTAAAGACTAGGAGGAAGAGAAATAAGTAATTCCCTCTCTCCCACACAGTAGCCTCCCGAAGCAAAGACTAATAATACAGCCCAGGGCTCTACTTCCCCTCTTTCTATTTCTCCTCCTTCTCTCCCTCCCCTTCTCTCTCCCTCAGATATTATTATGTGTAATTCTACTCTACTATATTTTGTCATTTTCCCGCGGAAAATATATTTGCTACACGAAAGGGGAAAAACGAAGAAAACCAAATTCCTTTGTCCACCCAACCGAAAACATAAATTTTGAGATGTGCGCGTTTTTGATAACTACGTGCCTGTTTTTGAACTCGAGTAACTTCCGTTTCGTTGAATTCCTTGCTTTGCATTGGTCGGATGGAGATCCGTTTTAGGAATGGAATAATTAGTAATAATCCATCTTGCTACCGAATATAATCCCGTGAGGTCCAATCGATAGATGGGAGGACAACTGAAGCGATGGAGTTAGTTTTGCCAACCAATTGTGCTACCGTACCAAAGCAATAAACAAACAAGCCTCTAGCAATAAAAATAAGTCTATATAGCTTAGAGAAAATATACTTTGTATCTACTTGGAGGCAGTAATTCTTTGTCATCCGTGCAATACTTTACTACACAGAACAAATAAAAGTAAACAAAACCTATGAGCCCAGTCAGCAACCCTAATCGCCGGCAATTCACAGGAAGCAAGGTTGACCGTGCGAGCAGTACAGCACAGCACAGCAAAGCACAGTACCGCACCATTTTGTGCGATCGTTTAACAATCTGCCGAGGCCTCTGAGGCACCTAACCCATCTACTCGAGTTGTATAATATAGTACTCGTACATAGTACCGATCAAGACCACCCGCATAAGCTAACCAAGCCAACGCCCTGGCACACCGATCCAAAGCCTAAGGCTCGAAGTAAAACACCACACCTTTTCACAGAATGAATAAGTTTAGATTAGACGACTTCCAGTACAGTGGAAATTTAGGAAACTAGTATACTTTCAAAATCCCCCCCCTCAGCTGCACCCCCGGGCCAGGGGCTGCCACCGAACCAACACTTTCTACCTTCGTAGCTCAGGTCAGAAGAAAAGAACTGGTATCAGCAGCCAAATTCACAGTGGGTGAAATACCTTACAGGGCTTGTGCTGTTGTGTTATTGAAGACACGAAATTGGAAAATCCAGAAATCTGCATCTCGAGGGAACTAGGCACAGCAGAGTTTTTGGAAAGGCGAAAGTTCTCGAGTTGGAGGATACCCGATGCTAGAATAAAGCAACAAACTACATAAGATAAGAGAAGCAGAGTGGGGGGGGGGGGAGGGGAAAAAGGGCGTCTAGCTTGTCTGGGAAAAGTGGTTCGGATAACTAACTAACTCAGCTAGGGATAAAGTGACGGGTAGTGATCGCGATCGTGTGGTTCATGGCAAGGAGAGGGGGCTTAAATTTTCTCTGGCAGGCTATTCTATAGACATCATCCCTTGGAGGACAGCACTTGCAACTGTATCCCACCCCCATTGAGTTCACCCCACACGACGGTTATTATAACCTACCTCACAAACCCGCACTCGGAATTCACCCCTTCGGGCACCAAAAAGCTTTACTTCCGTAGTCCCAACTGCAAAATCTCAAGGTGGCCCATTAGCATGGTGATAGAGCCTGCATCCCGGCTCCTGAATCCACTACCAGCCAGCACCTCGCACATATCCTAACATCTGTTCCCCTCATGGCAGGTTTTGTCCCCTGATGGCTATACCATTAAGCCTGGGGGCTTCAGGGGTAGGGTAGAGTTAGCGCGAGAACAGGATCGAAGCTCTATGGTATATCCTATCCTAGGCCGCGAGATAGGCTCCATGATCGGGGAGGATATCAACCTCTGTCAGGCAGATTAGGAGGGACTAGTATGCCTCTTAGGAGTAGCGTGGGAGAAATTTTCAGTCTATGGAGCTCATCCCAAATGGCTGTCTTAGTAGGACTAGGTTATCATTCCACTGACTATGCAACAACTGACCAACCTCGGCCATGGCCTGCCCCATACCACAACTAAGAAATGGTAACGGAGGAAGAGTGTTGGAAGGAAGGAATGGCTAGAGTTTACATACTAGAGAGTAGCGGGGATGAGAGATGTTGGAATAGGTCTTGTAAAAGATATCGTGCTAAGGCCTTACTTCAGCCTACAAATAAGATCAGGAAACTGGCTCAGTTTGGGCCAATGCTAGAACTAGTTGAGTCTGAAAAATCACCCTCTGCGAAAGCGGTAGGGAAGCCTAGTCAGATCAAGTGGGGAAGAAAAGGGCTGAGGGTATGAATCAAATATCTCTGTAGGATAATGCTGGAGCACATAATTCTACACTGATTATGACGGAGTTGGTGGAGAATAAGGTAGAGGTGTTAAATGTATCAACTACTATTTCTATTAAATCTTAATCCTATTGGACATGTTTAGATATACCTTAATGAGCTTTACTGTAAATACCGATCTCATTTAGTAGTATATACTAGACTAAGTAAGCTAAGTGGAGCCACCTATAGAGAAAGCTCTTGTTTATTATTAAGGGTTGATACCAAACCCATTACTTGAAAGTATTCCCGAGAGGATTAAGGCGGTTATTAAGGCAGAAAGATAGTATACACTAAATATTAAGTCAATCAATTGCATCCTGGCACCAACCCCTATGTAACCTTGAAAGTGTCTAGAACTGTAGATCTTTTTTCTATAGAATGGAATTGAATGAAAAGGTATGGTGAGTAGACAAGCGTTGTTACTGCACTGCCAACGATGGGCTTTGTCACCGAACTATGTACAAGATGCCACCGGCTGTCAACGTTCGCGTTCAGTGTCTAGGTTCCGGTTCCCTGTGGGTAGGAAGTCTTTTATACGAAGCAAATATCACGGAGCGCTTTGGCCCCAATTTCTCCTACAATCCCAACTTCTACTAACGACATTGTATAACGCTCCTCACTACCTAGAGCACAGAAAAAGAATCGAAAACTAAACGCAACTCGAGACAAGGAAGGAAGAAGATAAGTGAAACAACCTCTCCCATGCTTCCGCTGGTCCACCACCGCTCTTCCAATTGCAAGCTACCTACCGTATTCAACTCCTAACTATTGCACCGTTTAGTCGACAGTGAGCACTACACGGTCGGCAGGTAGATACCGAGTGCGATGAACCTTCCCCAACCCCAATAACTTCTCCACGCTAATTTAGGCCGATGCTCTGAAAAATGCCCCAAATATTTGGTGAATCCGGAAATAGCTGCGCAAGGACCCTGGAACCTCACATATTAAGCGAAAGCTTGCTAGTCCCACGACGGGCAAAGCTTATACCTTCCATTAGTTAAAAACTCGTTCAGAAATGTCATCATGTCCATTAAGATACCAGCAAACCCTGAGACAAAGAGAATCTACAGCACATTCTCCCCGAGTGGGCAGTCGAAAGATAGCCAATCAATGCTTATTTCTGTCTCCCTGCTATTCGAATCGAATACTATGTGCAATTAAAAAGAGCAGATTTCCTGAAAAAGGAAAGAGAAAAAAAACAAAAACATGCTTTCCCTGGAAACAATGTATCACCTTGATAGGAATAAATACGAAATAAAAGCATTCCCTGATCAGGAAGTCTGTCTAGCAGAACTGCGAAATGTGGGACGATTGAATAGTTATCCTAACCATCGCTGCCGCTACTGCGAAAGGCTGCACAGAGCTGAGCGTAATTATGGGTCAAATCAAGAACGCTCTGCGGAAAGTTTGTGGCTTGGACGATGCTGCGAACTTTGACTGCCCCGTCTTCGGCAATCAATTTTCGTATGGAGTACAGGATCGCAGGCGAGAACTACGCTATCAGTTATCTGCCCCAGCCGAGTAGGTGTGAATACGAACCTCGGAATACCACCTATATTGCCAAGCAGTTAATCGAATGATACTATTTAAAGCGCCTCTGTTGTCTTTGTTTTTCTCCTGTGTTTGTAAAACGCCACGGAGTGCTCTTGCAGAGAAGCGAATTTGAAGGCGCGACTGAAAGGCCTCTTCTGCTTCAGCATGGTGGTGGAGGCGTTGAGCTAGCTCCCCAAGAATTTCAAGCTCAGTAGCGGATTTGCGGTAGGGGCGTTTCTGTTGCCCATACCGGGCAAGGTCTGACCGCCATATGGTATAGACTCGCAGATCCTAGTTCGGCGTTAGCTCCGTTGAAACAGTAATATGATCAGATAATACCTCGTAAAGGACCATGAAGAGATTGTCCAGCCACCGCTCACAGAGGCGTTTATTTTGGATGTGGGAGTACTTCTGTGTAGATATCTTTCCTTCAGAATTCGGATGCCCGGTTTCGACCCCACCCTTCACCTCTTCAGGCAGAACAGAGTGTTCGGGTCTCTCAATAACATTTGCATGTTCTTCCTGGTCACCATCTTCTTTTCCCTTTTCACTATTCTCCTTCACTCCTGCTTCCTTATTATGACCATTAATCGCTGGTTTGTCATCACTCTGCTCTTCGTCCTCTGAATCGGAGTCGCTGCTCTTGCTCGTACTTCCACCTCTGACAGCTGTAACACTAGCACTCTTCTCAAACCGGTATTCCTCTTCCATAACAAAAACGCTGCTTCTGTATTTCAAGAGCATGTCCCATCCAATCTGGCTGGTAATTTCTGTAAGGATCCCGTAGGCCTTGGCAAATGTCCCTTTTAAGCTCGCGGCTGGAAGCTTCAGCAAAGCTGCATCTGCTTTGTCATGTTTAGGGTCATGATTGTCGTCAGACATCTCATCCAGAACCGACTCAGTGAGGACGGGAAGATGCATTTTGTTTGGCTGTGGCATTTTCGGGTGGTCACGGTCTTGATAGGTGAACATTGGGCAAGAATTAAGGGTGAGGAGAGCCTAAATAGTTGCAGTATGAATACCCACTCCCCAGAAATAAGAATGGGATAAACAGACCAATTCATATTGCTCAAGTTTTAGGTATACTTGAGCAAGCCGTTCCCACGTGGTGAATTCACTTGGGGCACTGTTAACAGCCTTCTTGGCACATTCCAAAGCGAGATCATATCGCCCTTTGCTCATGCAGAACGCTGCCTGAACATCAAGGAGGCTGCTATCTAACGGTAATAGTTTGATGGTTTCATATAACAGAGACACAGCCTTGACTTCTTCATCCGCGTCAATCAAAACACGAGCCAAAAGAGAAGCAACCTCAGGTTCTTTCGAGCGAAGCTTTTCGAAAAGGTTCACCCCCGACGCAAACCGACCGGTAGTGTGAATGTAAGTGAGGAGTCCAGAAGTCAAGTAATTCGAGACCATGTTTGGGACCTGGATCTCAGGGTCAGAACCCAGCTGCCAGCCTGTATAACCCCATTAAGCCACTGTATGCAAAGGGAACGCGAGCTATAACGTACCCCGGGAAAACAACCGCTCTGCGGCATCCAGAAATTTATGTTCCGCCTCAGTACTAGTGATTGGGTTAAATCTCCGACACCCAACAATCCGACTTTGTTGGTCATCAGAATAGTTAAAGGCTCGCAGCACTCCACATAGATAGGTTTCAAGCCAGAGCATTTCCGATGCCATCCGTTTTTCACCGCGTTCATCCACCGCATATGCCTCAACAGATCCAGGGATTTTGACCTCAACCCGCATATCGACCCGAGAGAAAGCATTATAACAGCTGAAACTTCAACCTTAGCAAACGATCCCAGGTGTGCAAGCTAGTTCACACGAACAGAACAGGGCGGAAAACATACCAATATATGCCCGTGGTTATACGCCATGATTGCGGCTTGCCAAACCAAACTTGGTTCTCGCCGATTAAATAAGTGAGGGTATTAATGTAAGCTGCTAAGGAGGCTGATGAAGAAGCATCCACTCCCGTAACATGATGATAGGTGCCAATCTACGCGACTCTTAGGCTCCCAGAAACGAGATAACCCAACGGGCTACGAAGGGATGAGCGGGAAAGAATTTCAGTTACCTCTTTCAAACCAACCTTAGGTTGAGATTTTATTAGATGAACCAGATCCGGGGGTCCCAATTCACGCAGAATAGGAAGCGATTCAGTACGAGCGGTCACCGATTCATGTATTTCCGACTCGACAATCCTTCAGAGAAACTATATTAGCGGCGGATGTACAGAGCTCCAGATGCCCTCAAGCAGACTCCAAGCGGGAGAGGAGATGGGTGCGAAGAGAGCGAGGAAGGAATGGAGGGGTAAACAAACTCTGGCACCGCAGGGACAACCATAGCTCCTGCGAGATTGATCTACCAAGGTTCAATTCAAGTAGATGAGAAATAAGAATCGTTCATAGGCGATAGAGGTGGTTTGGTTGGTGAGGCGGGAATGCTTGTCAACTAGGGCAGACGCTGTTTCGGAAACGTTGCGCCTAGGAGTCTACATCTGATTAGATTTAGGATGGTGCACGAGATAAGATTAGATGGACTGGGTTCATTGCGATAGGATCGCTGGAGGAGTTAACTACGATACGGTACCTGTACCGTACAATAGATGATGACCGCAAACTGATATTTGTACCTGTGTTGTACAAGTATTATGATAAGGAAGTTTTTTTTTTGTACAGTACAAGTCTGCGATTCTTTCGTAGGTTAACCTGGATTAACCGCTCACATAACTTGCTATGGATACTTGTACCGTATGATACTTGTGCCATTATCCCGAGAAGCCGAGCCACAGTATGGTGCCGGCACCTTAGAACCTACCCTCTTGACAACGAACATCGACTAATATTTCAACCAACAACAGCAGCACCTGTAGATGGAATTTTTAAAATTCCTTCTGTAAAGCTTTCCTAATTAGTTATTAGAATGTATTTACAGAGCGATTTTCTTTTTAACCTTCTAGTTGGGGGTGCAGAGGCCTTCAAAGTTTGTATGGGAAGGAAGACAGTGAGACTTATATGAGGAAAAAAAGTTTGGCTGAATAATTAGCCAAGAAAATTCCTAATTAGGCGTACTACACTACCGCATTAGGACTAGCGTTCTCACTTCGGCGTGAGACTCAGGGTTGGTTCTAAGGTGCCGGCACCATACTCGCACCGCCGTGCTCACTACGAATAGAAATAGTGCCCCAGCGGGATTCGGGTTCTAAACCTCCAAGAACAGATTTGAGGAAGAGCCTCAATGCTTGGCTCCGCACAACCAACTTCTCCTTCTTGGCAAGCGACAACGCGCATCCCCCACAACCCTCGGGGGAGTGTCCCACTAGCCTGGCGCGATCTCTTCCATTGACCCTCGACTCTACTCATTCAATCACCATAATCCATCATAGCCCCTCTCTCCCTCTCTTAGCTTATATTAGGAAGACACCCGGAGCCCCTATATACTATAACTCCGTAACTCGGCAAAACTCTAGTTGCCTAGGCCTCTGATCTTTGCTCAATGGTACCTTACGTCCTCGAACGAGATGCAATGAATATGCTAACCCTGAATGATAGTCTTCCTTTATTCCTCTCAACGTATACCCAGACTCTGATAGCGACGGAGAAGCCGATAATACTCGAGAAATACAAGTTCGTAAATTCCATTCTACCAAAACCATGCAACTCACTAAAATTACCGTTCACAGATCGAAGAAGCTCTCAAGCTATACCAACGGGCACTAAAACTACATACAGATGGTGAATGGGAAGAAGCACATAAAGCTTATGACGAGCTCTTTGGTTCCGGGGTATTTCAGGGTAATGCGGAAGAAGAACAGGTAGCTCAGCCCTCTTTAAACTAGTCTATGGCCAAGCTCTTAACATTGCGCAATGGTTTTAGGTTCATGGAAGGGGTTCTGCTTCCGGGTCCTCGTTACCTCTTGTTTTGTATCTGGCATACAAGAACCATGGTGCTTTCAAACTGGATAGATTAAAAGCTAGCAGAGTTGAAGCTGGGTCAGAGTTCGACCTTACAATTCAACAGGCGCTAGACTGGTTTTCCACGGCACTCGGAAGGGATGCGGGAGATTCTTCCCTCTGGCGCAAGGCTGCTCAGCTATCGTTAGCCATTGATTCCTCCCGCCTCACCCGGTTTGCCTTAGAGTCGGTCTTGGACTACGAAACCGTCGGCGCAGATTCGGGAAACGATACACTTGCACTGGTAGTAGGCGGGATCCCTAATCCGGAGGAATACCTTGCCACTATACAGCTCAGGGATGTCCTCAGGAAGGTGTGCGATACGGTAGTTCTCGAGAGCGACAAAATCAAGCATTTATCGAAGCAAAAATTACATCCACGATTCCAGAAATACACAAACCCGTACCCTTGGATCCCTCTCCCGAAGGAAGAAGATACAAAAAGTCTTGGGGATATTCTGCAAAAAGTAACAATAAATAAGCAGACAGCCGAGTCTGCACTAAGAACATGGCCGGGCGTCGGTAATGCAATTCTGTCTCAGATATCAAGCGATGACACCTCAGCACAAGCCCTGAATGCGTCATCATGCTTGCAAATTATTATCCCTATTCTAGAGGGAGAAGATATTTCCCGAGAGACCACCCCCGATGAGCCTACTCCTGGATCTGGTGGAAAGTCAGAGACAGCAACCGCCGAAGAAAACGAAGATACGGCCATGACGGATGCCTCTGCGGTGGAGCTTGCGCCCCCACCTGCTGCTGGCCGGCGTCGAAGCGGCTCTGCAACTCGGAAACGTAAGTCCGCTTCATTAGGAGCAGATGGCGGAGACGGGGGGAGGTCAAGGCTGAGTAAGAGACAGCGTGATAAGAAGGAGGCGGACGCTGCGGCTGCGGCCGCGGCTGCGGCAGCTCCTGAATCCAAACAAAAGGTCCGGCAGGAAACACAGAATGAGAAACTATTTAACACTGCCGATGAATGCTTTTCCCCGCTGGGTATTTCGTTAGGAACCGCCTCAAGCCTAATGCCCAAGACGGGTAGTAGTCATAGCGAAAACAACGGGGCTAAGGAGGATCTATATCTCAATGACTTCAAAAAGATATTACAGGACTGGGATGACGACAAAGGGAATGTCTTACTATATGGAGACGGTATACAATCCCCCGATGAAGCCGCTCAGGGGATGGCCTTTCTAGACCTAGAAGCCAATGTCCCATCTCGGCCTGTCCTATCCGGGGACGAAAATCTCAGAAAATGGGTTAACTCTGTCAATACCCGCGGATTGAGTCCACTAGAGGCGGGCTTTGAGTGGCTGAAAGCTCTATGCATGCGAGATGTGCCTGGCTCAGGAAAGGCCAGGAAGACTCGGGGATCATTGGGGACATCGACAGCTAGCAGCTGGGTTCGGCATAGCTGGCCAGAGCCTTTAAAAGAAGTTGTAACTGCAATGGCTAATATGTGCGAGGAGATGTGCTGGGGCTACTTCAAGGGGTATCTGGAAAAATTTGCTGCTCATCCCCACCCATTTGGAGATGATGATTACGCTATAGTCGAGTGGGCCCAAACTATGTTCGAAATATATCTTAGTGACTTGGCGGCAAGAGAGCGGCAAAAGAGTGGTGCCGAACTCTCGGTCCGGGGAGAGGAAGAACTGGAGATCAGAAGGGAAAAGGCAAAGAGATGGAGTTTCCTGGTCAGAGATCTGATGTATTGTCGTCCAAGAGGTAGTGATGGCATTGTGGAGGACCAATTGGCCATGAGATGTCTTTGGGCTATTGCAGTTTTCACGGCATTTACCGGTGTTTCCAGGGAGTTCAGGTTGGAGTGCTTTGACGATTTGAAGGGTATTATGTCCGAGGGTAGGCTCCACTCAATTGAGCTTCCCAACAGCTCCATCATGCCAGAAATCTCAGCCCTTAGGGCCGAGCGGGAAATCAGTAAGCTTAAGACCGTTGATTTCTTTACATCTATATTTCAGGTCACAACCGATATAGGGGGTGCAGAAAAAGACCCTCATGAGGTTATCGAAATTCTTGAAGCCGTGTTGGAGCCCGGTGTTGTTAGCCCGTACGACGAGCAAGAACGCAGGATACTCGAAGAAATAACCAGATTTCTTGAAGGCTCCAGTGCAATGTTCAGATTGCACCTCTGGGAAAAGCTCAAAATAGCCTACGAAAAAGTGGGCTACCGCCCAAAAGTCCTTTCTTGTGTATTGAGATCTTTAGAGGTTGTGGTTGGCGATTTAAAGAGTAGGAGCTATCTCGAATCTTCGGAAGACCATCGCCACTTTGTTCTACTGCGGTCATTACGCCTCGTGGAAGAGATGTTGCCCTTAATTTTGGGACTCGTCTCGGGGGGTAATGGGTTTGTGAACTTGTCTGAAATTGACCGGGATGGGCTGGTGGACTCGATGAGGTCAATGGCTATCTTACTAAGGCTTCTACACTGCTACGTTTTTTGGGAAAGCGCCGTTCTCAACCATGAGATCTCGGCTAGTAACCTACATTCTTACCGCCTAGTCGTAGTGAAATTTAGGGAAATGATCGTACGGGCTTGGGTAGTGATGTACTTAATTTATAGAGAAACAGCGGATAGAGGGATGGGTAGTGATAGCCTCGATTTAGAGGAAGGTGAAAGGGAGGAACGACTGGCGACACTCCTGAGAGACATGCATCAGGAGCTTGGAGGCAGAAATTACTGCCGCCTGTCAGACCGTAAGTTGCGCCCTCCATTGTCAAGTCTTCTATTGGGCAGTAGCTAATTTTCGGAAAACCTAGATGCGTTACTGAGACTGACACATGATGAACTTCTGAGACTCGATCTTCGAGATTTCGACCACGATCTGTTGCACTGCATATTCTGTCGATTTCACATTGCTATATGTGTAAATAATCCCCCCGTGTTCACAGTATAACACCCTTCTAACTCCAACAATTCCAGTCCGATCAAGTTGCTTTCAACGACCATAAGACAGACCCAGAGCCCTTTGATAAAGCGACGGCAATGCAGTTGATGGATTTCATCCTCCTCCTAGCATCTCAAAAGAAAGATATGCAGCTACACAAATCAGACCTGAAAGGCGCCTTAGAGAAGCTTTACGATGTTCTCGGTGCTCCTAGAAGGTCCTCGAATAATAAGATCGCCCTCAATGAATCAGTGATAGATCGGTACCTTCGCAGCTCCATAAACCCCCTCAAGCTATTCAACAGCCTAAAAGGTGAGGGTTCGCTCAATACCACCGAAGTGAGTGGTCTGCATGCTCAAGTAGCAGCGAAGGGCCTCTATTTTACCCTTGGGAAGATCTACCTCTTTCCCATCAAACACCAGAAGCGAGTTGGATCAATAAAGCCAGATGATGTGGAAAATGCGGTGAGGTTCTTTAAATATGATCTAATGTGCAATGCCAATAAATGGGAGACTTGGTACCGACTGGGTCAGACTTACGAAGCCCAAATGGAGGACGGTCAGACCTGGAGCGCTGAACAGATCAACACCAAGAGAGGGGAACTTGCTGTACTAGAACGAGTACGTCTTGCTCCTTCCCACCAGCCCCGCTCCCCTCCAAAGATTCTCGACCAAGGCTAACTTCATTATGCAGAAAGCGATACTATGTTATATGAGGACTCTATCGCTTGCCATTCAGAACGAATGCATCGAAGACCCAGAATGTGCGAAAACTCTATCTACCCTCTTTGCTGATTTCGGCACAAGGGTCTACTCCGCCCTTAGAGCTCCGATGGAGATGGAAGCATTCTCGATAGAAGGGTTCGATAGGCATTTTTCGGGAACACGCGGAGAAGGTGTATACAAAGGTCCCGCGCACCAGGGCTTATCGCTCACCAAGGGGTTGAAACTTGCCATGGCACTATTCAAAAAGTCTTTGCAGCAAGCCCCTGACAATTGGAAGTAAGCACCCTACATAGTGATTTCCACACCAATAAGAGTCACGCTGACGATTAATAGAGCTTATTATATGATCGGAAAGTGTATGGGCAAACTTTTGAAAAAAGCCGACATATACATGCCAGAGGAAGTCTTGGAAAAATACGTTCAAGCAATCAAACTCTGCCCCGAAAAGGTCGGCAGCGATCACATCTTCGAGCCTCACCATAGATTAGTCTCAAGTACTTGCAAATACGTTTTGCAGGGCTCGGTGACGGTGAGCACAATTGCGATTGCTTTCGCCCCGTTGATTATTCGCTGCTAACCTACAACAGCCTAAGCGAGCATGCGAAATACTACAAGTCTCGCATTTCACCAGGAAGATGGAGCCCGTCGAGGACCGTGAACCCTTCGTTAAGTACGTTCTCGAAGTCCTAAAAAGGATGCGGACGGCAGACAAGCCGAAATGGCATCACCGCATGACAAACAGAGCAGGAAAGCTGAAGTACTCTGAACTGGGTGATGTTGCCGGAGCAAAGTCCGAGATTTCTTGTCTCTTTTCCAACAAGTCAGTCAGTCTAAGTATTTGGAAGCCTGAAAACGAGAGGTATATCTCTGCTTCCATCGACGCTGTGATCTGAAAGGCTAACCTCTAAACGATGCAATACAGAACCGGCAGGCATTTCGTATATGCTTCAAAGTACACTATGTTCTATGTCGACTTGCTGGAAAAACTAGACGATCGAGCCACATTAGAAGCTGTAACAAAGAGGGTGCGAAAAGGAACCACAGGCTTCTTCCGCCATACCGAAGTCTGGATGCACGTCTTCTTGGCCTACATGCGAGTTCTCCGGCGAACCGGCAACATACCAGAACAGAGCGACGAAGAAGTCTTCAAAAATGTTTCATACGACGAATTCAATACCTACAGCACCCGTCTAGATACCTACTGCAACTTCATCACAACTTCATCCCCAACTTTAGACCTCCTGCGAGAGGTCTTTGAACTCCGTCGCCTAAACGCGGGTCTCGCCAGAACTCCTCTGATAGACGATCTCCTCGCAGACTCCTATGCAAAGCTATATGTGGAGCTGGTCCCTGAAGCCCTAAAGCAAATCGGTATGCAAAGGGATGAACCCGAGGCCCGTGCAAACCCGATGTCACTCAAGAACCTAATGTTTGAGGAGCAACCTTCCGCAGACACCAGCGCTGTGAATTTAGCCGCTGCGCACTCCAAATTTGACGATCTGCCCATTAGAGGAAAGATGACTAGGGTTACAAAGAGGGAATTGATTTCCAAAGCGTGTAATCTCTGCAAGCTCGCTACCACCACGCTCACGGGTGGGAAAACTAGCACTGCACCGACTACCCAGCCTTCAGTATATTCCCCATCTACCTGTTTACCCACGTACAACTAACAACCCGCTGCAGAGTCCCAAAGCCAGAAACGCCCTCCTCTTCCAACAGGACGGTGGTTCTCCTGAAGACACGCCAATGGGTAGTCCAAACGAGGGGCTGCAAGACAGCGCCGAGGAAGTCGGGTCAGACCTGGATGTCTCGGGAATGCGGATGGACGACGAATAGAGGACTATTTACACCCCCCGCTCCCCCCCCGTTCCCTTTTCCTTTTCTCCCAGCAGACGGAGAATGCCGGTTCCTTCCCCTACCGTAACTTAATTACTAGCTAGCCAAATAGTGTATAGAGAGGTGCCTCACTTTTATTTCCCTCATAATGGCCTGTTTTATAGTCTACCCTAGAGTGTATCTTTCTTCCTTCCTTCCTTACTTTGCATTACTTTATCGGGTTGCATAGGGTGGGAGAGAGGGGAGATATGGCGGGGCTCCCTATACCATATGTATGAGAATAGGATCACGGGGTAGCCCATTGCGAACGACCGCTTCCAAACAGCAAGACTGCCCCCTGGACCTGCCTCTCCACCGAGGGACAAAAGCCTGTAACTTCAAAAACGTCCTGTTGTATAACTCCATCATTCTCACATCTCGAGCACGTTCACAGCTCATCACTCGAATAACTCTTCCAGAATGTGTTGCGGTACCCTGCTATAAGCGTCTGCTTTGTTATTTTAGCTTTTGTTTGTTCCTATACATTTGCCTTTAACTTTCTTCCTTGTCACTAGTTTATGTACTCTGGATATCCACAAGGAGGGCAGCTATATGAGTTGTACCAGTCGCTGTATCTAAGATAGGCCAATCAATCAACTATTTCCGCTGCTAAATACCTGCGTATTTCACAGAATGAATCTTCACAGAAGCTCCACCTGGAGCAAATTTAATCTCCCAACCCACCTTCTAGACCGCATCAGCACAGGCAGATCCATCTACTAGCGCATACGGAGGTACAGCGTATAAGTTTTGTAGGTTACACAGGGGGTGAGGGTGGCAGTCCTCGTTTGTGGAACTTACAAAACTTACACGCTGTACCTCCGTATCATCCCCCCCCCCTGATCCAGCCAGTTGGTTCCTCCTTGCATCTATCAGACTGCCAGAAATCCTCACATCGCATCCCTCACACACTAGGTATGATTCCATACCACTAAGACGCTACGGTACCAAACCCAAGCCCCTAACCTCCACTGCGCCCATTCCTTCCGAAAAAATCCTACCCAGCCCTACTCAACAAGCCACAACCCCTCCTTCCCCCCACCTTCCGCGCGTTACCATACGACTACCTCCACGAAAAATCACTCGCCCCGCACATCCAAGCACCCACGCATCCACCCACCAAGCAAAAAATGCGCTATCTTCACCAAGTACCGGTACCCACACAGAGTCGCTCACTCACTCACTCACTTCTCCCCCCCCCCCCCTTCCGGGAACTCCGCTGCTTTGCTTACGGTATGATATGGTAGTCTAGGATTTCGAGTACGAGGTGGCACCCGAGGGTACCGGTATGGTGGGCGAACTTGATTTACCGGTATTTATCTTTTTTTGCAGGTTATGGTGTCATTGGTGGAGGTGTGGGTGGGAAGTAACGTGAGTTGAGGGGCTAGAAGGGACTGGACCGGGCTCGCTGGGTGAGTCAGTGGTACAGTGCGAGTGGGTGAATGGCGGGATCTGTGTAACGTAGCGTTATCGCAAGGAGGGAGGAAAGAACCACCGCATGGGTTTGTTGGATGGTTGGCCGGAAGAGCACGAAGAGATGAGTGGAAAACTTGCCGGTTGGTGGTGGTGATCTTTTCGCCCCGGGGAAGCTGTGAGAAATCAGTGCTAGGCTATTGCTGGGATATCCACGCGCGAGATTTGTGTTCTACCATAGATTTTATTTTGGGTCATGTTCTTTTTCTTTGCAATTAAACACGTTGTGAATTCGTACCCGTTACCGTGGTACGAGTTCATATCAAGGTAAAATAGTAAGGTGGGTATCAATAGTAATAATTAAATGTTGCCACCAACTAGAAGCTACCACATAACATATCAGAGCAAGGCTACAGCTAAAGCATACCCCCATTCATACAGCTTCAACAATAATAGCAGAAGCGCCGCCACCACCATTACAAATACCCGCAGCCCCAATCTTTCCCTCGCGCTGCTTGAGAACATTAATAAGGGTCGTGACGATTCTCGCACCAGAACATCCGAGCGGGTGACCGAGCGCCACGGCTCCACCGTTGACGTTGATCCTGGCCTCGTCTAGGCCGAGGATTTTAGAATTAGCCAACGCGACAACTGAGAAGGCTTCGTTGATCTCAAAGAAGTCGACTTGCTCCTGCGACAGACCAGCGTGATTGAGGGCCTTAGGAATAGCAAGAGAGGGCGCTGTAGTGAACTTTGATGGGGCCTTTGCAGCTTCACCCCAGCCGATTATTTTGGCCAGTGGAGCAAGATTGAGCTCCGTGAGCTTGGCCTCTGAGACGAGGACGAGGGCTGACGCACCGTCCGAGATTGGGGACGCGTTTGCAGCGGTGACGGTACCAGTGCCTGGGACAAAAACTGGCCGGACGGTCCTGAGCTTGCTAATGTTCAACTATTTCGTTTCAAAAAGTAAATACCGTCAGCCCACCCAGATTTCCTCTTGTTACCGTAGATTGGTGGACATCAAGGCTCACGTTCTTGGGCTCGTCATCAACTTCGACGAAGACATTAGGCTTTCCTCTTCCACCGGAAACCTCGATTGGTGCGATCTCTTCGGCAAAGCGCTTGTTGGATACTGCCTCTTGGGCCTTCTGGTATGACTTGATAGCATAGGCGTCCGAATCTTCCCTCGAGAAGGTGTAATCTTGCGCACATTCCTCCGCCGCAAAGCCCATTGCCTGGTTATCGTAGGCGTCTGACAGACCGTCACGGACAACACCGTCAACCATTTGTTGGTTGCCATAGCGAGCTCCAGTTCTGGCTGTGGGGATATAGTATGGGGTGTTGCTCATAGACTCAGTTCCACCGGCAACGACAATCTATGAAACACCATTAATCATTATAAGGACATTGTCCATCACCCCCCCACTAAAAATGAGCTTACGTCGGCATTCCCAGTGATAATAGTCTGAGCCCCTAGAATGATAGCCTTCATCCCAGAAGCACACACCTTGTTGACCGTAGTGCACACGGTGGACTGAGCCAATCCAGCCCCAAGTGCACATTGCCTCGCAGGATTCTGTCCCAGGCTGTAGATACCCGATGTCAGAATCAATCCCCACCGGAACGCACCATACCATGTAACCTCCCATCAACTGGCATTGCAGGAGCGGTAATAGTAACATCGGTAAGTGGCATAAGTGAAAGGGATAAGAAAGGCAGCATACTTGGCCGACAGAACATTTCCGAAAAAAACCTCCTCGACATAGGCAGCCTCGATGGCCGGAACTTTGGCGAGGGAAGCCTTGATGGCGTGGGAACCCAATTGAATCGCAGTGAGTGATGATAGGGAGCTATATTCGGTGCGGAGGAATCAAGATATCAGCCAGGACATTCTTCCCCAAGCTTTTCTCCTCATACACTTGATGTTACCCCCCTCGTTCCTCGCCTTATCCTCTCTTGCTCTACCCCGCGCGGCTAAACTGGGTCAATCAAACTCACCCCTGGAAACCTCCAAGAGGAGTTCTGGCAGCAGAGACAATGTAGACTGGAGTTGGTGCCATTGTCGGAATAAAATTAAAACTATTTTCCGTGGGCCTCGTAGAAACAGATCAATGGATTGATGAATTGATGAACGGGGCGGGAATGGCTTTGATGGAGGTGTCTTTGTTGTTGTCGTTCCTCACGATCACACGAACATCAAAAAATTAAATATGAAAAATAATAAAAAACGGGGAAAGCCAAAATATATCAAATATAAATAGAAGCGAGCTACAAGTACTGTACTCGTACAGTACAGGGGAGCAGCAGCAACAGTTTTACGGCAGTAACACAGCCCTCGGTTGATTGGGGGGGTTATTTTCTTGCGGGTTATCCAATGTTGGTAGGCTCGTTGCTTCTCAGGGTCCACGATTTTAATTGTGCCCGTTAACCTCGGGCGTCACCACCACTCAACATACCGGGCAAAAACCCTGTTTTGTCAAAAAAAAAAAAAGACATGTAATTCGCCCCCTCCCCTCCTCACCCCATTCCGCCCAAGAGGGGGAAGCACCGAGACGAACGACGACGGGGGAACGGAGAGAGAGAAAAAATGCGACACCGGCGGACAACGCAGCAAATGGCACCCGCCTGTGTGTCATCCCGTGCTCCTGCAAGCGCAAGCACTACCGTACAAGTGCCATGAGTGATTTTTTCGTACATCCTCCAGGGTGCTTACCTCCCCAGTGATTGAAATTGAACCTTCGGGTGATGTGTCATTATTGGGGAGTCAGCCATTAAGGGTCCATGATTCTTATCTCACGATGGCTTCATGGGTTTTACTTCTTTTCCATTGGCGGGTTGAGCGGAAAATAAAGAAGAGTGTCGCAGGTCTGGGGGTACCGTAGAGCTAGTAGTGGCTTCTATTGACAGGGTGAAAAAGCCCTCAGATTTCCCGGATTACCAACTGACACATTTTCATAAGGGTTCAATTCCTTCAACTCTGGTTGCTCAGAGTGGTTGTTTGAGTATCATTTGTTTTGAAATATTGAATCCTATGAGAGACCCCGCCATCTTCAAGTCATGGAGTTTGCGGATTGTGCACCTGTTTGTATTATCGTGGGTGAGAGAAAAGGAATAATCATGGGCATTAAATTATTATTCCTGCCTGTTGTTCTTGGAATAGAGAACTATAAACAGGATGCTCTAGATACTGTGAGATATAAAGCCAGTAAGTGTATTTTTCCTGAAGATATGACAGGGCAACCCTGGGCTGGGCTATAGGTCATATCCTGTATGAAGAGAAATCTGACAAGGAGCTTGGTAATTCTGATTGGCCCCTAGACCTGCAAGGTGCAGGGGGATGTTAGGCTAGGGATAAACAGCCTGCTGGGGTAGAGGTCTAGTGGCCCTGAGCAGGTATGGCGAAGCGAGCATTAATAGTGCCTGTTGGGCCAGGTGTTATTCAGAGCTACCTTGAGCTTTGATAGCAGCTTGGGAGGAAGGTCTGGGCATGTCAGTCCTATTTCGGCTAATTCTTTCATCCTCTTGGTAGGAGATTCAACGGCGTATGATTTAAGAAGCAAACAACACATATTCGAAAGTGTGCAGCCGTCAGTAGTAAATGTGGTTACTTATGGATCTTACTTATGGCTTTAAGGAACTAAGTTTACTACTTGTATGACTCTACTCAAGTGGTTGTTCGTTTCAGAAGATTTGGTTTTACCACCCGTAGCGTCTGGTGCTGAAGGATGGCCCAAACACCTCATTGTTCCTGGCCTTGAGTTAGCGTGAAGGAGTGATCCTAGCTTCTTGGGTGGTTTATTTCGTGAAGTAGTTTGTAAATCCTGTAGGAGTCGTGATACAGACGCTGTTTGGCATTGTTACGGGGTAGCTAACACTGTAGGATTCGGGGCCAACTAGGCCGAAGGTATTCGAGATAACGGATTATAGGTCAGGAAGGTTCAAGAAGAATTTGTTCGATAAAATAATAGAAGAATATCGTAATAACTTATAATATTGTTAAGGTCTCTTCTCCATTGCTTCATGATGTTCTCAACCATCGGGGAGAGCCCTACTATTTATACTAATGTACACGCTACTTTGACTTCTCTAGTAAAGAAGTATCTTTTTAAGAGTTCAGTTCGTCAGAACAAAGTGCGAACACTGTTTGAGCCTGAATCTTGCCCAGCTTGACTCTGAGAATCTCCCGACTGCTATTTCTTCTGAGGGTGTCCCCACTCCACCAGTAGTCAGTCTTCGATCTCTTCGTCCTGATAGACTATAATGGAATATGCAGTC
>Ga0307517_10000347_pt1 | contig 79896 bp, 66 predicted proteins | sample 23_EM_MG_FD_194515 | JGI IMG/M metagenome (GOLD analysis project Ga0307517, IMG submission 194515) | Populus trichocarpa ectomycorrhiza microbial communities from riparian zone in the Pacific Northwest, United States - 23_EM | ecosystem: Host-associated > Plants > Roots > Unclassified | place... | reverse complement strand
TCCTATTGTTATTCAAACCCTTTACCTCAAATACAGGTTCAATATTTGGCTTGGCATTAAAACTAGCATAGCCACATGTAACACTAATTTTAAAGCCTCGTGTACGTTTTGAATGGCATGAACCATAAACTTCGCTAGCCTATGTCGTAGAAAGGTCATAGTGGGCCCCCCACCGACACTTTTGTCTCTGTCCCTTATCGACACTTTTGTCTCTGAACCAATAATACCTCTTCATGCGAGCCTCTAGAATTGTGTGTTCCTGGGCCGGACTGAATGTTCTACATAACAGAGCTCCCTAACCAACTGTTGTCATGCTAATAAACTAGGAAACCACTTCGATATCCCTTTATCAAGCTCCGAGTTACTAAGTCGAGATGGGAGACACAAGCAAGAACTCTGCTGTTCTACTAAACCCTAGCTCGACCCCCGAACCCTCGCCGGGATCCGCTCACCAACCGTCGCAGACACAACCGCCGCCTCCTACCCTTGCTGGGGAACCACCGGAAAGCATTGATGTTTGGAAAACTATCGGTGAACAAGACTTTGACAATGAGAAAGATTTCTTGTACCCGAGCCGCAACCTCACGAGCGAAAAACTAAAAAATAGAAATGAGGAGGATGTCGTGATTTTTGATTATTCCTTGAGCTCGGCAGATGAAAATCCTCCAGTCGAGGGGGGCGGTCCTTCCTCGGGGAGCTTTAGGGAAGAGGACAATATATTCTTTCAGGTGCACAAAGATAGGCTCATAGAGTCTAAACAATTGACGAAAGAGGCTCGGTTAATACGGTCACGGGGGCCACGGTTAGATATCATGTAAGTTTACCTTCCAATAGCCTACCTTCCAATTCCCAATCTGTGCTATCAGAAATGCTGCACTAGGTACTCGGGGGTGCAGGAGAGTGATCAACATTTGTGGCGTGGTTGGGGACAAAGTGATAGGACCGGTCTGGCATGGTCCACACCCAACAGGCCCTGTCACTTTGTACCAAATTGCGCCACAAAGTGTTAATCACTTTCGTACACCCCCGAGTATCATACAACTGGCCGGATTCTATGAGAGTCAAACTCATCCTCCACCTGCTAATAGTTGAGGGGGTTTTTTTTTTCAAGAGACTTTCCACAATGTTATGATACATCCGTAGGTTTCCCTGCTCTCCAGTTATAATTCTATCTTTTAAACCAATTGCTTAGTAGAAATAGGATGTCAACCTACTAAATTCGATGGTGAAAGAGCTCCACCTTCCAAATCCAGCTACTTTCGGGGATGAACATTCAAACAGAGTTCTAGCTCTGCCTGGTCGTGAACGGTTTAGAACGGGTATTTCACTACGGGTACCTTCCAAAAAACCCTCCGAGTTAGCCAGGCCGGGTTCATCAGAAGAGAAAATCACCCTTTTCGTATCATTTCCCTATTTTGGGAAATCCAGCGGTAGTATTCAGTTGGGCCCGGAAAGCGAGAGCGTTAGACTCTTAGATTTCAAACGCCTGGAAATTGATGTCCCCGACCGCAGCGGCGTGGTGGCCAGGGAGGAAGATGGTATCACGGAGATATTAGTTCACCAGGCACGATATATGGTATTTGATAACAGTAAGCTTTGCCCTTTTACCTACTGTTGACCCAAACACCGTTACTAAGCAATTTCCAAAGATACAATGGCGGCTTTCAGATCCAAGGAGGATAGTGTCAAAGATCAAGTCCCACTTCACCCCCTTCAGGAGCCTATCGGCGCTTTTCACGTAATGACTCATATGATTGCTAATCATATGAACTCCGAAAGACGGACGTTGAAGAAATTTCAAACCTCCTTGTGCGAACTGGTAAGTCTATTCTCTCGTTTGGCCAAAGGAATCCAGCATTAATTTTTAGGGAATACCAGGAGGATGATATCGACCAAATGTTATCAGGTGCAGAAAGCTACGAGGATGATCAAGGGACGAAGAAGAAGCAGAAGAGAGTCCGAGACCTCCTCAGAGCCCTTAACAGGCTCTCGGCGGATCTGTTTGCGGCTATCAGCGTAGCTGAGCGACAGATTACCGTTCTTGATGATCTCCACAAGGTGTTTTTAACAAGCTACCAAACAAAAACTAAAGAGTATGAGAATGGGCACCCACTCCGGCAGAATCCCTTACACAAGGAGACTATCACGATCCCCATCTTTTCGGGAGATCCCGAGCAGATATGGCCGAATGCTTTAGACCCTATTGACGAGGTCGTTCGAGAGAGGAAATGTTTCATTAAGAAAGTCGAGAAGTTAGTGGGGAATATGGATATTCGAAGAAAAATTGTATAATTTCCACACTTAAACCTATAGCAAGAACGCTAACGACTAGACAGCTTTCCGCATTCTTGAAGTCTGACCAGGCCAAATCAGCCTCATCCGAGAGAACGGCTCAAGGAGCTATAAACGCAATAAAGCGCACCGAACACACCCTCGACAAGACCTATGACGAGATTGTGAAGCAGGGGCGTACGGTAGATGGTTTCACCCTCTTTACTGTATTTTTCCTTCCTCTCGGCTTCAGTACTTCGGTATTCTACTTCCTATCTGCGATACAAGCTCTTTCTGACAAAGGACCCCATCAGTATTACGGCATGCAGACTATAGAGGACGACAATAATAAACTGACCCTCAACGAATTCTGGCTGATCACAGGCTGTATGGTTGCTGTAATAACGCTACTGGCAGCATTGGTCATCACCTGGAATCGCTCATTTACGGTAAAACTCAGACACCGTCTGGGGAGGGCTTTGCTTTGGCCTCTTACGAAAATGATAAAGTATCCCAAGATGCATGCCCCGCAAGGCCAGGCCGCAACTCGGCCTAACTCGCAAGAACAGGCTCTACCTTTTTAGCACCTCTTTCACCCAGCAAGGGGAGAGGGGGATAAAGGATCTGACTGTCAGATTCTGCTCTGCCGTCCGGGGAGCGCAGAGGCAGCTCCTACGGTCCGAAATGAAAGACAGGATGTTGGCGAAGATGGACTTTGTATCGTAAAACGACATATCTCCTCTCACAGAGAATGCTACTACCACCCGCCACAACTGTGTGTGAGGATTGTAAAGCCAGATTTTCCACACGATCATTAAGTTATTCCCATAAGAACAAGTTCCTCTGCTCCAGTAGCTCTGCACGTAACCAACGAGTTCTATGACGATGTTCGCCACCAACGAAACTGTTTCCTAACCAACCCCCCCCACCAAACCCTGCTACAGCTGTCGACAAACACAAAGGACCCACGTAACGTGGTCCCCCAGATAAATACCCTAACTACTCCCCCCCCCCCAAAAAAAGAAAGTGTCCCCGACCTTTACCTACTCGAGTATTATTAGGACCCTACCTATTGCCATAAGCGAAGCGCAGTTCCCAACTACCCTCCCAGGGTGTGGGTGGGGGTCTGGGACGGACCTTTTTTTCCGGAGAGTATTATTACCGGTACACCGTACCATTCGGTAAGAGTCAGATTAGCGCCATTGAGGAGCCTGCTCAACCACCTCTCGATACTTGCTCAAATTGAGGCGGCGATTCGGAGGCTTGCTTTGCCCTCTCATTGGCCTAGTTGCCCGATCTTGGCGACAAACCCGATTCAACCCCCCCCCCCATTTTATACCAAAAACAGGCTCCCCCCCTCACAAAATCTCACCCCTGTCGCTTTCCAAAAATAATAATTCTGTAAAAGATCGAACGGTCGAGCTGTTATGCCGGAGACTTGGGAGAGCAAGAGAGATGCTTAATGACCTCGCGTTATCTGAGAGACTCACCATTTATGTAGTGAAATAGCAACATGTAAGGGCAGTGGAACAGTGATTAGCGGAAACAGTAGCGGTATGGAAGGCAGGAGAAAGCGAATGAGAACAGGATTGCACATCTAATCAATTGGTCGAGTGATAACATATGAGGAGGGGCACTCGAGTAAATAGAATCAGCTGAAATCAGGCAGCTTCAAGCCGACTAAATAATGCTGGACCGGTTATGTCGCACTCAAGGGCTTAAGGATTATATATCTAAAAGTATAATACCATTTCGACAAAAATGCTAAAATCCCCTAGAGCCTTTAGAGCTACCCCCTAGTAGATACAGCCACTAGGCAAAAGCTTTTAGTTATACCAAGTCACCACTAACCCAACCACCCTATGCAACAGACCACACTCCCTGCCCCATGTATCATAACTAGTACCATAACCTAAACAACAGTAATAAGAACGAACAATCTCCCCGAACAAGAACTCTACTCCCACCAATCCCGCCACAAACCAAGAACAAATGATCGCAGAACCACCAGCGCGAGAATTTGATCTTGAAGACTACTACCTCTGCCCCTTGACCTCAATCCAACTGATAACACGTAGCTTGAGCCGAGTCGGCTCTCCCGACTCCAGCACCAGTCATTCCTGACCTCCGGAGAGGGCTGAAAAAGACACATGAGCGGCACCCGAAGGAGGCAACACCAGCAAGAAACCCCGTCACTCTACTATGCCTACCGGGGTTTCCAGACCAACCGACGCAAAGTGGCTGAATAGTTCACGGCAACAGAGGGACCACCTGTAACTATGATACTACTGCTATCATTTGGATTTTTTATTATACTACCATCTCACTCCGGATTAATTGTATGGATAGGTTTCATCTATCCCCTCTCCACGCATCAAGCCCTACCCCGAGAGCAGGCACGGCACGGACAATGTGAAGCCGCGCCACCGACAAGACTCCCGCCCCGTGGCCGCAAAAAAAACTACTACTACGATACCCCACACGCAATAGGCCCTGCCAATCAATCCCCACAGCAGTACGGAGAAACTGATGGAGGTTCGCACCGATCGTGTGCACGGATGTGTTGTCGGGTGGAGAGGTTGTGTTCTATATTCTCTATGGAGGTTGCTAGCTACGGTTCACCTTAGGTAGTGAAAACTCTGCTCATACATGTCATAGCTCTATGTCTCCGCATATAGCCCTATGTCTCCGCATATGCCCTATACATCCGTTCATTCCCTAGAACGTTCCTGATGTCCACAGTCTGGTGTTCCTCTATACATGTGAGCGTTCCCCGTGCCTCCGCTGTCTCCGCTATCTCTGTGCTCCTCTACTGGGATTATTATGCCATCAGAAACAACTACAAGCCCCAATCACAGCACTACTCCCACGCCACGCACCCCAAAGTGGAAAAATCCCCATACTGCAAGAACCGGAATTGAACCTCAAGCTCGGCTTTGGATCCGCCTTCGCCGGTAAGCTCCAGCTCATTTTCATTTTTACCGTCCTAAGCTAGGGCCAAGGAGGCAATTTTTCGCCGTACGCTCGCCCCCCCCCCCCCCCTAACCAAGAGAGGGAATTCCGGACGTCTTAGCGCAGGTTCCAATTTCAGTTCTTGCAGTGATTTTTATAAGATAAAGGAAGCTTAGTAAGCCACCTCCACCACACCCCGTTCCACCACCACCAGCCAACCCCCAGATCCAGAACCTTACATATCATACAAAACCTCCCTGCCCTCCTAATTCCACCCAGAAATTCGAATACAGGGGCACAAGCCAGGCCCTGTCGCATAACCAGACACCACAGAAAATATCCCACCACTCGCCGACCAGTTCCAGGATGATTTCTCCCGGGCAAACGATACATACCGGGGAGTCCAAGTGAGGGTTACGACACACCTTACCAAGTGCCCCCGAACAAATAGCAGATTCCAAAAGATACCTTGGTAGCGAAACGAATAATAATTAGCACGAGTGATGAGCTGTGAAGGGGATCTAGCAACCAGGTGAACTGCAAGTGCCCCCCAGATAACGGTTAGGAGAGCAACCGCACAGGACAGGATACGCGGGTATAGCGACAAGTTAGCGAATAAGCATGGGAAAGTTAGCCCCCCCCCTCACAGCCCCGACCTATTGCAGCAAATGCTGTGAATTAGGATGAGCTCTCCCAGTTCCCTCTCGATCCTGACATATTCCCGGGAAACTTGCTCTCATATTTCATACTACACTACCGGGCTTCCGGGTCCTGGATGAAATTCCCGACCGATCGCCGTGGTGTGCAGAAAGTTGCAAGCGAACCCCTTTTCGGGCCCGTCGGACTGATATCCTGTGAGTGGGTGGAGTCTAGAGAATCCCGGTGGAATCAGGAATGCCCGAAGCTCAGGTTACGATATCCGTTCTCAGGCAGCCTATACTGCATACGCCGCCCATACCTTTCTTGTCCAACCCCACGCTATTACCGGCTACCCTCCTATATCTTGTCGTGCATAGTTGGTAAAAGCAATTGTGATGAGACAAGAAAAACAAGACCATCATTATAACACGGTACTAAATTGACCAGTACTACTTCGCTTTGCTAAGAAAAAAAGCTATGTATACAAGGCAATAAATAGGGAGAGGGGCAATAGCTGCCTTTCCAAGGTAAAAGATGCAATTATTATTTTTACGGTTATTTGATAGGATGCCCCTCGGTCACGGCGAATTTAACAGAATGCCCCTGTGAAAAAAAGTTTGATAGAATGCCCTTCCACCCTATGTTCGAGTAGCTTATATCAATCAGAATGTTATAAGCGGAAAATGTAAATAGATTATTATGCTAAAATACAGAGGCAGGCACTAAATATGTGATTGATGGCATGTCCGAGCATAATGGCCAACTTTACCACAGGTAGAACATTGTGGAGGTACTCTACTCATGATTTCTGCTCCAATGCTGGGAATGCCTGATCGGTGGTCCCCTAGTCGTTTGCCCTTTTTGGCTGGCCTTCCGCGTGGTACTCGTGTTACCGGTGCCTTCATTGATACGTGCGGTGGGTGACGGCTACCCGCTCCTGGAATTTCCCTTCCGGTAGTATCATCGGAGAGTGCCCATTGGTGAAGTTGCGCTTTGAAGTCCAAAAATGTTTCGAAGGATTGGTTGTGTAGAAGAGCCATAGTGGTGGTGCCGGGTGTGAAACAAGACAAGTATGCCCAGGTTCAAGATAGTTCTTACTTCACACACCATCTATGTACTAGGGTTAGCACCCTTATTTCGTTTCTAGTCTTATATCTCAGCCGACAGAGGGGCATTCTATGAAACTTTTTTTCACAGGGGCATTCTGTTAAATTCGCCGTGACCGAGGGGCATCCTATCAAATAACCGTTATTTTAATTTTATATTTTACTATATTTATGTTTACATTTTTTCATTTTTATTTCTCACATTTCTTTCTTTGTCAACCCCCCCTCCCATTCGCTTCTGCTACCCGCCGATCGCCAACCTTTAAGGTCTAGAGTCGGATTCTACCTCCTCGTAGCAGGATTGATAAACCCCTCAGCCCTATTGATGAAGGCTAAGTTCTCCAATCTCCCAGTCCCCATAGGGCAGGATTTTTTAATTCTCCTGCCCTACATGACGGATCGTTCAATAATAACTGATTGTCAGCGTGGATTGAACTCCTGGGCTCCCGCTAATTGCGACAGGAGTGTTAACCACTGCGCCAGCTAGGTATTTCATGAAATGTCAACTGGGAACTAATATTTATCCTACTGGAAGCCAGATTTGGGATTTTAATGGGTGAGTAGTGTGTCTCTTCCCGAGTTGCTGGTAGATTTCAACGGAGGTGTTTCTTACTCCTTAAATGTTTAATGAGAGATTCTCAGTGGTTTAAAACAGAATCAGTGCTTTGTGCGCTTGTTGCTCTCGTACGATACGGCTAGCAAAGCCCCACTCGAGACCTCGAGCCTCCCTACTTGCTCCCATGTGCATTATCTCACTATTGCCTTCTGCTCATTCTAGTATTTTGTGAAGGCCTTTTTCTTTTCTGTTCTTTTTCTTTCCTTTTCTTTCTTTCTTTCTTGCATTCCGCCCGGCTTTTTAGGAATGCCTCATTTTTCCCGGGTGGGGGGATCCGCTCCCAGCAAGCAAGTAGGCATCATGGGTAGTTGAGGTTGAAAATATTTCTTATCCGCTTATTAGATCGTACACTGAGATTGAATTTTGATAGGGACGGACAGTACATATAGAGATAAATAAATTACCTTATTTTGGGTGAGCATTCCCCGCAACGGGTTAATTAACGATTAGCTAGAATTTGATTCACGAGCCAAATTCTCAGTCCCTCTAGGGTAGTAACCAACATAATAATTATCTTCTCATCGTCCTATAATAAGAACCTCCGCCCCACAGCCACCTTCAATATCATGCAGCAGAAGCTCATAATAGGTCTTGTAGATTTCGAAGGGATTGCAGATCTTCAGTAGTAGGATTCTCTCCCGGGTCGGGAATAGGCATCAATAGCAGGAATTGCGAACTCAGTTGCCCTTCGGGAGATCATGCATTTGGATCGAAGGTTTGACTTCGGAGATATGTGCTACTATTACTGCCTTCCCTCTTGCTTATTCCTCAGGGCATTCCATGGACCTATCCAATCCCCTGTTCATTTCAAGCCTTTCTCGGAGGATATACATCCTAATTTTGGATTATTCATTCATTCCGAATATATCTTGGAGCCCAAAAGGTATGAGAAAATTGCATGGTGGAGTTTAAAGGTTTGGTATACCAACAATTAAAAATGCCCTTTTATAGCCATCAAAGGTTTTTTATATTTTTTCTTATACTATGCTCGAGTACAGTACTCGAGTACGATACATAATATCACTTACTTTTATGCCACACTTGCTTTTACCGAATACGAGCGACGCGAAAGACCCGTTGGAGGATAATCGTCTATTAGTGGCCGAGAATGAGAAACTCCAAAAGGCGAGCCCGGACAGCTGAAGAGAAAGAGGGAGGAGGATTTTCAAGGATATTTACTAAGGCGTTGTTTCGAGACCTTTCGTCATTTATTTAAAGCTCAATCAAGAAGGGTTACTTTGTTGAAAATCCCTATTCACACCCCACTTCGTCCTCTCAACAAAAGCGGAAGGAGCTTCATCCGATCTCTGGTACGCTGCGACACCGGCATCTCAAGTATCCCTTGGGTGGCGTGAAAAAGTAAAATTCGCGCCCACACCAGCTTAAATACCATCATATAAAAATAAATACTAGACTTGTAAAATAAATAAGATAAAATAAAAATAAATAAAACCCGGAAAAATATTCTCCTTTTAAATATCTACTTTTAATAATTTTTAATAATTTCCCTTTATTATTATTTCGGTTAATGAATATACCACACCGAATTTTGCGCGAAAACTAGGTAATGTTATGGGACAATACTTTTGAGAGCGGAGCTTATCAAACTAAACCTGCTGTAAGCTGAGAGGCAGGGATTGATTGAGATCACTCGTAATTTTCCCACGTTTGTAAACACTACTGATATTGCATACCACCAAAATCCTGAGGCTCTGGTCGATTTCTTGCCTATTATGCAATAGCAGTTGTGTCTACAAACGTCAGAAAATTACGAGTAGAAGCCAGGCGGAGTGGTAGATAACACTAGCTTTTGCAGTATTTCTCGAGCAAAGGTAGGGTGAGTGCTTGTGTTACCGGGTCAAACTTCTTACCAACACCAAAAAATACTCACTCTCCATCACTCGAATTTCCTAACCCGGCTTAGCCCAGATGCGGATACGACACCTTCGTAATGGAGGCGGGCATGACTTCTGTCTACCCCCAGTACACTTCTCGGCAGATGCACTTACTGCCCATGTTTGGCTCTCCCGGATGGCTTCTCCCTCCTCTGAATTGGAGTGTGCCTCCCCTTGCCCAGAGCGGTTGGCCACCCGGGCAGTCAAAGGTTTTAGCGAGAACCGCAAGACTTGTGAGTGCCCCAGCCGGACTGAATATTCTACATAAGAGCGGAGCTCCCTAACCAACCGCTACCATGCGAGTGAGAAACTAGGAAGCCGCCTCGATATCCCTCCACCAAGCTCTGAGTTGCTAAGCCAAGATGGGAGGCCCAAGCAAAAACTCTGCTGTTCCGCTGAACCTTAGCTCGACCCTCGAACCCTCGCTAGGATCCGCTCGCCAATCATCCTGGGCATCACCGCTGCCTCCTACTCTCGCTCAGGAATCACCTCACTACTTTGACGGTTGGAAAACTATCGGTGAACAGGAGTTTTACGATGAGGAAGGTTTCCTATGCCTGAGCCGCAACCCCACGACGGAAAAACTAAAGGATAGAAAAGAGGACGATGTCGTGATTTTTGACTATTCGTTGAGTCGCCCGAATGGAAATCTTCCAGTTGGGGAGGTCAGACCTTCCTCGGGAAACCCCGGTGGAGATGATGATAGATCTCAAGGACCCAAAAATATGCTCATAGAGTCGGAGCAATTTAGCCAGGTAATTAGCTATACGAAGGAATCTCGACTAATACAGTCAGGGGGGCGGTTGGGTATCATGTAAGTTTACCTCCCAAGGGACAACCCCCCCATTCCCGATTGATGCTATGAGCAATCTTGTGCTACATACAACTGGGTAGCTTCTGCGAGCGTCGAATTTATCCTGAATAATATGCTAATATTGGAGGGATTTTTTGAAGAGACTTTCCCCAATGTTATGATACATCTGTGAGTGGTATGGCCCCCAGTAGTGAGCTTTTCTCGTAAAGCAATTTCTTACTAGAAGTAGGATGATAATCTACTAAATTCGGTGGCGAAAGTGCTCCACCTTCGAAACCCAGCTACTTTCGGGGAAGCACATTCAAAAAGAGTTCAAGCTCTCCCTGGTCGGGGAAGGTTTAGAACAGGTTTCTCATTATGGGTACCTCCCAAAAATCAATCGGGGTTGGCCAACCCAGGTCCATCGGAAGATAGAATCACCCTTTTCGTATCATTTCCATATTTCGGGAAAGCTAGCAGCAGTATTCCCTTGGGTCCGGAAAGCGAGAGCGTTGAACTCTTAGATTTCAGGAGTCTGGGAGTTGATGTTCCTGACCGCCGTGCCGTGGCGAATCCGGAAGACAAAGATATCGGAGGGATACTAGTGCATCAGGCACGATATATGATATTTGACAACCGTAGGCTCTACTCTTCCCCCTACTGCTTGCCTAAAAACCGTCGCTAAGTAACCCCCGAAGACACGATGGCGATATTTAGATCTAAGGAGGACAGTGCCAAAAACCAAGTCCCACTTCACCGTCTTCAAGAGCGCACCGGTGCCTTTCGTACAATGGTCCACATGATTGCTAATCGTATGGACGGGGAATCATGGATATTTGAGAAACTCCAAGCCCGCTTGTGCAAACTAGTTAGTCTATTCTCTCCCTTGGCAAATGAATTAATCATTAATTTTGAGGACGATCAGGAGGAGGGCATCGACAAAATGATATCAGGCGCAAGAACCCACGAATATAACCAGGGGATGGAGGGAATTTCCGACGATTACCCCCAACCCGTAGTTCCATCACAAGAAATGAGACTTACAGTGGATGAGAAATGGCAATGGGGTGAAGATCATGAGCTAGTCTGGCAGAATAATGTTTGGAAGAGAAAGCAGAGGAGAATCCAAGGCCTCTTTGCCTCTCTTAACAGGCTTTCGGCAAGTCTGCTTGCTGCTATCAGTGTGTCTGAACGACAGATTGCCGTTCTCCAGAATCTACGCGATCTATTTTTCACAAGCTGTCGAACAAAAATTAAGGACTACGAGAAGGGGTACCCACTCCGTGAAAATCCCTTCTACAAGAATATTGCTCCAATCCCTATCCTCTCGGAAAACTGTGAGCAGATATGGCCGAATACGTTGAACACTATTGACGATGTGGTTCGAGAGAAGAAATCTTTCATTAAGAAAGCCCAGGAGCTGGTAGAGAATACGGATATCCAGAGAAAAATTGTATAGTTTCCACACCTAAGCCTACAGCAAGAATGCTAACGACTGGACAGCTTTCTGCATTCTTGAATTTCGATCAGGCTAAAGTAGCCGCCTCTGAGAGAGCGGCTCAAGAAGCGCTATGCACAATGAAGCGCACAGAGGACACTCTCAACAAGACCCATGCCGAAATTGTGCAGCAAGGGCGTACTGTAGATGGTTTCACCTTCATAACTTTAGCATTCCTTCCTCTCAACTTTTGTACTTCGGTATTTTACCCCCTATTATCGCTATAACTTAAGTGCCTCCTGACAAGAAACCCTATCAGTATTTCGGCATGCAGACCATAAAGGAATTCGGCGGTAGCACCCCCCAAGTGTCCGCTGGCTACTTCTGGCAGACCACAACTCCCATATTTCTTGCAATACTTCTACTGACAGTAATGGTCATCATCTGGCAACGCAAATGGATGATAAAACTCAGAATGAGTTTGCGGTGTGCTCTCAGGAAAATGATGCTGGTAAGAGACCCCGAGATGCCTTGCCCGCAAGAACAAGACACAGCTCGGCCTAACACGCAAGAACAGCCCATGCTCAGGTTATCCCCCCCTCGCCAAGGTAGGGGGAGCAAAAGATGGAGAATTTGATTGTCAAAATCTACTCTATCGTCAAAGGAGTGGTCGCAGTGGCCACTACTCTCAGAAACGAAACCATTCGGAAATCCGAGAGTTGGACAAACCTCAATCGCAAAACTCTGTCTATGCTGTATAGGCAGTAGTGGAAATATCACGGTCGGAGGATATGGGGGCTGGGGGAAGGAGAGATTTGCTTCTTCAATGCTTATTTTTATACCTTAATTTTTAACACTGCTTGATGAGGCCAGGGGATAACTTATGTGTCTTTTATTCTCGCAAATTGGATAGAGATGTGCATGTTACCCAAGGATGTTGGCTGGGACGGACTTTGTATTATACAGCTACAGGTCTTTTTCTATAGAGAATGTTGCTACCAGCGGCCACGACAGCCATGCCCGCGGATTGTAAGGCCAAACTTTCTGCACAGTCGTTAAGTTACTCCCATAAGAACAAGTTTCTCTACATCGGTAGCACATCACCAACGAGTTTGGTGAAGATGTTAGCCACAGAACGAAGCCATTTCCTAACCAACCAACCAACACCCCTACCAACCCCCTCCACCGCTGTTGACACACCTTAAGGCACCCTGCGTAACAAAATCCTCCAGATAGACATCCCAACTAATACTCCGTATCATTCAGTAATCGCCAGATTAGCGCTAACTACACGAAACCAACCCACCCTATCTAGGTATTTGTTTCAGGTGTAGCGATTCGGAGGTTTACTTGTCCTCTCATTCGCGCCAGCTCCCCCGATTTTACACCGAAAATGAGCACTTTCACCTTATAAAACCTCACCCCCCTACCCCCAAAAAAATCCTCCGCAAAAGATGGAATAGCCGAGCTGTTATCCCGGAGACTTGAGAGAACAAAAGGGACTTAAATACTCGATTCAATCCGTAAGGAGCCGGAGAGAGCGAACCCACCGCTCATCCAGTGAAACAGCAACGCGCCAGTATAATGGTAGTGGGAAAGATATCAAAGGAAACAATGGAGAAAATGAATGAGAACGGAACCACACTTCTAATCAATTTGTCGAGTGATAACATATGATGAGAGGTAAACAGAATGAGCTGAAACGGACAGGTTTAAACCGAGGCTAAAGAATGCTGGACCGGCTATGTCGCGCTCAGGGCGTAGGAAGTATGTATCCGAAAGTATGATGCTATTCCGGCAAAAATGCTAAAATTCCCCCTGAGCCTTTAGTTATCTACTAGTAGATACAGCCACTAGACAACGGCTTTGGTTATACCAAGTCACCGCTAACCCAACGATCCTATGCAACAGACTACAGCCCCTGACCCATGTATCATAGCTAGTACCATAGCCTGAACAACAGTAACCCGAACGAACAATCCCCCCGAACAAGAATTCTGCTCCCACAAATCCCCACCACAAGCCCAGAACCAATGATCACAAAACGACCGGTGCGAAAATTTGATCTTGAAGATCACTACCTCTGCCCCTTGACCACAAGCCAATTAAAGAAACCCGCCTTGGGCCCAATCTACCCTCCCGGCACCAACACCAAACATTCCAGACCCCTGGAGAGGGCTAAAAAGACCCATGAGCCTCCCCGAAGAATACAATACCAGACAGCTTTTTCCAAGAATCCCCGGGACTCTACTTACTATGCCTTCCAGGGTTACTAGACCAACTGATGAAAAAGGCCTGAATAGTGCACGACATTAGAGGGACTATCGGTGGTTGCTGCTGCTATCATTTGGATTATTGTATTTATTATCATCTTATTCCGGATTAATTGTATGGAGAAGTTTCATCTACTCTTTCTTCGCGCATTAAGTCTTACCCATGAGAGCGGGGATGGCATGGATAATGTGAGATTGAGCCATCAATGAAACTTCCGTCTTGTGGTCGTAAGATAGTACTATCATACTATGATAGTGAACCCTGCATGCGATCAGCCCTGTCAATTAATCCCCACAGCACAGCATAGAGAAACAATGTCAATCTCCAATAACAACCCTACCCCCACCACACCCCAAAGTGGGAAAATCCCCACACCGCAAGAGCCGAAGTAACTGAACCTCACCCTAGCACATTGGACCTGCCTTTGCCGGTAAGCTCTAGTTCATTTTCATCTCTACTCGTAATTTTCTGACGTTTGTAAACACGACTGCTATTGCATGCCACCAAAACCCTGAGGCTCTGGTCGAATTTTTGCCCGTATGCAATAGTAGTCGTGTTTACAAACGTCAGAAAATTACGAGTACCGTCCTAAGCTAGGGTTAAGGGGGCCAGTTTTCACCGTGCGCTCGCCACCCAACCCAAGAGAAGAAATTCCGGACGTCTTAGCGCGGAGTTCGATCATTCCATTTCTTACAGCACTCACTATACCACCAAGCAAGCCCAACCGCCCCCACCAATTCCGTACCCCTCCTGTACGAGCTACGAGTGCCCAAAACCCCCCATTTCGCCGTAAACCTCTGCGGGCACGAATTCCACCACCAGATCATCCCATAACACCAGCACCGCCGATAGATAGCTATCATATCATACCTCCGCCACGTATCTGACAATAAGAAAAAAATGGTGAAACCCTTCCCGCTAGAGTTCACCCTGATGAGGGTATACCCACCGACCTCACAGGTAGTTCCAATCCGGCGTTTAAGAAATAATCCGGTGGCACCTGTGGTCCGAACCCAACCCCCCTTCCATGACCACCAAGCTACCCCCAGATCCAGAACCCTACATATCATACAAAACCTCCCTCCCTTCCTCCCTAATTCCGCACAGAAATTCGAATACAGGAGCACGCACCGCGCCCTGACCTAACCAGACACCACAGCAAAGGTCCCAGCACTCGCAGACCGCTTCCTGGACGACTTCTCCCGGGAAAACGATACATTCCGGGGAGTCCAAGCGAGGGGGACAACGCACCTTACAAACCCCGCTCGAAAAAAATGGCAGATTCCAGAGGATTCCTGGCGCCGGACAGAAACCCCCGGTAGTGAAATTGGTAGCGAAACTAATAATTAGCGCGGGTGATGAGCTATGAAAGAAATCATCCAACCAGAGGACCTGCCAGGGCCTCCCGGATAGAGGTCAGGATACCTACTCCACAGGGAAGGAACCACGGGTAAAATGACAAGTTACCGGATAAGCATAGGATTAGCCGAGGTGTTTGACGCGGAGTGTTCCCTCTCGATCATGACTTATTCCCGGGAAACCTACTCCCGTGTTTCATACTGTGTTGCAAGAAGGGTGTAAATCCATGAGTTAATCTCTTTAGGGGTTCGTGAGGTTGATATCCTGTAAGTGGGTAGAGCCAGGTGCGCCGGGAGCTCGGGTCACGACACCAGTTCCATGGCAATGTATACCACTGCATACACTGCCCATTCCGTCCCCCGGCAAACCACACATAATTGCCGGCCACCCTTCTATTTCATGTATCTCACAGTCGGGAGAGCCTGTGGGTGCGAAAACTCTGTGTGGGGCTGCGGAGGGGGTGGGGGTGGCAGGGCTATTATTACAATCTAGTATAATTCTAAATTAACAAATTATTACCTTATATCCAATGGGCTCTACGAAATTAGCATTTCTTGCATATTTTCCTTGACAGCATACCACGGGAACCCTTATAAAGGTGGAGAGAAGAATGTTCCGAGAGGCCACACTCCCCAAACCAAAAATAAGGTACCGGGGAGAATTAATAACATAAGAAAAAACTTTAAAATCTCAATATCCCTATTACTTTGGATAGTTTTATCCGCTTTGGGTGTTGCTACTGGAAGCCCGAGGTCCGCCCGCATACAAGTATAAGTTAATACCGGCAGCTAGGGACTAGCAGGAGCAAAACCAAAGCCTGCATGGAAACTAAGCTACCAAAAAGCACTTTTTGGCCCTAGGGGGCAGCTTTTGAGTGATATACTCAATTAGCAGGCGACTTAGAATGATTTATCAAATTTTAATAGTCTAAAGATTCTCAAAAAAAAAATCCACAAGCGATGGGGGAAGACATGGTACCCAACCTCCGAATTTAAGTATACGAAAAATTCTCTTTTGGGGGGTTGTCCTCAATAGCTTAAAATAGTAATTTTCGGAGTGTAGCTCTAATGGCCCCTCAGAGCTTTCTTTATCCCATGGATATGAGTAACACGGTAAAACGGATAGCCAATCAGCAAACACCCCTACCAAGTTTGTCGCCTGCCACGCGAATTTTGATGTCTTGTTCGCTGTCATCTCGGTTCGTTCTCTTGTCTCTTATGCTAGAGCGTGATAGAGTGAAAGAGAGGGGGGCAATATTTGGATGCATGCTCGAGCACGGAGCACATAGCTGGACAGCCTGAAGGCTCATGGATAGAAGTTTAAAGTTAAAACCTCAGAGTACTAGTAGCGACGGCAGACAGGAGCAAGACAGCACCCGTGATTGATATCGTAGCTGATTTTTTTTTTTGATTCTTGGCCACTATTGCAGTCCACGACTGGGCAATCCCGCACACAAAAGGAGTTTAGCGAGGGAAACCTACTGCTAGTGTACTATCTACTTTGCCCTCCTACTCAATATGGTGGCTTTTGTAACCCTTTTCACAGAGTGTACGGTACTAACAGTAGCCAAACCTTTTGTTAAATCTTGTCAACTTCGCTAACCCGTATCGTAGAAAGGTCATTGTGTGTCCCTCATCGACTGTTTTGTCTCTGAACCAATGATATTGTCCGTGGACAAAATTAATGGTGCACCGACAATTGATAGCAACGGAACACCTCTGATCACTCTGCACTTTCATCACCTAAAGAAATTTCCCTAGATCAAGTTCCTACCATGTATTCTACTGAGAATTTACATTCTTAATTTGTTTTTGTTTTTGGTTTTCATGATATTGGGGTTGGTGGGGGAGTGCTGTTTTCATGGCCGGAGTCTTTCGTTGATAGGCGGTTAATTTTGCCCAACGACCATACCCCAAGATCTCAATCCCCCCCCCCCAAAAAAAAATGCGCCTGCCCTTACCACCAACTTTTTCAAAGCCAAACAAATACATTGAGATAGTAGCTAATATGAGAGAGGATGAAAACCCCATGAATACAGAGAAGCCAGAAAAACTAAACACCATCCTAGTAATCACCCCCATCCATCGCGCTTCTTGCATAAGTCCACTGTCGGCATTGGTGGAGATGCCGCTGCCCTTGTCGCTTGAAAACATTGCCACCGATGGATCCCTAGATGACAATGGGGGCGCAATGAGGGGAGTTAGGGGTGATGGGTGGGGTAACAAAAACACGAGCTGTAGAGAGCCTGGAGATGAGAACGCGAGTTGTAGTGAGCTTCGAGGTCTGCAGCTCCAGAGCTTGATGGTACAATATGCACAAGTACTAGGGGCTTCCGGGCCCGTAGGTAAAGAACTACGACCCCAGAAGAGGAAGCGATCGGCCAAATCTTTTTTCCACCACCCCCCGAGACAACGCTTGTGTCTCCAAGCCATACTTTCAGAACGCTCTGTCCAATTGGCAGTGGGTGGTTCCAACCCGGCATATAACTTCATAAAAATAAAAGACACTCACACCTCCTCCCTTACTGGTTTGAAGATAACCGAATGCTCCGCAAGCGAATATTGTTTTTGTCTCAGAAGTTAATAAATTGTGTTCAACTCTAGTCCTCGTGTACCGTAATAATTGGACCTCGCGCTAGTATGTTGACGTAAGGTTGGGCGCACGGAGGGTCCCTAATTTGGGAGGAAATGGGGGTCTTAACACTGAAAACTGGGGTTCACTTCTCTGAGTCTCAGCGCCAGCTCTTAATATGACTGCGGTGATTCGAGCGGCGAAGTACTGTACGAGTACAGAGAGGAAAAATTTAAACACATGTATGAACCTTGGCGAGACATACCTTAAGTCAACATATTGGCGCGAGGTCCAATCATTCCAGTTTTTACGATAGTACACCTCTCTGCAGGTCCACCGACTGCGCATTTTTGGCTCTCTTAGGCAATAATTCCCTCTTCCCAACTCAGGTGCTCTTCCCTCCCCTCACCAAGCGCTATCAGCTACCTGGGGCAGTCAAAGGTCTTCATGTGAGTCGCAAGAATTATGTGTTCCCAGGCAGGGCTCAATGTTCTACATAAGAACGGAGCTCCCTAACCAACTGTTATCATGCTAACAAGAAACTAGGAAACCGCCTCGATTCCCCTCCATCAAGCTCCGAGTTACTAAGTCAAGATGGGAGACACAAGCAAGAACTCTACTGTTCCGCTAGACCCTAGCTCGACCCTTGAACCCTCGTCGGGATCTGCTCACCAACAATCACAGGCGCCACGGCCGCCTCCTGCCCTTGCTGGGGAGCCACCGGACAGCTTTGGTGTTTGGAAAACTATCGGTGAACAAGACTTTGACAATGAGAAAGATTTCTTGTACCCGAGCCGCAACCTCACGAGCGAAAAACTAAAAAATAGAAATGAGGAGGATGTCGTGATTTTTGATTATTCGTTGAGCTCGGCAGATGAAAATCCTCCAGTTGAGGGGGGCGGTCCTTCCTCGGGGGGCTTTAGCGAAGAGGGCAATATATTCTTTCAAGTGCCCAAGGAAAAGCTCATAGAGTCTAAACAATTGACGAAAGAGGTTCGAGTAATACGGTCACGGGGGCCACGGTTAGATATCATGTAAGTTTACCTTCCAAGGGTCTACCTTCCAATTCCCAATCAGCGCTATGAGAAATGCTGCACTGGGTAGGACTGTCCGGGTTCTATGAGAGTCGAACTTATCCTCCACCTGCTAATACTTGAAGTTTTTTTTTTTAAGTGACTTTCCCCAATGTTATGATACATCCGTAGGTTTCTCTGCCCTCCAGTTACAACTCTATCTTTTAAACCAATTGCTTAGTAGAAATAGGATGTCAATCTACTAAATTCGATGGCGAGGGAGCTCCGCCTTCCAAATCCAGCTACTTTCGGAGATGCACATTCAAACAGAGTTCTAGCTCTGCCTGGTCGTGAAAGGTTTAGAACAGGTATTTCACTACGGGTACCTTCCAAAAAACCCTCCGAGTTGGTCAGGCCGGGCTCACCAGAAGAGAGAATCGCCCTTTTCGTATCATTTCCATATTTTGGGAAATCCAGCAGTAGTATTCAGTTGGGTCCGGAAAGCGAGAGCGTTAAACTCTTAGATTTCAGGCGCCTGGAAGTTGATGTTCCTGACCGCAGCGGCGTGATGGCCAGGGAGGAAGATGATATCACCGAGATATTAGTCCATCAGGCACGATATATGGTATTTGATAACTGTAAGCTTTACCCTTTACCTACTGTTGACCCAAACACCGTTACTAAGAAACTTCCAAAGATACAATGGCGACCTTCAGATCCAAGGAGGATGGTGTCAAAGATCAAGTCCCACTTCACCCCCTTCAGGAGCCTATCGGCGCTTTTCACGTAATGACTCATATGATTGCTAATCATATGAACTCCGAAAGATGGACGTTGAAGAAACTTCAAACCTCCTTGTGCGAACTGGTAAGTCTATTCTCTCGTTTGGCCAAAGGAATCCAGCATTAATTTTTAGGGAATACCAGGAGGATGATATCGACCAAATGTTATCAGGTGCAGAAAGCTACGAGGATGATCAAGGGATGGAGAGGAAGCAGAAGAGAGTCCGAGACCTCCTCAGAGCCCTTAACAGGCTCTCGGCGGATCTGTTTGCGGCTATCAGCGTAGCTGAGCGACAGATTACTGTTCTTGATGATCTCCACAAGGTGTTTTTAACAAGCTACCAAACAAAAACTAAAGAGTATGAGAAGGGGCATCCGCACCGGCGGAATCCCTTACACAAGGATACTATCACGATCCCCATCTTCTCGGGAGATCCCGAGCAGATATGGCCGAATGCTTTAGACACTGTTGACGAGGTCGCTCGAGAGAGGGAGAGTTTCATTGAGAAAGTCCAGAAGTTAGTAGAGAATATGGACATCCGAAGGAAAATTGTATAATTTCCACACCTAAGCCAATAGCAAGAACGCTAACGACTAGACAGCTTTCCGCATTCTTGAAGTCTGATCAGGCCAAAGCAGCCTTATCCGAGAGAACGGCTCAAGGAGCGATAAACGCAATAAAGCGCACCCTCGACGAGATCTATTACGAGATTGTGAAGCAAGGGAATACAGTAGATGGTTTCACCCTCCTCACTGTAGGGTTCGCTCCTCTCAGCTTTTGTGCTTCGGTATTCTACCTCCTATCTGCGATATAAGCGCTTTCTGACAAGGAACCCCATCAGTATTACGGCATGCAGACAGTAGAGGAATTCAGCGGCAATGCCAAAATGACCCTAAGCGAATTCTGGTGGGTCACAGGCCCTACCTCTTTTGGAATATATCTACTAGCAGCATCGACCTCCACGTGGAATCGCCCATACACAATAGAACTCAGAGCCCGTCTCAAAAAGGCCTCGTCCTGGGTTCTTATGCGAAGGAGAGCTCATCCCGAGATGCATAGCCAGCAAGTTTAGGCCTCAGCTAGGCTCAACTCGCAAGAACAGTCTCTGCCCGTATGACCCCTTCCTCTCCCAGGAGGGAAAGAGGAGGACAAAGGATCTGACTGTCAAGCTCTACTCCGCCGCCCAAGGAACGTAGTGGAAGCCCCTACGATCCAGAAATGAAAGACATTCGGGAAGCCGGAGGTGGATACAGGGACCCGGGGAAGAAGGGACTCGTCTCTTCAACTCTTATTTTTTATACCTTGGTTTTTAACGTGGCTCGATGAGGCCAGGGGATGACTCGCGGGATTGTATCCTTTATCACCGCTAATCGAGCGGGGGTGGGTATGGGGTTGTACAAGATGTTGGCGAGGGTGGACTTGGTATCCTACAGCGATCTTTTTTAACAAAAAAAATCCTTGATTGATTTCGGGAAAAGCCTGGCATCACCCTGAGGTATGGCCTGATTGTATGCTACATTATTTATTTTTTATACGATAGAGAATATGCCACCACCACCACCACGGCAACCGTGCGTGCGGATTGCAAGGCCGAACTTTTCAGTCTTTAAGTTACCCCCATAAGAACACTTTTCTCTACTCTAGTAGCCACCAACGAAACCACTCCTTAACCAAATCCCCCCCCACCACCAAACCCTGCCACCACCGCTCACACACCTTAAGACACCCCGCGTAACGGGCTCCTCCAGCTAAATATCCCAACTAATACACTATATCATTCGGTAAGAGCTAGATCAGCGCTAGCACGGAGAGTCCCCAATCACCCCGGGATTCGCCTAAAGTTTGGCGGCTCGGAGGGTTACTTACCTCTCATTGACCCAGTTGCCCAATCTCAGCGACAAAATTCATGCCCCCCCCCCCCCAAACCCCATTTTACACCAAAAGCAGGCACTCTCATTTCACAAAACCTCGCTCCTGTCGCGTTGCAAAAAAAAAAAAAGTTGTATCATAAGATAAAAGATAGAATAGCCGAGCTGTTATGTCCAGAGAGTTAGTGATGCTCAAAAACTCGATGCTACCTGAATAGGCCAGAAGGACTCACCAATCATGCAGCGAAACGGCAACATATACCATAAGAACTCGAATAATGGAACCTCGCGCTAAGAATCCCGAAACCCCCTCTCTTGGGTAGTTGGACGAGTCTAGCGAAAGCTGAGACTAAAGAATGCTGGACCGGCCATGTCGCACTCGGGGCGTAGAAAGTACATATCCGAAAGTATAATACTTACCTCAACAAAAATGCTAAAATTCCCTAGGGCCTTTAGTCATCTACCAGTAGATACAGCCGCTAGACAAAAGCCCCGTTTATACCAAGTCACCACTCGCCCAATGATCCTATGCAACAGACCACACCCCCTACTCCATGTATCATAGCTAGCACCTGACCTAAACAACAGTAACCCGAATGAACAATCCCCCGAACAAGAATCCTACCTCCACCAACTCCCACCACAAACCTAAAACCGATAATCACAGAACGACCAGTGCGAAAATTCGATCCTGAAGACCGCTACCCCTACCCCTTAACCACAGGCCAATCGAAGAAACCCAGCTTGAGCTCAATCTGCCCCCCCAGCGCCAGCACCAACCATTCCAAACCCCCGGAGAGTGCTAAAAAAACCCCCACGAGCCACCCCCGAAGAAGACAATACCAGACAGCATTTTTCAAGAAATCCCGGGTACTCTACTTACTATTCCTACCAAGGTTACCAGGCTAACTGATGAAAAAGGCCTGAATAGTGTACGGCATTAGAGGGACTATCGGTGGTTGCTGCTGCTATCATTTGGATTATTGTATTATAGTACCATCTTCTTATTCCGGATTAGCTGTACGGAGAAGTTTCAGCTATTCTTTCTTCATGCGTTAAGTCTTACTTATGAGAGCGGGCATGGCATGGATAATGTGAGATTGCGCCATCGCTAAGACTTCCGTCCCGCGGTCGTAAGATACTATCATACTTTACTACTATGATACTGAACCTTGCATTCAATTAGCCCTGTCAATTAATCTCCACAGCAATATGGAGAAGATCCAATAACAACCCTACTCCCACGCCACGCACGCCAAAGTGGAAGAATCCCCATACCGCAAAAACTGGAATAATTGAAACCTCACGCTGGATGCTAGAACTTACTATACCTTTGCTGGTGAGCTCTAGCCCCTTTTTCATTTTCACCGCCTAAGCTAGGGCTAAGGAGGCTAGTTAGTCCCCACCCCGCGCTCGCCCCCCCACCCCCAACTATCCAAGAGAGAGAATCTCGGACGTCTTACCACGGGATTCAATTATTTCGGTTCTTGCAGTGCTTTCCATAATAATACTAAGTAAGGATGCTCAGATAACAACGATAACTACCTGCACCACACACCCCGATTTCAACCAATTCCGCATTCTTTTTGTATCATATGATACAATATGATAGCTAGAATCCCATAGTCGTTAGGGTATGATAGTTAGTTTGGGGTACGACCGGTTTAGGGTCGTGGGTGCCACTTGTGGGGTTTTTCCCATCGTGTGGGTTTTTCCTGTTTAGTGCGTTTGTGCGCTCTCTTCTGTATTTAAGTCTGAGCTACCAGTAGAGAGCTTCCTGTATTGTACATCGAACATCACACATACCACAACCAACACTTACGTGCTTTTCTCCTGGACTTCGCGCCGTTACCTACGCTACCCCAGTCATCATTGGGTCGTGAGCGAGCTGCCATCAGAGTGTCGCCAACACAATATGAAGTCGTGAGTGCCCAAAATCCCCCCCCCTTTTTTTGCTGTAAGCCTCTGCGGGCACGAATCCCCACGATCAGATCGTCCCATCATACCACCACCACCGATAGATAGCTACCATATCATACCTCCCCCACGCATGTCTAATAAGAAGAAGAAATGGCGAAACCTTCCCCGCTAGGTTTTCCCGGATAAGGGTATACCCATCGCCCCCACCGGTCGTTCCATCAGTTTCGCGAAATGGTCCGGTGGTGTGCCGGTAGTCTAAACACAAACCCGTTGCGCGACCCCCGGCTAGCCCCGGAACCAGAACCATATCATACAAAACCTCCTTCCCCCCCTTCCTCGCTAATTCTGCCCGGAAATTCGAATATTGGAGTACGGGCCTCTCCCTGACCTAACCAGATATCACAGCAAATGTCCCAGCACTCGCGGGCCGGCCCTGGATGACTTCTCCCGGGCAAACGATAGATACCGGGGAGTCTAAGCGAGGGGGACAGCACACCTTACCAGGCCCGCTCGAGGAAACAGCAGACTCTAGAGGATTCCTTGCGCCGGACAAAACCCCAGGAGCGTGCTGTTCCAAAACGAATAATAACTAGCGCGGGTGATAAGCCATGAAGCCGATTCCGCAACCAGACAAACTCCCAATACCCCCCAGATAACGGCTAGGGTATCAACCGCACAGTGCAGGATCCGCGGGTATGGCGACAAGTCAGCGGGTGAGCATGGAAAAGTTAGCCTCCCCTCACAGTCCCGAGCTATTGTACTGTAGCAAAGGGATTGAATTAGGATGAGCTCTCCCGGTTCCCCTCCCGATCATGAGTTATTCGCTGGAGACCTGCTCTTGTGTTTCGTACTGTGTTGTAACGAGCGGTACCGGGTTTCCGGGTCCTGGGTGGATGGAATTCCCGGCTGATGGCAGTGGTGTGCGGAGATCCATGGGTTCGTCTCTTGGGCTGGTCCGGTTGATATTCTGTGACTGGATGGAGTCTGGAGGAGGAGCCCGGTGGGATCAGGAATGTTGGGAGCTCAGGTTGCGATGCCAGTTCTCGGGCGACTTGTACTAGTACTACCGCATGCACTTGCCATCCTTTTTCTTGACCAATCCTACATGCTATATCAACATGATATCACGGGGGTTACAAAGGATATCAAGGTTTTATCATACTTTACCATCGGGTATCAACGCCACCCCTCTCCCCTTCCCTAGTTACACTCCAGATCTTGGGAAAAGCCTTTATTATATCGTCGGCAATACCCACCCCACGTCTTTGAGGGCAAACAGAAAAGTCTCACACTCAGCTCCAAAGGAAACGCTTTACGTAGACTCATTGGATTACTTGTAACCCCCTCTCATTGTTATGTAAACCGCAATTTTCCCATCTCCACACGCGTGCGCACCCCCCTATCCGCATCGATCCCTCCATCCTCCAACCATGGTACCAAAAAACACAGGGCAATGCGAGACATGCTAAATAACCGAGAAACAGGTTGATAGGTAAATGTGAAAATGAAGACTCCAGATGATAATGCTCCGCCCAATGCAAGCCAAAACAGAATAACACAAGGAAATCACAAGGCAAAGACAGAATAATTGACGAAAAGAAAAAATTCACACGCAAGTAACTGTGCTAAACAAAAGAAAGTCCCAATGTGTTGTGGCGTTAGTAATCGTAATTCCCCCCCCCACCCGCTTTTCCTCTCTCCTTTCACCTTCCCAGTAACCATCGAAAGTCAAGAGAGAATTTCACAACCTAGCTCTGTCCTTAACCTCCGGTAACTTCTCTCCAAACACCGCCCAACAATCGGCCCGCGCCCTCTTCTCAACTTCCGCTTCAACAACCCCATACTCCCCCCAAGCACCCCAAATGCTAGCTTTTTCCAAGACCCAGCGTCTAGCAAACTCCACTGCAGTCCTCTCTCCATCCCTCCTTGCGTCAACAATAAGCAGAACACCACACAACACCCAGCCAAGAGTCCACAAGACTATTCGTCCACCAGAGGTCAATTCTTCCTTGCTCCTTGTCTCCAAGATCTTTTCGAATTCTTTCCACTCCCCCCATAGAGCAACTTTGCACCTTTCAAGGACCTCCGCTTCAACCTCGCCTACGCGGCCGGTAGTAGCTGTAGCCGGCGAACCCAAATTTTCTTCTACAAATTCGTTAAACGGAACCCAGCCCCGTTCTTCGCCTCCCGCGCGAGATGTACGCTTTAAGCTGCTGATCAGGTCGGTTATTAGCACATTCGTTGTGCCCTCCCAGATCGAGAGTACTTGAGCGTCGCGAAGGAGACGGGCTATGTTTAAGGGTTCTTCATTCTCGCAGTAACCGACGCCGCCGAGAGATTCGGCGCATTCGGATAAGGTGCTCATAGCTAGTTTTGCGGTTAGGGCTTTGGCGATGGGGGTTAGGAGGCGCAAGAGTTGATGCGGCGCCGAGGGGGTATGTAGTGGGGATGAGGCGCTCGGGGGTGGTGTGGACGGGGCAGCAGAGGTTTCGCTGAGGGAGAGGAGATGGATTGTAAAGAATGTTAGATGGGTGGTTGCGCGCTGGTAGAGCTCCAGATGTGCCAGTGTGCGGAGGTGAAGGGGGATTGTCCAGAGGGGCCGGTTCTTTGCAACTACGCGGACCTTTGAGAACGCCTATTTCCCTAAACGTAAGTTGTCATGTCCGGGGATCTAGAATGAGGGAATGGGCAAACCTTTGCTACGGCCAGACCCCTTCGCATAAAGCTAATGGCACCCACGGCGTTATGAACGCGAGTGATATTTAGCACCGTTGCTATCTGCTTGATACCCTCGCCTTCTTCCCCAATCATCCACGCCCGCATTCCCTTAAGTTCTAATTCCGCCGTTGGTAGAGCCCTTGTCCCAAGCTTCCTCTTCAACCGCATGATCCTCACACCATTCCTCTCGCCGTTCGCCAATTTCATGGGCGCATAGAATGCGCTGAGCTTACCGCCCCCACCAGGGGTCCTCGCAAGGAGGATTGTCATATCCGCGTCCGTAGCCGAGGAAAAGAATTTATAACCATCAACGACCCAAGGTCCCAGCTCCTCCGCGCCACCTTCGATCGGCGAAGGTGGCGCGAGAGGAGAGTACACAGCCACTGTTTCACTCCTAGAAACGTCGGAGCCACCGGGTCTTTCAGTCATCCATTGACCACTAGTCCAACGGGCAGACTGGTCACGCGAGATAAGGCGGAAGTGGGCGTTGTGGAAAACGTGCCGTCTTGCTTCTGCTTCTCTGCGAGAACTCAATGAGGAGTTCAGACTGAAAAATGATTGAATCGAAGTTGCCGGGTGAGGAATGTGCTGTGATAATAGACGGGCAGCTCCATCCGTCATTGCAAACGGGCAGGTAGTCAATGCTGAAGATGGTGAAAATATGTAGTACCTAATTCACACTGTTAATATCGAGCCATTTCAACCCAAGAGCATCAATAAAATAATATACTTTGCAAATTGTCCAATCCTCCCATACCGGCCCTCATACCCCTCAGCCACAATACCTTGGTGAGCGCCAAGCTCGCCTAGTCTCCTCCATCCTTCTGAAGTTCGCAAGTTGTCGCTGCGGTTAGCGAACGCATCATGTGACTCGAGCGTGGGTGGGTGTGCCTCGGCATCTTCGACCCAATGTAAGACTTGCGGGGAAAGAGCCGCAACAGCAAGCGAGTCGAGCTCTTTATGCAACGGTTTCAGCAAAGCCGGTGGGAGGTAAACTAAGAAACAAAACCCACCCAGTTAGTTGCGTCTAAAGTCATGAGGCTTTTACAAAGAACCATGGGGGAACGGAACATACGTGAAAGAACCCTTTTGAGCCCCACATCTTCTTCGAACTGGTTCCCCAAACGAGGGGCATCCTGGAAAAAGCCGGTATCTCCGGAGGATGGTCGTAAACCCGGCTGTTGCTGCTGCTGGTGGTGGGGGGGATGTTGCTGTTGATTATGCTGACCTGGATGTTGGTTCTGCGGCGGACCAGTAAACGTCGACTTCTTTCCGGTGTTTGACATGTCGGGCCGCTTGTACCTGCAGGTATCCTAATGCGTTGGGAATGAAGTCTTGAAATCAAAGAAGAAATCTGAATACCGCCGGGGGAAGGAAAGCACAGCAGAGTGTTGGAGGAAAGTAGAATGGAAGGAGAGAGGAGGGGAAGGGGAATAATAGAGAGAGAGGGAGAGGAGGAGGAGGAGGAGGAACGGGATTGTTTCCTGATTATTCAAAAGGTGGTTACCCACATCAAGGATCATCTCCTCCTGCACCACGTCGCCGTCACCACCGCCGCCGCCGTGTTGTCTACTTTGCATTATCCGAAGCTAAAACCCGTGATAGGAAGCCTTGGACCCTCCCGCCAGTCCAGCCTTCCAAAAAAACCTTCGAACGAGAGAGCCAAAGCGCACACATCCAACCGCTTCGTGGCTCCAATCAATGTTTCATTTGATTCGAAAAGGGTGAAAATAAAATAAATAGACTACACTGTACCGCACACTCGAGTCGTTTCAGAGGGACCAGACCGTATGGAATTTTTTTTAGAAAATAAAAATAAAAATCCAAAGGTCCAGTAAGCGAGAAGGGAAAGCCTTTCAGGACGGGCCAAAGTCACTTCATGTCACTCGAACTGGCGAATCCCGTTTGGAAAAATGGTATCATCAGCAACATCTGAGCTTTCTGTTCGTCAGTCCAAACCTGTCAGCTCACCCGTCTTGCATTGGTGGCAGCCCAAACAAACGCCCTCGATCACCAACACCCACCTCAATTCTTTCTGCAAGAGAGAACTCTAGGCTTAGCCAAGATTTGATGTAACTTATTGGGGGAAATGACAAGTCCGGCAAGAGCAAGAAGCAAACCAAACACGTGAGGATAGTGGCATCGGATTTAATGCAAAATATTTAATAGTAAAAAGGAAGAATTATTCTCGCTTGTCCATCGTGATCATCTCTGTACTCGAGTAGGTAGAAGGTGAGGTTTGCCCCCGAGTAAGGAATACGGTAAGGCAAGCTTCATTTTGACGTTGCCGGCACTTCCCGAGATTCCCGTTTCGGGGGTCCATCGGGAAAACCGTTGCTCGGGAAGCTCCCGGTCCCCCCCGAGCCGGGGTGGTGGAAATAACTATGCCCGGTTTGTTTGCTATACCCGACAGGGTTATGGTTTGAGCTTGGTTTGCCAGCTGGCGAGCGGGAAAAAAATAGAGCGAATTGACTGCTTTTGGTAAGGGTATACAGTATAGGACGGGCTAGACTACTTTGTCTCTCAAGTGCGCGGCAGTTCACCGCTGTGATTTCTGCATGAAGCCATGCGTCTGTGCTCCACCCGCGAGGGGCTCCCGAATTGAATGTTTTTGTCTTCAACAAGAGTGCTAGCATGGAGGCCAGCGCGAGAAGAACGCAGTCTATGGGATTTTGAGAAGGGTCTCTGGAGTTTTGGAAACTAAAGAGCGTCCCCAAAATGGGTGATCTGTACCGTATCTGGCCCATTCCCGAAACTGGACTTCGTTCAGATCTCGGAGAAGTGGTAGCGTGCGGCTGTGTGCCACGCAGTCTCGCGTCTGTGCATTGCCGCAGAGTCTGAGTGGACTTCTGTGCCTCGTGGGCCCCGGAGGAAATCGCACGATTATTGACAAGGCAAGGTGTGCCAACTAGCTCGGTGGAATAAATTCTTGGACAGCAGAGGGAGTCCAATTGCGGTCCGGATTATTTAACGTTTGAGCTAATATTATCTTACTTTCAGCAAGTAGAAAAGGAGGGAGTGGACTTTATTATTATATAAGCTGTCGACAACACCAATTTTTAGATACATTGTGCTCTCATTGTTATTGATACGTAACCAACATGGCATGAGGGCATTGTTATACGGGTAACATCGCCATAAAGGGTCCTGATAAGCATAGAAATTTAGGGCGGTGTCTGCTTTATTGCCAAAATCTTGGGATAAAGACGCGTTAAGTTTTGTTATATCAAGAGTGCATGTAGGCCCCAATACAACTGACCAGAGATTCTCCTCTAGGGGTTGCTGCTGCTGCGAATCTTTCATCAACTAGGTACCGTATGGTTAATATAGAGGCTGTTTTTCTTTGTGATAGACTATTTGAGGACAGCTTCACAAACACGACATAGTAATGACAGCCGATAATGAAAAAGGAAAACCCTACCGAGGCCCGGAAATCCTAAAATCGCGAACGTTCTAATATTACAATTCGATACCAAAACAAAATATCCAAGAAAAAAGTAGAAACAAATGAAAATGGATGCTATGTACTGGAGCTCTTTGGATCTCTATTAGATTTCCGCGCCACCTTCAAGATCCTCCTCTTCTTCCCCCTCTTCATTCACAAGGGCTTCCCCGCCAATACCCCAAAAGCAAAGTCCCAACCCAATCCCAGAAACCCCGCCAAATACCCCCCATGCCAACAACTCCCCCCTGTTCGCTACTCTAGCACCAAGCGTAAACAACCCCCCGCTAATCAGCGGGCCGGCAGCTCTTCCGCCAGCACTCAATGTCTGAGCTAGTCCGTTCAGGGTTCCGAGAGCCGAGGGTTTCGGGGATGCATTAGTTATCAGCAGCATCGCACATGTGAGACCGACGACAGCTGCTATGGCCTTCAACAGCAAGACAGAATATAGCTCGGCCCATGGCAATATTTTAGCGCTCCGTCCATTTGCCGTGTCAATGTAGCCCACGAAGGGTGTCGCACAGAACGCAGCTACGAAACCGGCGAGGGCAAAGCGATATCCCCAAAGATTTCCCAAGTGTGCTAGGAGAGGGCCGAACAAAAGTAGCTGAAAAATTATGGTGACTAGGCCAACGAAAGAGAGCGAGAGCCCTATCTCCTTCGGTGAAAGACCGCGTCCGATGGGTGGTGGGCTTGAGGCGAAGATTGGGTATAGGGAGTTGTAGGAGATGTTGGATAGGTTGAAGATAGCGTATGTTATCAAGAAGACGATAATTGGCGGTGTCAAGATGGATCTGTAGGGTAGGGGGGCAGCAACCTCAGGAAGGAGAGCAGGCGGGGAAGGCGAGCCGGAGTTTTCCGCCGAATGTGAAGGCGAGTCCTCTCTCTCGTCCTCGGACTCATCTCGGTAGTTCTGAGAGACGCGAATGTAACTTGGTCGTGAGCTGGAGGTAAATTCCCAGAGCCAAACAAATAGGTTCTTTACACGCTCTCCGAGTGGAGGGAGCTTCTTCGCTTCTTTTAAGCTCTCGTCAAGTAAGAAGGCGGCGAATAGAAAATCTAACAATAGAACACCGGCAGAAACAGCGTTGGGCAGGAGATACGGATTTTTGGCAAACAATCCAGTGATAGGGTCAGGCGGTTCACCGGTAACAGGACGTGCGAGGATGCCACCAATCAATGGTCCGCTTATGCCACCAATTCCATACACCACGGGAAGATATTTGAAAGCCGAAGACTGATTTGATTTATCGGTTATTTCCCCCAGGATAGTTGCGACAATGCCTGGGGTGAGAGTCAGTCTAAAGAGGCGTGAAAATTCTACGCGACATTCCGAAGGGTAACACACCAGCATTGCCGTTGACCAGCCCCATGATAGCCTGCACCACTATTGCCTGCCAAAGAGTCCTACAAAACCCGAAAGCCGCGAAACAAGCTGCAGTAGCCAGAGTTCCAAAGAGAATAACAGGTTTCCGCCCGATCCGATCACTCAGCCTTCCCCAGAAGAAATTCGCTGATCGTCCAAGGATAAACGCGTCAGAAAACATCTCTCCAAATACCGATGGAAAGACACGCACTCGCGAACTGAGCCGCAGCAAACGAGCTCGCGACAATCCCAACATACAGCCCAACCTTTTGCTGATCAACTTCAGGAAATGTCCCCGTCATCTGCGGAAGATAAGGCGATATACTGTTCAGCGCAGTCTGCTCAGCAAGGGAGATGACGGCTAGTGTAAGAAGCTGCCTCTTCGGTATCGTGGGCAGGTCGTCATCGCCGCTGGCTTCGCCTTCGCTCCCTAACTTACCATTAGTATCTAAAGAGGCCCCGCTTACGTTACCGCGGCTATCGTCCCCGAAGAAGTCCAGCGAGCTTGTCGAGAGGCTATTACTGTTACCAAGAGGAGCATTTCGAGATCCCGGGGGGGAGGGGAAGGTCTGGTAATGAACTAAAGACTTGCGGCGGGGCATTGGATTGTTGCTGCTACGGTAGTGCTGATAGGACGTGGGTGAAAGGTTTTTGGAAGGTGGCCCATGGTTAAGGGTATTGGAGCCTCTGCAGCAGAGGGGTCTCGGAGGTTAGAGTGTTTGGATGAATGTGCTCTTTCGCCGTAATTCACAGGACACAGTGATGACGTCGTTGCCACGTGCGGGATCTACTATGCCGTTGGGAAGAGCTTGTCTAGGAAACCGGATGTCACGCCCTCCACTCCATCCCCTGGGGTCCTCGGGTGTCTCTCCAACGTCTCAGGTGGTTGGGTTAGGGTTGCCCATGAAGGCGCGAGGCCAGGATAAAATAGACTCCAAAGGTCATAAATCATCAAGAGCTGGTATAGAAGATGAAAAAATAGATTCCAATCCTCTGGATAAAATGTATACCTCCTTTCTCCCTTTTCGGGTGGGCACCTCTCCATCTCATTGCTCCAGGATCCTAGGGATTCGCAAACACTTTCCAGGCGCCATATTCATCTCTCAAAATTTCCACAATTGGGGGTGAACGACTACGAGCACAATTCCATCCCCAACATAGAGCACGATCGGTAATTCATACTCTCAATTACTCATCTTATTGCTAAAAAGCACTTATACAGGTACTCATCTCCTACAAGCTCAGAGGAGACTCTTGTCGGTCAGCCACAGCCGTTAGAATACAGTCGTCGATCCTTTTTTTGACTTTGAATTATGGAGCCCTCCCCAGCGCCCCTGAATCCAGCTTTCTATCTAGGGGCACCAAATGTGTCAATCAGCTGATCATAACTCTTCGCAGCCCCCAGCGCGTACTCTAGTCGAAAACCTCCGATCCTCGGGTAGATGTGGCTTTAAAAGCTCCAATCCGAGCAAAAAAATACCTTTACCGCCGGGCTCCAGATCTTTTCCGTAACAACGCTAAGCTACATTTTATATATCTGCCTCAACGGGATCTTTTAGCGCCTGTCTGATAGCCTTTGGAGGTGGCAGCTGTGGCGAAAGATTGAGGGCTTTGGGTCACCTCGCTAGTGCCTTGTTTCTGGGACTGATAACCGAACAAAGGGCGCCGAGTATTAGCGGCGCTAAGCTATGGAAGAATATGGATTTTGCCTCGTTGCCCGGTGGACTTATAGCAATGTCCTAATGACCATGAGCATCTTCAGCTATGTGGGGAAACATTCTTCCAGCTTGGATATATATTTCTTCCTAAAGTGGGTCATAAGCTCCCGGTGATACTGCACTGACATGGCACCTCCGCATCCAATTGCGTTATTCGATGGTTGGATCGCACTTCTCGAAATCCTAGTACAGTGTATAAATAAGATATGAAAGGGACTTAGTAATTGAGACTCACTAGGCACTATCTATACATCACATTGCTGAAATTTTTTTTATAAGGCAGTGAGTAGGGGGAGAGTAGCTTGCTAGAGTGAAGATAGTTAAAAAATCTATAGCTTTCAGTATCCACAGCTGCTTTTCCAAAACAAAGGAAGTAAAAGAAAGATACGGCAGAGGCTACAGGAGCGGGACCAAGTGGTCGCAGTTTTACAACTCAGAGCCTGATTCGAGACTGCTCAAGTTGAAAGGATGCAAGTGCCGCCGTGGCGAAACGATCGGTAGTCCCAGCGTTTTAGCGAGCTTCAAAACCCACACATAGTAATTCCTAGTCCTTGAATATGAAATGCTCTTCGCCCGCCGGCGCTCTGCCGTGCGCCTTGAGGATGATTGGACTTCCTCGAATTAGCCTTTATTAAACCGTTGATAAAGGGGTGTTGCGCTTCTCTTTGAAAAATACATTGAAACATTTACTGCATGTATTCTTCCCCCCACCCCCCCCCCCTTGAGTACCGAGGCACCGCAGCATATTATCCATTTAGGGGGGTCACGTGGGGTCTCGCGGGTCAAGCTCAATTCCTGACGGGGAGGTAATGATTGGAAACCCAGATTTAGATACTCCTTCATTGCGGCTGATTATGCTCCATGGCAGTCACTTACGGGGTGTTGAAAGAAGAAATTTCGCTCATGGGAACCTTCCCGAAGCTACGTTTTTTACTCCTTCGTCACGATCAGCTAAAAGCAGAAATGGTGAGTTTAAAAATTACCATCCGATAATAAATGATGCGAGTTAAAAATAAAATAAAACTTTCCAGCGATAACTTATCAGGTAATGAAACCCAACGTCATAAAGACCTTAAACCAAGTTAAGAAGAATAAAAATTAAAAAAAAACCACCTCAGAGTCAGAGCGAGCCCCCCATACTCGTAATTCTTTGACGTTTGCATACACCAAGATCTTGAGGCTCCGGCCAGATTTTTGCCCATATGCAATAACAAGTTGTGCTCACAAACGTCAGAGAATTTTACCAGTACATCCCCACCAGTCTCGAAAAAAAGTTTTTACAGTCTAGATCCCCGCTTCGGATGCCCCCCCCCCCCCCACTCCCCCACTCAATCCCGAACCCTCCATATATTCCTATACTCGAGTACACGAAATCTCAAAATCTAAAACATAAAATAAATCAAAACCAAACATAGCATCATAACCTACCGGAAAAAGAGAAACTAAAAAAAATAGCCTTTTCCTTTCATTTCCATATTGTACCGAGTGAGAAACAAAACCCAGCGATCAGAAGAAACACTATCACGGTGCCCGAGCATCCATACATCTTGTGGTAGGATATGAGAAGAGGTCTTTGGATTTGAGGAGGGACAAGGTTTTAGAAGGATTGGTGGTTTTTTTTTTGGGGGGGGGGGGTTTTGGTAAATTGGGTTTTGTTTTGTATGTGGGGGTTTTTGAGGGAGGATGTAAAAGGGGAACGGGGGGGGGACTGTGGACCTTTATAGGTACAAAATTTGGGGGGACAGCGAACATCTGTCTAAATATAAGCTGATAAGGCGTCATTTACATGTCAGCTTAGAGAATATAAAAAAGGAAAGCGAGTGACAATTTATGATGGCGGAGTTACATGAACCGGCATCAAGGTCTCTATTCTCTATCAATGAATTCCACCCCGGAGTCCCCGATCCTGAGTATTGACGGTTGCGGTTTTCCCTGACGTTTACCGGAGCACCACGGTCGGAGTTCCCCTGACCGGAGTCAAAAGAGAGATCCTACACTAGCCTGGTTGTGTTCTAGTCATCGGAGTCGTGATAAAAATGTTCTTAGTACCAACGCTATCGCTGAATAACATGTAGCGCAATAAGTGGTGGCGGCTCGCTACTTTATCACACTGGGGTGATGACACCATTTCCAGTATTATCGCCAGTGCTGCTAGAATACGACTCTAGCAGGCCCCCGGAATTCACCTAGCGAACAGCTAGAGTGGGGATATGGTTACCAATCATCAGAAATCACTCGTTCTCGATTTGTTTTGTTTTTTGTGTTGAAATTATATCATACTTTCGGATATGCACTTTCTGCGTCGTTGAGTGCGACAACGTTTCCCAGTATATACTAGTTTCACTTCAGTGTCGTCAGAGTTCAAGCTCAACTAATTCGCTTTGGAATCTTTCATTCATTTCACTGCTCAATTAATCATAGATGTAAACTTTATGCGCATAGGATTTCTTTCGTCTTCCATTTTGTTAGCTTGGATTTCTTTTCTACTGTGGATATGCATTCCTGTTGAGCAGCATAAATAGCCGGCCCTCCGGCCCCTCAGATAGAATGAAGTTCTCCATGGTTTTTCGTTCCCCTAGGCTTTCGGCATACGGCTTGACTATTTCAGAATATTCGACTTTTTTTCTTTTCTTTTTTGTGGGGTGTTAGAGGCACAAGTCTAGAGGAAGTGGGTGGGGTTACCGTAAAAACTCAAATAATCAGCCCATGTGCAATGTTGTCGAAAATTCCATACTCTGTAGGGGGGACGAAAAGCACAGCAAAAGGTGGGCCGCGGAGCCCGTCTAGGAGAAGTGGAAGACAAGAGACACCAGGCCTTACCTGAGGATGCAGCCCCAACGACATAGCATATGGGCCGATTATTTGATTTTTTACAGGACCTCTCATCTCCCCAACCACAAAAAAGAGCACCAACCCTCGCCCAAAACCTAAACCAGCAAAAGTGGTTCGCCGGGCATTTTTAATGCCCGACTACCTCCACTCCACCGCGATTCGAACTCGAGATGGTCCCTGTTTCAAATTAGTAGACCAGCTCCATAGCCCGTTAGACCATGGAACTGGTCAATAATCATCATTCCTCTTCGAATTTTAAGTGCGATCTTCCTTAGCCGGGAAACATTTTTAAGCTCAAAAGAAGTCTGATAGTAATGTATCAATCTATAGAGCTCTTATATTATGGTAACATAATTTTAATACTTGACTTGAGTTACTTCGCCGGTGTGACTTTACTCAAGGGTCAACTATTAGTGGAGAACAAAGCGTAAGCTAGAGGTAGAGTCTGGGACAACTTCTTCTTTGCGGCATCCTTTCCTCCTGAGTATTTGATATCCTTGAGCACTCTTGATACAGGGCTTTTTAAACCCAGTAAGTAGTACAGCATCTTTTTGTTTTACAGAGGGGCTAGCCATGGTGTCACCACCGCACAGGCCTTAGAAAGGGGAAATAGTAACAAGTAGGGCACTGTACTGTGCTAGAGTCCGGCAGTGTTCGGAATGTGAGGAGTAGAAAGGCAACCACGCGGCCATTTTTAGCTCACTCAATTTTTTCACAAGGATGATTCTAAGGCCACCGGTATATCCGAGTCGCGAACACTCCCATCCAATGGCTGTATGGCTCCGTCACCTTGCAGAGACAGTCCTATCGAGAAAAGTTAATATCTTCAGCCAGTCTCTAAGCTCCAATAGGGGGTAGGATTTCTCAATTCTCCTGCCCCATAATGACTCATGGTAGTAAGAAGGAAGGAATCGAACTCCTAAGCCTACTAGTTGCACAGGGGTTAATTGGTTCTCGACACCTTAACTACTATGCCAGCAAGGAATTCCCCACACTATCACTGTGGGAAAAGATAACGCACTAGGCTGGGAAGTAGATCAGGCGCAGAAGTGAATTCGTTTGTATGTGAATTTTGCACAAATCCTCACTACGGGAAGTTCGACAAAATAAATCCTCCGGGTTCAGCTCAAAAACGGGCAAATCTAAAACGGTGCACTATCAGAGATATATTCTGCTCTACTGAATCTCATCTTTTCAGGGTTGTGCGTCAATTGAGATTTCCATATTTCTATTTTTTTGGTACATTTTAACCGATCTACTTCCTCGTCTGACCCTCTTCCCGGTCCGATACGTTGGACCTAACTTTTTCTTCTTCATATCAATGCCCGTAAGGTGGAAACGCTCTTACGGGTAGTTTAGACCTAGGCACGGGGAAACACAGGAAATATCAGCAAAACACTTCCCGGGACTCCCAGAATTTCTTCCCCCAGAGCATAATAGTTTATTAATTTAAACTAACCCCCCTTCATTTTCTGTTGTGTTCAAGCGGCTTTTCTCCAGGAGATCTTTCTTCAAAGCAGCTTCTCCCTAGAGTCTATCGTGCAATCCGAAGCCGCGAACGAGCCATGGGTTGCCCCAGCCCGAGTCGGTGCTCCCATCTTCAATTTTTACAGGGCGAGCACTCCTGTTAACACATTTCGTACAGCTGTACTAGTAGTAATCACCTTGACGTTGATGGACTTCCGCCAGGTTTTTAGAAGAGTTCCACTTTGTGGCGAAGGGGCGACGGCCAGCGCCCGTACCGAAGATGGCCAAGATTTCCTCTAGCGAGACGAAATTCGTATGCCCCTGCGGGCAGTAAGAGTTCCAATAACGGAGGAGTATTCCGAGAGCAATCTGGACAAAATCCCATACAGGACCGAATCATATCCCATGACGCTGTGTTAATCCAAACCCTTCAAAAAAAAAAAAAAAAAAAGGAACCGCGCATAACCAATTGGGGCCTGTTTGGCCAAAATGGGAACCGTTCCGTTGGGCGACCGTTTCTACTGTGGAAGTCGCATTCTCTCCGTTTTGAAACGGAAGGGAAAGGGCCATTTGGATGGGGGAACGGAACGGAACCGTTGTATGATATCCCTTAACCATTTCGCAACCAGAGCAAGAAATATTTGAGACCTCGTATAGTCTGTTGTTATCATACCCCCAGATATCCTTACCATTTTCGCACAACCTACCACCACGGCTAAAGAAAGTATCATACCGAATTTACCCTCTATCAAGTCCCGTGACCGGGGTTTGTGATCTTCTATGCTCTCCTCATCCAGGAACTCGCCCCCCCCCCCACCCTGTTGCTTTATCCAGGCTCTGACGCACCCAAAGCCCAGGATTTGACCTTCTCGGGCTGCCCGGGTTACAGACAAATCTTATTAACCGACAAGGGGTAACTTACAGCATCACTTTGTACCGCGGTAAAAGCGGGGGTGTGTTGGTCGGCCTTAGCACGTATTATCTGCGTGTTGTACAAGTACAGTACAACTACCGCCGAGTCGTAAGGCTTTTGTCTCTTGCGTCTCCCTGAATGGGTTTGCTAGGCGAATTGATTCTCCCTGGGCCTTGTATCTGCAAGTCCCGCATGTAGTCGAGTACTCGAGTAATCGAGTCCTTTCGGTTCCACAGTTCCACAGCGCATGCATGGAAAAGCTCAGGTGATTTTCCGGCTCCACGGTGTTGGAGGCATTGTGGTGTGTGTAACGCAATATAAGTAATTCAAGGGTATTGTCTGTGCTGTTCTTTCTCGGGATTAACAAAACTCTATTTTTGTAAGCCTTGGGAGGCTGGGAAGGCGCCACCTTTTGTGGCTGGGAGGGTGTTAATTATTCGCTTAGTGGGCCTCGGCAATAGTTGCTCTAGTGATCTACTAGTATTCACACTATGGTATCATACCACCCTTGGTAGGCTCCGTAACATATCTTAGAACCGGAGTTATATCATAACTGCCGATGGGCTGCGTGACGTCCCCATAAACTCATCAATCAATTACAAGATAAAATCCAAAAATTACAGCATTAGAACCCTTAACTCCTGATATCCTGACTGCTCCTGTCTCCGTGCAAAGAATTCGCTCTCTTTTCGGAACTGCTGCTGCGGCAAGCTCATAGAGGGCAAATGGGAGCCGATTCTTAGCCGGTAGACACGAGTGGTCCTGCGATAGATCTATCATCACTCATACCCAACCATTACCCCTCATAACCATAAAATACATAAAATATTGTCCCAAATCATTAAGCTGTTACAACCCTACTGTGCGTGTAGATGCTGCTCTTGCCCCTGGGGTTGTGGTTCTGGTGGCGGGCCATCTTGATTCTGACCATCTTGATTCTGGCCACTCCGACCGGTGATGCGTAGCCAGGTATCTTTCATGCCTGTCATACATCCCAGGAGGGCTCATTAGTAGGGGGTTGATATACGGAGCATGGGAGGAACGTACTCTCAAAAAGTGGAAACTCTGCATCATACAAGAACGTTTTCGGGTATCTATACACGAGGCCGTCTGCTTCCATGACTGCCCTCTGACAAATAATTAGCAAAGCCCTCACTGTCGGCATGATCAAGAAAAAAGAGAAAAGTACTTTGGCCAACTCCTTAGCCCTCTGCTCCTGGAGCGTCCACAAAATCATCAACATGTCTCCACACCCCATTACCAGCGATACAGCATCGCCGACTCCGGAGATTTGATTAATCTCCTCAACCTCCCCATACGCCAACATAATCTCGAGAAAAATGATAAGTATGAACACGCCAATTCCTAGCAACAATGCGCAATACAACCCCCTCCTTTGCTTTGCTTCGGGACCCAGATAGTCATCATCACCGGGTTCCCCCTCCTCCACCGCACCAAGAGCTTGTCCCCAGAATTTCCATGAGAAAAAACTTGCCGGACGCTCTACGGGCGGCCCATCCTTATTCGGTGGCTCTCCTTTGGGCAGCCTGCGCGCCTTCATGAAAATCCAATACTTTTCCACCGCAGGAATCAGCATGATAAGCAACAACGGTGCCCAAATCCTCCCTATGATTTTGAAATTTCCTAGGACTCGCACTGGGCCGCCGTAGTAAAAAATATAGGTCCCGCAATCCTTGAGCGTATGATAAATTCCCTCGAACCACCACCAAATCGCCCATATAATGAGCCCTGCGAGCAACAGCATTCTAGCCATCTCCCCGCCAGCGCTGGAGGCAAGTTCCCTGCGGCGAGATTTGTGCGGACGCAATCGATCGAAAACTTCTAGCATGCAGAGGAGCGTGAGGGTACCCATGAATAGGAAGGTGACGATTACAGCGTCTGCGGGCCAGATTGATCGGGTCTGGTTTACTAATACAACCCATTCTCCGAAGGCGAGGGCATAGTTCACATTCCGCATGGTCACGCGCTCTCGCTGGTCGTGAACAAGGCAGACGGTTAGGATTGTGCACAGCCATTGCGTGTACGTACCTACGCGGACGCCGATGCCGTAGAGTTCGGAATCGTCGAGGAGGGGACGGCAATCGCCTACTGGAAGAGTGCCATCTGCTCTGGGGGACATAGTGTTTTTCTCGGCTGGAGGGAGAGGGGGAGAGAAGAAGGGGAAGTGGGAGCAGGAGAGATAGAGGGAGGGGATTGGAAGGAGGGGGGATGAATAAATGGAAAAGCCCTTATGTATTATAGAGCATCTGGGCCCTCAACGCAGATATATCGCAGTTTCCCTCCCACAGTACCTGCGAGGTGTGCTTGAAAGCGGGAGCTGCCTTACTGTATGTATGAAATTTAATAAGCCCAATTGTGGGCGGCAACCCTCCCAATCGAGTGCGCAGCAAAACAAAGTAATAGTGAATACTCTTGAAAGGCCGGCATAGTACCGTATCGGGGACATGTTATGCACACACCATCCAACCACCGCGTAGCTACTCGAGTAGTTTTACTGCTCTAAAGCTATCACCAAAAAGAAAAAAAAGAAAAAAGCAAGGAAAAAAAGCAAGGAAACTAGCACTTCAGCTCGATCTCGTCAACCCAGACAGCCAGCAGAACCTCCTCGCTTGGCTCCCATCTGATCCTCAAAAGCACACTGCGAGGCATTTACAAGAACACCAATACCATCCGTAGCTTTCCAATCCACTTCGGAGGAAAGAGAGTAAGAAGAAAAAGAAAGAACAAGCCTTTTCGTATCCGCAATTACCGATATTTTTTCTCTCCTTTCCCTTTCCCTTTCCCTCTCCCTTTCTTTTATAGTATCATAAATTGATCGGCCGGGGCCAGCTGTTCTATTCGGATGTCTTGGATAGCAGATAGGACTAGGTCACCTAGTCACGCTATTGCTACAGTACCAACTCGAGTAATAGGAATCTCTCCCGGCACAGCAGCCAGTCGCCTTGAGCAAGTACCATAGCGTATGTAACACAGAATATCACATTCGGGGAACTAACAAAACCTGGCTGCTCATACTAGGCCTAATGAGGAAGCATAGTACTGTGCCGAGCCAAGTCAGACCTGCGAAGATGGACCCCATGAATCGTCTGATATTTGCTGTTCCAATAATCTCTTTGCTGGTCGAGCCTTATCCATTCATCCAGAGCTTCCGGGAATATACACACAGCTGGATAGTCGCCGAACGGGGGATGTGAGGAGGAAGAAAAAGAAAATAATAATAAAAAAAAACTAAAAGCACATTGGTGAGCTTGTGCTGTACGAGTATATTTCCCCTCTTGATAAGGTGGTATGGTACTTGAGCATAATAAGTTACCTTAATTTTCCCACCCACACCACATTGAGGTGCCGCGTGAGGTGGACAAGAAGACAGACAGACTCTGACAGAGGCGGGAAGTAACTTAGATCTATCGCTCACACCTGCGTGTTTGTCATTGCCTAGGGCTGATCGTGTATATCATACTGCGAGAGTACCCTCTAATAGGATTTGCCCTCCCCCTCCCTCCTCTTTTTGCTCCTCCCCCCCCTCTCTTCCCTTCCCCCTTGTACCTTTTTCTCTCTTTGTGTGCTGGGTAAGGAATTCACGACGTCATGAGGAGCGCACTACAATTCTTTACGATTCTCACGATAATATGCGGGGGCCTGGCGCAAACGAAGCTTGATCTATCAAAGTTGCCAGGGTGTTGCTCTGGGTGCGTTAGTTGTCAGGAGGGGGTAGTGAAGTGTTCCGGTGGGAAGGCGAGCAATGTTGTGCTTGATTATAACTGTTTGAAAGGGTGTCCAGATGGAGAGTCGTGAGTTCATCCAGGTTTCCTTAGGGAATGTAGCAGAGAGAGAGAGAGAGAGAGAACTAACTTCTATTGCGACCCCAGGAGTACCGCCGAAACATGGTATATCTACTCGAAACACTTTCTTCTTATAAGCGACTTTCCATGACAGATAGATATCTAACGATACCAATTAAACAACAGGCTAAACTCCCTCTGTGGCTCATCAAAGCCCTACTCAAACATCACACAACCCATCTACGAGAAACCCTCCGTAACGCCATCATACCACACTTCCAGCAATCCCCCACCAAAATCCTACTCAGACTCCACCACAACCACCTATGAGAAACCCTCCTTAACACCATCATACCACACCTCCAGCAATCCCCCACCAAAATCCTACTCAGACTCCACCACAACTACCTCTCCTCAAGAACCGAAATACAAAACCACCACTCAGTCCTCATACATCCCGGAAAAGAGCAAAACGGTGACCGAAAAAGAACCCGGAACCACAGTCCAACTCCCAGGGAAGAGCCAAACCGTGACTGAAAAAGAGCCAGGCAGCACAATTCAACTCCCAGGGAAGAGCAAGACCGTAACGGAAAAAGAGCCTGGAACCACGCTCCAAATCCCAGGCAAGAACCAGACCGTGACAGAAAAAGAACCGGGAACCACAATCCAGCCCCCGGAAAAACACTACACCGACACAACGACGAAGCAGGTACAGGTCCCAGTGACAATCGAAGGCAAGAACAAGACAATACCAGTCCCCAATCCGACAACAATCTATGCCACTCAACCCCTAACAAAGATAGTCACTGGCGAAGCCGGCACTGTTACTGTAACGGTGATAAAGACCGTCGTGAATGTCGTTACCGAGAGTGTAACTGTAGTTGATAAACACTATGCCACAGACGTCAAGACCGAGACTGCAATTGCGACTGTGGTGAAGAGTGCTATCGCTACTGCCACTGCCACTGTTACTATCAAGGAGAGTTTCTTTGGTACCGCTACGGAAGTGGGGACCGTAACGGTGGCGAAGAGCGGCACTGTCACTGTTACTGTCAAGGAGAGCTTTGTTAACACCGCTACGGAGGTGGGGACAGTAACGGTGGTGAAGAGCGGCACTGCCACTGTCACTATCAAGGAGAGCTTTACTGCAACCGCGAGGGAGACGGCGACCGCAGTGGCGACGACGGCAATTACGCTGCGGGAAACAATCCTAGTGGACAAGAGCTTCACCGCTACCGTCCCTGCGCCAACTACCGTCCGAGAGACGGTAACCGTGACCAATTCTCCGCCGGTACAAATCCAGACACAACTCCTCACGCAGCTCCAAACACAGGTACAGACGGTAACCTCTGTGTCAGTACTTATCCCAGCACCGGTGATTATCACGGTAATTTCGACAGTGTATAACACTGCATTCCCACCCCCGTCCATGGTCACAGTGACAAACCCGGGGGAGACAAGGACGATAACGTTTCCCGCTCAAACCGTTAGGCAGACTCTCACGGAGACTATAACCACCACTACGACTACGACAACCACTGCGACTACGACAGCCACGGCAAGGGAAACTGTCTTCAACACCCAAATACTCCCGGCGCAGTTCATCACCGTACCTTCACCAACAACGCAGACAGTCACAGCTACCATCACAACTACAGTCACAACCACTACCACGGCCATATCTACAAGGATCATTGTATCCCCCAGTGTGCCGTGCCCGCTAATCACCACCACCACGACAACCACCACGACGGACACCACAACTACAACGACAACCACAACCATAACTACAACCACAACCACCACAACTACTGTAACAACTACAACGCCAACTACTATCACTTCAATTCGCGAGGTAACCTCCATTAGAGCGGCAGTAACCGTAACCGCTCCTGCCCCTGCAGCGCCCACCTCGTCTCAACGCCGGATCATCGGTTCGCAGGGACAACTGGACCTAATAAAAAAGAAAAAACAATGGCTGGAACCTTTGAAGATTATTTTCCCATGTATGGCGGGTTGGTGTATTATGGTTGCGGTGCTGTGGAAGCAGTGTTTGATGTTACCGGCTAGTGCTATGGCGGGGGCAGCGGGGGGTGCGGCAGGAGCTGTCGGCGGTGGTGGGGCTGGTGGAGGTGGTGGAGGTGGTGGAGGTGGTGGAGGTGGTGGAGGTGGTGGAGGTGGTGGAGGTGGATATGGAGAACTCGGAGGGGGCGGTGAGGGCGGTGGAGGTGGTGGAGGTGGTGGAGGTGGGTATGGAGAGCCAGGAGGGGCTGCCCCGGGAGTAGGTAGAGAAGTGGCGTAGAGAGGGCTTGGATGGTTGCTACGTTCATGGCTGGAGGGGGCTAGATACGTTATTTTCTTTATTTTGCACCGAGCATGATGGAATTGTCTAATGTAATGATACGATATGAGCACAGGGATACGGAGTTATACTTTTAATGACTAATTATGGACCAGATCTGGTATTACTGTAGGGTTGGGATATTATGATACCGGCAATCTTAGGATGAATCCAAATCATATCATGTTTTCGCATTTTTTCCTGCATACAAGCTAACCTAAAAATGCACGATTGACTACCTTGCCATTTTTCCTTCGCTTCCTACCCCCCCCACCGCCTATCAAACTTACATCATTCCACTTTTCTTCCAAGCCGGAAATTTGGATGTGGTGCAAAAGTGCGCAACTTCCACCAACCAAATCGAGCAAGCCCTCCACACAAAACCCCAACCGATTGCCAATATCACCCACCAGCCTATCACCCGGGCCTACCCATCATGCATCCAACCGAATAACTTACCCCTCCACCACCTACCATTCCAGATTCAGCCAAGCTCAATCAACTCTTCAGGCGAGATTTTCCTGATAAACCCTGCTCTGTGCCTTTACCACGGGTCCACAAAAGGACCCACATTCCCTCTCCTCTCCGCTCCCCCCTCCTCCACATTCAGCAGATCCTCACTTTGATTATGTTATTAGCACGCGGCCCATTGACAGCCCTGCGTCGGCGAACTGTGCGATTTCCAAATGCGGCTTAGGCGAAGCGCTTAGACCTCGCCTCATGCTTAATTCAACCGCAAGCTACTGTGGTACCTTCTCCCACCCACATATTTCTTTCTCCCCATTCTCTCGATCCTAAGGTACCGGTGGACAGACAGACGAGCTGCACCTGCGATTTTTCAAAAGTGCCCGGAAATCTGGTTAATCGCTCGCCGCACAGGCGGTGACAATATTTCCTGTATCATCTACTGTGCTCGAGTATACTGTACCCATCTCGCGAGGAGAAGCGAGTCAGAAAAGGCGTAACATCGTTCCTCACGCGTTCAGATTAATCCTATTTTAAGAGCTCTTTTTTCCTTTTTTTTCCTCCCTCTCCAGTCTTCTTGACTCTCCGCGTGGCATCAATGGAGCCAACAAAGAAATAAACCACCAACGAAGACCAAATTTCCGGGATACTTTTGGGGGAGGGGGGGGGGGAACCACAACTAACCTGGATCCCGGAGCGTGCGCAATGGACTATTCGAGCGAAGTGCACTGCGCATGTCTTACCATTTCTCACTTTTCCTGTGATTGTGGATGGTGGGAGGGACAGGACTCACTTCCTCTCCAGTCGGAGTGGACGGATCCAGACATAAAAGTGCACTTTTTCGTGCGGCAGACTTTCCCACTTTGGATTTTGTCTTAAAGAGCCCCTCAACCCCTCCCCCCCCCCTCCTTCTCTTTCCGGTAACGTACGACGAAAAGTTGTGATAGGCGTCTGATTTTTCCAACCTTTTTCTTGTCATTTAAAAAAATAATGATAATAAATTTGTGATACTTTGTTATTGTATGAGTACTTTGTGATTTGAAGGCTCGCGAAGTAATTGCGTGTCTTAGGTTAGGGCTCTGCGGAATGTGTGGTCGCACTTGCCACACGTCACGATTTGGGAGTAACATGACCTGTGGTCGGTGGATTCCCCGCGCTCGTCTTGTTGCGGTGGGGCAAAAAGGTACTTGTACCGTACTGTAAGACGGTCATGGATATGGCCAAGTGCTCGAGTAGAGAGACGTAAGCGCGCAGGCGGTGCATGATGTATCATACCAGCATAAGACATCTCAGTACGCCACGCCCGTTCACCCCCGAGTGTCATGGCTCGAGTGCCGAAAGCCGAGCCGTGCGTTAGTCAATTCAATTCGGAGGCCTCCCCTTTCTTCGGCCATCCTGGGAGATGTTTTTCTCTCCCTTCAGACGACTCCACCGGCCTCGTTCCAGTTGGGTACTCCCGATATTATACCCCCTCGTAGGTGCCTAATAACCACCCCAGGCCTCTCCGACTATTTGTGTCACCCTGGGGAATAAACACATTTACCCTCTCGAACCACAGATTTTCCGATCTGCGGCACCTTCCGCGCTGCGGACCTGATTCAGATTCCGTCGACTGGTGATGCTGTACGGCAGGTGCCCGCAGAGCTGAAACCTGTTTCCAAAGCAAAATGCCTCACGCCCATTGGAACTTTGTGCGAAATGTTTTGGACACCAGTCATAAGCGAGCACTCGGTTCGTGAATTTCGGATTGGCGGATTGGAAAGCGCTTTGCCATTATTGGGTGCTTTGCTTCGATATTGGCGAGGTGATCTACTTTGTCCAAGTGCGGTAATGAGGGACGCTATTGATGCCATAAATAGGTGGGGAGTTATACCGTATTATCTCGTCGAATTGAGTACCGGTATGTTTTGTGGGGGTTCTGATCTGCGTTCTGAGACAGGGATCGCTGGGTAGTCTACTGTAGTACTGAATAGGGAAGGTGGAGGTAGATCATCTCCGCTTGTTGTGGGGAGGTCTCAAGCTCCTCTTGGCCTATGATCCACCTCAAATTTCTTTGCACGGGGGAGATCAGACCTTGCCAAGGCGCTACCCGATTTGGCGAGTCAAAATGGTGTTGACGCTGTGATATCCGGATTTTAGATTAGCTTGTGGGTTGTTTCCTCAAGAGTCGGCTATTTGGGACCATGAGAGTCTGCCAGCGCAGTGAGAGCCTTAGTTCCCGCTCTTGAATTTAGAATACGGTGAGAGAAGGAATTGTGAGAGGAGGGACGAGTAGAGTCTGGCACTGGTAAACCTCTGGGTGGATATCGTGATGCCACGATGGCTAAGGAATGTGTTTATGTTTTGACTTTCTCGAAAGTTAGGATGGCTCATGACTGATATATGAGTGATACTGGGGAGTGGGGGGGACAGAGACTACAGCATAACCACTGAAATCAGAAACTACGACTACCGCCAGCACGACGCACGGATCCTCCCAAAGCTTAATCTGCCGAGAGCCAATCATCCAAGAATGCCGGAAAAACCCTCTTGACCAACCGATATCTTAAAAAGAGCTCGAGATACAGGAATGGTAGAACATCAATAGGAATCAAACCTATCAGAAGCACTGTGACATGAGCCTATTAGAACGGAATAAATACCTGCGGGATTGCCTGGACTCTAGTGGAATTCTGCAGCTCTATGGGTAAATGTTTGCCCGTGTCGTTTAAATCCACTAGTGGACTAATTCCCTTTGATCAGGATAGCTGTGCTATACCTGAGGGCCAAGGAACTCCTCTGTATTTTTCGTTGGATGCTAAATATATCTGATTACATGTTAATGCTTAAGTTTCGAATATGCTTCCCACATATGCCGATAACATCTAATTGAAGGAGAAGAGATAAACGTGCTATCAATGCCTCTTCACGTGAGTAGGAAACTTCGTCCTGCGTTCCTTAACGACCACTGGCACCGCATCGTCTCTGGGAGTCGAAAACCTTCTCACCCGCTATGCCGCACCCAATAGTTCTCCCAACTCGGGAATGCCACTGACTCTACCACTAAAATTTCAAGCGGCACATCAAAAAGGCGTAGGAGTATAAAAACTTCGGTAATTCCATCTCCAGATCACAATCCTAGATCTGAAAGTCCCTGTCCATAGTGTGAGTGGCTCAAACCCCGCACTGTCAATTCTTTCGGCCATTCCCGTAGTCCGCACCATTTCTCCGATCCCAGATTTAAGTGCACAATTTGAGTGCTCTTCATGCATGGTGATATACTCGGGTACCGGGGTTGGTCCGTGAACAGTATTTTGGAGGGTGGATATGAGGTTCATAGGCCATATGCGCATGCAGTGGCATACACTCTAAAAGAGATGTGAGTTCCGTGAACACTTTAAAGATAATAATTGGTGGATTTTGATTTTCCACGGTGCTTTTTAACTGGCTAGGCTTGAATTTTTCGTTATTGAGCTTGTTGCCAATCACTACCCCCAGTGTTCACGGATTTTATCCCTGCCCTGAGTACCTGCTGCTGCTGGCTACATTAGCTAGATCCCAAACCTACTGGTTTCATACAACTCTCTCACCACTGGGTAGGTCGATCGCACAGGGGTGCGTGAGAAAACAGTGGCAGCGGTGTTGGATAATTCGGTAGTGATTGTTTAGTTCTCATAGTAATTGCTATTTGATGAAATAAACCAGCTATTTATGGATATACTAGGGAACCTGTAGGGGGTTTCCTTCCACAAATACTCGCGTAAACACCGCCGCGAATGAAACATTGGATGAGGACTGCTAAGGTAGTGGGAAAATAATGATAACAAGATCCGCTCGTTCTGCCGAGGACCTAAACTGTATCTCAGGTGTGAGCACCTGCGCACTTGCTAGCGGACGGAACGGAAGAGGTAACGGCGGGCAGAATGACACGACCAACTCAAACCAAAGTCTGTTAGACGAATGGAAGCCAAAAAGGTTCTATCAGGAAGGCAAAAAAGGTCTCGAGAAAAAAGCAGAATATTTCCTTTTTCCGGAGCAAATCCGGGGGAGATTTGTGGCCCTCTGGTCCCTCAGAAGGAAAAGGAAAAGAGCTGGATTTTGGTAGAATTTGGCCATCATACCGCCCCCCACTTCCACATTCTCGGACTAGTTGAGGAATCAAATCGAGTGAGATGTGGTGAAGGATGAGAGGATGTAAATCAATCGAGGTACAATCTGTTCGTCTGGGAATACAAAACAGATGCTGAGGTTCCAAGTTAGCATGATACCGGTATCGCGCGGGTCTTATTTTAACGTCATTAAATTTTGTTTATCCTTACCGATACCTTACTCCCCTCCACCAATCTTGTGTCTTTCTTTGGGCACTATCCATACCTCTATTTGCCAGAAAGATAATAATAATGTTTACAAGACGACAGATAGACTTATAGCTTTCGGGATCCGCGGCTGCTTTTCCAAAATCAAGGGTAAAATAAAGTTTTTTCATACCTTCAGCTAAATTGCCGATCGCCAACCTCAAGGTCGGATTCTACCACCTTCTAGCGGGATTGCCAAGCCCCGTAGCCCAATTGATCAGGGCTAGGTTCCCAATCTGCCAGTCACCATAGGTCAGGATTAATTTAATTCTCATGCCCTACATGGCGGATCGTTCGATGTTAGCGGGATTGAACTGCTTGGTTCCCGCTGATAGCGACAGGGATCCATTGGTTCTTGACGTTTATACTCGGGTAGGGTCATAAAGGTCGGGAAAAAAGATCGGCAGGGTCAGTGGGGTAGTTAGGAGACCGGTTGCTTCAGTGGAAAAATTATCGCCCCAGGGGACACTAGGAATCCGGATCGAAGGCGTTGATGTCTGGCACCTACAGGTATACATAACTATAATGATGATGAAATTGCCAGTATGCAGTTTAATCTATTCATTTATTTGGGTCTCTTAGAAAGACTACTGGTGTTCCAAAAGTCCTGCTTCCTTTTCCTCCTTTTGTCTCAGAGTTTCCCTCTACAATCTTAATAGAATTCGCAGTACACAAATACATGCAGGACGGACAATTGCTGTGCTCAACTTCCCCAGATTAATGGCATCATGTAACAGTCCTCCCCTTTCCACCCACCTTCCATGATCAACAATGATCAACAGGTCTAATCCTTGTCTCGCCACCGAAAGTTTTCCGACCTTTTTGACCCTACCCGAGTACACTGTCTTCCGCTGCAGGATGACATCAATGGTCGAAGAAACCACAAACAATCTAGAACTAGTGGTGGGTGAAGAACTCATAGTCTATTCGGGTTTTATGTTTTTGCAATATTTCTATGTTGTATCATACCGACGCCTCTTATCGTAAGCAACAAATATTTCCCCCAAGACATGCCAGCTAGCCATCTCATGTACATTTTGTTTAACTGGCTCATATCACAAAACCGCCCCCATCTTGTTGGTGCCACCAGACTATTCACCGGTATTAAAAGGTCATCCGCTATCTTACGGTGAAGGTTGTACATGTACAAACCGTTGAATGATTTGGGACCTCCTCCGTGTGGCATATAGCAGTACCAGTATCGGAGTATAATATTCTGCAAAGAGAACCGCTGGGGACCACTTGATAACAGTGGGGGGAGTTACCCGGGAGAGATATATTAGTTGATTGCAAACCCAGGGAGGGCTCTTCTAGTCTACTACCTATTCCTATCTAATTACTTGTAACCGGCCGCACTGCGCTATACACTATTGCCCACAAAACACCATGCAAATATTTGTTGCGGGGGATAAATCGCGTAACGGTCAAACGGTCGAACTAGACTAGGGCTAAATTATCGGGTAGGAATAATCGGAAACTTCATTCGCTCATCATCCTCCTAAAACTAACTAACCAAACATGAGTCTATATAAGAATAATAAAAGCATCTCAATCATTCTATGGCTTGCCACGCCGATCGACCTCTCCTTCATGTGTAATCACGTATCCCTGCGTACTGTGGGGCAAAAAGTGGGACTATGGATTGTTAGCTAGATATTTTATTTCTTTATGTTCATGGGCGCGAGCGAGCTGTTTAGTCAGTAATTAGTGGCGAGGTGGGAGGTGTGGTGGCTCCCGGGTAGGGAGCGATTTGTAATCAGTGGGTTGTATCGTGGGATTTTAAGCGGAGGGAAGCATAGGGGAACACAGACGCAGGGGGAGACAGCTTATTACCTAGACACGCGTGACATAGAAGGTTTTTCACTTGGCGAGTTTTTCTTTCATCAGAGTTCCGTGATCGACATCGACGGTACTTTACCAGTTCTTGTAAGTGCGAGCGGCGTTTGCCCACTTAGGTTCTGCTAAGGCATTTCCAGCGGTTTGATCATTTCTCTCGGTTTGCTTTGCTTGTTTTGTCTGGAGAGATTACTGGAAGATTATCTTCCTCCGGCCGGAAATCATCGTTTCAGTACCTCCGTAATAATAGTAAAGGAAAGACATGACCATAAAACCTTCAGTCAAACCTCCAGTCTAGAACAAATGAAATCACTAAAGCTATTATCCCGCCCTGTCCCTCGTCTACCCGTTTCTTTATTTTTGGCAACCAACCGCTTCCGTCTCCTTTGGCAATATTAACTTGACGAATAGCAGGAATGAGTAACAGAAACAACAAAGAGGATCAAATCCAACCAGAACTCCAAAGGAAGAAAAACGCGAAGGAGAAGAGAAAAAAACACAAGGGCTGATAAATCACAAATACCCAGAAGAAACAACAACGGAACACTTATTAAAGCATGTTTACATCAAAATCGACGGAGGTCTTGGCTACACCGGGCCCCCTATGACAAGTGCTTATGGAATAAGAGTATATCTAATAATGAGGAAGCAAGGGTGAGAAGGGCAAAAGCGAAAAGACGAATAAGAGGGGCGGTGATAAAGAATCGGTCGACAGTAGATAAGGGGATTGGTTAGGTGTTGCTAGGGTGGGTCTTGAATTTCCTTCGACAGCAGCAGAGCTTTAGGGGCGAGATGGGAAGATATTGAGACCATCCTGGCGGTTGGGTTGGTAGGCCGCTATCCACGGACCGGGGAACGGAATTTCGGGGGTCTAATAACCTCGGCAGATCATCGGGGGCTGCCGGTGGGAGCGCGGGTTGGCCGTCGAGGTCTGTCGTGTCGGTATTAGGATCGGGAGCTTTGGGTTGCATTTCCACTACACACTCGTCCTGAGGCATAGCAGAGGGTGGGAGGTGTGTCGGGGTACCGCGATCTGCCGACACCCGATCGGAATTGCTCCGCTCCTGTGCGGAATTGGAAATAGAACCCGAGGGGTCCAATAACCTCGGCTGTCCGTGATGGGCGGCCGGTAGGGGCACGGATTGGCCATTGGGGTCTGTCATGTCTATATTAGGATCGCGAGATGGGAATTGCATCTCGACCACAGATTGGCAGGGAGGGACGGGGGAGGAGGGGAGGGATGCCGGGCCAGGATGATCTGCCGCGGCGTAACTGGTAGTGCCCCGCTCCTGTGGGATCCTCAAAACTCCATCATGTCCTCCGGAGAGACCTAATGACGGTGGGGTTTGGCCTAGGTTATCCGGCATAGCCGCGAGGAAAGCTTTCCGTTCTATAAGCATCTTTACGATCCCCTGATGCCCGTTCTCGGCGGCCCACGAGAGTGGGGTTCGGCCATATTCGGTATCTGGTTGATCGGGATTGACGTCTTCTCGTTCCAGAAGAATATTTACAACCCCCTCATGCCCCCCTTCAGCCGCCCACGAGAGTGGTATCCGGCCATATTTGGTGTCTGCCAGGTTGGGATTGATGTCCTCTCGTTCCAGAAGCATCTTTACAACCCCCTCATGCCCGTTTTGAGCTGCCCAACAGAGTGGTGTCTGGCCAAATTCGATGTCTGCTAGGTTGGTATTGACGTCCTCTCGTCCTAGAAGAATCTTTACAACCCCCTCATGCCCATATTCAGCCGCCCAGGAGAGTGGTGTCTTGCCATATTTGGTGTCAGCCCGGTCAGGATTGACGTCCCCTCGTTCCAGAAGCATCATTACAACCCCCTCATGCCCACTCCGGGCCGCCAATATGAGTGGTGTTTGGCCAAATTCGATGTCTACTAGGTTGGCATTGACGTCCTCTCGTTCTAGAAGCATCTTTACAACCCCCTCGTGCCCATGTTGAGCCGCCCACGACAGTGGTGCCATGCCATGTTTGTCTGCCTGGTCGGGACTGACTTTATCTCGCTCGAGAAGCATCTTTACAACCCCCCCATGCCCGTTCTGAGCGGCCCAACAGAGTGGTATCCGGCCACATTTGGTGTCTGGCTGGTCGGGATTGACGTCCTCTCGGTCTAGAAGGATCTTTACAACCCCCCCATGCCCGTTTTGAGCGGCCCAACAGAGCGGCGTCCGGCCATATTTGGTGTCTGGCTGGTTGGGATTGACGTCCTCTCGTTCCAGAAGCATCTTTACAACCCCCCCATGCCCGTTCTCAGCTGCCGACAAGAGTGGTGTCTGGCCAAATTCGATATCTGACTGGTTGGGATTGACGTCCTCTCGTTCCAGAAGCATCTTTACAACCCCCTCATGCCCATATTCAGCCGCCCACGACAGTGGTGCCATGCCATATTGGTCTACCTGGTCGGGATTGACTTCCTCTCGTTCCAGAAGCATCTTTACAACCCCCCCATGCCCGTTTTGAGCTGCCCAACAGAGTGGTATCCGGCCACATTTGGTGTCTGGCTGGTCGGGATTGACGTCCTCTCGTTCTAGAAGGATCTTTATAACCCCCCCATGCCCTTTTTGAGCTGCCCAGCAGAGTGGCGTCTGGCCAGATTCGATGTCTACTACGTTGGGATTGACGCCCTCTCGTTCTAGAAGCATCTTTACAACCCCCTCATGCCCTTTTTGAGCTGCCCAACAGAGTGGTGTCTGGCCAAATTTGATGTCTGGCTGGTCGGGATTGACGTCCTCTCGTTCAAGGAGCATCTTTACAACCCCCTCATGCCCATATTGAACCGCCCAGCAGAGTGGTGTCACGCCATATTTGGTGCCTGGCTGGTCGGGATTGACGTCCTCTCGTTCCAGAAGCATCTTCACAACCCCCTCATGCCCTTTTTGAGCTGCCCAACAGAGTGGTGTCTGGCCAAATTCGATGTCTGCTAAGTTGGTATTGACGTCCTCTCGTTCTAGAAGTATCTTTACAACCCCCTCATGCCCATTTTGAGCCGCCCACAACAGTGGCGCCATGCCATATTTGTCTGCCTGGTTGGGGTTGACTTCCTCTCGTTCTAGAAGCATCTTTACAACCCCCTCATGCCCATATTGAGCCGCCCACGACAGTGGCGCCATGCCATATTTGTCTGCCTGGTCGGGGTTGACTTCCTCTCGTTCTAGAAGCATCTTTACGACCCCCCCGTGCCCTTTTTGAGCTGCCCGACAGAGTGGCGTCCCGCCATTTTCAATGTCTGCTAGGTTGGGATTGACGTCCCCCCGCTGCAGAAGAATCCCTACAATCCCCCCATGCCCCTCTCTAGCCGCCCACGAGAGCGGTGCCACTCCATATTTGGTGTCTGACTGGTTGGGATTGACGTCCTCACATTCGAGGAGCGTCTTTACAACCCCCTCATGCCCGTTTTGAGCCGCCCAGAAGAGTGGTGTCATGTCATGTTTGGTGTCTGCCTGGTTGGGATTGACGTCCTCTCGTTTTAGAAGCATCTTTACAACCCCCCCATGCCCGTTTTGAGCTGCCCAACAGAGTGGTGTCCGGCCATATTTGGTGTCGGGCTGGTTGGGATTGACGTCCTCTCGTTCCAGAAGCATCTTTACTATTCCCTCACTCCCGCTCCCGGCCGCCAGCGTGAGTGGTGTCCGGCCAAATTCGATGTCTGCTAGGTTGGGATTGACGTCCTCTAGTTCCAGGAGCATCTTTGCAACCCCCCCATGCCCGTTTTGAGCTGCCCAACAGAGTGGTGTCCGGCCATATTTGGTGTCTGGCTGGTTGGGATTGACGTCCTTCCGTTCCAGAAGCATCTTTACTATTCCCTCATGCCCGCTCCCGGCCGCCAACGTGAGTGGTGTCTGGCCAAATTCGATATCTGCTAGGTTGGTATTGACGTCTTCTCGTTCCAGAAGCATCTTCACAACCCCCTCATGCCCTTTTTGAGCCGCCCACGAGAGTGGCATCCGGCCATATTTGGTGTCTGGCTGGTTGGGATTGATGTCCTCTCGTCCTAAAAGTATCTCAACTATCCTCTCATGCCCCTCATGAGCCGCCCACGAGAGTGGTGTCTGGCCATATTTGGTGTTTGCCTGACTTGGATTGACGTCCTCTCGTTCCAAAAAGATCTTTACTATTCCCTCCTGCCTGTTCTCAGCCGCCCACAGGAGTGGTGTCTTGCCAAATTCGATATCTGGCTGGTCGGGATTGACGTCCTCTCGTTCCAAAAGCATCTTTACAACCCCCTCCTGCCCATTTTGTGCCGCCCACGAGAGTGGTGTCCGGCCATATCCGCTGTCCGGCCGGTCAGGACTGACGTCCTCTCGTCCCAAAAGCATCTTAACTATCCCCTCATGCCCGTTCTCTGCCGCCCACGAGAGTGGGGTTCGGCCATATTCGGTGTCTGGTTGATCAGGATTGACGTCTTCTCGCTCCAGGAGCATCATTACGACCCTCTCATGCCCTTCCTCAGCCGCCCGCGAAAGCGGTGTTTGCTTATATCCTGTACCTACCTGGTCGGGATTGACGTCCTCTCGTTTTAAAAGCACCTCTACTACCCCATCATGCCCGTTCTTAGCCGCCCACCAGAGCGGCGCCTGGCCCTGAAAAGTGTCCTCCTGGTTGGGATTGACGCCCTCTCGTTCCAAAAGCATTTTTACTACCCCCTCATGCCCGTTCTCTGCGGCCCACGAAAGTGCTGTCCGGCCATCCTTGTGGCCTGCCTGGTCGGGATTGACGTCCTCTTTTTCCAAAATCATCTTTACAACCTCCGCGTGTCCTCTAACAGATGCCCAGGAGAGAGCCGTCATCCCCATGCAATCGTATGCATTAACGTCCCATTCCTTCATCTCTAATACCGCAGAAGCTATACCCACAATCCCGAGAAACGCTGCTCCGTGGAGCCCCAAAAACCCCGCTGGTCCTCCCACTCCATCAAAGTACGGGCCCCCACTAGGATCTCGATCATATTGCAATAATAATAATTGAGCAGATATATGCTCACCGAATTCATCGAGAAGTCCCAGTGCAAGTATTTTGATAGTTTCCGTCAGTCCCCTTCTTGAATGACTGCCCCAGTAAACAGAAGCGTATTCCAGAAGCGCAGTTGTCGCCGGGGGAGAGTGAAGAGTTGGCGAAAGATCCCTGATACGTCCAAAATTGAGGTATGTCAAGCAAACCTCGGCAATTGTTGAGTGTGGATTATGGAATAGTGTCGTATCATGAGAGAGATGTTCCTGAAGAGTGAAGTGCACCAGTCGGACTGTGGACGAGGACATCTCGACTGTGACAAGGCCTAGGCAAGATGATACGAGTGTCCGTAGTGCAGGAACGTTTTCAGGATCCAGATCTGTAAATCCAATCTCCACCCCCAAGGCTTGGCAGAGCTCCGCCGCTCGCAAAGGTCGCTCCGAATGGGACACCCACATTAGGACCTTCATCCCGAGTACTGATTTATATCCTTCCTGGCCTTTCAGTCGTGATAGAGTTTCAGTGTAGGCATCATTCAATCCATTGCCTTGTGTCATCTCTTCGAGTTTCTTTCTTCTCCGACGAATTGTCACCTCTCCTAGAATAGCATCGATGCTGAGTGAAACGAGAAGGAATCTGACCGAAATCGCGAGTAAGTATACATTATTGACAGGGAGATATATTAAATGGTTCTACGCACATATCAGAAATATTTTCCAAGATAACTCGAACAATATCCGCCCGTAAATGATTGCTCATCGCCTCTGGATCGGAATCCTTATCTAACCTCATCTCCACATAATTTCGGATATCATCGGTATTAGGACTGATGGCTATCACAACCGTCTTGATAAAATATCTTTGGATATCTTGTGTGACTTGGGGCCTCGCGGTGAGGAATATTCTTGTTGTAGGAGATTCCCGAACAATATCTCTTAGTGACCCGAGAAGCTCAGGCAGGCACTTTGGTAAACATTCGTCCAAGGCATCAACACAGATGAAAACCTGGGGTAGCGAAGCAATCGTAACCCTCAGCATTCCCATCACATCCGCAAGTTTTAGCCTTCTACCGCCAATCTCGGTTTGCGCTTCTTGAAATGCCTTGCGTAGATAATCCGGGATGCCTCCCTTTCCTACTAGCTGACTTAGAATGGCACCCATGATGTTGGTGATGGACTGCTCTTTCCGGGAAAGGAAGTCGCAGTAGAAAGCTGAAACGGCGATATTTTCCTCCTTTGCCTGATCGCACAGGCTGTCGATTACCAACGAACTAGTATTTCTAGCAGTCAGTAGTATTCACTTCTTTCGAAGAATCCCACCTCTTACCTCAGATATGTCTTTCCCACTCCCGGATTCCCGGAGCAAAACAAGACTGCCTTATCGGCTCCACCCTCACCAGCCCTCCACTCCCGAAACTCGCTTGTTTCCAAAAACCAATCCCCTACACCGTCTAACCGGTCGGTACGCACTCCTTGGTGTCTGTTCTTTGGCTCCAACGGAGAGAGCCAACGCATAATTCGTTCATCCTCGTTGGACATATAGGTATTGAAACTACCGCTTATGTTCCCGCAGTTGGCGTTACCATCGCCGAAGGTGATTGAAAGTGAGGTTTGGGCCATGGTATTCTATCCAAAATGTTGGTTGAATGTAGAACTGATTCAGTGTTTTGTGGGGCGATGAGTGGAGCCTATGTGCTGTGACCGGAGCCGAAGAAAGCAGAGCGGTGTGGCTTGTTGTGGCACTCTTACGGTCCAATCATTTCCCTCAAGTGAGGGTGCATGATGCATGCGAGATATGTCTCACAAATATTTCTGCCGAGGTGAATCTTTTCAATACCATGTTCTTAACGAGAAACCCTTCCGGATACTATTGGCCACGAAATATGCAATCGAAAAAGTGACACTTGTGCAAAAACTACCCTCTCAGGGAAGAACTAACGTATTCAAGAATGCGAATTTTGTATGAGCACTCAGACAAACGCAGGGGTGTTACCATAAAAATTTTAATCTGTTTTTTCGGGTAATTTTTTCCTGGGGTGAGTACCGTAAAAACTCGAATAAACGGACCATGTGCTAGGACGTTGGACTTGCCTCTCTTAGTGAGGTCTGTGTTTTTTATTTTTTATTTTGTCTCGGGGGACGTGTTTTTTGGTGTGTTTTGCCCCCTCTATTCCAGAGTTGGAAATTTTGGACTACATAGCACATGGTCTGCTAATTCGAGTTTTTATGGTACTTGTACCTTATAACGGTCAAACGGCCGAACTAGGCTGGGGCTAAACTATAGGGTAGGTATAATCGGAAACTTCGTTCGCTCGTCATCCTCCTAAAACTAAGTAACCAAACATGAGTCTATATAAGAATAATAAAATCATCTCAATCATTCTATCGCCTGCCACACCTATCGATCTCTCCTTTATGTATAATCCCATTTGCCTGCGTACCTTCGTAATAATTAATAAAGGAAAGATATGACCATAAACTCTTCTGTCAGTCTTTCTGTCAATCCTGACGCCTATCCTGCCGCCTAGAACAAATGAAATGAGATATTATCCTGTCTTGTCCCCCATCTATCCGCTTTCTTTATCTCTGGCAACTATCCGCTTCCATCAACCTTGACAATATTAACCTGACGAACAACAGGAATGAAGAACAGAAACACGAAAATGGGATCAAGTCCAACTAGAACTCTAAAGGAAGAAGGCAAAGAAGAAGAGAGAAAAACACAAGAGCTGATAAATCTCAAATATCTAGAGGAAATTAGAACAAAACGCACTTATTAAAGCCTGTTTACATCAAAATCGACTGAAGTCTTGGCTGCACCGGCCCCCCTGTGGTAAGTGCTTGTTGAATAAGAGTGTATCCAAAAACAAAGAAGCAAGGATGTGAAGGGCAAAAGCGAAAAGACGAATAAGAGGCGCGGTGATAAAGAATCGGTCCGACCGTAGATAAGGGGACTAGTCTAGGTGTTGTTAGGGTGGGTCTTGGATTTCCTTCGACAGCAGCAGAGGTTTAGGGGCCAGATGGAAAGATATTGGGACCATCCTGGTGATTGGGTTGGGAGGCCTCCATGCGCGGACTGGGGAACAGAACTCCGGGGGTCTGGAAACAACGGCCGTTCATCGGGGGCTGCCGGTGGGGGCACGGGTTGGCCATCGAGGTCTGTCGTGTCGGTATTAGGATCGTGAGCTCTGAGTTGCATCTCCAGTACACACTCGTCATGAGGGACAGCGGAGGGCGGGAGATGTGTTGGGGTGCCGCGATCTGCTGCGGCCCAATCGACATTGCTCCGCTCCTGTGTTGACTTGGAAATAGAACCTGAGGGGTCCAATAACCTCGGCTGTTCATTGTGGGCGGCCGGTAGGGGTGCGGATTGGCCATTGGGGTCTGTCACGTCGGTGTTAGGATCGTGAGCTCCGGGTCGCGTCTCCACTACACACTCGTCCTGGGGCGCGGCGGAGGGTGGGAGGTGTGTCGGGGTACAGCGATCTGCTGCGGCCAAATCGAAATTGCTCAGCTCCAGTGCGGACTTGGAGGTAGAACCTGAGGGGTCCAATAACCTCGGCTGTTCATTGTGGGCCGTCGGTAGGGGTGCGGATTGGCCATTGGGGTCTGTGACGTCGGTATTAGGATCGTGAGGTGGGGATTGCACCCCCACCACAGATTGGGAGGGGATGGGGGAGGGCGAGAGGGATGCGGGAGTGGGATGATCTTCCGTAGCGCAACTGGCAGTGCCCCGCTCCCGCGGGATCCTCACAGCTCCATGTCTTTTGAGGAGACCGAACAAGGGTGGGCTTTGGTCAAGGTTATCTGGCATAGGGGCGCGGAAAGCTTTCCTTTCCATAAGCATCTTAAATATCGCATCATGCCTGTTCTCGGCCGCCCACGAGAGTGGAGTCTGCCCAAATTCGATGTCTGGCTGGTTGGGATTGACGTCCTCTCGTTCGAGGAGCATCTTTACAACCCCCTCGCGTCCATTTTGAGCCGCCCACAAGAGTGGTGTCTTGCCATATTTGGTGTCTGGCTGGTCGGGATTGACGTCCCCTCGTTCAAGGAGCATCTTTACAACCCCTCCATGCCCATTTTGAGCCGCGCACGAGAGTGGTGTCCGGCCATATTTGGTGTCTGGCTGGTCGGGATTGACGTCCTCTCGTTCAAGGAGCATCTTTACAACCCCCCCATGCCCTCTTTGAGCTGCCCAACAGAGTGGTGTCTGGCCATATTTGGTGTCTGCCTGGTTGGGATTGACGTCCTCTTGTTCCAGAAGCGTCTTTACTATTCCCGCATACCCGCCCCCGGCCGCCAACGTGAGTGGCGTCTGGCCAAATTCGATGTCTGATAGGTTGGGATTGACGTCCCCTAGTTCTAGAAGCATCTTTACAACCCCCTCATGCCCATATTGAGCTGCCCAGCAGAGTGGTGACCCGCCATATTTGGTGTCTGCCAGGTTGGGATTGATGTCCTCTCGTTCTAGAAGCAGCTTTACAACCCCCTCATGCCCATATTGAACCGCCGAGCAGAGTGGTGTCTTGCCAAATTCGATGCCTGGCTGGTTGGGATTGACGTCCTCTCGTTCAAGAAGCATCTTTACAACCCTCTCGTGCCCATTTTCAGCCGCCCACGAGAGTGGCGTCCGGCCATATTTGGTGTCTGGCTGGGCGGGATTGACGTCCTCTCGTTCAAGGAGCATCTTTACAACCCCCCCATGCCCTCTTTGAGCTGCCCAACAGAGTGGTGTCTGGCCAGATTCGATGTCTGCTAGGTTGGTATTGACGTCCTCTCGTTCTAGAAGCATCTTTACAACCCCCTCGTGCCTATTTTGAGCCGCCCACGAGAGTGGTGTCACGCCATATTTGGTGTCTGGCTGGTCGGGATTGACGTCCTCTTGTTCCAGAAGCATCTTTACAACCCCCTCATGCCCATATTGAGCCGCCCAGCAGAGTGGTGACCCGCCATATTTGGTGTCTGCCTGGTTGGGATTGACGTCCTCTCGTTCCAGAAGCATCTTGACAACCCCCTCATGCCCACATTGAACCGCCGAGCAGAGTGGTGTCTTGCCAAATTCGATGTCTGGCTGGTTGGGATTGACGTCCTCTCGTTCCAGGAGCATCTTTACAACCCCCTCATGCCCATATTCAGCCGCCCACGAGAGTGGTGTCTTGCCATATTTGGTGTCTGGTTGGTCGAGATTGAGGTCCCCTCGTTCAAGGAGCATCTTTACAACCCCCCCATGCCCTATTCGAGCTGCCCAACAGAGTGGTGTCCCGCCAAATTCGAAGTCTGCTAGGTTGGGATTGACGTCCTCTCGTTCTAGAAGCATCTTTACAACCCCCTCGTGCCCATTCTGAGCCGCCCACGAGAGTGGTGTCCGGCCATATTTGGTGTCTGGCTGGTCGGGATTGACGTCCTTTCGTTCAAGGAGCATCTTTACTACCCCCTCATGCCCGTTTTGAGCTGCACAACAGAGTGGTGTCTGGCCAGATTCGATGTCTGCTGGGTTGGTATTGACGTCCTCTCGTTCTAGAAGCATCTTTACAATCCCCTCGTGTCCATTTTGAGCCGCCCACGAGAGTGGTGTCACGCCATATTTGGTGTCTGGCTGGTCTGGATTGACGTCCTCTTGTTCCAGAAGCATCTTTACTATTCCCTCATACCCGCCCCCGGCCGCCAACGTGAGTGGTGTCTGGCCATATTTGGTGTCTGGCTGGTTGGGATTGACGTCCTCACGTTCCAGAAGCATCTTTACAACCCCCCCATGCCCGTTTTGCGCCGCCCACAAGAGTGGTGTCTTGCCATATTTGGTGTCTGGCTGGTCGGGATTGACGTCCCCTCGTTCAAGGAGCATCTTTACAACCCCCCCATGCCCTTTTTGAGCTGCCCAACAAAGTGGTGTCTGGCCAGATTCGATGTCTGCTACGTTGGGATTGACGTCCTCTCGTTCTAGAAGCATCTTTACCGCCCCCCCATTTCCATATTGAGCCGCCCAGCAGAGTGGTGTGTTGCCATATTTGGTGTCTGGCTGGTCGGGACTGACGCCCTCTAGTGCTAGAAGCATCTTTACCGCCCCCCCATTTCCATATTGAGCCGCCCAGCAGAGTGGTGTGTTGCCATATTTGGTGTCTGGCTGGTTGGGGTTGACGTCCTTTCGTTCAAGGAGCATCTTTACAACCCCCCCATACCCTTTTTGAGCTGCCCAACAGAGTGGTGTCTGGCCGGATTCGATGTCTGCTATGTTGGTATTGACGTCCTCTCGTCCTAGCAGCATCTTTACAACCCCCCCATGCCCGTTTTGCGCCGCCCACGAGAGTGGTGTCTTGCCATATTTGGTATCCGCCTGGTTGGGATTGACGTCCTCTTTTTCCAGAAGCATCTTTACTATTCCCTCATGCCCGCCCCCAGCCGCCAACGTGAGTGGTGTCTGGCCATATTTGGTCTCTGGCTGTTTGGGATTGACATCCTCGTGTTCCAGACGCATCTTTACTATTCCCTCATGCCCGCCCCCGGCCGCCAACGTGACTGGTGTCATGCCAAATTCGGAGTCTGCTAGGTTGCGATTGACGTCCTCTCGTTCTAGAAGCATCTTTACAACCCCCTCGTGCCCATTTTGAGCTGCCCAACAGAGTGGTGTGTTGCCGTATTTGGTGTCTGCCTGGTTGGGATTGACGTCCTCTCGTTCAAGGAGAATCTTCACAACCCGCCCGTGCCCATTTTGCGCTGCCCAACAGAGTGGTGTCCCGCCAAATTCGAAGTCTGCTAAGTTGGGATTGACGTCCTCTCGTTCTAGAAGCATCTTTACAACCCCCTCGTGCCCATTTTGAGCCGCCCACGAGAGTGGTGTCCGGCCATATTTGGTGTTTGGCTGGTCGGGATTGACGTCCTCTCGTTCAAGGAGCATCTTTACTACCCCCTCATGCCCCTTTTCAGCTGCCCAACAGAGTGTTGTCCCGCCATATTTAGTGTCTACCTGGTCTGGATTGACGTCCTCTCGTTGCAAAAGCATCTCTACCACCCCTCTATTCCCTTCCATAGCTGCCCACAAGAGCGGTGTCCGGCCAGACAAGGTGTCTGCCTTGTCGGGGTTGACGTCCGCTCGCTGCAAAAGGACATTTACGACCTCCCCGTGCCCTCTCATAGATGCCCAGGTGAGAGGGGTCATCCCCGTGCAATCGTATGCATTAACGTCCCATTCCTTCATCTCCAATACCGCAGAAACTATTCCCACAATCCCGAGAAATGCTGCCCCGTGTAGTCCCAAAAATCCCGTGGGTCCTCCCTCTTCGTCAAAGCGCGGGTCCCCAGCACGACGTTCATTATAGTGCAATAATAGTAGCTGAGCAGATATATGCTCATCAAATCTAGCGAGAAGCCGTAGTGCAAGTATTTTGATAATTTCCGTCATCCCCCTTCTTGAGTGGCTGCCCCAGTGAATAGAAGCATATTCCAAAAGGGGAGTTGATGCGGGGGGCGAGTAATCGGTTGGCGAAAGATTCCTGATAGATCCAAAATTCAGGTATGTCAAGCAAACCTCCGCAATTTCGGAGTGAGGGTTATGAAATAGGGTCGGATCAAGAAAGAGATGCTCCTGAAGAGTGAAGTGCACTGGCCGAATCGTAGATGAAGATGCCTCGACTTTGACAAGGCCAAGACAAGATGCTATGAGTGTCCGTAATGCAGGTAGTTTTTCCGGATCAAGATCTGCAGATCCTATCTCTACTCCCAAGGCATGGCGAAGCTCCTGGGCTTGTAACGGCCTCTCCGAATTGGACACCCACATCAGGACCTTCATGCCGAGTACTGATTTATATCCCTTTTGGGCCTTTAGTCGCGCCAGAGTTGCCTTGTAGGCATCGCTCAATCCATTGCCTTGTGTCGTCTCTTGAAGTTTCTTTCTTCTCTGGCCAATTGTCACCTCTCCTAGAATGGCATCGATGCTCAACGAAACAAGGAGGAATCTACACACAATCGTTGGTAAGTATACATCATTGACAGGGCGGGAATGGGAAGTGGTTCGACGCACATATCAGATATCCTTTCCGGGATAACACTCACGATATCCGCCCGTAAATCGCTGCTCATCGCCTCCGGCTCGGAATCCCTGTCTAACCTCATCTCTACATAACTCCGGATATCATTAGTGTTAGGGTTAATGGGTATTACAACCGCCTTGGTGAAGTATCTTTGCATGTCTTCCCTGACATGGGGCCTCCCGGTGAAGAATATTTTCGTGTTAGGAGACTCCCGAGCAATATCTCTCAGCGAGCTGAGAAGGTCCGGTAGGTGCTTCGGCAAACATTCGTCCAAGGCATCGACACAGATGAAAACCCGGGGTATCGAGGCGATAGCAGTCCTCAACATCTCCATCAAATCCGCGAGTAGCGGCCCTCTACCACCAAACTCCCCTTTCGCTTTGTGAAACGCGTTTCGTAGATCCTCCGTAACCTCCCCTCTGCCAACCAACTGCTTCAGCATAGCGCCCATGATGTTCTTGACAGTCTGCTGTTGTTGTGTAAGGAAGTCGCAGTACAAGCCAGCAACCGCGATATTTTCCTCCCCCGTTTGATCGCAGAGGCTGTCGATCACCAACGAACTAGCATTTCTTGCCGTCAGTGGTATTTACCTCTTTGAAAAAATCCCCCTACTTACCTTAGATATGTTTTTCCCACTCCCGGATCCCCAGAGCAAAATAAGACTGCCTTATCGACTCCACCCTCACCATCCCTCCACTCCCGAAACTCACTCGTTTCTAAAAACCAATTCCCGACACTGTTGAGCCGGTCGGTGCGCACGCCTTGGTGTCTGTGATTTGGCTCCAGTTGAGAGAGCCAAAGCATGATCTGTGTGTCCTCGTCGGATTTATGGTAAGTGGTGTTGAAACTACCTGTCATTTTGCCGGAGTTGACGTTGCCGTGGCCGATGCTGACTGAATGCGAAGTTTGAGCCATGATATTCTATCCAAAAGGTTGGTTGGATGTATAAATGGTGCAGCGGAAATGGTGCAGCGTCTTGTGGGGGGATCAGGGGAGTTTATGAACATTCTGTGACCAGAGCTGAAGAAAGCGGGGCGATGTGGCTTGTTGTGGCACAATTACCGTCCAATGATTTCCCTTTAGTGAGGGTGTATCATGCGAGATACGGATAAGTTTCACAAAGACTTCTAGCGAGCAGCTCTAAATATTAAAAGGAACAAGAGATTAACAGCGACGGGAACTAAACAAAAACCCAAGAGCTGATACACCAAAATATCATCCTCAGGGCACAACTTAAGAGTGGGGAGGGTCTCTCATTCTCTTGAATTCTCTCCTACAACTAACGGTAAAGACAGGAGTATATATAAACCACAACGAAATCCTCCTGTCCTTTGATAGACTACACACATCTATACTGTATCTTTTTTCGCCATACTTCTCGCTTTGCCCCTATTCGTACGCCGGATCTAGCAAGGGAGGGACAAATACTCCTGCGGTTCGTAGCCGCTGAGCATCCAACTCTTTCACGTTTCCTCCCGGCTCTTTCGCCCCCCGCCCCCTTTCCCCCGGGGGATTTATCAAGCGTATTCCCGAAGCATAGGTGTTGGGAGTCGTAATCTGCTGCTCGGAATACTCCCATGATGGTTGCCTTATTGTTCGGATAGTTTCTGGGGATGCGCCTTGGCTTTGGAAATGCTTTAGCTTTGGGAAGCATTTAGGCTGTGGGAATGCGCCTGAGTTTTGAATCGACGCACCCGCCGGAAGGAAAGCGAGAAAGTAGTAAAGAAAGCTGGGGAAGCTGTAATGGAAGCGAGAGACCCGGATGCGCAGATGGTGGGCGATGCCCGGAGGCTACGAACGGTGGGAGTCTTTGTCTTTCCATTGTTAGCATAAAAGTGTAGAAAGGGGAAAGGGGGGGTATAGACGAGAACGATGGGTTATATTCCATGGAAAGATAGGATCATTTCGGTGTAGTTTATAGATACCCCTAGTTAGTACTCTAGTAGAGTACCGGTAGTAGAGAGCGAGGGATTCCCACTTCCGAGTTATGGGTTGGCGATCGTGTTTTAGCGGTGTGAACTCTTGGCATTTTGCTTGGTTGTCGCAGCAATCGACCTGTTGAAAAATAGGCGTACCTATTTCCCTGCAGTTTGAGAGCATTCCCGCAAACAATTCAAGCGATGCAACAATAGCGCGAGCATGCTAATCAGCATCTCACGGCTTCTAACAATCAACAGAGGTTAAATGTTGCTTGCGTTTCTCTCTATTCCCTGCCCAGTTATTACCCTTAGAACATAGAGAGCCTCCTATACATACAGGCCCCAACACATTGCGAGCTCAAGGACCAGGAGGAGTTCAAGGAATCAATTTTGCTTAAGAGCAGAGAGCCATGGTGAGGTCATACCGGTTGGGGGCATGTAAGCGGACCTCAGATGGCTGGACGGAAGTATTATCCAAATGCTCGCTTTGCTTTTTTGCCTTGTATGATACCGGTAGTGGAATATTAGGTTAGTCATCTATTATCAAGTATGATAGCTACAGTATTTGGTCTGATGGCATTTTAAGGAGGTTCTTAGCATTACTAATCCTAACCCCAGTTCGGGATTAGAGCGAGATTGTTGACTTAGGATACCAGTAAGTTAGTCTACCGTACTTAGACGAACATAATCTAGCAAAAGCCAGATTAACGTTAGTGCAGATTTTCTTAAACACCCCCAATCGTCGCTCTTCTGTATGTTTACAGAAACCTATTGTCAAACTCTTAATTTTTGTTATTGTTGTAGATTGCGTAGCTTGTTACGTAGTCGCGCAAGTGAGTAGTCTCGGTGGATGGGCTTTTGTTAGTTAATCAGTGCGGAAAACTCCTTGGAGGGACGGATGTCAGTGTGGATTTTCTTCGGTTGATGGGAGCCGTTCTTCGTTCATCATCCTTCATCACTTTTCTAAGAGCTAATGACTTCGGTTTATCATAACCATCAGTGTTCGGATTTTAACTTCAATTTATCAATTTCAGTTTCTTTCGTTTTCTCTTGCTGACCTTCACCGGAACCGTCAACCGTCAAGATTGCCAACACCCACCAAAGAACGCCTGCCGAGGAAGACCCGCCACAGGATTCCACACCATAGGGAGTGCCCGGCATAACAAGCCATCCCCAAGTTTGGCAATGTGATTGGCTGAACCTCAGTCCGGATTTAAATAGAGGCTAGTATTTGGGGGATGGCTCGCTATGCCGGGCGCTCGCTATGGTGTGGACTACAGTAAACTGTTATGTCTTGAGTCGGATTCTCCAACTTTTAAATGCGGTGGCGGATTGACGCTGACAAGCAAACGAAACGCCAGGACTTCACACCAACTAAAAAATACCATCACCAGACAATAGCTTTGGGGTGAGAACACTCACATCAGGACCTTCATCCCGAGTACTGATTTGTATCCCTTCTGTGCTTTCGGTCTTGTGAGAGTTGCTATGTAGGCACCATTCAATCCATCGCCAAGGGCCATCTCTTCAATTTTCTTTCTTCTTTGATGAATGGTGACCCCCCCCTAGAATGGCGTCGATGTTGAGTGAAACGAGGAGGAATCTAACAACAATCGCTAGTAAGTATACATCAATACATCACTGATAGGGGTCTTGCTAAATGGTCGAACGCACATATCAGAAATATTTTCTTGAATAACTCTCACAATATCCACCCGTAAATCATCGTTCATCCCCTCTGGCTCGGAATCCATATCTAACCTCATCTCCACATAATTCTGGATATCATCGGTATTAGGCCTAATAGGTATCACAACTGCCACGATGAAAATACCTTTGGATATCCCCCCTAACATGCGGCCGACCAGTGAGAAATATTCTCGTTGCAGGAGACTCCCGAACAATATCTCGTAGCGACCCGAGAAGCTCAGGCAGGCACTTTAGTAAACATTCGTTCAAGGCATCGACACAGATGAAAACCGGGGGCAGCGCAATAGCAACCCTCAGCATTCCCATAAGTTCCGCAAGTCCTAGCCCTCTGCCCCCAATCTCCTTTTGTGCTTCTTGAAACCCCTCGCGTACCGTAGATAATCCGGGATTCCTCCTTTTTGCTACTAGCTACCTCGGAATGGCACCCACGATGTTGGTGATCGACTGCTCTTTCTGGGAAAGGAAATCGGAGTAGAAAACAGCGACGGCGATGCTTTCCTTCTTTGCCTGATTGCACAGGCTGTCGATCACCAACGAACTAGTATTTCTCGCAGTGAGTAGTATTCGCTTCTTTCACAGGATCCCACCTACTACCTCAGATATGTCTTGCCAACTCCCGGATTCCCGGAGCAAAACAGGACCGCCTTATCGGCTCCACCCTCACTATCCTTCCACTCCCGGAACTCGCTTGTTTCTAAAATCCAATCCCCTATACCGTCGAACTTGTCCGTGCGCACGCCTTGGTGCCTGATATTCGGCTCCAGTGAGAGAGCCACCCCATGATCCGTGCATTATCGTCGGACATATAGATGTTGTTGAAACTACTAGTTATGTCTCCGCAGTTAGTGTTACCATCGTTGAGGTTGACTGAATATGAAGATTGGGCCATGATATTCTATCGAAAATGTTGGTGCAATGTGGAGAAGGTAGAGCGTTTTGTGGTGGGACTAAGGGAGTTCGTAAATATTCAATGCCCAGGGGCGAAGAAAGCGGGGCGATGTGGTTGACTGTGGCACAGTTACAGTCCAATCATTTGTCTTTAATGAAGGTGCATGACTGATGAGTGAGAAGGTTATGCCCCACAAAAACTTCAGCCGCGTAGCTAAGAACTTTTAACAGGATCAAGAGATTGACGGCGACGAAAACCAAACGAAAGGCTAAGAGCTCACACAACAAAATACGATCCTGAGCGCACAACTTAGAAGTGGGGAAGAGCTCTCCTTCCCTTCAATGTTCACTCACCAATAACTAATGGTAAAGACTGGAGTACCAATTTTTCAAAGCCAAACGAATACATTGAGATAATAGCCAATGAGAGAAGGAGAATCTAATAACAAAAGAGAAGTAAGAAAACCAAGTCCGTCTAAGCCATCTATACCATCGATCAAACTGCTTCCATGTTTCCACTGTCGGAGGCGGTGGGGGAAATGCCGCTGCCCTTGTCGCTTGAGATCGTTGGCACCGATAGATCCCATACTGAGGCAGGTGGTTGAGCAGCGGACATAATTGCCTGCCGTTCGGTGGCCAACGACTCCCCAATCCTAGGCAGGCTATTTGCTCCTGGTGTGAACCTTGAATGCAGTACCTGGAAGTGTCTTCCCAAGCGAAATGGTCATCCAATCTCGGTGATGAAGTTAGTGTATCCCAGCCTATTTTGATGCCTGTGATATGAAAGCCTTTTGCTTCCGGGGTGGTGTAGTGCATGTAATCTTGCTTGCAGGCACAAGAATGATACATTGGGTTTGCTCTAACTGCTGACTAAAAATAAAAAATAAAAAGATCTGCGGGGGCCTGCAGAGTGAGACTGAACGGAGGGATGATATGGATAGATATGCTCTCCAGTGGCGGTTCTTTGATGCTGCACAACAATGTACGTCTCGGTAGTTATAGTTTGCCGAAACCGATCGATATGAGCTTGCGGTCGTGCTTCTTCATGCCCAGTGCCCCGGCCTGCCTCTAGTTCCTAGTCGTCCACCATAGTGGTATTCTGGAGTAGTTTTCTGGTTTGCCGGGGTGGAAGTTGTCTCATCCGAGCAGTATTTTCACAGCTCGCCTCTATCTCTGCCCAACCAGCTACAACCTCCACGATCCTGAGGAGAGATGCACAATGTAGCCCAGTGAATCCCTGGAAGTTTCTCTATAGAGACGGCTTGCATTCTCTGCGTTCGGGAGGACCTTAGTAGATATGTGGTCGTTGTAGTTGTCAAACAGCTTTAACTCAAGCTATTTCTCACACTTTGAAAAGGTTCCTTTTAGTGTGCACTACAGATATATTGGGGAGGGGATTCAAGAAATAGAGTGTCTTGAAAGTTGCGGGAGGGAATAGTCAAGATAGCTTTTAACTTGCTTGAAATTCAAATAACTTAAGCAAGCTTATGTCATTGTGGAGTGATCTGAGTCAGTGATCGCGAATGGCCTGGCAGCCCGGTCGGCACCAAGGGGAATCTGCAAGGAAGACTGAACTGGACAGAGCGACAATTTTCCCTCCATCCTATCCTGGGACATTTTAGGAATGCAGGTTTGAGCAAAGACCATGGGCCTGACGTGGTGAGGCAAGATTATGCCATCCTAATACAAGGACGTAGGGGGTGGTGGTGGACTGCAGATTCGCTGACAAGGACTGTGGGGATTCGCAGGACTTTATAGTGCCTAGGGGGAATCTGGGTAAATTGGCAGGAATCGGGGTAAATTGATGGGGATCTGGGTGAATTGGCGGGGATCTATGAGAATTCGGTGAGATCTGTCTGGATTGGAAGGAATCTGTGATAATTGGCGGGGGTCTATAGGCATCTTTCCCGGCTCGTGACTATTTGTCCAAATCTGTTGGGATCGTATTCCCCATCCATGATTTGTAGTCCATCCTCATCATACAGACAGGACGGACGGACGGCCCAGTTCCAAACACTGATTTTTCCAGCTTATTTGCTTATCATGCTCCGCAACCGTGTTCTCAGGCTTTCAGGGCCCTCGTAGGACCCAGCGGGGGACTGCTAAGACCCCCGGACGGGAGAGGATGGCACAATGTAGTCCGTCCTCGTCCTTGAATTAGGACTGCCATCATTAGCAAGGACAATGAGCCCCATGACCCGTGACAACTTCTGCCAGGGGACAGCAGGTAACTTCATAGGACAGCAGGGGATGGTGGGGGAGGGCAGGGGATGGCGGAAAATTGCAGAAAACATCAGTAAAACAGCAGAAGATGGCGGAAGACGGTGGGGGATAAAGGAGGACAATGGGGGACAATGGGGGAGAAGGGGGAGAAGGGGGAGAAGGGGGACGGTGGGGGACGGCACAATGTGATCCATCCTGGTCCGTGGCTCTTGCTTGTCAGGCAGTTTATGAAAAAATAGGATGGGACAACGAAAGGTTGTCCATCCGCGTCCTTGCTCAGGACCGACGGACCACCCCGTTGCTGACACTGCTCTCCCATTGTTCGATATCTCATCACAGCCAACTTTGTCTCTCGCTTCTTTGGGAAGAGGATAGCCAGCTGGCTGGGAAGATAGTGGGGCGTGTTATTCAGAGCAGGAGAGTAGTCTGCTAACTAAGGGACAGTTGCGGGATCAGAGTGTCTAATCCTATGCTTAATAGTAGCGAGTTCGATGGTGGTAGAATTGTGGCCAGCTGGCCGAAGAGGTAATAGAATGAGGAATTAGTAAAGAGGGGTGGTCTGCTGACCGGAGGATGGGAAGCTGCTGAAGGGAAAAACAGTGGGCTGGGGGGGTAATAGAGAGCTCGTTTGGAGCACAAAGGTGGTGGTCTGCTGGCGAGGGAAGTACTAAGCACTTAGGGTATCATTGTAGTAGACTGCCGTTTAGCTTGCTGGGAAACATGTATAGGATCCCAGAATTCTTTTACATTATTGTAATAGAAAGTTGTAGCCTGCTGGCTTGAGGGATAATAGGGAGTTCAGTTCATGTAGGAGAGCGGTCTGCTGACACAGGAAGCACTGAGGGATTAGGGTATCTTGTATTATCATTTCTCGCTTTCTTGTAGATTGATTGGCCTGCTGGCACTAGAGTATAATTGGAAGTAAAGGGTGCGTAGTAGGGGGGTCTATTTTGATTAAGTGCAACCGGGAAACCACTGCCCATTGGGAGTCTCCTGTGGTAACAGCCTCTTTCTCGTAGTTAGGCTGGCCTGCTGGCTTAAGGTAAAGTGAAAGGTCAAGGAGATCTTGCAAGCATCGCAATCTGTGGGGTCTAGCCGCACTGATGTGGCCTGACAGAGCATATCGGCTTGCAATGGCCCCTTAGGCATAGCTGATCTAGATCAACGCCATTATCTCAAGTCACTATCTATCTCCATGTTAAGCTTCAAGTTTCATGCTCTTGATTGCTGCTCTGTAAACATCTCCTAATCAATTTTGATATCTCTTCGACAATCCTGTCAACAATGTCTGCTGCTGGACTCTGATCGATTGCGCCTGGGACTTTGTCCTCCTCTAGTATAAGGTATTCCAAAAATAAATCCAGATTGCCTCAGGGAACCTTTGTGGGTTTGTTGAAGCGAATTATGGAGCTTGACTCGGTGTGCCGCTGTGCATTTGTTCAAAATGTCTAGGTATTGAAATATGCGCCGTGAGGGTATGATGGTCAATAGCATCTTTGGAGCATCGGGCGGTCGATGTTCGTGTTGACTACGAGCGGTTCTCTTCTCTTTGGAAAGGCATGTCTTATTTCCTTTCGAAACTTCTCCGATGCGCTAATGACTGGGCTTGGCGAGGCATAGTATGCTTGGTTATCGTTTGACAAATTGAGCTACTTTGCCTTGATGTTCCCTAGGCAATCACTTGCCACAGCATGGCCACGACAACCCACGCAACGCTTGTGATATTGACCGAACATAACATCCCTCAGTCTATCATGAAACCGACAGCGAAGCGTCTTCCCCGGCCCTCGGTAAACTAGATTTCACCTCGGTTATGTGTCGGAGGAGATTCGGCAAAAATGAGTTGTGGAAGAATTGCCAGGAGACTCAGAGAATGGGCATACGCAGGTCGAACCCGCAAAAGGGAGCTTGTGCTTTGAGGACGATAAAAGGCGCTCTGTCAGAGATTGAATCTGCTGTGCACGAAACCATTTTGTCGAAAAGGCCGAACCAGCCAGCTCTCGGTGAGCCATAATTCCAACAGGAAAGCTTCTTCCCCAATCCTCAGTAACTGAGATTTCGCCTCAGTTATGAGCTAGAGAGGATTCAGCGACGATGGGTAATAGACAAAATGCGATAGGAGAGTTGGCATGCGCAGGCAGTATGTCCAAAAGACACTGATGATTCGAGGAGGATAAACGGACTCCGTTGAGTGATCAAATCTGTTGGGTAGCAAATAATTTGGCACTGAAAAAGAAAGTTGAACTGGCATGGACTTGTTGTGAGTTGCGCTTCGAAACTCAATGGATGAGTGAAGTATCGTGAATGGTATGGATGAGTGAAGTATCGTGAATGGTATGGTTATGATTTTCGTGTTTCGTTTCCAGGCTCGCCTTCCAGTGAATATCTTGAAGGATTTTCTTTGTAATAATTCTTGAAGGGTAAGAGCAGTGCATGGGAGAGAGTAGGTCTCTGTTGCGGTTGGTGAGGGAGAGGAGAAAGGCGATGTATGAGCTGAAGGCAAAGCAAAAAACGCGTGGTGAATGGGAGGCAAAAAAGACTAGAGCTTGAGAACAAACAAAAAACGCGAGCTGTAGCGAGCTTGGAGACGAGGATGCGAGTTGTAGCGAGCATCGAGGTTCTCTGCTGTTAGAAGTCGATAGGTCTATATGTGCTAGTGGCTATCAGGTCCGTGCGGTGAGCTATGACCTTCGAGCGACCGGGCGAACCTTCTTCCGAAGGCCTCCACTGAGTTCCTCCGAGCTTTGCCCAATTGGCAATGGGTTGTTCCAACCCTCCATTATATAAACCACAACGAAATCCTCCACTTCCGTGGACTACGCCCAATTTTGCAAAGCCAAACGAATACATTAAGATCATAGCTGATATAGAGAGGGAGTGAAACCCCCAGAGAATATATAGAGAAATCTGAAAACCACACGCCAGCCTAACAATACCATCCTTCTCTCACACTTCTTTCGTAAGTCCACTGTCGGAGGCATTGGGGGAATGTCGCTGCCCTTGTCGCTTGGGATCGTTGCCACCGATATATCCCAAGATGACAATGAGGGCGCCGCATAAGTCTCACAGGTAGTGGGTGGGAAAACAAAGAACGCGAGCTGTAGCGAGCTTGGAGGCGAGAATGCGAGTTGTAGCGAGCTCGGAGGTCTCCAACTCCCGGGAGTGCGATGGCCCTATGTGCTGGAGCTATGGCCCCCAGGGAAGGACGCGCCGACTCAGACTAAACCTTTTTCCCACCACCCCCGAGCGGGACTCCGCGCGCTTTGCCCAATTGGCAATGGGTTGTTCCAACCCGACATACATATCCATTCCCTTTCGCTATACGTCTCCATTTCCTCTTTTCCGTGCTTCGATGCTGACAAGAAAAGACAAAGCCTCCATTGTTTATAGCCTCTGGACATCCAACTCTTTGACGCTTCCTCCCCAGCTCCTGCACCTCCCCCCCACACCCGCCCTCCTTTCTTCCCCTCCGCCCTCGGCCGAGGTACCAGGTGTATTCCTGAAGCGTAGGTGTTGGAAGCCGCCAGGTGCTGCCCGACACGCTCTCACGATAGTTGCTGTATAGTTCGGGTTGTCTTAGAGCGTGCTTTGGCTTCCAGGGCGCGCTTTAGGTTTGTGAGAGCATTTAGGCTACGGGAATGCGCTTGAGCTTTGGATCGATGCATTCGCAGGAAGGAAAGCGGGAGAAGGCTGTAATGGAAGTTAAAGAGCCGATGTTGAATGATGTCTAGTGGCTACGAACAGTTGGAGTCAGTGTCTTTCCGTTGTTAGCATGAAAGTATAGAAAGGGGAAAGGGGGAAATCCAGACGAGAATGATGGGTGGTGGTCCATGGAAGGATAGGATAATTTAGCTGTGGTTCATATATTCTCCTGTCTTTACCGGTAGTTAGTAGAGTAGTAGGAACGTGACAACTCCCCCACTCCCGTGTTGTGCGGAGGCGATCGTGTTTTGGTTGTGTGAGCACTTCGCGTTTCGCTTGGCTGTCATAGCCGTCGATCCGCCGATCCGCTTAAGAATATGCGCCTTCCTAAAATGAGAGAGTATTCCGCAAACAATTCAGACAAGGAAACAATAGCGTGGGCATGCCAAGCAGCATCTCATAGGTTCCAACAACTTTGATTACATTTTGCTTTCTATCCCCACCATTCTTTTCCCGGTTATCCTCATTCGTACTCGAGTACATGAAGAGCTTCCTATACATACGGACCCCAACTCATTGTAGGCTCAAGGACTAGGAGGAAGGCGGAACAGTATTGGTGTTCAAGGAATCAATTGTGCCTAAGAGTGGAGAGCCGGGGGGGGCGCAGGTTCGGAGCATGTAACCGGACATCCAATGTCAGGGCGGAAATACTATACAAGTGGTTGCTTTGTTTTCTGCCTTATCCGATACAGTAAGCACTCGGTTTGGTATTGTACGATTTTAAAGATGTTCTTAGCATCACCAATGCCAACCCGAGTTCAGATAGAAACGGGGGTTTGGAATAGTCTACCGTACTTGTATGTTCTGGCAAAAGTCGGATTGACACCAGTACCAATTGTCTTAAACATGCCCAATCTTCACCGTTCTGTATATTTAAACTAGCGAGTTATTTGAACTGTCGAGCATTGGCATTCTTCATGCCCTCCTGTCGGTTCGGTTCGCTTAGTTTCGCTTTAGTTTGGTTTAGATCTAATCCGACTTTTGCCAGATGATATGGATTATAATATTATGGTAAATTTATTTGGCCTCTGGCCAGCGCAGATCCCATCCCAACATCAGGTATTATATTTCTCCTAGTTATCCATCCCGTGTCTATCAATATTATGACTTTCACTGAGCGCTATCTATCTCACGTTGGAAAAAAGATACGTCGGCGGGGCACAAACAGAGAGTGGCTTGCCGGAGTGAATATAGTTAGACTGTCCAATGTTTTCAGCACCCATAGCGATTTTCCAAAACAAAGGAGGCAAAAGAAATTATTTTCTTCTTTTCTTCTATGATACCCTGCCGATCGCCAACCTTAAGGTCTAGAGCCGGTCTCTCCAGCGGGTTCCGCGGGGGGTCAAAAAAACGCGAACCTTTTCGGATAACAACCAAGTACTCGAGTACACCAGGTTAAAACCAGCAATAATAATTCGGACAACCACAACAAGAGAAACAAAAATAAATAAATATGATACACTTAAAAATTTGCCGTACCATTTCGATTTAGTTGCGATGGTTTGGTTATCACGGTTGTGACCCAAGGAAACACTTTCACCGATTTTCAGCTGGGGTACGTACTCGGTTAATACCCGAAGGGGTTCGCGTTTTTTTGACCCCCGCGGTGCCAGATCGGCGGTGGCAAGGAAACAAGACGCCAAGCGTTCACACAACCGAAAAATACGAGGTTCACTCATTCTCTTTCTTCACTTCACTATCTCTCGCTCTCTCGCTCTCATGCACCCAACTAACTAATGTAGAGGCGGAAGTATACACACACCCCAACGAAGTCGTCCTCCTATTCTTCCCTGAATCACCACAGCTATCCATTCTTGTCGCTGTATGTCCCCCCTTTCCCTTTTGCGTACCCCCGCACTAACAAAAGTAAGACAAAGACTCCTGCCGCTCACAACCTACGGACATCCCACTCTTCACGCTCCTCTCTGGCTCTTCCGCTTTCCTTATGCCGTCCTTACACTTTCCTTCCGGCGGACCCATCAAGCGCATATCCGAAGCCTAAGCGTATTCCCGAAAACGATCCAATCAATGAAACGATAGCGCGAGCTTGCCGAACAGTATCTCACGATTTCCAACACCCATCTCTTGGTAGGATTGACAAGCCCCATGGCCCTATTAGTGGGGGCTAAGTTCCCTAATCTCCTGTTTCCCATGGGACAAGAAGTGTTCAACCCCCATACCCCTCATGATGGATCCTGTCATAATAACTCATTATAAGCGCGAATTGAGCTCCCAGGCTCCAGATAACTGGGACAGGGGTTAATTGGTTCTTGACATATTAGCTGCTCGGCCAGCTAAGAACTTCATGGAATGTGAACTTGGGAACCAATACCTATCCGACTGGAAGCGGGATCTTGGGAGTTTATCGCGGGGGGTGGTGGATCTGTTAAGTAGTTGGTAGATTTCAGTCTCCTTGATTTTAAACGGATGTGTTGCTTAATGTGCTCATCACTGCCATACAATAGGATATGAAGCCATTGGCACTAGCGATATGTTACTGGGGTCTCGGTTACTGTCGATTCAGTGATCCCGTGACTTAAAAGCCAACTAAAGAAGGAGTTGGGCTATGGAGGATAGGGCTAAATGGAATATAGGGAATAGGCGAGGAAAACCACGTAATGTCGTCGTAGTTTGCTGTGGGCGGAACGCTTGTCACTTAGCATAGATTTATGGGATAAAGGGGCTCGTCTGAGAGCAACACCGCAAGGAAGAACAATGACCGCAATTATTGAGAACGATTTGATCTTTCATTGTGATTTTTCTTCTCATCTATCTCTTGTCTTCTGAGCCTGCTTTGATCGTCTGAAAGTCTTTTGCCAAATACCCATCAAAGAACGGCTCGCCGGGAAAACATTCGACAATACTGTGTGGGCTCTAGTGGTCGAAGCTTTAGACCTAAGGACACGGTTCGAGACGGTTCGATTTGATGCGGGGCCAATACCGTGGTGATAGGACTGGTAACGCTAGTGTTCTTCTAAGCTCCAACACCGACACATAGTAATTCCCTGAACCCGGGATATGGAATGCTCCACACGCGCTGGCGCTCTACCGGTCTGACTTGAGAATTACTTAGCTCTCCCGAATCAGGGTTCATTCACACTCAGAGAAGTGGGCATTGCGCTTCACTCTGTAAAATGCGCCATGGAGATAGTTATAGCTTGTACTTTTGCCTTTTTTTCTCTTTTCTTTTCTATTTTGGACGACGATATATTATCCATCCAAAGGGGTCGCATAGGATATCGTATTCTCAAATGCATTTCTTGGTGGGGAAGTAATTATTGGAAACCCAGATTCAGATTTACTCTTTCGGTGCAGCTCATAGTCCCACAGGGTAGTCGTGCACGCGATGCCGAATGGAAGTAAATGCTTGCTTTTGGAAAGAAATTTCACTCGCTATAACCTTCTGGGATCTAAGTTTTTACGCCTTCGCGGCTGTGACGCCCGAAAGCGGAGAAGTGCTTGAGATTAAAAACTATCATTAGATAATGCGGTAAGAAGACACCCGCCTATGCGAAAAATGATCGTCGCTACCGAATTACAGGTACGCTGGCCAACGACCCGAATGCCGGAGAAAAGACTTCTCAAGTTGAGCGAAAAAAAGGAACGAACTTATAGAAAGAAACTAAATCTCCGACAGAGCCATGGGTGGCATGGGGGTCTGTCGGTATGGGTTCTTGGCAGAATATTAGGTTCGCATCAATAGTTCAACTCTAGAAAAATAAAATTAACTCTTACCTAGTTACTAGTCTCAGTTGACACGATTCCAGGAGCTATACGGGTATGGGGGAAACTACTACGGCGACATCTGCCTCGAAGGACTCATTCCCAAGGTTCTCGACCACCCCCCCCGATCCTTCCGTTGAAAATGGTGCTGCTCGCCATACTCACGATACTTCCTTTGTTCAGGTAGCTTCAGGGAACGCGCTTGTTTGTGCTTTGGATATGCGCTGAGGATTCGGGCATATGGCTTCGGCTTTGGGTATTTGGTTTGCACGTTCGGGAAAGCATTGCGAATGCAGGAATGCGCGATAGTTTTGGGATCGTGCAGCTTTCGGGAAAGCCGGGAGAGAAGCTGGGAGAGAAGCGGAAGTACTGTAGGGCCACTGTGAGAGGGGCTGGAAGCCCGGAGGTGGGAATAGTGTTTGTTTGCCTTTCAATTAGCCGGGAGTGCTCACGGGGGAAGGAGACTCACATGGAGTAGTGTGGTGCCTCATGGATGGATATGATATCCCCGCGATTGATATATACTCCTGTGATAACACTTAGTTAGAGAGTAGGGCATAGAGCATCGAGCATCGTAGAGTTGTCGAGCGAGAGACTGGTTGTTGTTAGGTAGTGGAGAGTTTTTCCACACTCCAAACTGCAGAGTGCGATCGTTTAGGTGTGAGTTCCTTGGCGTTTTTCGTTTCGTTTCACCGTTCGTCACTCGTCGTGAATCGTTTCATCATCGAAGTCCAAAACCTTTTTCTCCTCCATTACGGTATTGTACCCCGTTTCTTTCCTTAGTCCAAACTTTGCCTCTGAGCCTTTGCCACGTACCACACACGGGCATCTACTACAGGATAACATCCATGGTTTAAAATAGCGATCTGAGCTCTAGAACCTGTTGGAAACCGTAGTTATGGGTGCGCTCTCCTCTCATCTGTTGCTGTAGTTACAAGTGACACCTCGTGACCACTTACGTCACCCCCCCTGTTCTCTCTTAAATCCTCGCTTCTCTTTTCTCTTTCTCTTTCTTCTTTCTCTTCTTTCTCTCTCAACAGTCTTCTTGTTCAATAAGTATAAACAAGTCTTTTGCTTTCTCGGGTGACCACTTTGCCTTTGAACCTGAGGAACTACTCGCTTGCCCTCTTCTGCACCCGATAGTTCTCAACAGAACCAGTAGTTAGCGCAAAGCTCGGAGATTATATTCTGGTATTATACCTTTGTAATATTTTTATGTTTTACCCTACAGGAACTACACCTATCATGATACACTCCAAATATTCCCATCAGGCTAAGCCAACTCACTATCTCATACATTTGTAGAATCTAGCTTAATTAGCCCGCAGTACGGAACCGCCCGCTGCCTTGTTGGTACAAGGGACAGGCATAAAAAGGTGGTACGCTGCAGGGGTGGGGTGGGTTGATTATGGACAAAATTCTGGTACGCTGCAACCGAACTACACAGGCAGAAAATCTGTTGAGATGGTAAAGTACATCTTAAACCCTGTCCTTTACCATACAGTTACCAACTCCAAGGGGTAAGTATTTTGAACCAACACTCCTGTGTTCAAGAAAATAAATGGGTAAGGATGACAGAGCAGAGTAGCCTCTACACATAGATCCAAAAAGAATATTGATTTCTTCAATAAGCCACTGGGCTTTAAAGCCCCCTTATCATAAGGCCAGCATTAAACATGGTCCCAGTTTAGAGGTTCAGGTGCCCCCTCAGCAGACACCTCTAGGGGTTTGATTTGATAGTAAATGTGTTAAAGTAGAGGTCATCTTCATCACTCATACATAATTTCCTTTATTAGTTGCATAGCATGGGAAGAAACATGGATTCTCATAAAGTTTCCCTTCTCATGTAACGGGGTCTTGACACTGGACGTTAGTCCAAGGCACACAACAACAGGAAGGTCCTAAACGATAACACTCGTTTAGCGTGAGGGTTCGGAGATGACAATCTCAGGTCAAGGCTGATCGTGTAACGATAGATCAGGGTCAGGGTTCGTGGGTTCTTGGCGTGGAACTTGG
>Ga0307517_10000346_pt1 | contig 80077 bp, 66 predicted proteins | sample 23_EM_MG_FD_194515 | JGI IMG/M metagenome (GOLD analysis project Ga0307517, IMG submission 194515) | Populus trichocarpa ectomycorrhiza microbial communities from riparian zone in the Pacific Northwest, United States - 23_EM | ecosystem: Host-associated > Plants > Roots > Unclassified | place... | reverse complement strand
CACCCTGTCCCCCCCCCCCCCCCCCCACTCTGCCCCACTCTTTCCCAGCCCAAGCGAACTCCAGAAAAACCATTATTCACAGCGGCCAGCGCTAGCTGCAGCACCACATCACCCACTCACTAATACCAATACCCCTCCCCCCTTCTCTAGTCGTCTACCACAAAAAAACCATGCCGCGGATCCCCCCCGCCAGGCACATACTACCATCCTCAATCACGCGACACACTATAAAGCACTCCAGCTCATCCACTAGACTGCCCATCCCTCCCTATAGACAAAAGCCCAACATTCTTCCATCCCTAGAAAACAGCGGGCTGAAGAATGCACTCAAGGCTCTTTTATTTTTTTAATTACACCCTTTCCATGCGAAGGTCCTTGAATTACCCGGGTTCGCAAGCGGTACAAGGAAGAGCGACAGAAGATCGTAAAAGGGAGGGGAGATCCAGTAACTCAGAGCATAAAACAAAACTCAACAAAACAAAAAATGAGAAAACCCTATGCTTAGGCAGTGCCCTACCCGCAGATGCTCGCGCGGGTCATAAAGTATCACTCTGAGTTCTAAAGGCCGCCGAAGAAGGTATGCTGAGGCGGGTAGAAGGATTGGTAGGTTAATAAAGCAAAGCGACCCTTAGTGCCGGGTATTTCGGCTATGCTAGCAGGAAGTGGCGCTTTTTGATGTGCGGGGAGTACTCCGGCGGGAATCGGGAGTTTTCGGTGGGATGGGCCATGTCAAGCTACGATAGGTGGGGGGATGGATGGAGCCGAATGGAGTTGGACAGACGGATGAATGCATGGATGGAGGCTTTGCTTCGGGCGCGCAGGCGCGCGGAGTCGGTGGAAGATGCTCCGCCCCTCATTGCATTCGGCTCGCTTGATTGATGCATGAATTCCCCCTCCATCCTTCGAGGGACCGCTCCTTACGGCCATGCCATGCATTTCGCCCTTGAGTTAGTTTCCCACTGTACCGTCCCAACCACTCACTCCCACCGCCTCATTCATTCACTAATTCTTTGCCGGTCGTGGTAGCGGGCTGAGAAAGTGCACATCAGGCATCGCTCATTACTCCGCACGCGACCTATCTGCCGCAGCCAATCGCAGAGCAATCTACTTAACGGCAAGATCTGAAACATTCCCAGCCGTGGTCTAGTGCAACCAACGTATGCATCAAGGAAAGGCTTAAGTCCCGTGGTATAAGTTAGCCGGAACACCTCGCATGTCGCCACAACCCCCCACTCCGGTATCGGGCATACACGAGTGCCCATTATGAGCACTAGTATCCTAGCTGTATGAACCTCGCACCCAATTCCCGCTCGCCCCCCACTTACCCGCCCGGCCTGCAAGAAAAATAGAACATAAGCCATGGGCACCATATATGTAATGTTCACTCCGGAGGGAGTCCCTGAGCCCGGCTTAATAGTTAGAGGAATTCCAGAACCAGCGAGAAAAAAAATCCTTCTCTCCCGTTCGTCAGGCTTGACGTGCCCGCCAGGCCTGGTGACCACCCCGGAACAACACGATTCGTAAATTTCTCCCCAGTGATACCTGATGCATAACTCCCAAGTGGGGCGGCCTTGAGTAATCTCCCGAACCGAGCGCGAAGATGGATTTCTTTTCCGACAGGAAAGAATTTATCCTTTCTCAGGAATTCGGCTCATAACTTGCACTCGACCGGGGCAATGGTGTTCATAGTTCGTCACTCGATTGAATCGCTCCTAGTTAATTCCCTGACTAATTCGCGGCGTTTTTACATATGCACAAATGCATAGACGCACTCCCGTTGGATCATGCTACTAGTTTAGCGGCTCATCCATAGGCCTCTATGGATTTAAGAGCGTTCTCGGCATCATACTTGGGTTGCCCACGTTGTTCTCAACTCTCACTCGCATATGAAGAGGGCCCGATAGTTACGTCCATTCCGTGGAACTCGGCTCCGATTCTTGGTTAGTAATACATCCCTCCTTCCAGATGGCTCGGTGGCTAGCACCACGCTCTATAAACATCAGGAAAATAAATCATTGATGTCACCATAGGCATTGGCCTAATCCCCTCGAACCGTTGCCAGCGATCACAGGCCTCCATAGGTTATGCCCAGGATCCAAACAACCACTAAATAAAGTTCTAGGCTTTCGCCGGTATACATGGATCGTGCTTCGGGAACCCGCCTTCCGCTTCCGGGACACTAATCCCCTCGGAAGTGCACTTGTTTCTGAACACAAGCCCACCCCTGCAATCCTTAAATCCCCAAACCCCTGAATCCAGGCATTCTAGAAATAAGTAGCGAAGGCCGTTCTAATTTTGCGTTGGGAACAATATGCAGTATAGCGAGGAGGGGAACTATTTACCTATTCCATCAGAATACCCCCCCCCCCGATGGCCGGGAAATCTAGAGAGTCCTAAAAAGGCTTAAGTGCCATCACAAACTCCGCACAAAATCCGTAGGCATCCGGCAGCACCTCCATGGAGGGAATCGCACCCGGACACGCACATGTTCAGCAGCTATTCCCCGCCTTGTCGCAATCAACTAAGGCCACCCTATTATTTATTACTGACTTATCTTAGCCCCTGATCCTACTTCTGAAACGGAGTACAATGGTCCTATGATACCCTTCTCTTCACCGCCCATACCGAAAATACTCCTAGCAATCCTCACGCACCATCCATGCCCGAAACCCCGAATGTATTCCCATCCTTCATGACCATCACTCCTTCGACAAGGATCCGGAAGGATCCGTAAGCCCGCTCGTTTGAACGACGCCCTCGCTCGTGCGGTCCGAGTTTCAAAGCGAAGGTTCGGGTGAAATGATCCCCCATTGCGCCGGTGCGTGCAACCACGCGTCATTTCGTGCCACTCGTCCACACAGCCACGCGACATCGATGTGGTATAGTGCGGTCAGGGGGGTGATCATCGAAAGAAGGTTGGGGGCTAAGGTACTTGCACAATCAGTTTAGCCCGCCAAGTTTCAGAAGTAAAACTCAAAAAGCTCTCCGCCCGATGTATGCCGGTACCCCAGAGGCACATCTCACTGATCACGGTTAGCACAAGCTGCTGCTTGCGATAATTAGCGCAAGGCTACGGTTGGAGGTCGATCCCTCCACAACTGCGATCGAGGACTGTTTCAGGGCCCGTCTTTGAGGTGTTTTTCGTCTACCGAATGCCGGCACTGTGTTGGCACCGGCCGTCGCCGTTGTCCCCGCAGCATCTGATTTGTTCTCCTCCATGCAGCCCGGGTGTCGGGAGAGGCAGCTTGACGAGTCGGCTGAAGTAGGGGCTTCTCCGTATATGTTCTGTGGGTAAGTGAGAAGACAACTTTTACGGTAAGATACGATGTTGTAAGAAGTTATATGTGCTGGGTACAGAATGATATTGGAGAGCCCGGACTTTACTCCCCGATACCGTGTCCAACTGTACTCGAGTATAAGACTTCTGCAGGACGGAGCTCCTAGGCTAGGCACCAGACTAGGGGCAGCTAGTTTGAAAGATGCCATACTGTGCCCCGCCTTGAGTGCATACCGCATGTGAAAGAGAAATGTTTCAGATTTTATGCATATAGGTCCAAGTCGGTCACGCCATTCCCATTCTCCACTTGCCATGGACAAGTAGTAGCGGCATGGTACATCGACTACTTCAAGCACCAGATTAGATTCTATCACACGCGCCTGAGCGCCCCAAGTTCTCAGCTTCTGCACCATGCGAGCGCGAATAACATAGCCATATATTGCCAAAATCGAGATCTCTCCAAATCCTCATATCGCGGCCCTGACCACTCCCCAACCCCACCACTAAATAGAACGCGGCAGCCACCCAGAAGGCCTATCATTGAAGGCCAACAACCCAGCACCTCCCTTCACCCCACCCAATTCCAGACTAGTGCTAGGACCCCCCCAACCTGCTCGATCTCTGATGGCAATCATGAGGTATTTCTCTCCAGAAATTTCCAAACCGAGAAATCAAGAAGCATGAAACACGTGATACTCGAGTGCTTAGGCGAAAGCCCAGAATCCCAGCTCGTCGGTGCCATGCTCCCTTTGGATGAGCTTCATTGAACAGGAGAAGAAGGGCCGATTGTGATGTGTCGGGTGGTGTCGTGTGTTGTCGTGTCCACCTTGAGAAATTCAGAGTCATAATACCAACAGTAAGCCCCTTATCATTCCATACATGAGATACCGGTATCTGCGAGTGAGCTGGTACCGGTAGTTGATATCATATCAATCCTGTGGCCGATTCTTTTTTGAAAAAAAAGATGGAAAAAAAATGAAAAAAAACCAGAAACTGGAGAAAAGTGGGTGAATGTCTAGCTTCGCCGACCCAGAGCACCGCACGCGCTATGTACCAGAGGTTAAGGGTACCCGTAAGTGAGGGCGAGGGGGATGCGAGTGGCTCGTAGGCCGCTCCGGCCGCTTGGAGAGCAGTATATCCCCGAGCCACTATAGCAGGAGGAGTAGATGGTTCACCTGACTCTTTCCCACTTCCAAAAAAACGAGCCAAGATTGGCTCCTCGACTGGTTACACTAACCAAATTTTGGCCAATGAAAATTGAAATCGCCTCACTCATGCTCACCCCCGAAGTACAGTACAGTCCCGGTACGGTGCTCAAGTTGCGAGGTCGGAGTAGCGTTTCTTTTTGGTGGTAACGTACCAAGAAAAACGGAACTCCAACCCAGCGACTCGAGGGGATCTCGAAGTTGGCAAAGTTATTGTAGTAAGTACTCGTGTAGTTGGGGTATGGCAGACCAGATAAGTAATAGTGGCCCGTTTTACAACACCCTTACTTCGCCTCCTGCAGTCGAGTATGGTTCACCATGCAACTGCTAGCCCTGTGGCACATAAGGATAACCGGATTCTGCCTGAAATGGTTTAGTATCAGTACAATTGCATGCGATCCTTCCCCATATCATCTTATATCTGATCTTACCCCTCAGTCACGATACAAACCCATCATCGCCATAATAACGCTAGCATACATCCCTAGCTAAGGCATGGCAGTATATTTGTCCCAAGCAAGAGGTACCCGAAAACAAGGGTGGTATGTTTTGTATGGGCGCCCAGCCGCGCACAGATATTTACCACATACCTCTTTAGTCCCCATATTCGAGTACTTCTCGCCCGCAACGAGTAAGCACAGTTAAACCGCGCGCCTTTCCAGAGCATGTGTACTCGAGAGAGTACATGAAATAATAAATATCACGCTACCTTCCTTGTTCTAGCAAGCAAGCAAGATGCCGCATTCCATCCCACTCACGCCCATGGACCCCCTCCCCTCACTCACTCACTCACTCCCGAAAGCTCGCGGAGTTCGCCTGAAGGACCCCCAGCCTCCTCAGAAAGCGAAAATCCCAATATATGACCTTAACCGGTACCCACGATCATCTCCTGCAATCGATATACGCGCTCCGCGTACAGTATCCGCATCAGGTTATAGAAAATGAAGGTACTGGTACTTGCGGTGTGTTCTACGCTTTATATACTGTGCCACCGGCAGTCTACCCCTCCCCAAGCAGGTTCTACGGTACCGGTAACCTGGGGTTTTAAAGCAAGGACACTTCCTGTCATAACTGCCTGTTTTCCTCGCTACTTTGCCTTGTGGTCCGTGCATGCTGCGTGTCGAGTTATTCCAACAGGCCATACCGGCAGTCACGTACCGGTACTCGAGTTACTGCCGGAACCCCCCCCCCCCTGCCTCCTCCCCATGTAGGTGATCCATACAGGAATTTCCCACGATAACAAAATCAACCCCATGATTTAAATGTGTTCATATATGGCATCCCTATATCTGACCGCCGTGATACAGTAGGCTTCAAGAAACTCTTGCTTACAAGAGCCAAAGCCCAGGCGTCAAAGATGTTATGAGTTCGACATATTACGATATCCGCCGCCTTCCAGAAGCGTCAGGTTAGGCACAATACAATGATATAAACCTCCAGGTAAAACTCAGCTCAAGCTCACTCACTTCCATAGCCGTGAGACAACCGTTGTCCTTTGCCGAGTGCGAAGATGTGACCATTTCTCTCCCCCCCGATTAGTCGTCAGATGAGACAAGCCGGCATGGAAGTTTTGCTATCACTCGTTTCGGTTACTTCTTTTTAACACTTTGCTCGTTCACTTTATAGCTGGCAAGGCATAAGTTAGTAGCCAGTTACGAGTCAGTCAGCTAGCATGATGGCAAAAACAAAAATCCCTTAACCCCGCAAATCCAGCAATATGACAACACGTTCCCAATCGACGACATTCCCGCAAGCGAAGCGAGACGATAGCCTTGCTGTAACACGGAATTTCTCGCCCACACACCCACACACACCACACATACCCACACAGACACACAGACTCACACACACTCCGGAGCCATTTCAACCTCCTTTCCCAACAAGAAACACGGTGAGATTTTTAATACCGGTAAGCTACCCCAAAAGTGCCCAACCGAATTGCACAACATCAAAAGCAAATAGACCAAGAAAGCTAGCAACTGTAACAAAGGATGAGGAAATGCCGGTAGGAGTACTGTACTCCACCAAGCCCAGAATTCCGTCACTCGATCCAATTTCAATCCATTCATCCATACATAACCAGACATACCATCACACACACCGATTACACTGTAACTCATACACTTACCACCCTGCGACCCCGAGCATATTGTGACACGACCAGGAAAGGGAAAATAGAGATGATACGATAAAGGAGGAGGAGGTTTGGAGGAATGAAGCAATGAAGCAATGAAGATAACGCACCACCCGTGAAAGAAGTAAATAGCACGAGACATGGCGGCAACCACCATCACGGAGAGCCCCTACTGCGGGAAAAATCTGCCGCCACTTTTTGTTCTTTCCTTTTCCTGAAATTTCTCTGGGACTCGAGGGCGGCTCCCGACCCCGCATTCCAGGGGGTCCTGCTGCGGTGTGCTGTTCGGAAGGGCCACTCGAGATTCACAATACAGTACGCGACAATGGATGGGTCGATGAGATGGCAAAGTGAAGGCAAGGTGAAGACGGGAAATATGGCTCCAACCCGCTATCACCTATGCAATCACCACTCCAAAGGGCACTGTACCATAGTATCAGAGAGCAGGAAACTGTGGAGTTCTGGCCGAAGATCGGAGATAGAAGTTGCTCCATTAATGCCTTTTCACACCGTGCCATGGTCTCTACTCCGAAGTAGGGTGTTGTACCAGTACGGTAAGCTAATCGATCCGAGTCTCTCTCCCCCCCCCCCCACCTCTCGCACCCTCCCGGAACGGGAAAGAGGACACATGGGGGCCAAATCATATCCCGTATCATGTCAATGTACAAAAGCAAATAGGAACACAATGGAGAGCTGAACATCATGAAATTCCATCCAACGTCGCTCATGGCACTAAACCAGACATCCGCTAATTCCAGTGAAACCCCCGCCCAAGGGGGTCGCCCGCACTAGACTAATTACCAAAAAAAAGGAGGAAAGAAGGTAAGAAGGTAAGAAGGAAAGAAGGAAAGCAAGAATACAAGTGATCCTCTCTTCCTTTCTTCGGGTAGAGTAGCATAATAGAGTGCTGCGGAGCGAGCACACGAACCTCACACGGGCACCCCAATACCATCATCTATATGTTCACAACCACAAGGAAATTACGCTCGTTACACGATATATGCCCACCCCCCCACGGAGAAATGAGCACTGGAAGTGCATTCCCAGTCCAGTGCATATTAGCAGGCCTTCCCTCTTCCCATATCCACACCCGACCGGCCCACCCATCCCACCCGCCCCGCCCCCCGCATTACGAATAAATAAAAACCGAGTGATACTTTATGATCATGCAGCAAATCACCCCCCGCCATGATATTCACTCACTCATCACCCATATCATGCATGGGACAGAGCTATATACTGTACCCCATATTCCGTGCCGCACACCCTCGCTTCCCACCCCCCGCAAACCGGGTATTTTGCCAGAGCCATAATACATGACCATCTGCTCTCACACTCCAACATCGTGATTCACGAGTAAGCCCGGTAAGGACGCAAGGGACTTACGCACTACAACTGCTAAGCATGACCTCCGCCCCTGCCCCACTCCCTTCCACGATCTCAGTGCAGCCTGTCAGATCAGTTGACTAGTTAGCTGCGGCCGCGGATTAGTGATGATGGTGAGGAGGGCATAGGAGAGTAAACTAAAGCTAGCGGATTGTAAATACGAGGGCTGCTCGGGAATATAGGCAGAAGTGGAGTGTGGGGGGTCCGGACCTCGGAATGAGTTTTTTTGGGGGGGTATGCGAGATGTGCTTACAAGTATGGAAAGAGAGGGAGTCATGGGGTAGAGTGCAATGCCGCGTTGTGACTGTAGGAATTATATTGCAGAGCAAGATGGGCGTTGAGATGCTATTACGGGCTATTGTTGGGACTTTTACGGGACGAGAGATGGGTAGGTGGGTACTGCCCTCCTACTGTCGAAGCGGGGGGGGGGGGGGTTTATTGTTAAAAAGAACTGCTATTTCATGCCACCCAGATCCAAGCCAAGCTGTAGCGGGTCTACAATAGCAGTCCCTAAAAATTCTTCGCCCTCACGAGCAGACACGATTCTCTACTATGCCGCAGTGCACACGGCGGGCTGGATCTCATCCTAGCTCGCGAGCACTGCCGGCCCTACACCATACAGTGCTTTTCCGTATTCTGCTATGATAGTAGTGCCCGGGTAAAGTGCTGTACTGCACACCACCGCCGGGGTAAAATACCATACCCTAGCCAATAGCACTAGACCTAGTCACCCAAAATTAACTGTCAGAGTAGAGCACAATCCCGCCCCCAACCCACAGAAAACCCACAGGAGCAATTTGGGTCAAACCCTATAGCCCTCTCCGCCGACTGCAACCCAACCAACCAGCAGGGAACCGCCATCATAACCCCCCCCCGCCGCACAAGCACCGGACACCAAGCCCTACCTCCGCCCCTAGCAATCGACAGCTCGGATCAGTAGTACCGTATAGCACGTCCAGTACCCTCTGTCCACTTCAAAGCCCGAGCCTAACCTAACCTAACCTAACCTAGCCCACGACAAACCTTACGGCATGATACTAAGTTGACCTCCCTTTAAATCCGATTTCCCCCCGGGAAGGCCGGCCTTTGCATCCCCTTCCGCTTGGCCAGGAAGAACCCCACCACCGCATTAACCCCGGCCCCGCTTTCTGAGCAAATAAAAAAATAAAAAATGGAACATGCACAGTACGTATCAAGTAAGTAATTCGCGGTATACTGTACGCATGTATGTATTATACCCAAGCTGATGCAACGGCAGTGACCAGTCGAGTTGGCGATTTTAGAAAAGCAAATAAAAGCCCTCTCCCTTTCTTAAGTTAGTCTCTCTCCGCTTCCTCTGTCCCGTGGCAGCTGGGAGGATTATAAATTCTTTTTTACCGTTGCGCTGGGTCGTTGCCGCCGGCCGTGTTCTCTCCTCCTTTCATCCCACTTTCCTACACTACCTCCCTTTCCTGCTCTCCCCGTAATTGCACCAAATTCGATTGTCACTTAACCCCGGGCAGAGCATGGTAGTCACAGGGTGGGCCAATGATCTTATACGTCCCCAGAATATACGAGTATTTATGGGAAACCTTACTGGTTACTGGTCGGCCTAATGTATAAAATGAAGATCGTTGAAATAAGATAAGAGCCACCCCATAGTACGCCATGGAAAAGTGAAAAAATGAAAAATAAAGGTAGAATGGGTATGGTGCATTTAAATACAAGGTTGAGAGAAAAAATCAAAAGAAATGAGAAAAATATAAAAATATAAAATATACCCACTCCTTCAAAACGCCCCGGCATACAAGCACAGCATAACTGTGCCTTCAGGCAAAGCAGATATCAAAACATTAGTGCTCCTTCCTCGCCCCTGAAAAAATTCACGTAAAAGAAAAATAAAATAGAAAAGAAAAAACAATAGTTACTTTTGTTGCCGCTGTTTGGATACATGAACAAGCCGCAAGAGAGACCGACCGAGTGGGAGATGGGCCGAAGGAGGGAAGAAAGAAAAAAAGCGCCGGCAAGTTGTATAATGATACTAAATCAAGACGTAAGCATTCTCAATTTTGTAAAATAAATTAGCAATGTCTACCACTAACCTTCAAGTCCACTTCTGTGCCCGTAAGACCGTCGGGTGGCGACAGGGATGGTATGAAACGGGGCATCTGAGAAGTTTAGACACGATAGCAAGTCCAAACCGTAGCAGCGAACAGTGAACCTTGCGGGGCTCAGGCTGACCTGACCTCAGCCCAATAAACATATCAACCTCCTTTACATTTTCTTTTCTTCTGCAAACTCCGGCACATAACACAAACTCCCCAGGGCCAAAAGGAAAGAGGGAAGAAAAAAATCAAAAACCGAAAAATGCCAGCATGTACAGGTATTAGGAACAAGCAATAAAAGACTGGCCATGAGTATGTTGACGCTTAGGAGAGTTGAAAATCAGGGGGACCGTGTGGAAATTTTTCAAAAGCCAAGAAGTATAAGAAAACCGATGCCCAAAAAGAAAAATAATGGAAATTTTGCACCCTTCATAAACGAAATGAACCCCCCAGCTCCAAAATGCCCTCTGAAAACAAAACATCCCAATCAGGTAACCAGAAAATCGTATCCCATCTCCCCGATTATCTTCTCCCAATCCCAGCTTTTTTCCTCATCCTTTTGGTCGATTAATTCCCAAACCTTCTTAACAACCTCGTGCGCAGTGACGATATTCCCAAGCCCAGAGTATTCGTGCAGACCTTGAAAGCGTCTCGATATCTCGGGTCGTTGACTCGGATCAAATGCAGCGCATCCCAGGATAAACAGTGGCATTAGAAGTATGCTCTGAGTACCCGAGTTCTCGGGAAGATGGCGGAGATACTGGAGCCCTTCCTCGACGGCGAGTTGAATCTTGGGGTTTGCCGTGGAGGGCATGATAGTTCGGTAAAGGTAAACCCAAGTCGATTGCCGATAGAGTTGCGCGGCAATGTAGCGGTGTGACTCCGGTACCTGAGCGGGCACCCATTCACGAATCTCAGAGTCAATCGCAACCGCCTGTGATAGAACCTCGTAGTCCACACTCGGATGCTCTCCATTTGCCTTCCTTGTCCTAATCTGATCTCGCAGAAGCGTGATCTTGGATAGATATCCAAATAACCCGTCAAGAACGCCCAGCAAAGCGCCAGCCTCGGGCTGGATAATAAAGGCTGGAAGGGTGTAGTTTTCCATCAGTAAGATGGGTCGTCTGTCTAATGTAGTGACGGAATTGATCACGTCGTGGTACATAAAAAACTCGTAAAGGAAATTGCTGAAGGTGTTACTGCGGCCTTCAGCAGAACTAGCCGAAGATAGCATGTGTCTTGCAGCGTCCAGGTGCGGTCTATATTCACCCTCGGTATCCCCCTTACATATGGAATTCAGACAGAGAATCAGTGTCGTGGCGATGGTTGGGTCGCCGGCAATGGAAATCTGCCCTGTCAACACTGGGTCATTGCGAAGGAATTGCATGGCCATTCCAAAGTGATGATGCTGAGCCATGCTGTAAGTTGGATCTGTGTTGGACAAGTGAGATCCTGACAGGCAAAGCAGGGAATGCATCAGGCCACGATTCTGAAGCGCCAGTGGGAGAAGCATCTCCTGAAATGGATTGGTGTTATCATTGAACAAAGTCAGGATACGACTGACGTTTCGTACAAAGTGGTCGAGAAGTTGGCGATCCATTAGTGTCTCAATTCCATCGATCAAGCAGGGTAGTTCGGAAAACCTAGAAACGGCAGCCGGGACAGAGTTCCTTGCTGTGGGCGAAGTTAGTAGGTTTTTTTGGCACCAAAGTTGCAAGGTCGATCGGCATTCACCCTCCGCTCTCTGACGGCCACTTTGCCAATAGGTCTTCTCCGGATATCCTTCACATACAACCGCATTCTTGATACAATTATTACCTACACAAACAAATCAGCGAGAATGATCTCAAACGTGGAGCTTTGGAAGTGGAAAGGGTTCGAGGGGCTGGGCCAATAGAGTAAATAACGGACATTCGGGCTTCGTCTCGTCACATTTCTTCTTCCTCCTTCTACAAGTGATGCAGCCCGTCTTTGATCTGCCCTTGGTAACCTTCTGCACAGCTCCAAATGGTGGGAGAGGATGCTTCCGTGGCCGGCCTCTACCTCGCTTGGATGGCTCTCCAGCTTCAGTAGGCGAGAGGAGGGGTGGGGCATTCTTCAACATATCTTCGTCATCCAAGGCTTCGATCTTGGTAGCAACCCCATTATCGGACATTTGATCCTCAGCTGGCGAAATAGAGATTTGTGGCGGAGACGAAGTGGACGATGAGGCTGACGAGGAGCTGTAATTCGTTCCACTAATCATAGAGATCCCCGAAGACATGGTTGAAGTAGAGCTTATGGAAAGCCGTGCTAGGTCTCGGCAAGAAAGAGGGTAACTAAGAGCAGTTGCCGCCATAAGCTGAGGCCCGAACTTGGTGTCGTCTAAAGTTTGGAGAAACACAGGTAACTGTGGTAGCCAGCCTTCCTGCACCTCCTCCAGGGCTGGTATTACTGGAGGAGATATGGCGGGCGCGTTTTTTTTTTTTTTGGTTCTGGGGTTTCCACTTGGTCCGACGTCGAACCAACCAACAGGAATGCCTCCCAAACAACTCAACGAATCCTTTTAACGAGGGCTTCAATAACCACACAGAACTATGATTTATTTGCCTTCACCCTGTCAGACCCGTCCACCTGTCTCCGTAAGGGCCGAGTCGCGAGCTGCAAGGGATTGGTGAGGCTAGTGCGGAAAGGTGGTATTTTGTGCGGTGTTGGTTCGACGAAGGGTGGAAAGGTGGGACAGGAGGTTGGAGACGAGATTAGGAGGGTCCGCTGCTTAGCTCTGAGAACTTGGGGCTGGTGAGCTCCTTCGGCAATCTTAGGCGTAGCCGAATCGATAAGGACGACCAGGAAAAACCCACCGGTGAACTAAGGTTGACGAGTTCAGAAAGGGAAAAAATCTCGCAAGACCAACGCCAAACACTACAAACGAGAAAAGAAACAGAAGTGGAAGCGAGAGGGGAAAAAGAAAAAGAAGAGAAAAAGAAAAAGAAAAAAATCAAGACGAAATATAGCGAAGCTGGTATCGTCACCACCCAAAGGTCAGATGAGCGTTGGAGGTTTGAAGGGACTAGGGAAGCAGGTCCACAGAGGGGTGAGCAGCGACCAAGTCAACCGAGGTGGGGAGGGAAAGGGAAAAGAAAAGGGTGAAGCGAGGAACGAGTGGCTGGTTGGGGACTGTTAGCGGTGAATGGATGGATGAATGGGTAAAAGTCAACTCGGTGGTGTGCCCTCGGCGACGTCGCAATGGACAGCCCTTAATGACCCTTCCGTAGGCCACGAAGAAGCCCGAGAGGAACGGTAAAAGTGAAAGTGGGATGAATGGATCGAGAGGGTTGATTGAGAGGTTTTGTTGGAGGGATAGGGAGTCCCTGATATCTAGCAAAGCGGGTCCGGTGGAAAAGGTATCGGATTCCCTGGCAAAGGGGGGTGTGGTGAATTATATAACTTAAGTGGAATAAATACTCGAGTACGCAGAAGACCCTGTCCTTTCCTCCACCACCGCTGTTCCAGAGAGGCAACCACTACAACCAGACAGACCCCCAGACACCCAGACCTACCAACTTCGGATCGGTGTTTCGTTTCGTCTATTTCTCGAAGCCAATTCAGTTAATGATTGACTCCGGGGGTAACGGGACGAAGACTAGTGGCCGTAGCTGCGATAGAAGTTTGCTATCCGTGTTTGGTCCAGCAGCAGCGATGGTAATTTCGCGGGTAGCGAGTGATAGTGATAGTGGATGAGCGAGATGGATGAGTAGTTTCGTCTGATGGGAAAAAAACGGTGAATTGAGGAGAAATGATTGTCTGATGGGTGGGTGATGGATTGATGGGTTGTGGGGATAAAGACGAGAAGGAAAAGGTTGGGGGGTAGTAACTGAATGAGTGAGTGAGCGAGGAACAGGAGCAGAAGCGGGAGGAAGGAAACAGATCGATAGAGAGAGAGATTGATTAACCGACTGACCGATTCATTGATTCAAGACAGTTTCGTCTATTGTGCAGTATGCCTGACCTAGTCTGCCATTCAGTTAGTCTACTCGCCCATCATCTGGAGAATTTGAAGACATTTGCTGCTGCTGCCGGTGCTGCTGTCCTATGCTCTGCCTTCCTGCTTGCGGGAGTTTGGAGCAGCAACCAGCAGCAAGAAGATGCACCCAAGACTGGAACGAGCCAGACAGACAGACAGCTCTAGGGCTATTGGAACGAACGAACAACCATGAGCAAATAGCTATACTCTACGCTTATTCCCTCTCTGAACGCTGCTGGGTCTCCTGGCCTTCCTCCAAACAAGCGGCTTGACTATATCTCTCTGACCCTTTTTTTTCGCTACCAGTCTCCTGCCGCTACCTTATGCCACGCTTCACAATGCTAGCCTAGCAAAGCAGAGCAGCGGCGTCACGCCCAATTTATCACAGCTATGTCTCACGCCTATTCCCATGCCGTACTTGTACCTCCCATTGCCTTTCACCTAGCAATCAGAGATGTCAGTGAGTGGACGCAATACCGTACCGTACGAATGGTGAGAGTTAGCAGTGGTGCGCCCACACACACGCGCGCACAAGGAGACACACCCCCTCACGCATCACACTGAGTTGAGGTGAAAATTGTGCCAGCCGACTATCTATCATAATAAACCACCACCACTTTTCTCTCCCCCCCCATACTGCCTAGTTTATTCTACCCCTCCTCTACCGTTTCCCTCTTCCCTTCCCCTCCATCCTATCACTCACCTCCCCTTCCCTCCTACTTCCATCCATCCCCATCCACCTCCCCAAGTCTCGGGAACGCTTGTAGTGCCTGCTTCCTGCCTACTTCCTGCGCAACGAACTGAACTTTTCCCCTCCCCTCCCTCCCCCCGCACCTTGCCTTTTCCTCCCGCTCTTCCTGTGAAGTAGTACTACAAATCATGCTCCCACTGAGAGCCGTTCACTATAGTACTTGACTGTACTTGACTGTACTTGACTGTACTTTACAAATAAGATTTCCGCATCGTTGCCAAGTTGATCTCTGTGATGAGCATTTCCCAGATTCCGGCCACAGGCCATGCGCAACCCATCCCCGATTAGGGATGTGTTGCAGCTGCCAACATGGTCTAGATTTTCGTACTCTACCTTAGTTTGAATAGATCTCCTCGGTGCTTGGTTCAGACCGCTAGCTCGCTACCGCTACCCCCCTCTTCATGTCCCTAATCACCCATCTATTCTCTCGTTGGCTTGCGACATCGAACATCCCTGTGCGCATCCTTCTTTTCGTCAACTGAACTACAGCTCTACTTGTGCCATACCTAGACCCCGAAAAACAGTAACCATGGGAACCGTCCCCCCATTAACGGCCCTTCCCAAAAATCCCCCAAGATGGTGCTCTCATCGGCTCCCCCATTCAGTTAATGGACTAGGGAGGGGGTCCGGGTTTGGAAGCGTAGTGAGTGATGGAGAGGAGAAGGAAACGGTGAGCAGGAAATGGCAGTGGTGGAGAAGGAGGGGTGGTGGTGGTGGTGTGAAAAAGGAAAACGGTTAGAAAAAGGAAAGAAACACAAGATTTTGTGGGGTACAGTACAGCTCGTACTGTGCAGTGCTCACTACTCGAGTACGTACCGTGCAGTACAAGCACTCCAGCTGCCTACCATTTTACTTTTTCTAGTGGAGGACATGGGCTGTAACGAGCCCTTTGCGGTGGAAAGTGGGAGTGGATCCAATCGGTTGGAGTTGTTGTCCATGGATGGAAAGAAAAGTCAACAGTACCAACCAATATAATTCGTCACCAGCGAAGAAAAGAAATACAGAGAATCCTAGAGATTTTTTCTCTCCCTTCTTCTTTCTCGGGGATGTGCTAGCCAAATTGCTTTGGTTGGAGGGTCTCTAGGTAATAGTAAATAGTACGAGTCGACTAATAAAAAAAATCACCACTGCCGTTACCGTGTCCTGGTTTGGCGTTCACTTTTTAACCTTTCCCTTTCCTTTGACCATCGCCGGTATAGTAATCTGAAATGGAAAACGTTTCTCCAGTACGGCACAGTGCCTTACTCCTCATCCACGAACCTCGGTGTTTGACTGCTTACAAAGAACGCGAAGGCTGCAGTCAGCACGGGAGCGAACAAAAAAGGCTGAAGAAAGGTTGAAAGAAAAACAAAAAAGAAAGCGAGAAAGAGATATCAGTACTATCATATCTTCAACTGGTATATGATGAGTTCATCGTGTCACGATCCCGTCCGTTCACGCATGAAGCACGGGTCCAGTTACAATACGATATCTCCAAGGAAGTGGTTGTTCACGATGTGGCTCTTCCTTCTTTTTTTCTTTCTTTTCTTTTCCTCACTGTGGGGTTCTCATCGCCGGGACGATGACTTGGGAAGGGATCCAACAGCTGGGATCCGCCAAGCTTTTCCCATTCAGGCTCATCCATTGTAGTTACCGGACGGTACTTTTATCCCTCCCGTACTCGAGTAAATACCCCCTTCTCCCACTTCACATCTGAGGCTCCACGAGGGACTTCCTCTAGACACTGGTACCACACCGTACCAACCCCAATCCATAGAACCGGCTGCGCGAGACAGTCGATGGCTCGAAGTGGACCCTTGCGATGGGTTCAAGCCGTCTCACCCTCGGTCGTTTTTTGTTTTTTCTAACGATTTCTTCTTTTCCCCTTCTCCCCCCCCCCCTCAAGATGTCCGTAGCCGATGACAAGCTGTTCCCAAGATTCAATATCCTGAACGTTTCAACAGATTCGGACTAGTCCCCTTTCTTTTTTTTGCCTTACGTTGTCACGAGAAATGTAAAGCGTCAGATTATTACTTGGGAGGTCACTTTGACGAGTCAAAACGGTGAGTCCGGTGGGTTGTGATGGTACGGTACCGCCAATACTGGACCGTATGATGTGAGAAAAAGCGCAAGTTACGATACTGTGGAAGAAAATATTAGCATGGGATTCTCAAGAAAGGGATATCAGTGTCATTTCTTTTGTTTTTCTTTTTTTCTTTCACTTGCCTTGTTCATCAGCCTACGGGCCCAGTTGTACAAGCACTGTGCTTTGCTTCGCTAAAGAGTTCAGATGTACGGTATGATACCAAAGAGGGATGAGACAGATTGATTTTTTTTTCATCTCCAATACTGTAACAATTGACTAACCGAGACATAATACATGACGCCCACTATCGCGCCCACCCACCATCCACACGGAGAATTGACCTCCCCTCCCTGTTCAAGCGAGCGCGAAGCATGAACTCTTGGGAGTGACGAACGTGGAATCTACCGGCGGGGTGCTGAATTTTCTGCTTTCTCTCCCTTTCTTTGCTTTTTCTTTAGTTCCTCCATTGGTTCCTTTCGGCTCCGCTCTCCCCTCTCCTATCGAGCATCTATTCAACGGACATGCAAACCGAACCGGCTCGACCCACCACCCATTGACTCGGCCATTTGCTTCCGGACAGCAACTAAGTGAGAAGGGAGCGCCGGCGGTTCCGTGCCGTGCCCCCTAAAGCACACGGACTTGTTCCGGTTAGAAAAAAACCAAGGAGGGCATTCAGAGAGGGAAAGGGAGAGGGGGCGCGGAAGTCGGGATCCTGCCGTATCCGACTGTCTGATGAAGGATAATCCTATCCTTAACCCCCAGCCGCACATGAGGGGGCAAGCAGCAGTGCAGGCAGGATGATAATCATAATAACCCCAACAATAATTTATCCGCACGGTAACGGCTGTTACACTCGACATCATAAGTAAAAGAAAATTTGCTATTATACCGCAGCCAGGCTTTACGTGGCGAATTCGGAAGACCTTCCAAGCCTTTTTCCCGAGCGAAATTCATCCACCTGCCGAACTTACTTGAGGGCAGGGGAAAGGAAATAGGGAGAGAGGTTCGTGCCGTACCGCACAATCCTGTACAGAAAGTGCAATTTAGGGGGAGGAATTATAGAAAGTGCGGTTGCTATAGTTGGCGGTGGCTCAATATGGCCGGCCTTTTAGCTAACTCGCTCATCGGGAAACTACTGTACTTGTAGCTGCCGGTAGCATGTGCAGGAATTGTCGGTATCAGCATACTCTTGCGAAAAGAGCACGCGAGCCATAACTTGTAAGTGCTGTGGTCCTTTCAATCAAATATAACATTGCACCGCACAGGACCTTGGGCCCTATATCAGCTTTCGTTATCGGGATGGTGACCCAATCGACGGAGAGTACCATCCTGCCCTATCGTTCTAGCATACTCAGCACTACCGGTATATGTGGTGGTATATTGGACTGTGTACATTGGGAAGCTCTAGGTGCAGTGCAGTTCCAGCACGGCATTTAGAGCGACAAATGTATAGTAGAGATGGTTGGCTGTCCCTATCTTCATTTCTTGATAGCTTCCTTCCTTCCCTCCTTCCTTCCTTCCTTCCCACTAATAGCAAACTATCGGATTCTGGCAGAAGTACAGCGCGAGCATAGTAGGGCAAGCCTCAAGGGGAGAATATCGGTTCCTCAAAAACACTCCATCCTGATCACAGTATGCACGGTACCGGTGGTACCATACAATACCCTCTACCTTTCATCCATTCATCCCCTCTCACAAATGTCATCGGAATTTCTTACCCATGCGGCACAAATCACACCAGTTCACTTGATTCGGTTTAGTCAATCTCACGTGGGGTCCTCTATCATACCGGTACCATATGATATTAACCTCGCTCATCAACCCCCTCCTCTATTCACCGTTCAACAAACACTAGCTAACACAGTCTTCATGTCACCATATCGTATCGTATCATATCCATCCCTTTATCCCGCTCATCCCGCTCATCCCTCCCTCCAGTCGTCACCTCTCTGCCTCTCGTAATCGCCTGACGTTTGGAAAGGGGCTGCTCTAACCAGTTTTCGGCATGCATGCAGTGGCGGTGCAGTTTACAAACGTCAGGTAATTACGAGTAATATCTCCTCAACAAACGAGACGGTGAGAAATGTTCTGCCGCCCCTGTCGGTTAAGAGCCAAGCCAGATGATAAAATACTGGTAACCATCGTAAGACCCCGGCACCGTTAAAGCTCGATCCCCCGGATTGTCCGTGCTACCCTGCGCTCCAAGTACGAGTACAAGTCCAATAAAAGTAAGATGAGGCTATGGGGCTGCAATTACGTGTTTTGGGGAAGGGAGGGAAGGTTGTTTCACAGGAATGGGGCTCATGAATTGAATCGAATCGGATCGAGATTTTTTTTGTGATATGTGAGTATCTTTTTTTGTTTTTATCTTTACATTTTGCCCACTTATTTTCTGGACTGGTTATGTATGAGATGCTTTGTTCGCGAGTTTTTTTCTTCCTCCTTCCTTTTTTTGGTGTATACTGGGATTCTTAGCTGTGGGTTTTATCACTCGCAAACCGAGCACGCGTCAGCGGAGCACCCTACAGGTCCGGCAAGGAGTTATGGAGTAGTTATTCGGGGTTAACAAGCCAAATATATCTGTCTGTTCCGATCAATGAGTTCCTACCCTTGCACGGTACAGAACCGGTTAGGGGCGAAGGAAGGAAGAAAGGAAGAAAGGGGAGGCAGGATGGAACAGCTTCATTGATGCTGGTTGTACCGTAGCAAGGTAACTTACCGGCAATTCAGCTAACTAGTGCGCCTAAATTCTTAGGCTCTCCGTTTCTTCCTTACCCTACCGTAGACGTTCTTGAAACCCACTGCCGGTATCAGATCATCAGCGGAAGTCAGGCCCGTCAACCCACGATAGGTTTAGCTTGACAGGTTAATATCATAGGACTGCGAATGCCGATCCGTTAATGACATCCAGCGCGTCCTGTGGGTCCGTCTTATGCCGTGTGAGGGAAATTCTTGTCTCTGAATCCGGATATTTACGGGGTTGCCGGATTTCAAGAGTTTTTTTTTGTATGGTACTGTGCCGATAACTGTGCTTACGGAATTCCCTCGGCGTCCAATGTTCTCTGGTCGCCGTGGTGGTTGTGCCGTGCGGGTAGGTCATCGACCGAGCTCACTGGGGCAAAGTTTTCCCTCCCCCGCTCAGAAGGGAATGGTCGCTGGAGCTCCTTTCGGTCATCAGCGATCGATGTGTGGCAGGGATACCAGTATGCGGCATCAGGACTGCATTTGCAGATAGAGGCACATTCATTGCATAATTTTTTTCCGCCATGGTTGGTAAGAATCAGCCTGAGTGATGAAACTGTGGGGCCAGGCACCGAAACCAACACAGAATGTGTAATCGGGCTTGCTTATATAATGCACATAAAATGTGGGACTTGGCCGAGATGTCCTTGAGGATGGTCCTTCATGGGTGGTTCGCGGGCTTTACTGTCTCTGCGAGTATTGCTCCTGCTGAAAATCGGAAAACATAGGGCTATAGAGGAGTGTATCCTGAGCACTTACATCAGGCTACCTCTTCCTGAAGATGTGGCCATGGTTGGAAATATTCGGAAATTATCATTGTGTTGGTTTCTGGGCTCACTTTAGGTGCCCAGCACTATACCGTTAAAGTTAATTGTACCGTTCCTCGAATATGTCAGGATGTGTGTGTGGCTTGCGTGATATCTATTAGGTATCGGACTGGAACGTGCTGTTGGCTGAATACGCTCAGAAGCCCCACTTTGATCGTCAGTTGGGTTGTGTCCCTACCCTGTTCCCCAGGCTAGTTTAACCTCTCCCATGGATCACCAGCCGTCTGCCCTGTCAGAATCCCCAAAGCCAAGCGTTCACATTGACTTCTTGAGTGGAGTAATCTTGCCGGTGGATACTATGCTATCATATGTCCTTCCTACTCTCCCACATGAGCTTTCTTTCCCTATAATCATTATTATTACCACAATCATCATCATACAGCATCAGCAGAAGCAGCACACATGTTCTTCCTACACACCAGCAGCCTTGTTCACGGTAATTCCTTCACTGCATTGCTATCCTCCTCCTCCTCCTCCTCCTCCTCCTCCTCGGCTAGTTTACCTCCCTACGTGCGTGAGTGCTTGTCCGTCTCACAGCTGCTACGGTAGCTCCGGAGCTGTAATTATTATTGTTGTTTTTAATCAACACGCACTCTGCCTGTACCTACTATAGGCAGAGCTGGGAAGAGAGCGCGGAAGGAAGATGGACGACAATATCACCCCTGCGACGCAATCACCAAGTACTGTACATAGTACTTGCACCTATACTTACCTGTACGGCACATCCTGCGCATCGTTCCGAAGTACACTGCCATTCGACCGCACGTACTGCGCTACAAGCACAATAGCAGCGCATGGCCATTCTTTTTACCCAGTGAGCCTAACCGAGACGGACGATAATAAGGGCACCATACCGGTGTTCATATTATCGAAGCGTTTTCAAAAAGAACCGCTATTGCATACCCCGAAGATCTAAGAGATAAGGGGGGGCCAAATTTTGGCCGGACGGTATGCAATGCCAGTCCTTTTTAAAAAAACGCCTCGACATCACGAGTGCTCAAGGATGCACGTTCGCCCCTACCACTAATACCGCGCAGCTTGGTTGCTTCTACCCGCCTGCCTGCTTGCGCATTTTTCAACCAAGCTCGCCAGTAGGAAGGACGAGTTGTAAAGTGCTCGGGTGTGTCAGCGAAAATCGGAGGACCACCTTCCTGCCGATCCAATCTATGCGGAGCGCTCTGTGGGGACAAGGGTTTTATGCTTTGCGATTTTCATGAACGCACCCGAGTGCTGCAGTGCCTTGCTGTGTGTATGATATGTATGCAGAGGAAAAGGAAAAAAAAAAAGGTAAAAAGAAAAGGAGAAACGCAGGAAAGAAAAAAAAGGAGAAGAAGAGAAGAGAATTGAGGTGCTCAGCACGGTAAACGATGCTGTAAGGTACCCTCATAGAAAGAAAGGAGGGGGAAAAAAAGGCGGGGAAATCCCGCAGGCTTGAGATCGTCCCCCTTCACGATTTTAAATTTTTTTATTGTGCCGGGCACTTGAAATCAACCGAAAATCCGCACAGCGATAACCTTCGGAATTTTTCAATTTCAACAACATTTTTAGTAAGGTATGGATTCCTAAAAGTGCCCAGTAGGGGCTCCTCTCGAGTTCTACGTTTTTTCTCATTTTCGACAGGAGCAATCCAGATTCCTGGAGGTGGTGAAACCCTCGAACCACCCATGTCGGTCGGTCGTCTTCGCGGTTATTTTAGCCAAGCTCTGCTACTGTTATTGTCGCGCGTATTATGTAAGCTAGCAGGGCTGCCAATGAGTGCCGATTTCAAGTGTGCCCGGCACCTTAACTTTAAACTTTTCTGTTCGTGCCGGCACTGTTTCGAGTAAATGGGCCGAAAGGAACGACATTTCACGTGTCCCTGCCAATCATACGAGTGACGCAGCATCGTCGTTCGCATGGTGAGAGTGCCGCCGGGGGGTAAAGTTAGGTGTGATATGCGTGAGTGAAAAGTCAGAGGGTTACATAATAAGGATATTCAGTGTGAGGGCGAGCGGAGACAGCCGTTATGGGATGGGATGAACCTGACGATCGACAACGACGACATTCGTTCATTCACTCATTCCTCCCTTGTTACGGCTTTACCCTGCTGGTAGTTTATTGGCTTTGAGGGGATGCGTAAAGTATTTCAATATTATTACCCTCGTTATTATTGTTGTAAGTTTCTGTTTTATCTATTTTTCTTTCTTCCTTTTGTTCCTATTCCTTTGGTGTTATCGTTGCAATTTTTCCGTTACCAATTCCAATGATTATTGCGTCTTTCCCTTTCGTGTCTCACTCTCATTGGGGGCTATCACGCACAGCACAGTAAAGCTGTGTCATAGCCGTGGTACTAATTCGTAAACGAGAGAGGGAGAGAGAGGCAGATCAAAAAATGGATGATAGATAGATATTGTCTATCTAAATGCTCCAGGTCAGCTTGAGTAGAGGAGCCCTGTGCCGTGCAGTATTGGTACCACATAGCTTTTGCCCGTCATGGCACTGCTATTGGAAGGGAAATATCTTCACAGAATAATTAATATAACTCTCAATTATAGCCTATATATTGGACTGGAACGGTTGGGTTGGTTGCAATAGAAGCTCTGGCCCCTGGTCTAGTTTGATATTGTGCTGATCAACCAAGGCTTGTCCCTCCATTCAGGGTTCTTGGTGAATCGGGGCACACTGAATTGTCGGCATTTTGAGGGGAAAAACTTTAAAAGTAGTTCTTCCAGTGAGAGTCCTCCTTGCCGGGGCTCAAATGGCTTTTGTATTATTTTTATCTTGTGACGAGCTGAGCTCAAATCAGTGACTGGAATCATGTTGAAGTTGGCTGTGTGATAAAGATGTGCAACTTTTAAAATTCTGGCTCCGACTATGACAACAACTTTTCTTGCATGGCCTTGGGTGAGAATGGAAATCATAATTTACTATCAGGTGGTTGTGCCAGGGGAAATCTTGTTGCGCTGTACTGTACCTCCCCAAGAAGAGGCTGTTTCCAATTGAGAAAATTTTAATCTGCTGGCTGCAAAGGCAGATTTTTGGCTGTCAGAACCATATTACAACCACGTGAGCGCATCCTTCCATCCATCCCATCATCCATCGACCCATCCCCCCCTTCTGGCATCCATCGACGACGACCCCGCAAAACATTTCCTTGAAGTAACACTAAGGTAAGTTATGGTACCATTGGCAATTGAATGCGCTGTTGCAGTACTGTATTGTATAGTAACTTTACCTCCTTAAATCGGGGGAACCGCTTTCATCCGTTTTCGGCGACCGGGGAGCATCTCCAAATGAAGAACTGCCTGCATTTTTGTTAACGACTAAGGCAGTGCAACTTCCTCCATTTCCCGTATGTGTGACTTAAGCCTGATGAGCTCCAGCCAGGTGACCATTCAGCATGGTGGTAGCGTTTGATACCGTAAAATCTAGTAATCAATGAGCTGGCCTGGTCTTGACAAAGACTTTTTCAAAATCTCCAGTACTATGGAAACCAAGCGTTTTGGCAATTTATTTATTCCAAAAAAAGAAAATGTTGTTTGGTTTTATCCTCAGTTTGAAAGGAAAGAAAGAAAAAGAAAAATGAAAGAAAAAAGTGGAATTGGTCGATTGTGAATTGTCCTAGCCCGGGCCGGTTCGTTACGATGAGGACGAGATTTTCAAGGTATCATGGGTGAATGGATGAACCACAGCCGAGCCAACGGGCGGTAGCTGCGAACCACTAATTGCTGACCTTGATTACGTTGTTCGCCATTTGGGCCAGACAACCAGTACGATGCCGCCATCGCCACCACCACCTAGGCACTTCATGTGTATGTACTTCATGTATATGTGGTCCGAATCATTATACTTCTTAGGTCATGTATCAGTTAGGCCGTCCTCCGCCTGCTGTGATTCCGCTAGTTAGCCATCCTTGAATCATTTCAGCCCCTCCTCCTCCACTCCGCGACATAAACCAAGCATGCTTGCCTTGGATTTCCTTGGATTCCCACTTTTTTTGTCATTAAACCCTCATATGCACCCGAGGTTGGGGATTACCGAGTGGTTGCTGAGTACTGGGTATTACTGGCGATACATGTATCTGCGACGTTCGATGATTACAGCGGATGGAGAATCCGTTATTCGGAGACACTTGTTTATATGCGTATGTTAGTGTGCGCGTGCGCGTGTGTGTGCGTGCGTTTGTGTCTTAGCAGGTAGGTAGCCGATTGTCTATCTCTTCAGTTCTATAGTTGACATAGGCCTCCCCACAACCACCAGGAACCCATCTCGGGAGGGACCAAGAAAACGGAGGGGTGGAAGAATGAAGGGATCTTGATTGTTTTGAGTTACCGGTACATAGAGACGCACGTCTACCCCCCCCGGTGTGCTGTTATTATTTTTTCTTGTCGGGGTTTTCCTATTCCTTTATCCTTGGCCATTGCGTCCTGTAGAGCCTAAATTGGTGTGAATAGGAGGGCTGCTCGCGTGATTGGGGGAGTTGAGTTATATACAGCGATGCGTTGGTTATAATGACAGTTGTTGTTGTCCGGAGGTAGTGGTGGTAGCGGAGGTGGTGTTGATTGTAGTGATGTTGTATTCACCGGGTAGGTTATTATGGACAGTGAGTTATGGTGGGGTAAGAATTCCGGTGTTGATTGTGGTGGGTGAGCGTCGCATGTCGGTTCGCGAAGCTGGGGGAAAATAAGGAGTATCTTAGATCTCGTCTCCGTCATGTGGCGTTCTATGCCAGATCCTCTCAATCAATTGATGGTTTGACTTGTCAATGTATCCATTGACCAGTAAAGAAGGAGAGAAAGAAAAGAGTTTCTTCTCGGGAGCCTCTCTTTTTCTCTCTTTTCGATTCGGTTGGCCTTTTTAGCGATTTACACCCCTTGCTCTATTGCCTTTGTACCCTGTTCAGGAAGTGCCGATATGTACTCGAGTACCATCTGCAGTGTTTCCCTTCATCTACCGAGCCTATTTCCGCTGTCTGGACCCCTCTAGACTTCTTTCCGTCCCTGGCTTGTAAGGTATGTGGATTGGATCAGGCTGTAGAGGTGGTGAAGCTGCTTGTATTCAATTGGACCACAAATACCGGTATTATGGTAGGTAGGGTTCTAGGTTGTTTCCTGGTAGGCTGGGCTCGAGTAAATGTACCTAGCTTTTTTTCGGTCTAATTCTGAAGCGGTGGAGCGTGGACCGTCCCGTCTTCCTTGTGCCCTCAATAGTAGTGATAGGCCGAATCAGGCTATGGATATCTGGCCGGCGGGTACATAGACCCGGCGTCTAGACTGCATAACACCGATGTGATAATTGGTTACATATTAAATGGGGCTCCCGTGTCTTGTGTCCTATTTCCGTAGAACCGGCCTCTGCTGTCGTGGAATATAGCCTGGTTTTAACAATCGAGCCGAAAAATGCCGGGAGTATCAATGATGGATAACGCTACTGCACGGCATTCCGGGAACCGAAATGTCGCTCCAATTCCGGCAGTGCTGGGGGATACTTAGCGCTATGTATTCGTGCTACCGTGCTCTCTGTCCACGCAGCTCTCCCGTGCATCTAAGAGAATTCACCCGCATATCCAACACTCCCATCATGCTTCAAGCGAAAGAGTTTTCGGCCCCGGACACATATCTACCATACCAAGCCCTTTTCTCCAAGAAGCAGTATTCATGCCTAGAGAATTGTTGTACTAGTACGGGTACTTTCGAGCCTCGCTCTGACTGGGTCCCTCCTTCCTCCTGCATCAGGGATGAGTATCTTTCATTCTACCAGATTAAATCACCGTGGTTTCCAGCCCGTCCCAACCGAATATCTCCACTTCCAATGAGTTTCCTCAGTCGGCTAGACAGCAAGGCAATCAACGGCTAGGTGAAGTCATGGGATTTCCCTGTTTCTGAAATGGCTCGGAATTTCTAAAATAGAGTAAACTGCCGAGTTTGCTTCTCCAGCTCCCTTACTGCCGGCTACGCACCCTATCATTGTTTCCCTCGGGAGAAAATTGGATCCCATATGGTAGTGTGTCATAGGTTTGAGGCTACGAACGGCATCTGCATATTGTTCTCTGTTTGGCTCAGTATTGATACTGAGGCATGGAGTGTGATGCATGCCATACCACACAGGGGGGTAAGTTCCCTCGGCATTCTGGAAAGTACGTGCCCTAAGTAGCAAGTCACCGCTCCAAAGTGACATCTAGGGTGCCTCTCTAGGAGCTAACCTACCCCCCCCGTTCTCTCTAAACTTCTTCCTTACTCCTGGTTTGTCTAATATTCGAACATCTACATATGGGTTTGGTTGTTACCTTTCTACTGTTAGAATTAGGGGTGATAAGACGCCTATCACTGGGCCCACTCCCCCCGATCTCTATAAATTAAGAAAACGAAGAGTTTTTTCCGCATTATGCTTATTGGGGCGGAGCTGCTATCCGCACCTGGTCTGTATCTGAATCGCTAAACGAGAGTTTTTATTCCCTGCTAGTTCCACAGGATGTGATAGACCCTATGGGGTGGATATGATCAGGGTTTTTGGCCGGTTTTCCAAAACAGGCCTCTCATGCCGCCGATACCGGATTGTATCTGGATTCGAAATCCGATGGCCTAACAAATCTGCATTAGTCATCTGAAATAGGAAATAACTATACCCTCTTGGCAAGGCGTAGGAATGGGACGCTTGGGGATATAGCGAACGAAAACTCATAATTATATCCTCGTATTCGGGTCAACTGCAAAGAGCTCCTTACCCCCCACTGCTGCCGCGTTGGTGGGTGGTTCATTCTGACGATCGGTCCTCGAGTGGGGGGGGGGGGGGTTCGACGAGCCAAGTATGGACAAGCAGTCTCCTCCGACCCCCGCAATGTATGGAGTTCTGGTTGGGGTTGGAATAGAGGAAGAGGTTGGAGGTGATATGCCTACGATAGTGCGCTGTGTCACTCTTACTGTCTGGAAATTCTGGATTACCTACCCCTGTTTGCCTGGTGGTGAGTGCAGACTGCTCGGGCAGGGCGATGAGTTCGAGTTCATATACTGCCACAAATGAGAAAAAAAAGGAGAAACTAGTTGTATGCCGAGCACCGTAAAGTCTCCTGCAATCCGCTATCTCTTTCAGCCTAGGATAGGTTTGGTTTAACAAGTTAACAGAATTGCGAATACCAGTTCGTGAGATCCAACATATCTAGTTGGCCGATCTTATACCCTTTTAGGAAAACACTAACCCTTCTCAGGAACTTTTGTCCCCGGATCCGGAGATTGCGTGGCTGGCGGATATAGTGGATTTCAATGGATTTTACTGTAACATAAGCAGTACAAATAATTTCTTGCTAATTGGTAGTAGTAGATTTCGGGCCTTTGAGGTCGGTGGGAATACAGCCGGCACTTGAACTGTCGTGTATCATACCGGTACGTTTCCCCCCTTGTGCTTACTCTCCGCCACCGACTCTCGCTAAGTTTAAGCGAATTGACGGGGGCCGATTGCCTTGAGGCCGATGGCGAGATAACTGCTTCTGATAGCCTTGAGTTGGTTATCTTTGGGTATCCTTAGATCCCCCCACTCTTGGGCGTGACGAACGGGAGCTGAAACGTATGGTGGCTGACCTTCTACCTAATGTAGAGCACCTTCGAGGAAGAGTTATATTATCGAGTGCTATCTCGTGACTTGCGGTGATGCCCTGAAAGGATCATAGTGAAACACCGGTGAACTTAAGATGGGTTAAGATAAGGGGAGACGGCACCCGTGTATCCAAGTAGTAAGTGGAGGGGCTTGTGTGTACGAATTAACATGTATCTCCCGATATACCCTGTACTAGTACAGTACCGCAGGGTGCTTGAATCACCTGCGTTGTTTCCCGCACCAGATTGCCCCCGACTATGCTTGTATTTGGCAATAAGCGTCTGAAGGTGTGGCTACAGTTGGGCAACTACCCAGCCATCGCGAAAAAACCCGTCTTGTTCTCGGATAATCAATGCTCGATATAGGTATTCGAGTGTTGTACATGTCCATTATCTCGTAACCCAATAGGCGTGGTTCACCTGCTATGACAAAAACGTGGCTTGGAAAAGGCACGATTCTAAAGTTACGGAAATCCTAGTCGGCAGCCGGACCTTTGAGTTACGCGTTGAGGGGTCGATGGACTATGCTTCGCTCAAACAGCCACCAGGGACCTCGTTGAACTAAGGAGCGAAAATAGGTGCAGAACTTGGTCATTCGGTAATAGAGTTGGGAATGATCCTCCGATCGGTTGGTATCTGGACAGCACATAAACCTACAAACTAGGGATACGGTACCCCTTAGTGTCGGCATCGGAGTTTCGGGATTCCGTCATGAATATCACACGGTATATGTGTCTTCACGATCCCCTCTCCACAGTTCCCTGTGGCTCTTCAGATCTCGTATTCTTCATCGCACGATCCTCATTTACATTTCTACTTTGTAACCGGCCGCCCAAATACCGGGATCTACCATTCCTTTTGGAGAGTGTGCCTTTAAAATATCACCCTGAGGGGTCTAGCTCATCCAGTTATTCATCCCCTCCAAGCTTGCTCTTGCTAGTTTTTGACTAACCTTGGCGAACGGTGCGCGAGGTCACCATGCTTGGAACAGGCTCGGGTGTTTTAGGGGTAGCTTTGCCACATTTCGTTGTACTAGAGAGACCCCGAATACAGTTTTAATATGCCCCACGAGCTAGCGAAAGGGGCATTGGGGATCAACCATATGACCGGAATAACTCTGTTCCATCATATATTATACCCTATATTCCTCAAAATGTTCCCGGGGGGCTGATGGGTTGTTTCTCAAGCTCCCTACCTCTCACCCTGGCAGGATGTTCTGTGCGTAGCGGAATCAGTACTGCCTACATTGCACGAGCAATTTAATTTGTGCCTCTCTCTATGTGGTCTCTATCCTGGATCATGCTCGTGGGGGGCTTGGAAGTTGGGGTTCCTTTAAAACTCCTCGATTCAACATTTCACATGCTGCTGCCTTATCCTAGCAGACTTAGTGCACATCAGTCAGATACCAACTCTCGGCCGGAACATTCCAAATGGCACAGACCGCTTAAAGCGGGTATTTTCTTGGATTTATTCTCTTTTCTGACGGGTATCAGAGCCGAGGAGGTGGTTTAATTTTATTCTAAATTCTACCTATATTGTGCGAATACGATAGCAAATCTGGAAACGTTAGAAGTACGGCATTACCGGGACTAAACTGTTTCTCCTCCTACAAGTCGAGCAGACAGCGTTTGTGCTCTTTTCTGGTTTCGCACTGGTTTGCGGTTTGCTCACTCGCACGGTTCCCGAGATCTCTACAAGCCCCTATTTTCCGTTATCATGATAGGTACAGTAAGAATGTTAACACGCTGACTTGTTTGCGTTGGCCCAGGTTGGTTAGGTTACTTGGTCGGCACTCGGCTGCAGGGAACACCGGTGGGAATCAGGGGGTTCCCACCGGTTGTGCGAGTGAAACAGATTCTACTTTTCTCCTCTTGCATCTAGTGCATAGCGCATACCAATAACTGGTACTGGTGTCTTTTGTCGGGGCGAATAATAAACAAGCTCGGGTGAGGGAGAAAGGGTCAAAAAGGGAAGAAAGGAAGAGGTGGTCGCGCTGGAAACACCATGATGTGGGCTTAATCACTCAGACCTCACCGCACTCCTGACTGAGCTAGCTCAATGTGCTGGGGAGATCCTGGGTACTGTTACCCAAGATTTTTTTCTTTCTTCCTGATGACATACCAATACTAGTACTCATGCAGCCGGCTTGAGATATGGCACTAGAGATTGGCCAGCTAGGTAACGGGATTCTTAATATATTTGGCTACTTGGCTCAATAGTCCACGATGGCTGCGGCGCCCAACTTCAACTTGCTGCACGAGCACTATCCACTACCGGTACTTGTGATCGTAGGGGATGCTGAGAAATTCTCACTTTGCTCTCATTCGATTAGCTTTTGATATGGACTCGAGCACTCTGTTGTACGTTACTGGTACTGCAGGCGAGGGCTAGAGGTACTTTACTACAGTCCGCCGGTGCTTTCTCTAGTTTGGGGTGGAAGCAACGGTGTGATTATGTTGCAGGATGTGGTGAATTTGGTGGGTAAGCCGAATATGAGGGAAACAGGAAGCTTGAAAAAGGCTTAACTTGCAGCTGTAGAGTACGGTAGCGTATGCAGTTTATATGTTTTTCGGGGGGGCTGTGGGAAGTACGGTGTATGGTGGGTGCTTGTTGCATATATGGTTGTGATTATGAGTTAAGATGGAATACCTGTTGTGTATGGTGGCGTATGGTGTTGCATACCGTAACAACTATAGCATTATGATAGCTTCGAGGGGATTGAAATTGCTCCTCCATGCTGGGCGCCTACTTTATCTGAAATAGGGGGTGTCAGAAATTCGCAAATACTGTACCTGTACCCTAGTTTTTCTCCTGTACTGAGCATGTGGAATAGTCCTTGCTTTGGCCGAGCGAGTGCTGGGGAACGGTGGCGGTACCCTACGGTGTCGTAAGTTGCTTGTGCAAAAGTGGGCGCTCACTTTGTCCCTTTCGGGCTCCCTACCGATGCGATACAAGTGCCCAGGTCTCATATCCTAAAGACTACTGGGCTTTTCCTAGACATTCAACTGGCAATCCTAGACTTCTCTAGTAACATAGTAGGGTATACGGGTACTCGGAAGACTTGGCATCTGACTGAGGCTTGTGAATTGTCCTACCGTAGAAAGAAGCGTGGGGGTGGTGACAAAAGCCGAGCCTTGGCGTTTCAGGGCTTCGAAGATCATGAAACGGGTTACCCGGCTTTTACATTACTAATACGCGATTCCATTGAAGAGCATCGAGGAAAGGAAACTCATGGGTGAAACAAACACACCACGCCACGCCACCTTTTCTTTTCCATTTCCCGGTATCTCCTGCCATCTCCTGCTCGGAAATGGTGGAGATTTTACCTGCCCAGATTGGCGGAGCAAAGAATGAGACTGCGGGGGGAGATGCCGTAGAGGAGGGCAAGAAGAAGAAGGCCATTCCGAAGGGAGTGGTGTTGGATAAGGACGGTAAACCGTGAGTACCTCCCGCTCCCGCTTGTTGCATCGTATCTGGGTTGTGGTACGAAATATTGACGCTTGGAATCTAGCTGCCGCTCATGCACCAGCTTCCGTGACTGGGCCGCAATGACTGGAAAGAAAATCGCCCCCCCCCAATCTAAAGAACTCCCCTTAGCGACCGCGGCCACAACCTCCATCCCACCAGACTGCCCCCCGGACGTCGAAACCCTCGGCCGCTCAACATGGACCCTTCTGCACACCATCGCGGCAACCTACCCTACTAGCGCATCCATGGAAAAACAGGCTGAGATGAAGACCTTCATGAGCATATTCTCGCGGATATACCCGTGCTGGGTGTGTGCCGAAGACTTCCAGCGATGGATCGAGCGCCCGGAGAATAAGCTTAAGCCTGGCTGGGAGGGGGGACACCTCGGTGGGAGGGTGAGCTTCGAACAGTGGATGTGCCAGGCGCATAATGAGGTTAATAGGAAGTTGGGGAAGAGGGAGTTTGACTGTAGGAGGTATGAGGAGAGGTGGAGGACTGGGTGGGCTGATGGGAGGTGCGATTAGATTGGGTTACGTTAGGGGGGGTTATACTTGTAGGGGGTGCCGGTAGTTGCGGAGATTGTGTTGTGGGCTGTGTAAAATAAAATGAAAACTGCCGTTACCACCTGTCGAGGAACCTCGCGAATGCGAAATGCGAAATGCGAAGTACGAAACGCGAAATAGAGTGCCCGCACGAGTGAGAGGGAATGACCGCCAGGCGAGATTTTATCCGGTAACTAGGGGCGAAGGAAAGGAGAAAAAGTGTAATTCCACCAGCCCTACCATGCTTTCCCCTTTCCCTCTCCTTTCCTCCCCCTTCGTCTCACCAGATCACACCCGACACAACGCTTCCTTCCCTCCTTCAATCTATTCAACTCTGCTCTGCTAGTGGCACCACATCCAGATTCACACCCCCTCCCTTTCTGCCATCGCAACCGCACCGCACGGCGCTCGGCCAAACTGGACCAAACTCACAGTGGGGGTCCCCACCTTCCTCCCCAGATCCTAGATCCACAGCCCCTCAGTTCTGTGGGGGTACATAAATCCTTAGGCATCTAACCCTGGCTATAACTAGTTGGCTAATCAGCAGGCCTCAACCGCCCGTTCAAACGCGTGAATTGCGCTCATTCGTTCATTCAAGTTAGAAACCGGGCTGCTAGGCAGAGTGAGTACATATAGCACCCCGTTCGGGCCGAGGACGGATGAATTGCGGGGCCGGGGGTGGGAAGGGGGGATGCGGGGTGGTTAAGTTGAGGGCACTTGCCAATTTGTAGAGTCTCCGGACATGAAAATGCCAAGGACTCCTGTTTTGCGCCCGGATTTGAGGATCTTGGCACTTCTGTCTCCGGATACTTTACGAATCGGCGATTACTCGTAGGGGGTTATAGGTAGGGGGTAAGGTGCTGTTGGTCAGAAGGGGAGAGGGGGGTGTCGGGGATGGAGGGTCAAGGGTCCGATGGGGGGGGGAAGGTGTTTTTTTCCTCGCGGGGTTTTGGTGGTAATGTTCGGACTTCATTAACTCAGCTCAGCTCGGCTCAACCGGAGTGTTGGGGAATGCCGTGCTACACACCATCGCGACCCCCTCCACCTCACCTTACTTCACCGCATCTAAGACATCGCTATTGCTTCGACCTCTCCACTTTCTTTCTCTCTCTCCCCGGCCGCCACCCACCAACCGGCTCTTCCGGCTAAATTTCCTAATGTACAGTACAGAGTATCTAGTTTAATCCAACAGGTGGCTACGAGAATGGGGTGTACCTTTTTATTGGTGCGCTGCTGGAATGTCTTACAAGTCCCCCGCATGTGCGGAGCGAACACGATTCAGTGTCCTTGGCAATGGAAACTCAGCCCCACGATCCCCCTGTGTTCGCTCCGCACATGAGGGGGACTTGTACCAATCGGCGTCATGGCCGATCACTCTCGAGTAAGCTGTTTGCATTTGATTTTGCTTTTGGTCAGGATGGTCGGTGGTGCGGTGAAGGATATGGTGCTGTACTTTAGCGGTGAGTTTGATGGTGGTAGTGTTGGAATGCTAAGCTGTTGTGATATATTTTTTTTGCAAGGAGCAATAAGGGTGTGTGGGCTCGTACAGCGGGTGGGTATGTACTCGTCCCAGGCAAGAAGTACCCGGAAACAGGGGGGTCAATTTTGTTTGAGCGCTCAGATAATTGCAGGGGGTTTATCATACAAGTACAAAAATCTAATCCCTGTTTCCGGGTACTTCTTGCCTGGGACGAGTAGCCTGATTACGGTGATAGGGCAGATGCAGGGCTATCTGGGGATCTCGGTTTCAACGGCAGAAACGATTTGCGGGGAGCTGAGCTGAGCTGATTTTACTGTACGGGTAAGGGTAAGGTGGGATACCAACAGTGACTTCGGGAGTGCCGGAATGCAGTCCGATAGGCCAATTTGTAATTTCGGGAACAGTAGTGCTGCGGTTGAATGCCGGGTTGTGGCGGGAGTGATATTGACCAAGCTGCGGGGGGTGAGTGCAGTATGTTGATTGGTTTTTGGCGCTGGGGTACAGTACTGTGCTCTTGGTCGGTATCACGAATGTATTAAATGTTAATTGATGGTTTGAAGAGCCCACAAAGGCTACAAAACCGTAGCTGTGTTTCGCGAGCCTTAATGCGTTTTTTGGGGGGTAGCTAGATATCTGTTTTAGAGAAGAACAGCTTCGGTTGAACAACCCGTTGTGCTATAAACAGCAAAACGCACGACCAATGATCGAGTCTCGCCGGACAGTACTGCGGGGTGCCAAAAGTTCTGGCACTCAGGCTGGAAGTGTAACACAAAAGGGCTATAATACCTCTGCTATAAAACCCTTTCAGGGTACAAGCAGGGGCGCCAGAACTTTTGACATACGGTTGCACATAGAAGGGGAATAAGCATCCACCTATTCTCCTAGCGAGGACCTATAATACCATGGGGCATAAAATTGAGTCTACTCCTCGGGCGTATCCTCCCTCGAGACCTACGCTTTTGTTGATCAACCATCATACATATCCACAACCTTCCATCTCCTATGACCATTCGCCACCGACCCCGCGTGGAATGGCCAACCACAACACCTTGACCTCCCAGAGCGCAAGAGAGCTCAAACCTAAATTTCAACAATTCCCCAAAGCGTCTGCGTTGCCCTGCGTTCCACACAACACGCCTAAGCCATCCCCTACGACGCCTCTGTTCCAAACATTATGCTAAAGCAAATCAGGATCATAAGCTATCACCCGGGAAGCTCTGGTGGGACAAGGAAATCAGCCCACACTACAACTCCTAGCGGAAGCTATAACGGCGGATATGCATAAGGTGGGCTATTCGGCGGTGACTCGTTTCGTAACGTCCTAGTGGACATGCTGGAAAGAATGCAAATTAGATCAATGAGCTATGAACCTGTCAAGTCCGTCTAGGGCACCAGGATTTGTGGGGCTGTGGGAGCGATCCAGATAACAAGCGGTGGACGCCTTGATCTAAAATGAAGTATATGTATGCAACAGGTGCTTGAGAGTGTAGGGGGGAGACAAATGCCTAAATATGCACTGCGTTCATCGTGAGGTAATGGTATGGGTGGCTGGTATTATCAATAGTGGATTGTAAACTGCGACTATTCTGGTGAAAGGAGGGGTTTGGAGGCTCTGGGGGGTTCGGAGTATAAGTGCTGGATAATTCGTATCCTCCCACGCGAAATTCTCCCCCCTGATTGAGGAATCGCCCTGCGATTTTTGGCTGCACTTTGGGTTGCTGGTTTGCGTGGTAGTTGTTGTTTTCTATGAGGATAAAGTTGTTGGTTTCTTGCTAGAAGGTATTGTAGGGCACCGTTGCTTTATCTACATATGAAGCTAAGGAATGATGAGGCAAATGTTCTACATGTATTTGATAGCCGGAGGTTATGCGGAGGCAGAGTACAGTTTTGCAAGGCAATAAAGGAGAAATATTTTGTTACTGAAGGGAATAATCTAGGTTCAGGTGTTTGTTAGTAAAGGGTTCAGTACAAGCCTACCAGAACAACGGATTCTCAAGCAATTACTAATTGATTATGTTAGGGTAGCTGTTGGGAGGATCTAGTCAATCGAGTTATGAATTTGATATTTGGTGGGAATAATAACTTGAAAGACTTTTTACAAGCTTGGTAGAAGGGTTTGGACCTCCCAAGAAGGGATGCAAATTCTCAATATCACAGCTATGCTTCCAAGCCTGAATTGGGTCAGGCAGGACTTTGTTGATTTTAAAATCACTTAAGCAGCCGCTTTGTGTTGGTAATCAAAAGGATAAGCCAGATACTAAAGGATACTGAAACTGACATTGCCTAAAGAAATTGGTACTTCTCGGACCCCTTTGGAAGTTTCGAAAGTGCACTTCGGAGATTCTTACTATCTACTACCTGTGGCAGATATTTGAAATTCTGTGGACTGACATAGTATGACATCGGTATCTGTACTTAGCATCACTACTCGAGTACTTGTGTGCCTACTGTAAGTTACTAGGTTCCCGGCATATAATCTGACGACTAGAATACTCGCTTATTTCACCCCTTGCTCAGGGGCTACTGGCAGGCCTTTAGTTCTAACGGCATTTCCTGTCCCTCTAAACAATGCAGCGCCGACGCCTCGCAGAAAGTGGCTTAGCAGAGAGCCCGCCCCCACCTCACCTCTCCCACTCCCATCGCCGTTACCACGGTGAAATTATTATTACCCAACCCCTGGAACGCCACTGTGAATATTTTAACCCTTCGACCCAGAGCCCCGTCCTTGAACCTCCCCAGTAATCCCAAGTAGCCAGTCTGGCCGTGGTTTCAAAAGGCGTGGGTGAGACCGGTGGCAGCTATTGCTGGCCGCCGAAGCCCGCTAGTGCCTAGGCAACTGTCAGGTTGAATCTTGAAGCGGCCCAGGCCAAAGCTGACAGATGTCCAAGCAAAGCCGCCCGGTTATTCAAAATCTATATTCTGACTGCATGGCCTGTAGATGCCCAGGTAGCCTGCAGAGACCTGTGAACGGTCTGTAGGCTTTTCATAGTTAATCACTCGGAATATGAGGATGAAACATGTTGAATTTCTGATTATTGTCTGAGTCTTCCATTGTCCTCAAACAACGGCTTTGTCTAAAGCATTTCTTTCCTATATCATTGCGCTCTATTGGGTTGCATCTTTTGTGGTGGTGAGACATCATCAGTTGGGTCTTGGTTAGCAGCTATTTTTGTATCAGCTAGGCTTTATTGCGCTCTCCAGGTTTGGAGGCGTACACTCAGTTGAAACACATCATGATGATGCGTTCGGGGCTGAAGACAGGAAACCGGTTACTTTTCATGACGGATGAGGTCACTTACATTCCCTATATATGTTTGGCCTTTTTGGCCCTTCTCTTTGGATAATAAGTAAGAATGATACGGCGAGCAGAAGTTGTGCAAATTCTTTACAGTTCCGCGTTCATATATTGAGGCACAATTACAACAAAACAACTAGCTCACTGTTCTATAGGTTTTGATCCAGACAAATCAATGTCACCACCCGGTCAACGGCCGCGGTCTTCATATCTAGGAATATCTGCTCGGCCTTGCCTTGAGTCCCTTGGCACAATTCTTATCACGACACTTATTCCACTTCCGATGGATTCATATCGGGAATAGTATTATGAACAACGGGTTCTGATTAATAGCAAGCTTCTTTAAAGTAAGGAAGCCCAAGCTATTGTTTAGAAATTTCAGCCTGCTGGTGGTCTAGTCTGGGCCCTGCTTTGGCTTTGAGAAGCCCCTTTCTCACAGTCCGGCCGGACCGCTCGGGACAGTATCCTGAAGAATCTAAGTAGGATCAGATCGGAAAACAATACTCATTGACACACACAAGGCTATCGACCATAGTTTTCTGTCTAGGATTTCTCACCCGCATGCCGTCCCAGGTGTTCACCTTCTGGATTACCTATAGGGCATGCGGTTAGACGGTTGTGCGGATATGCATGTATGCGGATACGCGGCCAGGGGAGATACAGTTATAGGGCATCCGGCTTTGTGATTTCCGGAGGTTAGGTATTCTCCCATGGGTTGTTCTCACATCCTATGCTGCTAGGCATAGGATATCTCTTTCATGGTTTTGTTGATGTTTCTAGCCATAGGGTATTTGGTTTTATTGTTTCTTTCATACCCTATGTCACTAGGTATACGGGAGTTGGCACACGGGCAGGGCATAGGCCTTAGGATCACGGAGGATCATGGGATATCAAGATGGGTCTAGATTGTTTGTGATCATTAGGGATCAGGTTTTGTTAGCTGCTTGTGTTTCTTTAGAGTGCGTTGAGTTTCGGGAGTGTTTTGTTGTTGTTAGTTAGACGGAGAGATATATTTCCCGGCTTGTCCTTAGCTAGTGAGTTAGCAGCCATCTAGTCCACCGTTCCTCCATCCTTGATCACTCCGCCTAGAGTCTAATGTGATTTCTCTTTCGTTCGCTTCATCTTTTGTGCTTTTCCTTAGGCTTCATCACACCCCACCTCTATAGTTCTCCGATTTTTGCGGTTCCAGAATTGGCTGCTCTGCTCTCTTCTGGTTCGAGGACAAGACCTGGGCCCCAGTAGTGTCTATATTGAATAACTCCAAACCGCGCAGTCGACATATGGGCTATCTCTAAGAGGCTCAGCTATTTGACTGCTGTGGCGTGCGGGGAACAAGGCAGCAAGGACCAGTGCTTGTGAGCAGCCAGGCCGGCCCTGGTTTTGTAGGGGGCTGGCCTGGCAGAACTGCAGATATCCGCAGGTTCCGAGTGACCGACCCTGATTGCGCGGGTTTTGGTTCGGGATGCGTGTTGACACTGATGTGGATCGAATACACTTGACTGCAAGCCACCCTAAACACCGCAGAGGGACAATAGTAGGCCTCAACTTCTTGGTAGCCAATTGAGACATAATAAAAGAGATCCAAACCGACTTCTCCCACAATGGCCTGGCATCTCCAACAAGTTTCAAGTATCTTCCTGTAAACCGTATTGAACCTATCAGCTCCTGCTCTAGACTCATTAGTGGGTGTATGGGATGTCGGATGTATTTAGTAGCACCTCTTTAAGCAGTATAAAGCTTACTCGAATCCAGTAACAGCCCGACTTGCAGAACTCGCATATCCTGTCTGAGATTTCTGTGGAACTACTAGGACGGCGAATGCTTGCAGAACCATGTGGTGGGGAAGAGGTTATCATGGAAAGCGATACAAGATAACATAATAATAATTGAAGAGTGAGAGCGTAGTGATAACTAACTTATTTCCGGGTTGCCAGTAGACCAAGTGATGGGTGATTGCACGGCATCCGCACAGCTCTGAGCGCCTTCAAGCCTCTACTGTATTTAAAGATAGACTAGTAACTTAGAAGATATCTTCACTTATTGGAAAATATTTCCAGGTATCTTCAGGTATCTGCAGGCACCCCCGGATGTTTGCAGAAATTTGAGGCCATCTGATTATGTCGGCTACCCATTAACAAAATATTTACCAATCAGAGTGTATCTGACCAAACCCTGGCAGCGCCGCTAGTCATCCTCCGAAGCCCGCAGGAGTCCCAAAAGCCGGGCCTACAAAGCCGAGGTCATTTTTACTTTGGCCTGCCCTGGCCGGCCTGCGGGCGCTAGCAAGAAGCGCCCACCCGAATTCCGCCACTGTGGGTGCCCCGCGGAGCAGGCCTCGAAGTTGCCGAGAAGAACAAGGGCTCTGTCCCCCCAAGTGGCTAGATTGATTAATATAAAGGGGTGACTGGACCTGGGAGGAAGGTGTAATACTTTCTCTTAGGTTCACAAGCAGTTTCATGTAAATAGAACAGCCCGTTTTCTCTCTTGGATACCATTATCACTATCAATCTCTCCCATCCCCTGCTGAGTCTCTGTATAGCAACTGTAAGGTCGCAGGGTAATTCCCTATCATTGTGGATCAAGATCCAAGGAGGCACCATCGATTGATATGCTCTCTTCACATCCCTCCATTATGTGTGGAGAGAAAAATCGAAATCCCCCTTAGCCAAGCAACTCATCCCTCCACCAAGGGCGCGTCTGGAGAGCAAACATTCCAGAACGAGTCAAACCCCCGTGAAGCCTCGGGCACCCCCGGCCCCCTTTGCACCACCCAGGGAAGAAAATTGAGTAGGCTATTTGTCCTAAAGGCTAAGGAGGATCTGGCGGGGGTAGTTTCTGAGTCTGGCGGACTCCCGTGTGGGCGAGAGGAAGCTCTCCGGAGCTCCGGCCCAATCTTGAGACTAGTGTGAAGGTTTATTCGAGGTGTGAAAATGCCGATAATATAAGCTCCATTTTCCCAAATGAAAAGCGGTCGAGGAGATAAACCCCTTAATATAACAAAGGAAACAATCACTGCTTTACCCGCTAATCATTTCATCCCTAAGGCAATCTGGTTTTGACTATCGCCCGCTCGTATACTACTAACAAACTTTGACGTTCGTCCCCAAGAGGCTCTTGAACTCAACGCGGCTGAGCTATCATAGTCACCCCCCGGCGGCCGGAGTCCCATATAACCCAATTTGTATCGAATAGGAAAATGAAAATAAAAAACACTAGTGGAAACTCTACCAGAATTGTAAGATCCCAGAAGTAAGGATGTGAGAGCCTCGAAGGACTCCTATTAGATATAAAGCGAAAGGTAGGAAACTTAAACACGGGCAGCTTTATGCCAAGACCTAAGAACAGGGACAAAAGTCATATTTCAAGATGTGGGAAGTACATATCAGAAAGTGCCATTTCAGCAGATTGGGCCATGCATCAGCTGTCACTCTAGTTCCAGGAATCCCGATATCAACCTTCCTGGATCTCTTTTTCTCTCATGTGACAGCTCGGCCAATAATTCGAATATGCAATTCTGTTCTCATCCACTCTCACCATCTCTAAACTATCTGCCCTCACCACTTCTCCACTGCTACCGTATGTTGCTATATCACTTCATAAATAGTGAGTCTCTTTGGCCCACTCCCATAGAGCCGAACCCTTCGGTCTCTCTCTCGAAGTCTCTAGCGCACAGTCCATCATTCAAGCTCCTGCAACATAATCTGTTGGAAGTGGCGGTTTAATGGCCGCGCTTGGTGCAAGATGTGCCCGCACTCTGATGCCCCTGAGGTATACGTACGCAGTCAAAGGATGCGCAAGCTATGAAAATGTTTTCACCCCCTTTGTTTTCCCTCCCTTCTCACCTTCGCTCTCTTCACACCTTCCTCCCTATATACAAATTTCCTCGAGTCTTTCTTCTCCATCAAGTTATTATAATCAATCACGATCTTCATCTCTACTTAAGCGGCTTCACTCCACTGCGTAAAATCCCCGCGTTAAATCATTACCTCCGCGGCCTACATTTTCAACAACCCACTCTCAGAGAGCCGAGCCCTCTACACACACTCTCTCGAGTCCTCTAGTGCACAGTCCATCATTCGAGCTCTTGCAACACAATCAGAATTGTAGCAGTCGAGTGATGATCCGTGATTCAGAAGCGAACCTTTTGGCTTCTCCCACGCAACTACTGATTTGTCTTTGGCTCAATAGATGATTACAGATATATCCCGTCCATCTGGTGAATGGGTCACTTCCTAGCTCTCGCAATTGCCTTCTCCGGACACAATTGTCTTTTATACATTTCTACACACCGTCAGCATCTCAGCCTCAGGCACAGGTACAAATACGATTTATTACTATGTGATATAAGAGGTTCTAGACAACACCTCATTCTATCTCCACCCCCCCCTTCCCCCTAACAAAGCACTCCTAGTCTTTCGACATGCATTATATCAAGACATCAGATATCCCCAATGCCAAAGGGTCCTGCCGCAATCGAACAAGGCAAACAACGTATTCTAAAAGCCCCACTGACGCAATACCGAGAAATATAGGGCGGAAAAAAAGTAACTTACACTTTCTATATCGGAAATCCACCTCCACCTCCACCTCCACCTCCACCTCCTACACCTCCTACACCTCCTCCACCTCCTCCACCTCAGATGGCCCCTGTAGTAACTCCCTAACGTCCTCCTTATCTGCCCACTCCAAAGCAGTCCTTTCCGTAAAATCTCTGACCTCCCTATCCGCGCCTTTTTCCAGTAATATCTTAATAGCTCCGGTCATCCCGCATCCTGCTGCCCGATGCAGTGCTGTCCGTCCCATGTCATCCTGTGCGTTGACATCCGCGCCCCAGGAAAGGAGCAGCCGGACAAGGGCCTCATCGCCCATTGCTGCGGCAATAGACAACGGATACCGGCCCTGGACGTTAGCAGAGTTGACGTCATTTCCAGAGGTTTGCTCCAATACATGTTTCGCAAGGGGGAAGTTTCTTTCGCGAATCGCCTTGTGCAGAGTCTGCGGTGTGGGCGATGATGAGAGCGACGAGATTGTCAATGCAGTGGACGTCCGGCTTAGAGGGAAAGGAGACGAAGTTACCGGAAGCGTCGAGGAACGGGAGAGGGAGAGTGAGTAGGATGGCTCCCGGAGGAGGAAGGGTAGTGTGGGACGGGGGGGCTGGGATGGATACAGGAGCGGGCGCCGAGCAATTAGGTCTTCCAATTCGATAGGCGGCGTGGGCGCTCTCCTCCGAGTCAATAACGAAAACTGCTCGGCCCGTTCCGGGGTAATTGGTGGCGTGTATCCCGATGGGGACGGAACCGGGGACTCGACCGGGAGGAATCCTGAAGTCTGGAGCGCCCCCGCGTTCTGCAACGGCGGGGTCGGCGGTCGGTTAACTGGCACCCGGTACTTGAATTCCCATTCAGCGAGAAACCGGTTGATACTCTTCCATATCCTGCCATACTGGCCATCCTCACTGTCCCTGAACTTTGATATCATGTGGTGATCCGCACCATCTATGGATACCACTGTTTCCCTTGCTCCCATATGAAGTGAGGCGGACGATTGGGGAACAACCTACACCGTCTATTAGTGAGGTGCTCACCCCCACCATGTAACAGAACTCACATGAACAGACTTATTGGTGAAAGGAATCGCCGTCTCAAGGCCTTCCGTGACGGTAATAATCTTGAATCCCTCGAGCTGGCCAAATGCCTGGGCGAGATCTCTCAAAGATGGTGACTCCTTCTTGAGCTCTTCGAGATGCCTTGTATTAAAGTCTCCGAATATCTGGGCTATTCTAACGAGAGTTTCGGCAGTATTCGCCACCGAAGATCCGAGATGCGGAACACCAAGGAATACTACACAGCACATCTTATTAAGGATGCAATGGGAGTCGGCCTGTTGTTGCGCCATTACCAAGGCCTAACACACTATCAGGCCACTGCCGATCTGAAGAACCTCGAGAGTAGTAAAGATACCTTTTTGATAACTATTCCACCCAGGCTATGACCGATAAGCACCAGGGGCCTTTCTTGTTCCTGGACAAAATTAACTTAAACCCTGGACCAGCTGCGGGTAGCAACACACCTCCGGTGTAGATCTCAACAACTTCACATCGAGCAGCAAGCTCTGCGCGCTATCCAATAGCTCGACTACTGCACGACTCCTCGCCACTCTAGCATCGTACCCGAACGTCGCTACTCGCGCTCTCGGAACCTGACATGGGAGAAAGTCCCTTAGCCACATCCCACCCGTTGCCTCATGAATCCAGGAGCTGAACGCGTGACCCCCGAGGCCGTGGACAGCGATTATACTATCAAACACCAATTAGGCAACCCAACTCCCCCTACGACACTTTTACCCTCAGAGCCCTCACCGTCATCGTGATCCTAGGGGAGAGGAGGAGACATACTCAACATTAACCTCCGTACGTTCCGGATTCAACACGTGCATGCCATAAACAGGCTCCCCGGACTTCTATCAAATCCGTCAACAAAACAACAACAATATCTCTGGTAAGAGGTATGATTAGCGCCTTAATACACACCTTATCACCAGTGCCACAGTATAACTTTGACTTTTCCCCCCGTCCCAACTCAATCCCGTCGTCCCTCCTGCGGGAGAACAGCGTCTTCCTGATGATTTTTCGAAGCTTGGACATCGTGGCGGTTGTCGTTGTCCGTCAACGAAGGTGTGCAGATAGTTGAGATACCTGCCGATTGTAGTATCACACCCGGTTAAGAACTGGGCCGATGCCCACTAAAATAGAATGGAATGGAAGAGAAACCCCTATCCGTCGATAAAGCGTACAAATTGACTTTGACAGTAGCCTGTTCTCCTCCCTTCCCGTAGCGGGATAGGATTAGGGGTGTTGAGTTTTCACGGTATGATAAGACAGCCTATCCCTGCAGTCTAGCTACCGGTGGTGAACCATTGGATAGCCCGGTTTAGTAGGATACGTGGTTCGCGCTGGGTGGTCCCTCTCTCCCTCTCTCCGTATTGTAAACAGAGGAGATGCTCCGTGACTATCGAACTTTTTAAATTTTAGCATGGGTTGACCAGGCTATCTGTGATGGCAGATTAACCATTGGGCACTTCTGGTGGGGCTGTGGTGTTGCGGCAGCCTAGCGGATGCAGAGTACGAGGTGCAACTGTTTCTCGCCAGCCAATCAGATGTCTATCTGCCGGGCATTGAATATCACTCGGAGCCTCGTTGCGCACAGTTTCACATCGGGAAGATCGAAGGGGGCTTGCCATATACCGGTAACATTATAATCCAAAGAGAAGCTCGTTTTAGGCTAGGGGGAGCAAGATCTCAACCGCTTCTGCATCTTTCCTCTGATAAGCAATTACACACGGTACCCTCAACGAACAATGAGCGCCCCCGAGGTCTTCCCCGGCTCCCGAACCCCCTTCTCAGCCCCTGCGAGCAACCTCCTCTGGATACCCCCACCCCAAGACATGCCAACTACGGCCGAAGCAACGCCAAAGCCCTTGCTAACCCTCTCAGCAGCAGACTACACCACACTGCAAACTTACATCACGACAACCGCGGCCCTCCCCCAATCGTACGAGGCTTACAGAGCCCTCTACCCAGATGTCCTGAGCCCGCTAACGACAGCGAACTTATACTCGAGAACGGGGCAAACACTTGTGTCCACAGCGGCACTCACAAAGTCGTATCAACTCTCCTTTAGCGAGATCTCAAACATCGCCGGCGCGCTTATCGGGTTCGCGACCCAGGCGCGGCTATGGTATCCGCGTCTACAAACGCAGCTGCTCGGACTAGACGCGACGCCCGGGGAAGCGCGCCAAGGTAGGGAGTGGGAGGGGAAGAAGGGCGCTGCGATCATGGCGTTGAGGACACTGAGTGACTTGGCGGAGAAGAAGGAGGAGAGGATCGGAACCATTCTAGCGCAATTCACCGCGGTAAGTGTCTCCGCCCAACCATGCCCATATAGCGGAGCAATGTGGGGTTTGAGAAGCTGAATGTTTGAGGGGAGGATACAGCTACGTACTGAAACGCTGCCCTTGAAGACCACGATACAAGGAATCTCCAACGAGTTGTCCGATCTCCAAGATAACATAACAAGAGAATCTGCGGATAGGTCGGTAAAGTTACAAGCACTGCATGACCAGCGCGCCATAGTAGAAGAAGAGCGTGCAGAGCGCAATCGAGAACGAAACCGCGCACTTCTCGGCCTGGGATATAGTACCCGAGCCCCCCCCTCCCCAATCTTCCCTCCCACCACAAAACTAAAAAAAATCCGCAGTGTTTGTAAACCCCCTCGCCGGCCTTCTCACCACCGCAGCGTCAGTCTCCCAAATCCATAAAGCGTACGAATCCAAGCGCCTGGAGCGCAACGGCCTCGACAATGAGATAGAGGCCACCCATAACTGCCTAGGAGGCCTCGAGAAAGCCAAAATCACGACGGAATCGCTGGAATGCACGCTCGTGGGCCTCCTCTCCGTTGTCGACTCCTTCCTGGAAGTGTGCACGTCCATCAAGAATACTTTCCGCACCATGCAGACGAACTTCGACTTTGTGTCTACTTCCCTACACGCTACGTGTAATTCCTCCGCCGGGGATGGGTTTTTGTGGGCTATCGAGGACTTGCAGAAGGCTTACGAGGTTTGGGAGATGATTGCGGAGTGCGCATGTGAGTTTCAGAGTGAAGAGTTTTTGAAGGTTTGTGTTAGAAGGGAGTGATTGTGAGTGATTGTTTGGGGGGTTTAGTGTGGTTGGTGGATCACTATGGTGTTTTGTCAAAATTTTATGATAGGCTTTTGTTTTGTCAAAATTTTATGATAGGCTTGGTGTTTCCCATGACATGTCCCCGGGAATGGGATTGTGCCGCATGCGGCGAATGATTAGAGCAGTTTTGTCGCTTGATGTGATCGCAGTGGTTAATTAACAAAGCATCACACGATACAAAAGGAACACTGGATGGTAATAAAAGAACTAGCAATGATTCGCCCCTAAAGCCCAGTTAAAAACGCCAGATTTTCGACAAAGGGTACCTTATTTCACCCACACACCCCAATCCATCCTATCCATGAAGCCATTCGCAAATCAACCTCGCCCACCAGAAAAAAATCACCCAGAAGTAAATTTTTTTTAAAAAAAAAAAAGAAAGAAAGAAAAAGGTAACAAGAATAGGAATAAAAGGAATAAAAAAGGGAAAAAAGCCACTCCGTCAATCAGCTACGCTTAGCCCCTCCCGCCACTGGCGCCTGGGGCCCGGGCCCCATTGGATGGACAAGCACCTCCACACCACCTGGCGTCCCACTCCGATGCCAAATGGCAAGCATAGTCCCACAACTCCCACAGCTATGCGCAACGTCTTTAAACCCAGAGAACAAATACGGGATGCATCCCAAGCCCACGACGAAGCAGAGAAGGAGTGCTGCCAGACTACCCATTATTAGCAAGTAAGTTTAGTAAGTGGGGGGAAGTGTGGGGCATACTGGGTTGTGTTTCCCGTCTCGTAGCTAACGACGGTTAACCCGGGCGCGCCACAGATCGGACAAAGAATCGGTGCAGGGCTGCGTGCTAGTGATTGGATGGGAACAGTATTGATGATGGCTTGTGGCTGTGGTTGCGGTTGTGGTTGTGGTTGGGGCACAATGGGGGGTTTTTCGGGATTTACGGCGTGGGGAGGAGATTGTGGTTGGGGTTGGATTTCGCTGAAAGCTGGAGGTGGGTCGTCTACGATTGTGGTTGCGGGCAGATTTGTCGGGGTTTTTTTGTAGTCTGCCATTCTGTTTGTGTTTTATTCTGTTTTTTTTGTTGTTTTTTTTGCTTTGGTAAAGAGGAGTTGTGGTGAGGGCGGTGGTGAGGTTGAAGGTGAAGAATGTGGGAGGAAGGGAGGTGGGGGAGGGGGTGGTAGCAGTGGTGGTGGTGGGATTATATAAGAAGTGTGAAGATGGCTTATACCGGTAGCCCAGGGGTGTTTGAATTGAGGGTGCATATCATAGGGTACGCAAACCAACATTCGGCTGGCAAGGCACACATTTTATTTCATTCTATTAAAACTTTGTGATACGGTAGCTAACTTGAGTTACCGTGGCTGTGCGCATACTCGAGTACTATGCCCAAGGCCTCCACCGATTATCATGACTTGACCTTTCCGCTCCCTCCTCCCCCAGTAACACACATGATATTGGGCTCGTACTTGTCGAGTATGGTGGTATCACAAGCTGCATGCGGCTTTTTGCCAAGTCCTTATTCTCGAGTAAATTAAAGTGCATCCGTGCCAAAAGTTCAATGGGTGGTTACTAAACATAGCTACCACCATATCGGCACGCATCATCTCTACGGTTTAGCTAGGTTACGGCACTTGTAACCGATACTCGGGTAGAGCTTGAGCCACGAGTCGTAGTGTTTGATGGTACGACGCCCTCCATACCATTTCCGCCCAAGGTTGATTACCCTACCGCACCCGCAGCCAACAGCTCCTTCTCTGCTCACACGAGCAGCCCACTGGGCTGTCGACTCCACTAACCCACGCCTGCCAAACGATCGACACTCAACTCGCCAGTGCCCGAGTAAACACACCATGCCGTAACAGCAGGCCACTGCACCCGTACGAGTACGAGTAGATTCAAGCAACCCAGCATTCGCCAAGACACTCCACCGAGCCACCTCACTCAACCATCCTGAGCGAAGCACTGTCGGGAGACCTCTCTAGTCAGGTGCTACAGACATATGCCCAACACCCATTACTCGTATTTGTGTCTCATTAGCAGTCCAGGCATTCCGGTCGTGTTCTGTACCCCGGCCGATTACGTGCCTGGCATTACCCAATTGGCACCACAGCGATCATTCGAAGGAGCAGACCACTTCCAGACATCCTACCGTACTCGAGTAAACCCGCTTACCCCACACCCACAGCCACAGCTACCCGCACGCTCCCGCCACATGCGATGACGACCACTACGGGCCGCGGTGCGAGAAGTGGTAGTCAATGGCAGCCTACCATTCCCCGAAAACCCTACTCTAGGCCAACTACACCACCGCGAAATCCAGCCCGGGATGCCATGTGGCTCGGATAAATGCCATTTAACCACTATTACCACCACAACCTACTACCACTATTCAACCAAGAGAAATAAAGGTGGTGCTCTCTTAACGTGCGCCCCGGACGCAATCCTCCAGGTGTCACATAGGTCCAGGGACCCGCCAGTCCCTTGCCGACAGCATTCGCCAGGAGGGCAAAGGTAGAGAATTAGGTGCACGTCACTACTACTACGAGTTCTCAAGTTCAGTTCCCTAAATAGAAACGAGGATTCCCAATTCTTCCTCCCGGGGAGTCTCTACCTCACAGCCTTCTAGAACCCTACTGCGAACAAACCACCATCCTCCCGGGCCCCGTCAGGACAAGGCGCAATTGCACCCCAGAGCCCCCCCTTGAGCTACTCCCAGTAAGCTGGCTCGCCACTTGCCGCGATATGCGTGCAATTGCCCACGCGCAAGTATCCCATTTTCTGCGGGTCGTACCCGGTATGATAGTACCTGCAAGAACGATCATAAATGTACGATCTAGTGAAACAGGAGTGCAGGGAACCCCCCCTTTTCTGGAGGCATAGCCAGAAATCCGCGCATATTCCAGGATTGGGCAGAATTGACGGCACCACCGATGCACAGAGTTCTGGAAGTGGCTTATCACATGGAAACAATGGAATTCTAAGCCTAGAACAACGAACCCTAAACCAAATGAAATTGATTCCCTCCTTGCGTTGGCTTAGTGGCGGAACCTCAGTTTTCGGGATACCGGTATTTACTGCACGTAGAGTGGAGATCATGAGATACCGGTACCGGCACAGCGCTACAACTAGGCATACGGTATATGCGAATGACCCATATCCTCCCTCTTTGTATTTTTAGACTTCAATACTATGTACAAGCACTTAAAATCATCGGTTTATCCAGCTCGCGCTAATGCCTTGCGTCCACGATATGATAATATATAAAAGCTGGAATACCGTCACAAGAAAAATGTGCCAGGACGTTGTAGTTGCCTCTCCTAGCAAAGCGCCATGTGTGCGCCGGTACTTGTACGGTATTCCTTTTGTTTTGTCTCAACTGAGGGCTGAGTCTGCGGCGTTTTCTCCTCCCATGGCTGAGGGAGGTTCCAACGTCCAAGCACATCTGTCCTTATCAGCATTTACTCGCCAGATCCACCATCGGCGGTCAGACCCCTCGCCTTCGCAATCCAAGACAAAACACCGAATGGTGTTTTCCGGACACAGGATACGGTAGCTTATTTAAGCTCAGCCCGTTGGATCCCATCAACCAGTATTCGTAATTTTGTCAACACGTCCTTCTAAGCCTACTACAGTTTAGACAGTGACTTCTGTTGAGATCCCCGATGGTGGATTTAGCGAGTAAATACGGTATTCGAGTTCTTACAGTACCAGAAATCGCGGGCTAAAAAGGGAGGGCCTGGGAAGTCGGGTCAACCCCAAATGTACCTGTATGATATTCACCGTGCGCGGCTGTGGTTACCCACGTTAGCGTTTCACCGTTAGCGTTTGGGATACTGTAGCGACATACTGCATAATGACATAGCTGTTCATAGAAGTAAGAGGCGAATTGTGCGCCCGCTCCATACTCATCAGTTCCAAAGGCGTCCGGACGTAAAAGTGCCCAGAACTGGTGGTTTGCGCCCACATTTGAAGATCTTGACACCTCTACTCCAAACGCTTTGCAAACTGGTGAGTATTGTTACCACGCATAGTCGCAGATGGAAACACTCCTCGAACTGGCCTTTGTGTGGGAACGCAGAGTCATACCCTTGGATAGAAAGGGCCTGCGTCCAAGGCCTCAGCGGCATAGAGCGTTCTGATGGGGGCCCGCTGGGTAATTGGAGGCCTTATACCTCTTCAAGGCGTGAAGTTGTGTGCGGGCGGCATATATAGGAAGAATTGCATGCCCGACACCACCTGGTCCTGACTATACCGGGGTTCCAATCCCTGACCTCCATTGTGCGCCGTCTTGTCAACACGGCGAGCAGTATGGTTTTTCGTTGCAGTCCGTACAAGTCGCGTGTTTTCCTCAGACACCCTGTATCAACCGCAGCCGGATATTGGCACTGCACGTACGTGTACCGGTACTGTAGCCATGAGTTATCCCTAATTGAAGAGCCCCTCTGGTCTCCACGCTTTGTGTCCATAGGCCTTATGTCATCTCAAGACACGGGTACCAGTGCCAGTACGGTGCGAATATCTATTGGTATATTATACCCATCAGCAACCTCGGAGGCGCCACTACCGCATCCCACTCCTCGAGCGCACTCACCGGTATTATTGTAGCTTGCCGGTACTATGTTTGGCAGGCCATTGAGATGTTTAGCCGTGCATGCACTGTGATAGGTCAGTTGAGCACGGATCCGGATCACGAGTGAGGAGTTATGAATAAAGGAAAGACGACCATCGGGGCATCCCCGCGCAGAGCACAGAGCACAGGACAATATCGGTGGGCCATGGTTGAAATATCGTTAACTGACGCAACTTGGAATAAAAGTATGAGATCCGGCCTTTTCCAACATAGTCCCCTGCGGGGGTCGAAAGAGAGTTTTTCCAGTGCCAAGTTTCGAGAGGATCTCCAGATTTGTCGGAGCAAAAGGCGTCACAACACGCCAACCCTTTCAACTCGAGGAGCTTGGGTAAACATTTTCCGACCGGGGCGCAGGACACAAGTGCCCTCTGTGCTCGGTCGGTGTACCAATCAGGACCGTCAGGCGATATCGCCTCCAATTCGTCAAGAATAGATTTCCAAGATAGATCGGCGCCGGTATGGTGCCCGAGCCTCCTCGAGTACTCGTACAGAAGGCATCTTGGCAGTATTGTGGCAGGGCAAGGCGTTTGTCCAAAGCTGCACCAGGTTAGCGGGTTGGGCTGATGCAGGCGACACATCGGGGCCCCGGCATATAATACTGTACTAGCAACATATTCGCCAATTGTGTGATATCGATACCATACGGCTACTCTAGCACAGCATGGCGTTTTGGAAGGATGGGGGGAGTTTTATCCTCATAACTCGGTGGTTCGTGTTTGAGGGTCTTGAGTCTGGTGGAGCGGGGGAAGAGGCGATTCAACTCAAGATACAAGTAGAATTGGTGGGAGGAACGGGAAGAATACGCCAAGTCTTTCGAGTTTTGTTCTCTCTGACAAGGGTGCTACCACGGCACGCTTCCAGTTCGGTAGGCTCAAGGAAACATCAGCAGACCACCGCCCCACTAATTACGCCAATATCTGCATCATGGCCCTTCGAGATATGCATTCCTCGGAGGTCTGCGGTCCCAATTCCCACACTCCAGAAACTAAGCATAGCTTGTGGGATTTAGTAGTTGATTGGTCGGCTATCTAGGTTCCCCTGATCCTTATCATATTCAGGCAGTACAATTATGCTTAATGGTCGCAGTAACCTAGAATAGACTTGCAAACTTGCAGCGCCTCAAAAAGAGATCCCCAGTAAGCCCTCAACAGGGACTTTATGATTTCGCACTCCTGTCGGTCCATAATCGCGTCGGTTCTTCTCATCCAGAGTCCTTTCGCAAAGGCTACTATCGGTGCGGCAACAATGTTCACGGGATCTACTCGTAATTGGAATACTGGTGCAGTATTTTGTCCCCATGGCACGGCGCTATTGAGGTTTAGAGAAGGTTAACCCTTTTGGAAGAGCACCTGCGAAGGGGGGGCATGGGAGGAGAGGGGTTGCGGCTCAAGGATGGGCTACTTGTGCTAGAAGCGGGCTGTGGGCGTCCTTTTGTCGCAGGATTGGAGCTGCGCTTCTCTGGGTGGCGACATCCCGAGAAGAACGCAACTCCAATCCGGCAGCTCGAATGCGAGGGCATTGATTTAGGGGGTGTGTGGTGAGAATCCTTTGCCTATTACTGGTGTCGATACTGGCAAAACGTTTTGTAGTTTTATGGTCTGGCCCTCGGACTGTGATGGGTGGATCAAGAGGCGTTTGTTCTGCCTCGGGGGCTTTCAGCCTCACTTGTGCAGGGGGCTTTTGAAGAAGCGGGGGGTTGCCTCCCGAGCCCCGGATATTGCCCTTCTGTTCTGCGCCGGTAGCACATAAGATTCACTGATTGCTATCCGGGGGAAATGCCGTTGAAGATATTTTTTTATACCCTCTTTGTGTGCCGTAATCTATCAGATGGTAGAGATCTGGTTTGGGCTATGTTTTCAGGCTTTACCGTACGCGTATCGTAAACTAAGTCGGTATTATAATTGGCGGTGCTTGGGAAGGTTGCGATTCGCGTATCCCAGAACACCTAAGCATGCTGCCGGTCAACCAAAACCTGTCCTCTACCCAGGGTCCTGGGAAATCTGGACGTGCTGCACGAATTATCAGCGTTCAAGAAAAAACCTTAAAAATAATCCCTCTCGCAATTTCACAGAATTGCTTTTCAACCCTCGAAGGGCTTTCATTCTTTTCTTTTATTTCATTAATGTTCAAAATCGATGACTGGAACTATGCTGCAGTAGCCTGGTTGATAAAGATGCACAGCATCCTGGCATATCTTAATATAATTCCAACCATGACAACCAGTTCTAGTTTGCCATTCAGATGATCTCGCCAGAGGAAACCGGATCATACCTTTTGAAGAAGACTCCAACTCATATTTTAGAATCTTTAGATCGAGTTGGAATAGCAAGGGCAGATTTTGGTTGCTGGATCCATACATGTGACACTGCCTCATTGGATGTGCAAGTATTGGATATCTACCGAACTGCCAAATTTACAGTTCTCACGCAAGATATCTTCCATACCATCTCGCAGGCGTCTCAAATCCAGAACAACGAGGGAATTCTCTGCCGGAAGCGGGATTCGCGAAAATAAAATAAAAAATCACCCTCCTCCCCCACCTCTGACCATCTTCACGGGAATCACCAACCCAGCCTCATGCACTCGCCAGCAAACTCTCTCCAGACGCACCAATCATCTCCTGGATTTTGTGACACTTTTGGGCGAAAATAGCCTAGCCCGTGCAACGAGTTATTCCACAGTGGCCGCAGTCCTCGAGTACGCCATTGTGCCACCACACCGCCTTTGCAGCCAAACCCCCGACGTACCAGTGTTATAAAGAAAGCCTCATCCCGACGGATAGGAAGAAATAAAATAGAAAATACAATTGTCCTGCTACCGTGCTTCCTTCCATCCTTCCATCCTCCTCCGCCTCTCCTTCCTTCCGTCGAACAGCCACCAGAAGACCTGACTCTCGAATAATCGTGAAACCCAGGTTAAAAATTTCACAAAAGCAGCAATGGCATACCAAACAACCCAGACCCCAGCGCCAGTCTACGACCCACACGCCGCGCCCGCAACCGCAGCCTACCAACACCCAGGCGTCGGGCAGCAATACGCCCAAGACGGGGTCGCGGGCACAACGCCATACTACCAGAACGAGCAGCAGAAACAACAGCAACAGTACTATGCCGCCGCACCGCACCAGTATCCACAACAGCAGGCGATTCCGATGCAGCAGCCCATAGGTGGAGGCGGGGCACAGTTTTTGCAGGCGACACCGATTCCAGCGCTATCGAGGGCTTCCGCGCCCGTAGATTGTCCGATTTGTGGACAGCGAAAGTTGACGAGTGTCTCTTATGAGGTTGGGTCTACTACTCAGTGAGTGCTTTTCTTCTCATTATACTCGTGCATTCCTGTTGCTTGCGGGGGTTGATGGAAAGGTTTGCTAATGGGTTTGCTTTTCATCTTCTAGTCTTTGGGCAGTCGTAGCTTGTCTGGTGGCATGCTTGGGGTGTATCCCCTACCTGATGACGAGTCTGAAGGATGTTCAACATCGTTGCGGACAATGTGGGACACTCCTTGCGGTCTGGCATAGGAGTGGTGGCGCGGAAGTGCTCGTTCACCCGCAAGGTTGAGTGTGAAAAATCGGAGGAGGGGGAAAGTTTCTTTCTTATTATTTACTATTACTACTCGTAATCATATCTTGCCTCCTTTTGTTTCTTACCCTTTCCCGAGGTTTCCCTTCGCCTTTTCTCACTTTTCTCACCTTTCCCATTTTTTCCCACATTTTTTCCTTTCTCTTTTGAAACGAACCCTCCTCCTCCCAAACACCGATCTTCTGCCCCCCTGCAGGCAGACACGGTAGAAGAAACACAACAGGAGACCAGTACACACACATTATACTACACTACGATAATTCTCATAAAAACCAATGGCAACGGCTGCTTCCCTATTCATCCAGCTTCTTCATCCTGATGTATCTTCCCTCTCATTTCTCTATGTCCGCATTCTGGTGTTTGGAAAAATTTATACCGTGAATTACTTTCTTCGCTTCTATTTCGCTTTCATAACTCAGGAGAACAGATCGATCAATCAAGGGATCAATTGAATTAAGCCTTTTTTTTCTCTCTTTGCCTTGTTGGTCACACTTGCTTACTTGGGTATGTGACTCGAGGTTTGTGTGCCACCATCTTCCAACCGCTTCGCATCCATGCCCGCTCCATACGAGTACTCGTATGGTACCCGGCCATCGGCACCCAAAACAGGGGTTGAAGAGATATATGGTGCTCAAGTAAGATACGGTACCGTATTTGTGCGTATCCCAGTGCCCCCCTGTTTTAGGCTGCCTTCTGGCCGGGGAACGAGCCCTGGCACCCGTTTAGTCTCGGTTTGGTTGGCTTGCTTGGGAGATGAGTAATCTCGGCCACCTCGTGTCCTTCCTATTTATCCACACCCTTTGATTTAGCGTGCTCATTGAAATTAAACTTAAACTTCTTATGCACCCGTGGGTTACTGTACTAGTACGAGTTGTGGTGTGTGGGTGTCGACTGAAAAGCGCCATTAGTTATGTACCGTAGCAGAAGGCGGCGGTGCACCGTGGGGTTACTGCAGGGGTGCAGTGAGGCGTGAGTAAGGAGATTTGGCAGAGGAGGTGGTGGCCTTATGCTTGGTTTCTCGCAGAGCTTGCAAGTGGATTATGGTGATGAGGGGTGAATTTAACTTGTTGCTGAGTGGGAGTGGTTGTGGTGGTTGTGGTGGTGGTGAGGGAAAGAGGCTGGGTTTGCCGTTCGTATCGTCCTCGTGTAATTAGGGTGCGTGTGGTACCACAAGTAGGCAGCGTATGATATGCCGGAATGCGGAAATGCTCGAGCAAAGGTGAAAATGTGTGTTCGGGGTGCTCTGGTTTGGATATCGCCTCCGGAAACCGCACTGAAACATTATCGGTCAAAGTCATACAAGCTATTATCGGTTGACGTTTAAAAGTCCGCAGTGACAGGGCCGCTCTCTATGCTGAAGTATCATACTAGTACGAGTACAGGGCTTTGGTGATGAAGTTTAGGTTCGGGACACTTTTTTTATGCAGGCACCTGAGAACTCGCACGCAATTTGAACTGGATACTATTTAAGAATCTACTATCGTAGTAATTCTGATCTCGTTGCTGGATATCATGGCTACCAGCTTATCCACTCCCGCTCGTACCCTTGAAATCTTCAGAATCGTCTAGGTTCCTTTCTTTGGTGGTGATCATGATGAGATGGTGGGTCTACACAGTCGTTTTTGTCAGAGGCTTTCTGGGTTGGACATGCTAAAGGATGGAGATTAGCTGCTCGCTTGTGGTACAGCGGCGAGACGGGGACACAGAGGAGTTTTGGCGTCAGAAACCAAACCTGCAATCATGTGTGCTCGAACTCTGTGCTAGATAATTAGTCTAAAGTTTCCCTCCCCCGGAAAAGGGGCGAAAACCCCAACGAAAGACGAGCCGCTCAGCCCCACTGGAAAGCCTGAGAAGCGAAAAAAATACGACCTTACCAAAGGAGGCAATTTGAATGGCAGAGCACATGGCTCAATTATTTGGGGATTTTAGGGCATAAGAATGATGCCGGGGGGGGGGTACGAGTTCCCCGGGATACAAGACGTTCTCATATATACACCTTACAACCAAAGTTTGGTGCGCAGCCCAGTTGCGAGAAAATTATTATACAATACCGCAATGGCGCAGTAGGGAGCTTTGGTTTTTGCTCTGGGTCTCCTTAGCTGGCTCATCGGGGGTCTTTATGAGTTTAGTCCTCCGATGTTATCGTGATCTGATTACGCTTGCTGCAGGGAGCATAAGTTAATCCACCAGCGCAGTACGAGTATAGTCTGTACTGTACTGTACTCGTAATCTGCTGCTGCTAGCTTTGTGGATTGGTTTGGACTGCTGACAGCTAACTAACGATCCTGAAATGTCAAGAACCCTGGCGCAGGCCTAGATAACATCCAAGATATCGCCTTGCTACCGCTGGTATTTCGGTACTGAGTAGAATACTACCTTCCTACAAAACCCGAAGCTAACTCTGCGAGCCAGGATTCCAGATAGTAGTTTCTCTGATATCATGTCAGCGCGGCACAGCACTACAGTACCAATATTGGCGCTCTACTATAAAAGTATATGGCACCGGCGCCTAGCCGCATCAAGTCGGGGATACTCGTCTAGGGCCGTTTAGCAAATGGATGGGAATAGTGCTTGGGTGGTTTGTGAGATGGGTTATGAAGAGACTGAGATTGGAATTTGTCCTGGTGGTTGTGGTGTTTCTTTTGATTGGTAGATTATGGTTGCGTGTTTAGTGGGTGTTTGCTTTGATACCAATATTGCGAGTACCGAACTTTGGTATGAGATGTGAAGTGACGGGTATCATAATACCTGCATCAGTACGATGAAGGTGGGAAGTCTGAGTGAGGGGGCTGCTGTATGGTTTACACAAGGGGAAGGCCCTATGCTCGCTCACAGACTTTAAAGCGAATGTTGAGCAAGATTGGAGCGCAAGGAAGCTGGTAGGTAATGGTAGGGGGTATGATATTCTTTAGTTCAAAAAGAATATGTAAGCAATTGGTGTATTTCTAGGGTCGTAAGTACTGGTGGGGGAGCTGTTAGTGTTGGAATCTTGGAGTATGGTTCTGATGAAAAGGAAGGTATATGCTGGTATCGCGTGTTGCGGGTGGCATGGCGTTCAGAGAAGTGCGGATCAAGGAAGGATAGTCTTGCAACGTAGTGGACAACTGCTTGGACAAGAATTGAGGTTCGAGTTTAGATAGCGCTTTCAAATGTCCATTCAGGAACCCATTGCTTGTGGCGAGTGGTCTAGGCAGGTGTGGGCTGGTGTGTTGACTGCGGTGGTTTAGCTTTTGTTGCTCAGCATCAAGAACAGACCCGGCAGTGCTTCAGCGTTGTCAGAAGGGTTAATGAGAGAATGTACGAATATTGCGGCTGTTTTTTGCCTGTTTCCCGCCTGTTTTTGCCTGTTATAGAATCCTATTTCCTTGCTTTGTTGCCACACTTCAGATCCCCGGTCGTGCCTATGATTGTATAGTAGATCGGGTTTGGAAGCTTTTATTGTAGATTGGCTGGTACCGGCACTGCAGTAGGACCAGAGAATATCTCGTTACAGATCCGGAGCGGTCTTGAGCGGACAATCGGGCACATTCCCGACTATCCATTGTTCTGTTGGTGGGTTCGTCTCCATTCCACCGGGTGGTAGCATGCAGGTGTCCATCGACGGTGGGGAAGCACTCGCTGTGATGATGATGCACTGTACTCGAGTGCGAGTATGGTAGATTGAAACTCGACCAATGCCACGTTTGCCCGCCTCCATTGTCGACCCTTAACACAGGAGTTGGGATGGCTTGCCCAAAGGAAGTAACGGGAGAGCCGGGGTCCTGCGAGTCAGAACAGATCCCAATGCGGCAAATTCCGGACCAACGGCAAATTCCGCGGAACATAACCACCTCGTGAAAATATCAAAGGGTATATATTTACTTCCTTCCCCCCATCCCCTTCTTGCTTTCTCGTTCCTCACGTTCCGCTTGTCCTGCGCCGGCTATTTTTCTCTTCTCGTTTCTGGCTTTCCACTCATTCGGAAGATGGTTTGCTCGGAGTCAGCCAGGGGTGATCCTGCCCTACTGTCGTCGGTATCAGTTTTCGGCAGCCACAATGAATGAGGAACCTAGGGCTTCGGAACTCTAGGTACCGATAATCACGCCCGAGGGAACCGACCAACTCAGCCGCAGAAACTTGTTCTCAATTAGCCCTTGTGCTTTGTGTCTGAGGATAGCTTTTCTAAGTTTTCGCTCGGATTCACTTTGTCTGCCCTGTTTGGGTTGGGTTCAGCTGTTCATTTTACGGGGGCACGTACCGGTACTACGCTGGGCCCACCTTGCACGCAAATCTAGTGCGCTCTCGGGACAGGGGCTGGGAAGGGAGAAGGCAGGGAAAGTGGCAAAAGGAGGGATAGAGTTGGTCAGACTACAAAAACAGGAACCCGCGGTAACCGGAAGGCCTGTGGGGGTTCGTGCTTAACCCTTCCCTCATTTTTTCCTCCCCTATCTTCTCGTATCTTAGTTGTTACCCAATCGACTCGCGCAACTGGGATTATGCGGGGAAATAAATGCACTCTCCGTCCGATGCTGGTGGCCCAGCCGAGATCAGTCCCCCTGTTTTGGGGAATGGAATTACCACTTGTAGCGAATCTCGGACCTAGCTCTGTTAGAGGGATCGAGCCTGGGGGCGTAAGTAGGGTGAAGGAAGGAAAGAGGAGAAAGGAGAATAGATGCGGAGTGTGGAAGAGGAGGAAGAGACTTTATTTGTGTACACTCTCATCACATCCTTACATCTAATTTTTTTTGCTCTGTTGCCCGCCTTCTCCGTTCTGCGTGCCTGCCTGAGCTTCTTTACCTGTTTTTCTGTCTCTATGACCTACCCTATCCACGACAATTAGGCCATTCTCAACCACCGAAACTGTTCCTCTCGTGGCCTTGCGGGTAGTTACAGTATATCTGATATTGCTCGAGAAGCGGAAAGACTGGAAAGAGTACTCAATTTCGAGACCGGAGGAGTTTCTTGATAGTACCCATGATGTCTGATCCCGAAAAGCTCGACCCGGTGAAAGAAGTGAGAGAAAAAACGGAGAGTAAGGATTCTGATCTCATCGGTACTCTTGAGGATAAAATAGGTACAAGGAGTGGGGCTTCTGATACCGAAGTAGCATCGGAGCAGGAGCATGAAACTCACATTTCTTTTCATGAAGTTCATGCGATCGATGTGGCCGTCCGGGACTTGACAATTGCTGTTAGCCAGCACAAAGCTATGAGCTGGATGGGAGGGTTATTATCCAAAAAGGATACTAATGACGAGGAAACTGGAAGTGCAGAGGAAACCAAGATCCTCGATAATGTATCCGCGGATATGCCCGCGGGAGAACTTGTCGCTATTATCGGAGGTAGTGGAAGTGGTAAGGTATGATATAATTAATTTTCATTTAAACTTCGTCGTGGCTTTGCTTTATTAACCGGTCTCCTCTTTAGACCTCGATGTTGAACGTTATGTCGAGCCGTATGACCGGCAGCAATTTACACATTACTGGTGCGACCACGTTCAACAATTCAAATCCCCGATATGCCTACGTTATGCAGCAAGACGTTTTACTCCCGACTTTAACTGTGCGCGAGACTCTGATGTATTCGGCTGAACTTCGTCTTCCAGAAAACTTCACTCAACAGGAGCGTACCAAAATCGTGGAGGAGGTGATTCTACAGCTGGGATTGAAAGACTGTGCAGATACTAGGATAGGGGATAACGAACATAAGGGGTGCTCGGGGGGAGAGAAACGACGAGTTTCCATTGGTGTACAATTACTTTCCAACCCTAGCGTGTTGTTTCTCGATGAGCCTACTACCGGTCTGGACGCTACAAGTGCCTACCAGGTAGTTCGTACGCTGAAGAATCTTGCGAGAAAGGGGAGGACTGTCATCACTACCATACACCAACCTCGTTCAGAGATATGGGGCCTGTTTGATAGAATTACGCTACTGACGAAGGGGAAACCTGTGTATAGTGGAAAAAGAGATCATGTGCTTTCTTATTTTGCTTCCCTCGGTTACCCCTTTCCCGAACACGTTAATCCCGCCGATTTCCTCATCGATTTGTCTGCTATAGACTACAGAACACCAGAGGCAGAGGAGACCAGCATTCTCCGGGTCAGGGGTCTGGTTGATAGTTGGCGGGAGAGAGAGAGCGATGTATTGAGTAGCCAAAATACTGTCACCGTCGAGAAGTACAAGGGGGACAGGGGGGGCGAACTGGCTGGTAATACTGCCACATCTGTCATTATAATCACACCTTCCCTTTCCAGGCAGATATCGGTTCTTACCCGGCGTTCTCTCAAGACTTCCTATCGTGATCCGTTAGGCATTGCGGGAACCCTCGGGGAAGCAATCGCCATGGGCATTGTGGCAGGGTGGATATTTTATCAACTTGGTCGCTCGCTTTCTGGAATTAGGTCTCGCCAGGGGGCTCTCTATATTGCTGCATCACTTCAGAGCTACCTTATTCTTCTCTTCGAAACCTATCGTCTTTCTGAAATCGATATCAAGCTTTTTGATCGTGAACGGGGTGAAGGGGTTGTGGGTGTGCTCGGCTTCCTCACGAGTCGCCGAGTTTCTAGACTTCCGGAAGATATCTTGGTGCCGTTTTCCTTCTCGGTGATCTTCTATTTCATGTGTGGGTTTGATTCTGATGCCGGCCAATTCTTCACCTTCTTTGTGATCCTGTTGATCGCACAATATCTGGCTGTTACGTTCGCAACTGTTTGTGTTGGAGTTAGCCGGGACTTTTCGCAGGCGACGCTCGTTGCTAATCTTTGGTTCACCGTGCAGAGCATGGCATGTGGGTTCTTTGTTCAGACTACAACTATCCCTGTGTACGTTAGGTGGACGAGATACATCTCTTACAACTGGTATTCATTTGGTGCGCTTACGTCAAACGAATTCACGAACAAGTTCTTTGCTTGCCCGCTCCCGGGTGCCTCGCCTCAAAACCCCGGGTGTTTGGAGTATGTCGGAAACTTCGTCCTCGAGTCCTTGGATTTCCCGAGAGACTGGGTCAAGGTGCCGGTGGTGATAAATGTTTGCTGGGCGCTCCTCTACTACCTCGTTGCGGGACTGTTTTTAAAGTTTAAGCCGGTGGACATCAGAGTTTCCAGTGCAAGGCCGCAGGATGAGAAGGATACAGGTGCCGGAAAGGAGAAGATGGTTGCTGCTAGGGATGGGGGGGATACTCGGGGTGTAGAGGTTGTTCTTGATAACATTCGGCTTAATATCGAGAAACCAGGCATCAAGCTTATCGGAAAAAAAAAGTTGGATTTCCAAATATTAAAGTGTGTTAGCACTCGCTTTGAGCCTGGTAGATTGAACGTCATAATGGGTCCTTCTGGGAGTGGCAAGGTATTATCACTGCTTACTGTGGGGGTGGCACATAGCTAATGGTTTCTAGAGTTCACTACTTAACCTCATGGCACGTCGGCTTCATAGCTCCGTTTCAACTCGTTACAAGTCCTCCGGGAAAATGCTTTTCAATGGTGCCTTGCCTTCAGACACAGTGATCAAATCACTCTGCTCCTATGTCACTCAAGATGACGACGCGTTATTACCGTATTTGACGGTGCGGGAGACACTTCATTACGCAGCTCAACTCCGGCTCCCGAACTCGATGAGCAAGTCGGAAAAGAAGCGACGTGCCGATGATGTGATTTTGAAGATGGGATTGAGGGATTGTGCAGACAATCTCATTGGGAGTGAGTTTCTGAAGGGAATATCTGGCGGTGAGAAGAGGAGGGTTACAATTGCTGTGCAGATTTTGATGGAGCCCAGGATTCTGCTACTGGATGAACCAACTTCGGGTCTGGACTCCTTTACCGCCGCATCGATATTGGGGGTGCTAAAAGGGTTGGCCGAGGAAGGGCGGACCATTATCTCGACGATTCACCAGGGTCGTTCGGACCTGTTCAAGGAGTTCGGTAACGTGATATTGCTTGCCCGTGGTGGGCATGTTGTATACTCTGGCCGTGCTAACCAGATGCTGCCATACTTCTCGTCGCTATCTCACGAATGCCCCGCCACAACGAACCCTGCTGATTTTGCGTTGGATCTTGTCACCGTCGATCTTCAACGGTCTGACCGCGAAGCGGCCACCCGAGTGATTGTTGAAAGGTTGATTGATAGGTTCGACCACAAGGAAGCACTAGATTCCCATGAATCAGAGAAAAAGATTGTGTTGCCGGCCGAGCTGGGCAGCATGAAGAGAGAGAGGGCATCCTTCATGGCTGCTTACCCCGTATTGGTGAGCAGAGGTCTGCTGAATTTTAGAAGACAGCCGATGTTGGTGATTGCGCGAATCATGCAAGTCATTGGGTTGGGTATCGTCGTCGCATTATATTTTGCTCCCTTGAAGAACGATTATTTTAGTGTCCAAAACAGACTTGGTTTCATACAACAGATTATGCCTTTATACTTTATCGGTAAGGGATCTCATCGTTATTGTATTCTTATCCCAGCTAACACGATTATAGGAATGCTGCAAAATGTCGCTCTCTACCCTCTTGAACGAGATGTCTTCTACAGAGAGCACAATGATAGAGCATACGGCGTGACGGCCTTCTTCCTAGCCTACCTGACGAACGAACTTCCCTTCGCAATCCTAACAGCCCATCTCTTCTCCCTCCTCTCTGTGTTTGCTGTTGGCCTCCCACGCACAATCACGATGTTCTACGTAATGACCTACAACACATTCTGCATCGTCTCCTGCGGCGAGTCACTGGGAATCTTTTTTAACACCCTCTTCCGCCACACAGGCTTCAGCGTCAACGTAACAAGCACAGTCCTGTGCATAGCGGTCTTCATGAGCGGCATAATGAGTATCGACATCCCAGCGCCCCTGGAAGCTTTCAACTACCTCAGTCCATTGAAGTACGCTGCCCGCTGCCTAGCGCCGTACTCCCTTGATGGCGTCACCTTCACGTGTACGCCATCCCAGCGCCTGCCTAACGGGAATTGCCCGATCGAGACGGGCAAGCAAGCATTACAATTGTATGGCCTCGATGTGGATCCGAAATTGAATCTCATTGCGCTGGGGGTGGTCACGGTGGTGTATAGGATTGTTGCATTTGCTATGCTAAAACTGCAGAGGATGCAGTTGGGCGTTGGGAAGTTGGAGGACTCATGACACCCTCGGTGCGTTTGGCAGTGTGGGGAATATAATGTTATGGAATATATGGAAGGGAGTTGTTTATTCTTCGAGATTTGCTCTTGTGTAGTGGGCGTGAGTTCCACCTAGAGTTAGTGCACTGGTCCTATTATAGAAGGCGACCTTCCTGCCTCGGGCAATATAATCTATATTACATGGCGAGGGGGCCTTTCTGTACGGGTATCGACAGCCCAAGTTCATACAAATTTTGTCCCAACTTTGAGCGCTATTACGAGAACCACTTCTAGAACCGAATATCCTCTGTAGGTGTGTTCCATACCGTAGCGCGTGATGTTCGTCGAAAAGTTGGGGAGATTTGGTTGTCATGAAGCCCTATTCTAACGTGCCGGCAGCGTGTAGTAATTCACTCTAGATTGCCCACTTGTGCGACGGTGGAAGTAGTTAATTCGGGTTTCACTGTGGGGCCTTTTTCTCTCGTAATATTTTGTTTCTATATGTATGCTGGGTTTTCCGTATTCTCTGGGGGACGACGGTTCGGCCCTGCGGGGTAGACTAGATGTTATTATCGGACGCAATTCCTTTACCCGGATCATACTGGTATGAGCACCTATTGTGTCTCCGGTGTGCCACTCCGATCGGTTGAGCTATAGGTTAATTTGTATGGTCGAATTTGGCTATAATGAACTTCGGTGTACTAAATCCCTTACTATAATCAACGGGATTAGTGTGAACTCAATTTGACCATACATAAACCCTCACTGTAATGAAAAGGCACAGGGACTGAAGTCGACATCAGCAGAGTAAATTGTGTCTCGTGTATTGCATTCATACCTCCGTGTGCGTGTTGGTATTGGAAGATCTACCCATCCCTCCTAGACCGATACATTGCCTGGGTCACCGGAGGGGCTAGTCGGTGCAGTGAGGTTGGGGTGGAAAGCCCTCCCAAACCTATCTGAGGTATGTTGAAGCAGTGGAGAATATTGGAAGCTATTTAGATATATATCTGCCCCTTTTGATACCTAGAGGTATCTGTAGATATCTGTAGGGATTTTTTTAGGCACCCGGGGGTATCTTTAGATATCTGTAGATAATTGTGGGCGTTTGGCAACGTCGCCCACCCATTAACAATATTTACTAATTAGATGTTAAGTATTGTGATGAAATCTTAATTGGTGAAGTGGGGTAGATCAGACGTGTTAAACAAGAGGTTGAAGAATTAACCCGAGGAAGAATGAAAATGACAACGGCAACGGGGGTATTATAGACATCTATATTTACCAGGAACATGTCCAGCTCCCTCTCCAACATGTCGATAACCACACAAACAAGAGAGTAAGGAATTTAAGTCAAGCCGAACTAAAGCCAGACACGATTGGACGAATGCAGGTAAAAAAACAAACAGATGAGCACGGAAAAAAGGAGCCAAACAAAGCTCTCCATATGATTCGGGAAATAATAATTCCCCTCTTTCATCCTTGCTATCGCTATCCCTTGTTCTTCCTCTCTGGACAACCGGCTAGTGGCCTGCAATGCATACAACTCTTCCAAGCCCATTCCGTGGGCCCTCTCAGCATGATCATTGCATGTCCGACGGTGCATGTACACTCTGTCGCAGCCAGGACATTGAGTGCGAAGGATGGGAGTGTGGAGTGCCATGTGGTCCCTGTATCCATAACTCTCCATCAACATCACACGCGATAAAGACCGCGCAGCAAAAGTGGGAAGAGGGGGAATTACTCAAAGCGACATTTCTGCATTGTTTCGGGCTGCCTGGGGCAGCTTACGACCGGGCAAGAGTACCTAGAGTACCTACCTGGCTCCTGCCTTCCACGGCGGTAGGGGTGGGCAACATGTAGTTCGGGGAGTCGCTCGACACTTGCCTCATACCAGCTCTCGCTAGACCGTAGGAGTGGTGGCCGGCTACTCGCGGCTACCGCCTCGGGGTTGACACCGTTCCGTTCCAATAGCATCTGTACGGTTCTCCCACATCCGCGCTCGGTAGCCCGAGGAAGTGGTGTTCGGCAGCCATGACCTACTGCCTCGGGATTGACATCGTTCCGCTCTAGTAGCATCTTCACAACTCCCTCATGCCCGCCCGCAGCAGCCAGTGATAGTGGTGTGTTGTCCCAGCCATCTGCTATGTCGGGATTAATGCCCTCCTGTTCTAGTAGAAGTTTCACTATCCTATCATGTCCATTCCCGGCAGCCAAAACCAACACCGTATTGCCAAACAGGTCAGTTGCGTTAAGATCCCATTTTTTGATCTTAAGCAAAGGAACCAAAATCTGCGAAATGCCGAGCAAAGCTGCACAATGCAGCCCCGGGAACCCAACTGCATAGTTAACCTTCAAGGTAATTTCCTTCTCAAACGCCTGTACGAGTAGCCTGCAAGATATATGCGTCTCGAAACTATCAAGCAGCTTTAGTGCAAGTGAGATCACACCCGCCGAGGCATGCCTTCGAGCGTGTGCTCCCCAGTAACAAGAGGCGTATTCAAGAAAAGGAGTGATAGATGGGAGTGGGTGGAGAGCCGGTGAAAGGTCCTTGATGCACTTAGAGTTAAGGTAGGTTAAGCAAACCTCCGCAATAATTGAATGGGGAGCACCGAAAAGCGTAGGGTTGGCTAGGATATGTTCCTGTAGAGTCAAATGAACAAGGCGAACTTTGGAGGATGATGAATCGGCTACAAGCAGTCCAAGAGTCCAGTTTAATATGGTCCGGAGGGAAGGGGCATTGTCACTATTCAGATCTCTTGACCCTATCTCTACTCCTAAGGCCTGGCTTAGTTCATCTGGGCCCAACGGCCGCTCGGAATACGCTATCCACATGATAGCTTCCATTCCTAGCCGTGCCCTGTCCTTCTCCTGGGCCTTGATTCTTCCCAAAGTGGCATTGTATACCCCCCCTACATCCCGACCACTTGATATGAGTTTAAGCTTTTCCCTCCTCCGATGAATGGTTGTTTCCCCGAGTATTGTCTCGATGCTGAGAGACACAAGAAGGAATCTATATGCAGCCATATCTGAGCAAGATCACCCCTACTTGATACGGGAAACTAAGCATCGGGACATACATTTCGGATATTGTTTCAGGAATAATTTTCATTATATCCGCTCTTAGAGAGCCATCCATAGCGTCAGGGTCTGTGTCCCCGTCCAACCTCATCCTCAAAAATGCCAAGGTGTCTTCTCTTGTAGGACTTACTGAGATAGTATCCATGCTGGGGAAGTAGCTTTCAACCTCACTTCGAATAAAAGGCCTTCCGGTCATGAAAAGGCGGACATTGGGAAAATCCCGAACGATAATTTGCAAAGCGCGAAGAAGGCCAGTCCGATGCACTGCGAGAGATTCATCCAAGCCGTCAATGCAAATAACGATCCATTGCCGTTGCGCAATCGCGGTCTTCAGCATCTCTAGAAGTTCTGGAACCTCGGGGGCTACCCCACCAATGTGCTCCTTTGCATCTTCAAAAGCCTTCCGTATTTCCCATGGGATGCTTCCTCCCCCTAATAACTGCTTGAGTATGGCTCCTAACAGATTCGATGTAGTCTGTTCTTTTCTGTCGAGGTAGTCACAATACAGCCCGACGATTGCGCTATCCTGTCGCCTGCCGTAAAAATGATCGATTACGACAGAGCTGAAGTTGCTGGTTAGCGATCTTTATCCCCTTCCACCATTCCTAGCATTACCTAAGATAGGTCTTCCCCACACCGGGATCGCCTTGGCAAAAGAGCACAGAGTGAGGAGATCCATTGTCTCCCGTATTCCAACCCTTGAACTCGCTCCTTTGAAAAATCCATTGTCCTATACTTTTCAGTCGGTTGCCCCGCAAATATTGGTGTCGTTTCTGAGATTCCAGTGGAGACAGCCACCGTAGGACTTGATCCCTGTCATCCCGGATAGTGGTGTTGAAACTGTTGACATTAAAGGACCCAGTAACATCGCGATAGTCCATATGGTGTAAACTCGGGCTGAGTGGGTTTGAGAAGCGTTATAGATAAAGGTCACACTCGAGGAGGTCAAGAGCTTTGTGTAGGGTGGAAGAAAGCGATCTTGTTCGTTTAGACCATGAGACAACATGGGGGGGGGGGTCAACGAGCAGGGGGGCTCAGCAGACAGGGATCCGTGCCGGCAAAAGCATGTGGCTGATGACGGGGCTGGTGGGGTTTTGATATTCACTCCGAAAATTCACCTCGCCGGAATTGGCCATAATAGGTTACGTGAACGGTGGTAAGCCGTGATTTGAGCTGTTCGCAATCTCGGATCATGATTTGAAATGTTCAAGGTGTTTGGCCCAGCAGCAATTTCAAATTGTGATTTGGGAAAATTTGAGGGTATAATAGGATTTGGGGATTTAGGGCTATAACCATGTATTTAGCAACCCGAGTGTTTAGCTGAATTCTAAGTAATCCCTCTCTGAAATCTAGATCACCAACAGTCACTCGACTATAGCTCGGGTTCGAATGTTGTAATGTGGCGCTGGTTGTCACAAGCTTCCTGATAACCTCAAACAAGGAGCACTCTGAACTTATGCGAGGAGATGCGAGTAGTGGTTTGAGGGTTGTTTGGGACGGAGGAAAGAATGTTACGGATTGCAAGGGATGGAGCCCCGAGATGTCATGGGTATCTTCGAGGTTGGCCATTATGTAGTATATAGATATCATCTGCTTTTGTTGTCGGAGGAGGGAGATTAAGTCAATCAACTGTTCACAATTCTCACTAAAAGACATTCAAATTCTTTATTGAAACGCATCACGAAATTCTCTATTTACTTCATCGAACAGTAAGGTGCGATAGGCTTGCCAAGCTGTTTGCCGACCGAGATGGAGCTTCAGATCATAATCTCTGATCCCAGTGTGATACTCATATCACTGTTAAGAATGCCTATTCTCGTAGATACGTTCTAGGAGTCGTCACCCTTTCCTTAGTTCTTCAACCTTTTCAATGTTTTCCCCCTAAGGCTATATTTTGGTTTAAACCAGCGGAGGGTGTCTTCGAATATTACATGGATTGACAAATTTTTGTGGAAGTCTACCGATACCTAATAATATCTGTGGGCGTCTAAAGCCATCTATTGCCTATCACGAATTTCTTCTCCTTCATAATCTATAAGACTAGTCGCAGAAATGACCATTCATTGGCAACGCCCACCGACCAACTTCAGTATCCGAGTAGGAGATCGATCTACTCTGCTGTGGTTTTTCTTTAGCTGACAGGGTTCGGGTCCATTCGCTCGTTGGATTGTACTTTCCCAGGCGCTGGTTCGCCTATCAGTGGTGGGAAGACTCGATATCCAGTTCATATTGGGTGTTTTTCGCGACAAGTACTCGAGTACCAGCATATTCAACCTGAACACGGGGGGCAAACATTTGTGTAGTAAATTGTCTGTACGCATCCCTGCCCTCATGCTCAGATGTTCGGGTTCAATATGCCTGGTATAAGAGTAGCCCAGCGTGTCTCAATTTGCTGCACGGGGAGGATAACCAACCGACACAAACCCTGAGACGACAGCACTTGCTCCGTGACAGATGTTCAGGTTTTGCATACCTTAGCAGAAATTTCCCTGTTGTCACTTTAGTGTCTGTTTGGGTCTCAAGGTTGCTCAAGGCACGAGTGGAGTTTTTTGGGAGTCTCTCAAAATCTCGACATTTGGCATGTTCGGTTGTCCGTTCTCTCACGATTGTAATCCCTCTCTTTTTTTTGGCAGAAGAATATGAATATAAATACAGTCGCATCTCGCTATAACGAAATTCTTTATACGGGAACCTCGCTATTAGGAATGAACCTTTAAGGAATTTACACCCCTGCTCCTATACAAATAGACCTCGCTGAAAGGAATTTCTTCTAAAAGCTCGCTATAATAGAGGAAGAAACCTGAGCTCTTGGCTTTCGTTTTAACTGGGGGGGACTGTTATGTATATGGGATTCCGGTAATCCCTGGTGGGTTACTATCCGGTACTCCCTGGATTCTTAACCTCATGAATCCCGGTCTCTGGGTATTCTAACGTGCCCTCGGAGTGTGGGGTATTGGGATTTTATCTCAAATCACTGCTTTAGGCCGGACAATTCGCCCCAAAAAAAAGACGTGGTTTTGTTGATCTGGCTTAAATTTGAAGAAAAAAAGGGAAAGGAGTAAAGGTTCGCCACTCACTACAGTAAATGTCTCGCGCTCACTCTTGGGTGCCTTTAGGGTATTTGCAAGTGAGCTAGCTAAACTGGAACGAGCTGAGAAGATCCTTGAAGCACAAGGATACTTGGCGTGCGCGGCGCCTAGCGCTCTCCTTTAGTTGGGATTCACACTATACCGGTAATTCAACTATCTCCGAAGGTCATAATATTAAGTGCTGAATTGGTGTTTCCCAAACTAAGTTTAATGCGGGGGTGTGAGATGTGGGAAGGTTGTGTTGCCTTATCATTTCCACCACAGTTGAGTAAAGGCACAACAAGAATTCTTTTCTTACCCTTTCTTTTTATCCGGATTTATTTTTCTTTCCGGATAGAGCTACTTTATCTCCGTAACTGTGAGCCCCGGAAGGTCCCCCGGTTCGGCGCCTGGTAGGTGGGAGTGCCCATAAAATTCTAAACCTAGGGCACAATTTCATTTCCTAGGTAAGGCTGGGATACTTAAGAAAGTGCGAGTACTGTACTTGTAGCTGTGACCATTCTACTGATCTGGTATTCTCCGAGTTTGGTCACATTGCTCGTTGTTAGTGGCTCGTTGCATATCAAAATAATAGTACCGTACTCCTGCGTTATCCCTGTGAAGGATCTTGGTTTTCTACCTCTTTATGTACCGGAAACAAGAGACGAGCAGGATATATGACCAGAGATCTAGCGGGCCGCCTCGGAGGACATTTAAAGTGGAGGCGCCGGATTGTTAATAGATTTGGTGGTAACGCGAAAAGCTTTTATATCATAGGATTTCTCCGAATAGGCACAGCAATATATGAATCCTTGCACAAAATACTGCAGTGCTCATGATTGCTTGTAATCGGTTTATGCTTTCTGAATATTGCTGCTGCTGCACACTCAGGCGAAAGTGGAGGATGTTTGTTTTAAGGGGGGCTGAGGGCTGGGATGAGTATCTCGCTGTGTACAGCAATACGGTAGTCATGATTAGCTAGGTTGGGTAGAAGAATGAAAATTAAGTTTCCTGCATAAGTAGTTATCGGGGAAGCACCATCGATAAGGTCTTTTAGTCAACCCATCACTGCTTGCCCTCGAGCTCTGAAAAGTGTGGGATTTCATTGAAATTTTGAATAACCTGGTGGCGTCAGTTTTTTTGCGGCCGGACTGATCTAGCCTTTTTAAGGCGGCCGGACTGTCCACTTGGGATCACTGATTTCATCGAGCTAGGAAAATTTCCCGCTGCTACTTGTACCTGGTAGCCTTAGGTTATTCCCTGTAAGCCACAAGGCACTGTCAGAGACGATTGGGTACCTCAGTGTACTCGAGTAGTTCAGCCTCAACTTAAAATTCCCTGCTCCATGGGCAATGGGAGGAATCTTACTCGAGTATTACAGTAGTTTGTGGGTTGATGCCAAATTGCGTTATTTTCCATATATATTCCACGGCAAAGCGGGTCCGCGGCATGGCGAGAATGCCCATGCAAATGATTCGTGTCTTATAAAATTTCTATGGGGGTTCTCGCCTCACAGTGGGCTCTCTTCACCGTGGGTTACTGTAGCCGGGCGGTGTCAATCTCTTAGGGAAATGAAAAGAGATGTGAGGACCAACCTCTGGGTGTTGTCATGAATTTAAACATGAGGTTGGTTCACCACACCAACCCAGTCTTATCCAGTGATTGTGTCTCATGAATCGGCGACCAAAGGTGATGAGCCTTGGAGGGCCAGAGTCTGCTGAGGTATTGACCACCGGCTCTAGGTTTCCTCTATCAAATATCAATGTCTAGAAACTGCAGTGAGAAAAAGCAAGGATACACCCAAGTCTCCGATGGAACATACTCGAGTACCGGTAGTGTACTCGGCACAGGGGGGATGTTTTCTCACAAGACAGGGATTATTTCGCCGCTTGACCTAAATTAACTGTTCATTAACACTCCAGAAGCTACTTGTATTAGTGCAGTAAGTCAGCCTGAGCTGATGGAGCCCCCAAATCCCACCCAAAAGAAAGCCTCCCACCTTACCTGTGGGATGAAGGTGGTGCTCACACTGAGCTATGCAGGATTAGTGCGGGGCTTGACTAATCGGGATCTACGGAGGCACAGCGCCTAAGTTTTGAATTCCACAAGCCAGGTTTGCTGCCCTTACCCGCTGTGGGACATACAAAACTTAAGTGCTGTACTCGAGTACCGTACCTCCGTAGGCACATTGGTACCAACGAAATCATTCCAATAGCTTTAAGTTCTACGATGCCGCCGTGCAGGAGGGGGCCGTGCTAGAGGTTGGGCCCCTTCGTTCGAACTGCAGGTCATGTGAGAGAACTTGAACCTGCTTGTGCTGATAGTTTTAACATCTAGCAGGGTCTCTGACAGCCCGCACGGGGAATGCTGGAATATATTCTCCTCTCCCATCCCTCTGTTGGAGCGAGAAGATCAGCCCCAGAAATTCTCTAGACCGAAGAGCATTATCAGCTAGTACTCAAAGATTTATCTCCTTGCAAATTTGATCAACGATAGGCCGCAAAACCTGGTATGTATCGGACTGCCCCTTTGGAGGAAGTACTTGTTCGGCTAATGAGAACAACAAAGATCTCCTTGCGGCAACACCACACCCCTCATTATGGACTTTTATACCAATCCCATGAAGTATACCTATGTCACAGGTATCACGAAGGTTTTCCTGATGCCGACGGACTCAGGCGGGATCCCGGCTGTCGCTGTTAGCTACAGAGTTGCCATTTACATATACGGGGCGTATACCATCCTGATGATCTTGATTTTTATGATTGGATGGAGCTTGATCCTAGCCGTTCTCATGACGTTCCTGTCTGGGAGTGATACATACAGCAAGACTCCCTTACTTGCCCTTTGGGGCTCCGGCGAATCGATGAATGCGACGATGTTACTGGCATCTTACTTCAAGCGAGTGATACTGCTCAACAAAGGGGGTGACATGAAGTGGGGCGGAAGAAAAGATCTCTTGTGGGGCCTCCCCTTTGTATTTATTGCCTTGGTTGTGGTTCTCGGAAATGCCGCCGCGAGTGTTTTGGTTCCGGCGCAACTCGCGATGGGAAATGTCGCCCCGGTGGCTAAGGATGTTATCTTCTACCCCAATTTCGCAAACAACACTCAACATAATCTCACCAGTTCTGAAATTAGGAGATTAGATTCGTTGAAAGTCCTTCCAGCACTTCGCGCACTCGCAGCTGTCGAAGTTGCCAGGGGTTCAGCCCGAAGGCGAGTATATATTGATATTGATGGCGAATTTAGCGATTCGTTCCATGCGAGCTACGACTATAATGTTACTGGGGTGGATATGGGGCTACAGAGTGATCCCAAGCTGAGGCTCAGGGTCAAAGGTTCATGCCACACAGATGATACGTGGCTCTTAAACTCTACAGACCAAGGGGATACCTACAGGCTCTTTGGTGGAAACGACACATTCGAGGTCAAATACCAACCGGGGGCGGGCCTCCCTCCAATGTTGAATTTTCGGATCAACACGAACACAGGCGGGGGATCCAACGTTTCATACGCCATGATCCCTAACACTGGCGGTCTCTATAGCCACACCCCAGGTCATGGCGCATGGTATGTCACTGACAAGACTGGGGCGAGCGTACCCGCTGAATATCAGGTGCGCCGGAAGCGACCAGTTCTTAGTTGCTGGGAAGCTAAAACGTGGCATCTTAATGGTAGAGAGGTGGATGGCTCTAAGTTAGATACGTTGCCTGGTCTAAAATTGCACAAGCTCTGGGTCGGCACGGTTTTCTCGTCCGAGTTTCGCGACCCACGTCTGGTCAGTTTGGGTAAGGCCGCAGGGCTATCTGCACTCAAGTCGGCTTCCTATGCTGAAGCTCCTAAATTTATTCTGGATGCGGGTGCATCCAATATTGTCAAGGACCTCGAGCGTTTGGTGTCGGCTAGTTGGGTTAGCAGTCGGAATGTCCTACGCGACACAACCACATACGAAGGCGGCATCATGTCAAACGCGGCCGTTGGCCCGAAAGGCTTGGTGGAAGCCGCTTCCGCAAAATTTGTCCTTCCAACTTGGGATGTTGTCACCTTCTCTGTCCGGGTCCTTATTTCTATCCCGGTTATTCTATTGTTCCTGTCTATCGCCCTGCTGAGCTTGAATTGGGTGTCCCCGTCTTCAAAGCCTGGGGGAAGGCCATCATCGGCGGGGGAATGATAACGTTAGGTAACTCGGAGGGTGAGGATTTTGCAACGTTAAAGCCTAAGGATCTGGAAAATTACTTAAGTGGGATGAACCGACTTATGTCTCTCAAGAGTTAAGGTCGCTGGAGCCGGGGGGGGAGGGGTCTTCTCGCTTGATTGGGGCATTTCAACGTATTATTTTTCCTCGTTCTATCGATTTTCCGGGAAATCTTCCTCTCGAGATGTGCTTAGCGTCGGTTTCTCCTTCTTTTTGTCTATTTCATATTCAGCGCTTTTTAATGTATGCTGCGAAATTGTTTTCGTTTCCTATATCTATTGTCGTCTAAGTTGTGTTTGGGTCCCGCTTGGTGACCTTAACAAATTAACGCCTGCGTATCATTGCCGGAAATTAACATCCTGAGCTTACGGGGGGCTGTAGATCTTAACGATAGCATTGTGCCTAGGCTGAAGGAAGTTGCTTCGTGGACCTAACGGAAGCACTTTTCTCCATCAATTATCAATTAGTTCCTTAAAACTACGGACCCAAAGTGCCCTATTCAACCTTCCCCAGAGCCCAAAATTGGACAATATTGAGGACAAAGCGCCTTGTTGAATGACGTGTTTTTCAGTGATTAACGATTTCCCGGAACTGCCCGATCGCTTCCAGCTGGGTGGACAGGTGGGGGGGGAAGAGGAAATGCAACTATGTCGGGGGTTAACCAATATCTGGCAAAACGGTAGAGTGGGAAGACTGGAGTAGGGCTTCGCTATGGAAAAGGTATAATCGTATGATTTGTTCAGTTGTTCCGAGCTCATAAAACTTGCTACTCGAACCGCGACTATATATGAAATATCGTCAAATAATCCTGATCGTCTCACATCTACCCTTGTCCCTCGTCTCTCACAACTATCTGTTTCCATATGCTCCCGCGCGTTGTGATACTGAGAAATCGCTCCCTAGGGAAGGCTATCGGCATAATCATAGAGTTGTGGGGCCGCTTATCTAGAACTAGATTTGCTATCTCCGCTTCACAAGTGATCACTCGCTGATGTTATTAGCTCTGCTCGGAGGCTGGTCACAAATAGGGCCCGGTTGGCCCATACTACTGTACAGTCTTAAAATGCTGTGTTACAAGATGCGCAAATCTGAATCAACGGCTATCTGAAGTTTGAGATTATAGATCGGTTCGCGGTGTTGTAGTTGCTCAAGAAACACGTGTCTCGAAACTTGAAGGGCTTTTCAGAGGTCCTTCGTTGCCAAGTCGGTTATTTGTAGTATTATTTGAAAATTCTGCACGCCAAGCTATCTATCAAACGGGGTTTTTTAGTGGGTCTCAAACGGACTACGTAACTGCTGCGACTACCCTACCAAAACGTTTCAAGGCACCCCGGCATGCCTGGTGTGATATGCGTCCTAGGCATATTGAACCGGAACACAGAGGGTAAATTTTGTATGGCGGATTGTCTGTGAACATCTATGAGCCCGTACTCAATTCGGATTCAAATGTTCGGGTTCAATATGCCTGGGGCGTGTACTGTAATACCTCTAGCCCCAGGTATGTGCGCAAGATGGCCGACTGAGATGGGCCCATGCTTGTGGACTCAGCACGCAACTGGTGCCCGGGTTTTCCCATGCTCTCACAAAAATGTCCCTGCCGTCGCTTTAGTGCTTGTGTGGGTGACAGCATTTTTCTAAACAAAAGAAGTGTTGGTTCTTGGGAGTCTCTGGGAATCAATATTTAGCATGTTGGGTTGTCCATCCTCCCGCGATTGTGGTATCATACCGGTCAGATCCGCGATCTGTAAGATTTTGTTCAGCCCTGGGGTTAGAAACCCCAAAAGTCATGCCAAAGTGAGCGCAACATCACACTTCTCACCCTGCACCTGGGTTTTAAGTTTTCAGTTGCACAAGACAATACCACTTGAAGCATTTGCCGTCACAAAATTTATATCAATGATGTTTTTTTATTAAACAACACTAAAATTAAAATTAAAAGTGCGAGATTCCAATCTCTGGGTTACTGGTCGGAATTCCATGGATCCCCAATCTCATGGATCCCGATCTCTGGTCATCCGGGCGTACCCTTGGAGTGCAGGGTGTCAGCATTTCTCTCACCCTGCTTTTACACAAGACAACTGGCCCATCCAGTAACCCACAGCCAGGGCGGGAACACAAGGTAGCGAGAACTCTCAAAGCACATTGACCGGACAGGGATTATTTGTAGAGGAATTCTGGCTGTGGTGTGCTCATTTCGCCGTGGAATACTGCGTGGAACTTGATTTTGATGGGCAGGCTCAAATTTGAAAGCAAAAGAAAAAAAAGCAATGGTTCTCCCAAAGCAAGAGACATATCAAATCTGTACTCACCATGCACTAAGGTACCGCAAAAACTCAGATAGAAGAGAAATGTGCTACCATAGCACGCTAGAACATCCATTCTCAGCTAAGCGAGGGGAAGACACCGCAAACTCAGCCCCCAGTTGAGACAAAACAGAAGGAATATGCAAAGCGCTTTTCTCGGAGAGGAAACTCCAACGTCAAAGCACATTTTTCTTCGAGTTAAGTTTTTACGGGTCCAAGTAAAGGCTTTTCGCTCGCTTCTTGTCGCCTACTCGAGAGCATTTGCAAGTGGGCTAGCTAGACCGGGACGAGCGGAGGAGACCCTTGAAGCACGTGGATACCTGGCGTGCTCAGCGCCTCGTTCTCGGCTCGGGGAGGGATCCACAATAGTGGGTCTACCGAGTTTTACGGGTACTCGAGTAGTTCAATTATGTGGGATCTCAATAGCTACGGCAAGGCAATCAGATGGGGTGTGCCGAATCGAAATGAAAAAATAAATAGTGAAAAAGAAAGTTGGTGGGAGATCAATTGTAGTGAAATAAAGAGGGTGTCACACTGATGGCCATTTTATATTGCGTTTTCTGACATGATTGGTGAAGTCTTAATTACCTATTATAATAGGATTAAAGTTTAAATATTTGAAAAAAGGATGTGCGAAAAGAAATAAAAATGAATCCTCAGAGTCAAAACAATCCTCATATAAAATAAGAAAGCATTCTATAAATCATTGCATTTTTCTCTCCAATCAGACATGAAAATAAAAAATTCAGAAATTGTATTTAAGAAATTGAGTGTCTTGATATTTTCTTACTTGCACTTTTGATATTGATAAGACTTAACACTTACGTCCTTTGATATTATTAAGTTTCATCAATCGTTTTTACTATTCTCGATCGTTTTTATTTTCATATATTTTTATCAATATTCTTTCTTCATATCACCAATATCACAAGCATCTTGTGCTACATATGGGTATTAGTGTGAAATATTTTTACGCCTAAAAACAGGAAATTCAAAAAAGTATGCCAATCATGACTGTCAACATTCAGAAGGAGCTCATTATGGTATGAATATTATATAAAGAGATCTGATAAGTTAATAAAGGACGAATTATATTATTAGATACTGTCAGAATCTTATCGCTATCATTAGCATCAAAAGGGAGAGGAAATGTAGTTGTTTCCCTTAGTGATGATGAACGACACTCAGATAACTTAGCTATTCGGAATTCTACGTATAATTCTCCTTCCATATATTCAAGTACCGGAGTTAAAGAACGGAGGTCTCTGATTGCTGTTTCAACCAAGTTGACAGGTAATTTATCCTATATTGTTTCCTCTTATACTCTGGAAGTCAATGAAGCACAAAAAAAGCAGGACTAAAACAAGTAATAGGAGAAAATGTACAACAAAGTCCATATAAACCTAAGCGAATTGCAGCTGCTCTTAGCACTATGCCCTTACAATCAGGAATCTTATTCAAATACACTATTTCGACACGTTTACTAGAAAAATGAATGATTTGGTGTGAACCAACTCAATGGTGGAATATTGTAGTAACTCAATCAGTAGATTGTTATTCAAATTCCTTACAAGCACAAGCAGAAAAACATGCAGGAAAGAAGGAAAGACAACAATGAGATAATTCTCAAATTGATATCAATACCAGGCATTCAATTCTGATTGGCCTAATAGAAGCAAAAGGAAATGGTGACCCAATAACGATATCAGTACCAGAACGTGGTGGAACCTGACATGATTTGTTTTCACTGGTTCCTGGCGTTCTAGCAAACCCACCTTTTCAAATTGCTTGTGGATTAAAAAAGTCCAGCCATATTTGACTTTTGACTGATCGGTTAATTGCTATCATACTTCTGGTTGCCTTTAAACCTACTATACAAATACCATCGTTAGTACCTGATTGGCAATGTTCTTTTGCAATGGCCTCCCCTACAGTGTTTAAGAAGTTAGTGATTCGGGGAAAAGGAGTCATAAGCAGGGGAAATATTTAAGCGGTAAGTAAAGCAAGAGAGAATATCTTTACCAAGAAATGTACATAATAAAGAAGTCAGAATATTAAAAAAAATAGAGTTGAAGTCAAATGATGAGCAAAAAGGAACAGTTATAATGAAAAAAGAGACGTCAAACCCAACTTCTACCTCAATATCCAATATCCAGCTTTCCTACAAATGGGAACCAATAATTGAAAATCCCGTCACTGCAACCAACACTTCCAAAGTAGTAACACCAAGAATGCCACTCAAATTAATAATTATTGGATGCTTAAAATTATCAAGAACTATTGTCTCCCCGCCCAGCCTGCAAAACTTGGGAAATCAAAAACTCAAATTAGGACATGAATTTGATGCAGTTTGTGATGCAAACTTCGATCATCAATTGAATCAAGAGCAGACTGTGTGCCCTTCAAATTTCTCCAATCTCTACAATATACTACCACATCAGGAGGGAGAAATATTGGTTGAGGAGGAAACAGATATTGATACTAATATTGATACTAATAGTCATTGACAGATCTAATTTTATTGTTAGTATATCCAAATTTATAAATGAATTATTTATTATTTATAATAATAAAGAAGCTAATAATTTATCACATTATCCTAATCCCTGATTACTATGAATTTGATGTTTCAAATCTTCAATGTTTATACTTCTATTATTTTCACTATCATACCAGTTAATCGTATTTCACAAAGGGGGAATGAATAACATATGATGTATTTGATATTTATATATTTTCTTGATTCTGCTTATTCTTCTCATCTAGTTTGTATTTTATTGCCTATTTTTCCTGCTGCTTTTTCTATTTCCTTATTATTTTTCACTTTCCCCTTCAAGTTCACTGTCCCTCCCCCTCACTTTTCACAGTTAAAACACTACACTTGGGTTTGGCATAACTTGGTATACTTATTCAGATCATATTAAACTGTTTCAGGTTTAGCAGGTTAAATGAAAAGCGTATCTAGTAAAGAAATAATATATTAGTCCAAAGATCAAAATAAATAGATGATATATGATCATAATTAAAAAAAGTATAATCCCCTAAACCACACTCAAATAAAAATATCCCAAATAATACCATCATTATCACTTTCTTCAGTCTCATCAGTAGACATATTGTCATAATCTTCCACCTTTGTTTCATCAAACTTGTGCATCTTATTAGATAAAGGAAATTTTGTGTCCTGCAAGTTCCATTCCTTTCCATCATACTTTTCAAGCTATAATCGATCACTTTCATTGTATTTGTTATTAGGCATATTTTGCTCAATTCAGCACTCGGTGTCCATTGGAGTTGATAATATTGTAATATTTCCTGAATAGTCTGCCAGTGCTGTTTGGAAAAATATATATGCTTTACGATGTAGTTCCTGAAATGAATAGGTAATTGGAAAGTTGTCATTTATAAGAATATTTTTACACAAGCTTGGTGTATCAGGTCTCAGATACTGATTAGAATTATAAAGACTAATTTAAGAATCGAGAGCATTTAGGGCAATGAGATTTGGTGATAAACAATAATCATGAATACCTGTAGCAGGATAGTTGTTTAATTTGACTAGTTTGCCAGTTAGATGATAGTATTCGCATTTTCTTTGAGGACGGATAGGATGATAATTGTGAATTTGCACAAAGGGATGGATATGCTCGGTAATTATTTCCATATAGATATATTGCATAGCAATAATATCAAGAGCTCCTTCATCAAAATACCTCTTATTTTCTATATCATTAAAGATTTCTCGCCATGTGTCTGCCTGTGTATTGGCAAGAAGGTTCCATTACGATTTAATCTGATTTTTGGTCGTCATTCTGTAGGAATAAACTTCTTAAAGAGGAATAGCAGGGTTAATTGCATGATGAAGAACTCATTGAGAATTGAATAAAAGGGTTGTCTCAACGCTTTTATCTGATTGTATAAGCTAAGAGATCGTATTATAAGAACGAACAGCGAAAAGAAACTGCTTATTGATAGAAACAGCAGTATGGTTTGAATGGCCAATAAAGCACCATATTATATATTGAGAATAGGCATCAATAGCACTATATATCTGAAATGCAAATCTTGAAAGCTTATCATGTCCATCAATTAACCAAACTTGATTGGAGCCCTTGATTATCAATTGACAGCTTTTCCGTGATAAAGCTTTCATTCATGACTCTATTCCAATTGGATCAACTCTATGAACAGCTGCATGAAGCTCTCTTCTATGAATATTTTAGCATTGCAATATATAAAATCTTCTTTGGATAAACCACAACTTACTGTGAAATCAACTTGAATATACTACTCTATAGCCAAACTCAGGGTCAGAAATCCTCAAATGTCACACAAAGATAAGCCACAATACCACAACTCAACTAACATCAGAATTTTTGAAAATACCTTTTTGAAAAAAGAAATCTATAATTAAGATCTACAAACTCTCAGGATGTCAATAAAACAAATAGTTTTTTAATTCATCAAGAGGTGAAAAAGTTGTTGTGGAATGAATATTGTGCTACAACTAGTACTGTGTGGCTAAGGTTGTTGTGTATATCTCATACTTTTTATGGTGAAAAAAACAGAATAGTATGAGGAAGATTTTCAGAATGTGTACATCTCATCATGATATGAAAAAACAATTGAA